>PDWJ01000344.1_pt1 | contig 84469 bp, 81 predicted proteins | sample 1430881 | NCBI WGS metagenome assembly PDWJ01 (sample SAMN01162460, study PRJNA174530) | Oral metagenome, whole genome shotgun sequencing project. | biome: Marine environment; feature: Marine mammal; material: Swab sample of the gingival sulcus; isolation source: swab sample of gingival sulcus...
ACAGGCGGTGCCGAGACAGACCCGTATGGTGTAGATGCCGCGTGGCTGTAATGAAAAGAAATGATAAAAGGTGACAACCCCGTAAATGGTGGACATCGGAACGTGGAGCTGCTCACTGATTCTCTGCATCGCGGATTCAGGGACATAACCAAAAAGCTCCTGGGTTGTCTGCAGGGCGGGGATCAGCCCGCCCTCCTCGCGCGACGTGGTTACCAGCATCCTCTCCAGGTCGGCAAGCAGATCTTTTTCCTGAACGGTTAGTGTTTCTCTGTTCAACACCATTGATCTTTCTCCATCAGAGATGAAACTAACTAAAAAAGAGAGGAAAAAAGTATGAAAAATTCACTCCTCTACTTGAGAGTTGGGCTGATTACTCAGCGCTTCAAAAAACAGGCATCTTGTTACCGGATATTCATCTTCAGAAAGAGTTGTGGCCAGTTCATTTCTTCTCTCGGGGCAAGCGTAAGGATAACAGTGAGTTGAGCGGCTTAGCGGCAGGCCGGCCGACGACGTCTGCCGAGGCTGACGGGAAGCGCCATGTGAGACACCCTTCACGGGAACTCCAATTCTGTTGGGAAATCGTTGCCGCTGCCACATAGAGTAATTTTTGTTATTTTACCTCTCTCATACTGGCATCTTGAACTATTCGATTTTTCAATCCAGATCAAGGTTGACGAAAAAATTTCTGCCTGCATGGCACTGCTTTTTTACCAGCGTTGTCTCCTCTTGTCTTCCATAGGAGAAGGGTGGGGAGAAACAGTTTGTCAGGGTTCTCGTCAGGCTAAAAGAAAAAAATATAAGATATTGAACGGTTACCCTTATTAGCGCATAAGGACTAAGACAACAAGAGTAACCTGCTCAAAAGAGAGTTACAAAAAAGGACTCAACGCTTCAGGAAAAAGGAAATAGTCGCTGAAATCAACGATACCCATCCCTGATGGTGGAGAGCTGTTATTGGTTGAACGAAGTGTTTACATGCCTTCGTTCTACTCCGGCGCGCTACGCACGCCGGAGTCGGAAGAGCAAATTGTGCTTTGCAGTTGCTGAGGTATGGTGAGAAAGAGGGGGTAACCCTCTTGTTGAGCGATGACTCATACCAGACTGACGCTGGGGAAAACAAAAAGGAAAGTAGTTACGAAAAGGGAATTACTTCATATAGCGAGTTGCCAAGCGCATAAGCGTATTAGTGGTAAACTCCTGACCTTCACGCATCGGCAGACTCTTCATGCTCACCTCTGCCCTGGCAGCCTCTTTGTGCCCCCCTGCAGGACCAAATTGACCAAAGGTCCGCTGTGCGAGCTGACCAGCGTTTTTACGATAGCCGTCACAGCGAAAGATGACCACTAGCTTCTCGTTATAGACACCAGAGACAAGAACCCAGTCGAACTGGTCGACATGATTAAAAAAATCAGCAATGATCACGAGAATATCCGGGGTGCCTACCTTACCCAGATGCACATAAGCACGCCTTTTGCTCGCCTTCACCTCATTCAGCGCAATTTTAAAATACTTAAGCTCGGAACGGCGTAACTCTGTCAACTCGAACTTGCGCACCAGATTAAGATTGGCAATATTAAAAAGATATCGGAAGCTTATACCATCTGCCACCTGCATGTTTTTTTTCTGGAAATTCTGGGTATCAACCTTGATCCCATAAAAAAGCGCGGTAGCAAGCGCCACCGATGGCTTAATATTGGCCGCCCGCAGATATTCGACCATCATGGAGGCCACGGCTCCATATTCTGGGCGGATATCGATGAAACCAGCATCCCAGCCCTCACTGACCGGATGATGGTCGATGACGACATCAAACTGTATCTTGGAGAAAACGGCCAGGTGGGTAGGTTGCGAGTCAATCATAACTTTCTTGTTAAAATCAGACTGTTGCACAGTATGCAGCCTTTCCATCTGCACCTTAAGTCGATCAATCATCGTCAGATTATTCAACCGCCTGATCTCATTAGGATAAGCAATCACAACCTTCTGCACCCGATAGCTCAGCAGGCGCTTCATGGCCATGGCCGAGGCAATGGCATCAGGGTCAGCATTGATCACCAGAAGGACCCGGTCTTCACGATCAAACTTGTCCCACAACCCATTAAGACGGGTTAGTGCGGAATTCTTACTGGCACTGCGGGTGACGCAGTCATCTATCTTTTCCAGTCTCTTTGGCAGGCTTTTTTTCATCTCAAAAAAAAACCACCGCAACCGAGCGACACCAAACGGTTACAGTGGTAATACCTCTTTTTCAGCCTTGAATGGAGGTCTGCCCTTTCATGAACTGCGTCTGAGAGGACGCCATCGTGCTGTTTTCAGATAATAGATTCATTGCTTCACTCTCCTCGGCCATCCGTTACAGGTGATCGCTGATAACGACTAACCCAAGGTTACCTCGACTATACTCTTGGGTTTCGAAAAATGCAACCCTGGACAAAACACCCTTCTCCGCTGGGTTTGCGTAATGGTTGTCACTCCCTGATGGAGGCCTAGGCAAGACTCGGCGGATATGGTAGTATCGTCGCCGCTGACTACGCACAAAGACCATGTGCCCCAGACCGGTCAACCATCCATAACACATTGACTGCACACCAATCCACTATCACCTCCCGTGAAATTACTGTATAAATACATCCTCACCCAGTTTTTCAAGCATCTGCTGACCATCACCAGCAGTTTCATTGCCATCTATCTGCTCATCGATTTTTTCGAAAAAATTGATAACTTCATGGACAGAGGCAAATCCATGCAGCTGGTGATGGAGTTTTTTCTGCTGAACATTCCCTTCATTATCGATCAGATGGGCCCGGTGTGCATCCTGCTTACAGGCGTGGTAACCCTGGGACTGCTCAACCACAGCAACGAACTGATCGCACTCAAGGCTGGCGGCATTCCTTTGCGCACCATCACCGCTCCCATTATTCTTGCCGCTATGGGCGTCACCCTACTGCTGCTCACCTTGAACCAGATGGTACTGCCCAAAACCGTGGCGAGGACCAACGAGATCTGGAACAGAGAAATAAAAAAACAAGTACCATTAGGTATTTACCGTAACGGTCGCTACTATTACCGGAGCAAGGAGGGTTTTTACTCCTTTGCCCGACCTGATCCGAAAAAAGACAACTTCCACTTTTTCTCCTATACGACATGGAACGACCAGTACAAAATTGACACATTGGTTGCCGCTGTCGGTGCCGTATGGGACGGCACCTGGCGTCTTGCCGACGGTCTCATACAGACTTCCGGGGCGAACAACAACTACACCACCGAGGTCTTTGACCGTAAAGCCTTCAACTTTTCGGAACGTCCCGAAGACTTTTTCGTTCCCGAAGACTACACCAAGGAGCTCTCTCTGGTGGGACTATACATGGATGCCCAGCGCAAAGACTCACCGGATGAGCGCAACAAGGTTCTCGCCGAATTCTGGGGACGCCTCAGCTACATCTTTCTCGGCCTGCCGCTGCTCCTGCTCGGCCTGCCGCTGCTGCTCATGGTTTACAGAAAATGGGGACGTGATCTGTCAGTGGCCATCCCGGTGAGTTGCGGTATGGCCTTTGCCTGCTGGGGCGTCTGGGGCACGTTGCAGTCGCTGGCCAGAGCCGGCTACCTTAACCCGCTGATTGCCGCCATCACCGTACACCTCCTTATGGGCACCGCCGGTATGTATCTGCTGCTTCGGGAAGACCTGTAATGGCCCAGCGTACTGGCATTGTCGGGGTGCCGCCACTCGACGTCATCCGTGAGCTGAACAGGGAGGGCGATCAGATCATCGATCTGGACGAGCCTCAGGTTCACCGGCCCATGGACCTGAGTGCTCCCTATATCCCCAGGGTCTACTGCGCCATCCTCCGAACAGTGGTGCTAAACGCCATGCATCTGCAGCTGGATCGCATTTTCATTGATGTGGGTCCAGGAAAATGTGACTGTGCCCTGCACGTCTCCGAGATCCTCAGCCACCTTCTTCCCTGCCCGGTGATTCGTACCCACAATCAGGATACACAGGCCTTTGGCACGCCGCTGTGCACAAGCGGCCTCCCCCTCATCGAGAAGGTCACCAGGATTACCCGGGGCGTTCAGACAGCCGTTCCCGGGGAAAAGCCGCCCCACTGTCCACCGGTCTGTGGTTTCTGGGGGGTCCCGCCCCGAGACTTTTCCATCCTTGAGCTCTTCCCGGACGCCACCCATATCTACGGCTGGACCCGCTGTATGGAAAACAAGACTCCGGCAGACCTAGAGCTGGAAAAGGTGATGAACCCGGCGGTGCCAACGGTCTTCTTCGCCCAGAGCTTCTGTGCCAAATCAGCGCTGGCAAAACATCTGGCCGGACTCCACCCGCGAGCGTTGTACGTCGATGTTGACGTTACCGCCGGTAACTCAGCCAAGGCAAAAATCGAGGCCTTCATCCAACTGGCCGGGCTCAGGGAGGGATAAATGCTGCTGGCAGACTTTGGTACCTCTTACTGCAAGCTGCTGGAGACTGACAAGGCTGACGGCCCAGTGATCGTGCCGACCCGAGAACTGCAGCGAGGCTTTCAGGCAGATCTCGCCACCGGACACAATGCCGGACGACGAAGCAGGCAGAGCATTAATGAACTCACGGCACTGGCCAGGGGGGGAGCACGGCTGCTCGATACCAGCACCTCGGTACTGCTGGATTGCGGCAGTCGCGACATCAAGTTTGTCCGCTTTGCAAATGGCCAGGTAGCAGACATGGGCTGGAACGATGAATGCGGAGCTTCCATGGGCTTTACCATCGAACTGCTCGCCCGTTACTATCAGCTGGACTTCGCCACCTTGCCGGTTCCCAAAACCGGTTTTTCCATCACCTGCGGAGTACTGGGGATGAGCCACATCTTTGACGCCGTGGTCTCCGGGAGCTCAGAAAAAGACGCTGTTGCCAAGTTCATCCGAGGTATCGCCCATAACGCCTACCGTTTTGCCGGATCTCCCACGCACCTGTTCCTCTCAGGTGGCCTCTGCGACAACCCCCTGTTTGTGGCGAGTTTTCCCTGCGAGGTGACAACGCTGGGCAGATTTGTCCTGCTGGAAGGACTACAGGCGACCGTTGAGGCGGCTGGCCCTCTTTCCTGAGTGCCGACAGCAACAGCTCGGAAAGAGTATCTGTCTCTCTGCGGCCGGGTCATTGCCCCTCGGCTGCTGGTTTCCGCCGCCGCTTTTAACCGCAAACGCAGAGCTCTCCCTGCGTATCAATGATACCTGAGGATTACTTTAAACAAGTAATAAATATTTACCCTTTATAAATAAAAATAATCTTGATTATACTCAAGCAGTATATAGTAATAACGAGCACCTAAGCAGATACCCATCCTTTATCGCGTATTACTTCTTGTTTTCAAGAATATTTTTATAAAAACCTGTTATATTTTTATAAATAACAACAACCATATAGGCAGGCAAACTGCCAAACGCTGGCCTAGCTTATCTATGAGGAACATATACATAATCATAGAATGAAACTTTAATAGCTCTTTTTGCAAACTTTGATCTTGCAAAAGATCTTAGACTTTCTACTATCATGCCAATATCTTTAATATCTTTTTCTGTTGTTAAAAATATATTGGTATTTGATTCCTTCTCCACTTCAACGAATACCGCCTCAAATTCTGCTTTAGATATCTTAATAAACAAGTACAAGTAATCCTTGCCTGGATATCTAAAGTCCATATTTTTAGCATGCCCCCGCAACGGCTGAATCTCCCAAGAATCGCTTGACGATAAGAGTTCCATACCTTTAGAGTTAAGAAATATGGCAAGCTCAAAAGACAGAGCATCGACATCCTTATCGGTTAACAACAGGTTTTCTTTAGAACCGTCAGCAGAATAACCGACTTCAAGTTTTTGGATATCTCTATTGACAAGCAGGTGACCGGGAGGGATACACCCCTGAAGAGCAAAAAACACCAACAGCAATAGGTACTTAGACATTAAATTCTCCTACCGCTACGCCAATAAACGCACAGTTCTGGCGCGCTGCGCACGCCAGAACTGTGCGTTGCACTTCGCCCTCGCTTGACGAGTTCGATGTGCGCTAACTCGCGTACCGAAACCAATCATTTCTTGGCGGTGGGTTCCTCCTGTTTTTCGGTCTCGGCGGCCTCAGGGGTAACAATATCAAGGAGTTCCACCTCAAAGATCAAGGTGGAGGCAGGACCAATATGCGGTGGAGCTCCACGGTCACCGTAGGCCAGCTCGGCCGGGATATAAAACTCATAGGTCGAGCCCACCTTCATCAGGGGTAATGCCTCCTGCCAACCCGGGATCACCTGGTTCACCGGAAACTCAATCGGTTCTCCCCGCTTGTAACTGCTGTCAAACTCGGTGCCATCCAGCAGCGTTCCACGGTAGTGGACCTTCACCGTATCTGTGGCCACTGGCCGGGCACCATCCCCCTCCTTGATGACCTTGTACTGCAGGCCACTCTCGGTCACGACAACACCTTCCTTCTCCTTGTTTTCAGCGAGAAACTTCTTGCCGGCCGCCTGGTTTTCCTGAAGGGCCTTCACCGTTGCCTCAACCTGGCGCTTTTGCTGGCGCTCGGCAAAGGCCTGCTTCACCGCAGAGACCTCCTCAGGGGACAGCAACAGCTCCTTCTCTGCATAGGCATCTGTAATACCTTTGATCAGGGCATCGATATGCACAGGTTCACCAACCCCCTTGAGATACGTTCCCAGATCGATTCCCATGGCATACCCAAGCTTCTCGTCATCACCGGCAAGGGAGGTCATCTCCTTGGCACCGGCTGTCCCGGCGATGAAAACTGAGGTCAGCAATACAGCAACAATTCTTTTCATATAAGTTCTCCTTGAAGTAAAAAAATATCCGACAATTGGTCAGGCAACAGCCTGCTCGTTATCACTGCAGCTATCTTAGCATATACAGGAAACAGGAAAAATCGGCAAACACACCCATAAGATACTCGACGAATACCTCGAACCCTTTTTTTGCCCCGGCAGGCTCCCCCCCTAAAACTGGCGTTTATCGATCACTCGCTGTGCCTTGCCCAAGGAACGATCGAGGGACTTCTCCTCGACCAGTTTGACAGCAACGGCAATGCCCAGCTCCGAGGCTAGTCGCGTCTTGATATGTTCGACCATACCCCGCTGTTTTTTCATCGCATCAAAAAAGATGGACTCCATCACCTCGACCATGACCGTAACCTTATCTGCATGCTTCTCCCGCTCAATCACAATCTGATAATGGGGCTCTGTTCCCTCGATCTCAAAGAGTACCTGCTCGATCTGCAGCGGAAAGACATTGACACCTTTAATAATCAGCATATCGTCGCTACGCCCCATCATCCGCTGCATCCGCCTCTGTGTCCGCCCACAGGGGCAAGGCTCGGGCAGTAGCCGGGTCAGATCCCGGGTTCGGTAACGGATCAGAGGAAAGGCCTCCCTGGTCAGGGTGGTGATGACCAGCTCGCCCATCTCTCCCGGTGCCACAGGCTCGAGACTGTCTGGATCGATAACCTCAACGAGAAAATGATCTTCATTGATGTGCAGGCCGTTACATTCCTGACATTCACCGGCCACCCCCGGCCCCATCACCTCGGACAGGCCATAATTATCAGTGGCGATAATGCCAAGTTGTTCGCTGATCTCCCGACGCATGGACTCAGACCAGGGTTCAGCACCGAAAAGACCGTAGCGCAGAGACAGGCCGTTGGGATTGATCCCCATCTCCATCATGGTGTCGGCAATCACCAGGGCATAGGAGGGGGTAGAGACCAGGGCCGTTGTCTTGAAGTCCTGCATGATCTGGATCTGCCGTTTGGTATTCCCGGCCGAGACAGGGATAACCGAAGCGCCGAGGTGCTCTGATCCATAGTGCAGGCCAAAACCACCGGTAAACAACCCATAGCCAAAGGCAATCTGAATAACATCGTTGGAGGTGACACCCGCACTTACCAGTATCCGGGCCACCAGGCTGGCCCAGGTGCGAATATCCTGTTGCGTATAGCCAACCACCGTGGCATTACCAGTGGTTCCCGAAGAAGAGTGGAGCCGCACGACGTCACGTAGCGGCACCGCAAAAAGGCCATAGGGGTAGTTGTCGCGCAGGTCCTGCTTGACAGTAAAGGGTAACCGCCTGAGATCACTTAGCGAACGAATCTGCTCACCATTGACCTTGTTCTCAGCGAATCTCTTGCGATAGAAAGGTACATGGGTTTCCATCCGGTACAGGGTGGCCTGCAGCCGCTCCAGTTGCAGCTGTTCGAGCTCTTCCCTGTCCATGCATTCATATTCCGGTTCCCAATACATTCTATGCTTCTCCTGCTGTTGCTCTCGGTCAGATTTCCCGGGCCTGAAGACCTCAACCGCCCGGTTTGCTGCCGTTTTTTCAGTACGATCGAGATGATCGTGCCCTGGCACCGGCCATAACTCCAGGATGGAAGGGGTGATCTCCAGGATATACCCGAAAGGCACCGGTAAGGGCACAGGTCAACACCCCTGACAGCCCGGTAAAAGGCGGTCGTTCTTCCGACAAGCAGCGCGGCGCCAAACCCGGCCAGCTATAGCGCGCAGACCTGCTCACCCGTGAGCAGGGTAAACTTCTCCCGGTTCAGGGTGGTGATAGCCCTGTCCATGTCATCGAAGCGAAAGATAAGCACCGCATCTGCGCCACTTCTGTTGACAAATGCGTACATATATTCGACGTTAATCTGATCGACCTCGATCACCTTGAGAACACGATTCAGCCCGCCGACACTATCCGACACCTCCACTGCCACCACGTTGGTCTTGCTTACGGTAAAGCCGGCAGACCGCAGGACCTTTTCGGCCAGATCGACCTTGTCGACAATGAGCCTGAGGATACCGAAATCAGCGGTATCGGCGACACTGAGCGCTCGGATATTGACATCGTTGGCAGCCAGCACCCCGGTTATCTCAGCGAGGCGGCCCGCCGTGTTTTCGAGAAAAACCGCTATCTGTTCAACTCGCACTGTTTACCTCCCTGCTGGTAGTTATCATCAACCCGGTTCATAAAGGGCTCAGAGGTTCCGGTGGTCAATCACCCGTTGAGCCTTGCCTTCAGAGCGGGCAATAGTTCGGGGCTCCACCAGTTTGACCTTGCAGGTGACCCCGAGAATATCCTTTATATCCTTTTGAATCTGCCTGCTCAAGGTCTCCAGCACCCGAATCTCGTCTGAGAAAACACGTTCACTGACCTCGACGAGCACGCTCATGGTATCCAGGTTCCCCTCACGGTTGACCTCGATCTGGTAGTGGGGCTCGACACCATCGATACCGACGAGCACGTGTTCAACCTGAGAAGGAAAGACATTGACGCCGCGGATGATGAGCATGTCATCGGTACGGCCGCTCACTTTTTCCATACGCACCAGGGTCCGACCGCAGTCGCAGGTCTCCACGAACAGCCGGCTGATATCCTTGGTACGGTAACGGATCAGGGGAAAGGCCTCCTTGGTGAGGGTGGTAAACACCAGCTCACCTGGCATACCCGGCGGCACCGGCTCCAGTGTTTCAGGATCAATAATCTCGGGCAGGAAGTGATCCTCGAGTATGTGCATGCCACCGCTGCTGCTGAGACATTCCATGCCCACACCCGGTCCCATGACCTCGGACAGGCCGTAGATATCGACAGCCTTGATCCCCAGCTTACGCTCAACCTCGTCACGCATGTGCTCACTCCAGGGTTCAGCCCCGTGGATGCCTACCCGCAACTGTAGCTCCTCTGGCTTCACCCCCATGTCGGTCATGGCATCGGCCAGGTTAAGGGCGTAACTGGGAGTGGACAACAACACCGTGGAACCAAAATCCCGCATGATGTTGACCTGCCGCTTGGAGTTCCCACCTGATACAGGAATGACGGTGGCGCCCAGCGCCTCTATCCCGTAATGCGCACCAAGTCCGCCGGTAAAGAGCCCATACCCGTAGGCATTGTGCACCATGTCGCCCCGGGTGACACCGGCCATGGCCAGGCAACGCGCCATAATCTGGGCCCAGAGGTCAATATCGCCTTGTGTATAGCCGACCACTGTTGGCTTCCCCGTGGTACCGGAAGAGGCGTGAACCCGGATAACTTCTTGCAAATCAACGGTAAACAGGCCAAAAGGATAATTGTCGCGCAGATCGTCCTTGGTGGTAAAGGGCAGCAGCCTGAGATCATCGAGGCTGCGCACGTCTTCAGGGGCGATGCCCGCGGCATCCATCTTTTCCCGGTAAGGCGCCACTGACCGGTAAACCCGTTCCACCAGATATCGCAGCCTGGTCGCCTGGATAGCCTCAAGCCCCTGGCGGGGCAACCTTTCAATTTCTTCCACCCACGTCATCTGCACTTTTCCCTGCTCCTCTCTGTTCAGGCGTACACCTTTGCCCTGCCTGCGGTAAACGCCGCCTTGTTGACCTCTCTGAACTGTGCCTTGACCTTGGTGTCGATCACTTCGAGAAAAACAGCAGGATCAACGGCCAGAAAATTGGACATGGCACCGACCATGGCCACATTGGCGGTACGCAGCTCTCCGACCTCCTCAGCTACGGCAAAGGCATCAAGGGCAATCACGTTGATCCGCCGATCGCGTAACTCATCAAGGATATTTTCCGGGTAGGACATCCTTCCCAGTGCCACTGCAGGCGGCAGGATCTTCTGGGTATTGACCACCACCGCACAGTCTGCGTGCAGATACGGCAGATACCTGACCGCCTCAAGGACCTCAAAGGCCACCAGGATATCGGCACAACCCGGCTCGATCAGCGGCGAATAGACGCGCTCACCGTAGCGGAGATGGGCCTCCACCGAGCCGCCGCGCTGGGCCATGCCGTGGACCTCAGATTTTTTCACGTCATACCCCATGGCCAGCTGGGCATAGGCTGTCAGCTCGCTCGCCAACAGGATGCCCTGACCACCGACACCGCAAAACAGGATGTTACCGCTTTGTCTCATTGCTCGATCTCCACGGGGTGAATCGCATCGAACGTACAGAGGCAGGCGCACTGACCACAGCCGTTACACTGCACCTCTGTAATACGGGCGCGCCCTTTCTGCTGCTTTCTATATCCTTGTGCCAGGGCCTCTGCCGGCGTCAGCGGCTCCCAACTGATGGCCGGACAGCCCAGGCCGACACATGCGGTGCAGCCCCTGCAGTTGGCCAGCGTCGTCCGATAGACAGGTTTCTCCCGCCTGACCTCTTCGGGCAGGAGTACACAGGGGGCCCTGCTGATAATCACCGAGGGTTCGTCGCGCTCAATCTCCTCTTTGAGAAGCTTGCGGGTTGTCGCAATATCATGGGGGTTGACCACGACAACGTGGCGAACACCCAGGCTACGACAGAGGAGCTCCAGGTCAATGGCCGAGGCCGGCTCGCCCTTGATGGTCCTGCCGGTGGCCGGATTCTCCTGGTGACCGGTCATGGCAGTGGTGCGGTTATCGAGGATGATCACCGAGGCGTAGGAGTTATTGTACACCGAATTCAACAGTCCGGTGATTCCAGAATGTAAGAAGGTAGAATCCCCCAACACAGCGACCAGACGGCCCTCTCCTTCTGCCCCCAAGGCCTTGGCCATACCGTGGGCAACGGTCACCGACGCCCCCATGCACACGCAGGAATCCATCGCTGAAAGTGGCGGAAGGAATCCGAGGGTATAGCAGCCGATATCACCGGAAACAAACACGTTTTTCATCCGGGACAGGCTGTAAAAAATTCCCCGGTGGGGACAGCCAGCACACATATTGGGAGGCCGAACAGGGAGTTCCAACGGCGTAAAAGGCGGTGGTGCCGCTTCCGGATCCAGGGCATGACGGACGATATGCGAATTGAGCTCACCAATGGCAGGGATGAGGTCCTTGCCGCGACAGTCGATGCCCATGGCGCGGATGTGAGTCTCAAAAAAAGGATCGAGCTCCTCGACAACGATGAGCTCCTCCACCGAGGCGGCAAAGTCTCGAATCTTCTTTTCAGGAAGCGGCCAGACCATCCCCAGTTTAAGAACCGGAGCTTCGGGAAAGGCCTCCTTCACGTAGTTGTAACTGGTGCCAGCGGTGATAAATCCCCTGGTGCCCTTCCCCGGCTCCACCCGGTTGAGATTGAGGTTCTCGGCCAGTTCACCGGCCCGTTCCATGCGCTCCTCAACGGCCTGTCTGCGGACCCGGGCATTTCCTGGCAGCATCACAAACTTGGCTGGTGCCTTTTCAATGGAGGCCTGAGCAGCAGGCACCGGTTCTCCACGCGAGACCACCCCCTTGACATGGGCGATGCGGGTGGTAATGCGAAGCAGTACCGGGGTGTCCAGCTCTTCGCTCAACTCACAGGCCGAGCGGACCATGGCCTTGGCCTCGGCAGGGTCTGAAGGCTCAAGCATAGGGAGCTTAGCGGCAAAGGCATAATTGCGGTTATCCTGCTCATTCTGGGAGCTGTGCATCTGCGGGTCGTCGGCATCAACTATCACCAGACCGCCGCGCACCCCTGTATACGCGGCGGTGAACAGCGGATCGGCAGCAACGTTGAGGCCGACATGTTTCATGGTTGCCATGGCCCTCGAGCCCGCGAAACTGGCACCAATGGCCACTTCCAAGCCCACCTTCTCGTTAGGTGCCCATTCTGCATACACGCCGTCGTAGCGGGCAAAATTTCCCATAATTTCGGTGGACGGCGTCCCTGGATACCCCGAGGCAACCCGGATTCCCGCCTCCCACGCACCCAGGGCAATCGCCTCGTTCCCTGAAAGCCAAAGGCTCTCCTTATTGTCTATCTTCATGCATACACTCCGGTACCACATCTATGATTATGGCAGGCAAGACCTTGGAAAAAGGAAAAAACAAGCTCACACGCAGTCGCCGGACAACAGGATGAAACTCCTGCAGGTAAAGCAAAGAAGCTACTCCAAAACCCTCCGGCCAGGCAAGACAAAAAAAGAAACCAGTCTATCCACAGAGGTTGATGCAGCGTAAGCGAGTCAGTGGTTCTCCCGGGTAGCTCAAGCAACTGTTGCAGGAGCCCGGTCATGTGCCAGCAGTAGTCCTCATCCTGGTGCAGATGACCGCGCTGACACGAAATCCTTTTCAAGAATGGAAAACAGCTGATCTGCGGCCTGGGTACCATGGAGACAATCAGCAACTGCACGAACTGTTGGTGACCATCAAGGGAATTGGGAACATACCGGCCTTGATCCGGATGCTGGCGATGGCTGAAACCGCTCGTTTTACGGTTGACCTTCAAACCTACAGCACCGGACCAATAGTTGCGATAACGTTGTTCCAGATACGCCTGTAATAGGGCCAGTTGCGCACATCTGCCAGCGTTACAGGCACTGCTCTGGCAATATAGTCGTTTTGCCGACGGCAAACGGTTTCGGTTGTCACCACATCCTGCAACAAGATATTGTTTTCATAGTTCAGGTCAAAACTGCGCAGGTCCAGGTTAGAAGAGCCGATCAAGCTGACCTGACCGTCAATGGTCAGGGTTTTCGAGTGCAGCAGTCCGCCCTGAAACTCGTAGATCAGGCAGCCTGCTTCGAGCAGGTTACGGTAATAACTGCGGCTGGCAGCAGCAACGACCCAGCTGTCGTTGCGTTGCGGGAAAACCAGGGTGACCGCTACCCCACGATGCGCAGCCGAACAGAGCGCCTCCAGAACTGTTGCGTCAGGCACAAAATAAGGGGTGGTAAGCGTCAGCGTTCTTTGGGCATTGGCGATCAGGGTGGCAAACAGCTGTGGAGTGGCTCCCCTGCGTTCTGTCGGGCCATCACCCATGACCTGCGCTGGAAACCCCTCTTTTGCCGGTAAGGCCGGCAGCGGGATGACCTCAAGACTATCACCGGTGGCCTGCATCCAGTCACTGGCAAACAGGATCTGGTTTTGCAACACCACCGGGCCCTCGAAACGAAGCATAATATCCACCCAGGGGGCATACTTCGCTTTGACGCGAAATTCAGGATCGGCTGAATTGCGGCTGCCGCAGTAGGTTATACGCCCATCAATGACGGTAATCTTGCGATGATTACGCAGGTCCAACCGGCTGGTCAAAATGGTATGCATTGGCCTGTCCAAGGGCATGGCAACGGCCAGTTGTACCCCGGCCTCTTTCATCCGCCGCCAGAGCTCAGAGGTAACCATCGCTCGCGAACCAAGCCCATCTGCCATTGCCCGGCAAACGACTCCCCTCTGAGCCGCACGGATCAACGCCTCGGCCACGTCGGTACCGGTATCATCGGCCAGCCAGATATAGTACAGCACATGCACATGGTCAGTGGCAGCGTCTATATCGGCCACCAGCCGTCTACGGGTCGTCATCGCATCGGCCATTACCTCGGCCCGGTTACCTGGAACAGGGTGAAAGCCGTTGATCGAGGCCACATAGCGAAAAGCCGGGCGAAAATGTGGCTCAATCAGCTTGTCGACTTGAGTCTCATCCCCCATACAACGCACGGCCCGGGTCTTGATTGCGGCAAAAATCTCTTTGTGGTGCTTGTTGGCGCTCTGGCCAAGGTCGATCTCTCCAAACAAAAAATAGACCATGCTGCCGAAATAAGGCAGAATATTCATGATGATGAACCACGCAAGCCTCGCCGGAGGCGACAGGTCGTCACGCAAAAGAATACGAAGGGTAAATCCCACCACAAGGGCAAAGTGGAAAAATGCCAGAGCTGCGATCATATGGTATCTCCTTGCCGGGTCAATGGCATAGAGTCGTCATTTGAAGTATTCATCATCCCTAAACTCATAAGCTTGGTGCTTCCTCGTTTGTCTTTGAGATAACGTAACATCTTTTCTGTAACTTTCCTTAAGCTTTCGTCTCCCTTGCGATGCAAGGGTAGAATTATTTTACTTGATACCGCTACCATTGACCTGTGTCTGTCGGTTTTTCCCTGGGCAAAATTCAGGAGAGCAAAAGGAGCCATCAAATTCCCTTTTGGTCTTGATGCCACCTTCCTGCATTCATCGATCTGAGAGACGGTAAGCTCCATGAAAGACGATAGGCCAGAAAACTGCAGAATATCTCCTCTGGTTCATATCTGGTTTTTGACAGAAGGTTTACCGATTATCGGTGATATCAGGATCTCTGTGATCGGGGCATTTTCTTTGTTACCAGAATGAAAAGGAACACGATCCCAACTTATCTTAAAAAACGACCTGGACGTAAACCAACAACTATTTGTAAAGATCAAACAATCACGCTCAGTAAAATGAATGCGGCGCTGAGTCTTATTGAACATACTGATCCTGAAACAGAAAAAGTAACAATTCCTTACCAATACCAACCAGTTGAATGCTCAGGCTATTGCTGATTTGTATAAGGAGCGTCGCAGATTGTGCAATTTTTCAGATGGCAGAACTTGAAGGTCAAGACCCTCTATGGCACATCGGTTAATGCTGTTCTTTCCCAGGTATGGCATGTCCTTTGTGTTTACTCTCTCCGCTCATTTGTAAAATTTAAAGTAAAGCTCGGTATTCCCCTCACCAAGATTTTACGATTATTACATTTCCATTTGTTTGAAAGGCAATCTCTAATTGATTTGTCAAATCCTCCTGACAAATAATTTATCGTTTCTCCACAGCTTTTATTAGGGGAGAAACGATAAAACACCACTGAGAGACTGTATACTTTCCTATCTCACCCTGCTGCATACATATCTTATTGGTGTAAATTATATTAAAAAAAATCGACCAGTTATTTGTATTTTGATAATAAATGTGATTTTGGAGAACCGAAAAATTATTGCTTCTTTATACGCGCCTGTGATAAAATTGTAGCCCTGTCTATGAACATTGCCGCTGCAACCGAAGATGATGGCTGCAATGGCAATCTTTACGCAGGCTGAGACCTAAAAACAACATGTTTCCAAAGGATGTAGCGGCTGAACCTTTCTTTACTGGTTCCACTGTGAATGAACAGGGCTTGCGAGTAGGTGAGCAAAACACCAACACAAGGAGGATCCGATGAAAAAGCATGTGATACTGTTACTGAGCTTGTTTGGTATGCTGATGATTGGAGTACCTGTATCAGCGAAGGAAAAGGTAGTTGTTATTCCCATGTTAGCAAACAAGTCCATGAACAATATTGTCACCGTGGCCAAAAGCGGCGGAGACTTTACAGATCTGCAGAAAGCGATAGACTCCATTACCGATGCGAGTCTTGAGAATCCCTATCTGATAGTCATTGCACCCGGCAGGTACAGAGTAGAGCAGACCATTACAATGAAACCCTGGGTCAGTATTACTGGCAGCGGCCAAAAAGTAACAACATTGTGGGGCAATATCGGTTCAAGTTCCATAGATACTGCAGCCATTATACAAGGCGCCTCTGATGTGGAACTCAGCAATATTTCCATTGCTAATTTGGGGCTGACTTCTTCCTTAAACTATGCTGCCGGCCTGTATTGTAGTGATGTTAAAAACGTGTTTCTAAAAAATGTAAGCGTGCTAATACTCCCAGGACCGCAGCCGGCAGCTAATATCACAGCTGTTTATAATTTGGACGAGTCTTATCTTCGTCTTACTGATGTTGATGCAAGAGCCATCGGTGGAGGAGCGACAGCCCTTTATAATTCAACGAACAGCATCAGCCATGTCAACAATTCAGTATTGTGGGGAGATGGAAAAGGAGCCTCTATAGGTGACTCCCTCACAAGGATTGTAAATTCAATCATTCAGGGTGGCGTTACTTCTGGAAGCGCATCACAGTGTAGGAATACGTACAATTTAGAGCTCCATCCAGTAAGTTGTTGAGTGGCGGTGCGAATGATAGTTTGAAAGGCTTTTTGACATGGACGCTGTCTGATCACTCCAGGACGGCGGTCAGACAGCGTCGTAATGAGAGTAATTCAACGCAGTGGGCGGTACCTGCGGCTAAGGTATAAACAGCTGCCGAAGTCTGGTATCTTCCCTTTTGATATGCAACCCTAAATTGGGTCGATGGATTTAGCCAGCGCCGAATTCTCAAACCCATTGGCGATATTCCACCCGCTGAGTTTGAGATGTTGTATTATACGAATGCTGAGGACGCGGTTGCGTGACTCAGACAACATACGTTCCCATAACCTCGGGGTGGTTCAGTGGAGGGATGGAAAAAAAAGCTGAACTGAATTTGAGCTGACAAATACCTCGTCAAAACTGGGTAGTTGTCTGCTCAGGCCTGAACCACCACAACCCTAACTTCTTTAGGGTCAGGTGTCAGCCCTAAAGAAATTAGCTTTTTTAACCCTAAGAAGGTGTTCGAGTTGAGCACTACCAGCACCTTCTCATAGGTGCCTCACAGGAAAACAAAATTCCACGCACTCCTGGAGACACCTTTGACATGACACTAGAAGCCCTTGACCTTCTCGGCTGTACGCAACCTGGCCAGGGCTCGCTGCAAGGATGCTTCGGCACGAATACTGTTGATCTTTTCGCCCCGCTGCTGGGCAGCAGCCTGGGCCAAACGCTTCTCGGCCCGCTCCTTTGAGCGAAGGGCGCGGTCAACATCAATGTCCCCACCATCCTCAGCGGATTCCACAAGAAAGGTAATCTTGTTATTGGAAACCTCGCTAAACCCGCCACTGACCATCAGGAACCTCGTTTCCTTGTCCTTCTTAAAGCTCAAGGTTCCTGTCTTGATGGTACTCAAAAAAGGTGCATGATGCGCAAGTACACCAAATTCACCGCCAACGCCTGGAGCGGTGACAATGTCAACATCTTCACTGACAACTGGGCCGGACGGAGTAACAACTTCCAAATGAATCTGTGCCATAATATCCCCTCAGATCAGTTGGAAAAAATTACGCTTCAGCCTTTGACGCTGCTGCCTTTTCCACGGCCTCTTCAATGTTGCCAACCATGTAGAAGGCAGATTCAGCCAGTTCATCATGCTTGCCCTCGAGAATCTCCTTGAAGCCACGCACCGTATCCTCGACCTTGCAGTATTTGCCAGGGAAGCCGGTGAAGACCTCGGCCACGTGGAAGGGCTGGGACAGAAAACGCTGTACCTTCCTGGCCCGGGCCACGGTTAGCTGGTCTTCCTCAGAGAGCTCGTCCATACCAAGAATGGCGATGATATCCTGCAACTCCTTGTACTTCTGCAAGGCAACCTGGACACCCCGTGCCGTCTGATAATGTTCCTCACCGACAACATTGGGGTCAAGGATGCGTGAGGTGGAGTCCAACGGATCCACTGCCGGATAAATCCCCAACTCTGCAATCTGCCGGGAAAGGACGACGGTACCGTCAAGGTGGGCAAAGGTGGTTGCCGGGGCAGGGTCGGTCAGGTCGTCGGCTGGTACGTACACGCACTGGACAGCGGTAATGGAGCCCTTGCTGGTCGAGGTGATACGCTCCTGCAGGGCGCCAAGGTCAGTGGCCAGTGTTGGCTGATACCCCACGGCCGAAGGCATACGGCCCAGCAGCGCTGAGACCTCTGAACCGGCCTGGGTGAACCGAAAGATATTGTCCACAAAAAAGAGGACGTCCTGCCCCTCTTCATCGCGGAAATACTCAGCCGCCGTAAGTCCAGTTAGGCCAACGCGGCTACGGGCACCGGGAGGCTCGGTCATCTGTCCGTAAACCAATGCAGCCTTTGGCAGAACCCCGGATTCCTTCATCTCGTTATACAGATCGTTACCTTCGCGGGTTCGCTCACCAACACCGCAGAACACCGAAATACCGCCGTGCTGCATGGCGATGTTGTTGACCATCTCCATCATGATAACGGTCTTGCCACAGCCGGCACCGCCAAACAGTCCCATCTTACCGCCACGGGGAAAGGGAACCAGCAGGTCGATAACCTTGATGCCCGTCTCAAGGACATTGACTTCAGTATCCTGATCAGTGAAGTCCGGAGCAGGACGATGAATGGACATCTTCTTTTCAGAGTCAATGGGTCCGAGGCCATCCACCGGTCGGCCGACAACGTTCATGATCCTGCCAAGCGCAGGCTCACCCACGGGAATGGAGATCGGCTCTCCAGAATCACGGGCTTCCATCCCGCGGACCAAGCCGTCCGTCTGATCCATGGCAACGGTGCGGACAACATTGTCACCGAGGTGCTGGGCGACCTCTACCACGAGGTTGTCAGCCTCATCGTTAATCGCCGGGTTGGAGATAAACAGCGCATTCATGATCTCCGGAAGATCGCCAGGCTCAAATTCAACATCCACAACCGGCCCAATGACCTGTATAATTTTTCCTACTCGCGACTCACCCATTTGCAATGGCCTCCTCAAAGATTAAAAATACCCGTTGGTATCGCGTAACTTATCCTCGCAGCGCCTCGGCACCGCCAACAATATCCATGAGCTCACTGGTAACCGCCGACTGCCTTGCCTTGTTGTAAAGCATGGTCAGATCCCTGATCATATCCTTACAGGCGTTGGTGGCGTTATCCATGGCTGTCATTCTGGCCGCATGCTCACCGGCACCCACCTCCAGCATGGCATGGTAGGTCTGGACGTTAAGATAAAGCGGCAACAGGACTTCCATGATCTCCCCAGGCTCGGGTTCATAGATGTAGGCTCCTGTCACCCCAGCTTTGCTCTCTGCCACAGCACGCTCCTCATGCTTTTCTTCGAGCGGCCTGATCGGCAACAACTGTTCGGTAGCGGGCCTCTGGTTGGCCACGGACATGAAGCGGCTGTACACCACATCCACCTGATCAGTCTCGGCAGAGACAAAGGCCTGGGTAACCGTCTGGCTGATCTCACGGGCGTTGAACATCTGGAAGGTTCCCATGATATCATTGAACCGCATCCGAACCTTGCCGGTTTTTTTCAGGAGCTGCGACGCCTTCCGGCCAACGGTTACATAGCTGACCGTCTTGCCCTCGCTCTCGTATTTGCGGGTCAACTGCTCTGCCAAGGCAACGACATTGGCGTTGAAACTACCGCACAGGCCCCGGTCTGAAGTGACCACCACGATCTCCACGGCCTTGACGTCACGGACTTCCATCAGGGGAAGGTTGGCGCCCTCCATGCTACCAGAGAGGTCATGCATGGCCTCGGCAAATTTTTCGGCATAGGGGCGAAATGCCTCCATCTTTTCCTGGGCACCCCGTAACTTTGCCGAGGCAACCATATTCATGGCCTTGGTGATCTGCGCCGTCTTCTTGACGCCGTTGATCTTTATTTTGACATCCTTTAATCCAGGCATATCAACTCTTCCTCAGCAGTTAGTTCAGCCCCTTGGTCGCCTTGAAGGTCTCGCCGAAGCTGGTCATGGTCTTCTTCATCTTCTCTTCAAGCTCAGGCGAAATGGCCTGCTTTTCACGAAGTTCTTCAAAGATGGAGGGCTCGTTGGCCTCAATGTATCCATAGAGTTCCTGCTCGTAATCGGCCAGGGTATCTACGGGAAACTGATCGAGCAGGCCCTTGGTGCCTGCAAAGATGATCGCCACCTGTTTTTCCATGGGCAGCGGCTGATACTGCGGCTGCTTGAGGATCTCCACCAGGCGCTCGCCTCGAGTCAGCTGGGCCTGTGTTGCAGCATCAAGGTCAGAACCGAAACTGGCAAAGGCGGCAAGCTCACGGTACTGAGCCAGGTCGAGCCGCAAGGTGCCGGCGACCTGCTTCATGGCCTTGACCTGTGCAGCACCACCGACGCGGGAGACAGACAGGCCGACATTGATCGCCGGACGGACACCGGCAAAGAACAGGCTCGGCTCCAGATAGACCTGGCCGTCGGTAATGGAAATAACGTTGGTGGGAATAAAGGCGGAGACATCACCCGCCTGGGTTTCGATGATGGGCAGTGCCGTCAGTGAACCGGCACCAAGCTCGTCATTGACCTTGGAGGCACGCTCAAGCAACCGGGAATGGTTGAAGAAGATATCACCCGGATAGGCCTCACGTCCGGGAGGGCGACGAAGCAGCAGCGACAGTTCGCGGTAGCTGACCGCCTGTTTGGAGAGATCATCATAGATAATCAGGGCATGCTGGCCATTGTCGCGGAAGTACTCGCCCATGGCGCAACCGGCAAAGGCAGAAACATACTGCATGGGCGCAGGATCAGAGGCGCAGGCGGCAACCACGGTGGTGTACTCCATGGCGCCATGCTTGCGCAGCGCCTCGACCACCAGGGCAACAGTGGATTTTTTCTGGCCGATAGCCACATAGATGCAGTGAACATCGGTGTTTTTCTGGGCAATAATAGCGTCAACACACAGGGCAGTTTTACCGATCTGCCGGTCTCCGATCACCAGCTCTCGCTGGCCACGGCCAACAGGTGTCATGGCGTCAACCGCCTTGGCTCCAGTATAGCAGGGCTCATGCACGCTCTTCCGGGCGATAACTCCGGGAGCCAGCACCTCGATCTTGGAGAACTGCTTGGCGTCAATGGGGCCCTTCCCGTCAATGGGCTGGCCGATACCATCAACAACCCGGCCTTCCATTTCAGGGCCAACCGGCACCTCGGCAATACGGCCCGTCCGCTTGACAATATCGCCCTCTTTGATGTCGCGGACATCACCGAGAACCGCGCAACCGACATTGTCCTCTTCAAGATTCAATGCCAGGCCAAAGATGTTGCCAGGAAACTCGAGCAGTTCCATGGCCTGGCAATTCTCCACGCCGTAGACACGGGCAATACCGTCACCCACAGAGAGGACGACGCCAGTTTCCTTCAGGTCAACATCACTCTCATAGCCCGCGATCTGGTCTTTGATGATTTGACTGATTTCTTCGGCTTTGATCTGCATTTGACTAATCTCTCCCCTTAATAGATTCTTTTAAGCTGTTGAGCTGCGTTCTTATGCTTCCGTCCAGCACCAGATCGCCAACCTTTGCTATGATTCCGCCAATAATGGAAGGATCCACCTCGGTTGTAATGGTCACCTTGTTGCCAGTGAGTTGCTCCAGGGTCGTACGGATCTTTTCCTGAAGGTCATCATCCAGCTCCACTGCAGAGATCACCGAACCATGGCTGATACCCTTCTCCCGGTCGACCATTACCTGCATCTCTTCGGCAATGTCCGGCAGGAGCGTGGCCCGTTTCTTTTCGATCAGCAGGTGGAGGAAACCAGTCAAAAAGGTATCGGCCTCAATGGACTCAGCGATCCTCGCCATGATTTTTTGTCTGGCCTCCAGAGGATACAGCGGATTCGACAGGGAATCACCGACACCTGACTCGGGCGTGTAGAGCGCGGCAATACTGTTGAGTGCCTCGCTGTAGGTCTCTTCCTGCCCCTGTTCCTTGCCAAGGGAAAAAAGTGCTTTCGCATATCTGCGGGCCAAAATTGTCTGTTTCACCGTACCGCACCCACTCGTTGGAGATACTGTTCAGTGATCGTTTTCTGATCCTCCGGAGTGAGGTTCTTGACGATCAGCTCCTCAGCCATACCGGCTGCCGCATCTGCAGCGTCAACCAGTAATCTGCGGCGGGCATCAACCACTTCCGCCTGGACGGCAGCCTCAGCCTGACGCTTGATATCTTCAGCGGCTTTCTCGGCCTCGGCAAGAATCCGCTCTTTCTCGTTTTTCGCCTGGGCGATGGCCTTTTCAACAACCTGCTCCATCTCCTTTTCCATGCCCGCCAGTTTTTCGGTAAACTCACGATAGGATTGCTGGGCCTCGTCACGACGACCCTCAAGCTCTTCAAGCTCTTCCCGCACCTGCTTTTGCCTTCCGGTAAGCCCGTTGCTGATGGGTTTGCCAAGGAAATAGACAAGAAGGACCACCAAGGCGACAAAGTTGACGGTTCGCCAAAAAAGGTCCTTCCATTTCGCCGCAGGAGGAAAGCCACCGTGATGCTCTTCGCTGTTGGCTTCATGGGCAACAGCGCCGCCCTCATGGATGGCACCACTCACCTGCGCAGAGGTCTGCACTGCCTCATGACCACCATCATCCGTCGAGGAAGCACAGACAAAAGACGCCGTGCCGACAGCGAACATCAGCGCGGTCATGAACAGAATCTTCGTGATAAATGATCTCATGCTTCCAGACTCCTTCCAAGAATCTTTTCGGCCATCTCCCTGGCAAAACCGGCAACATTGCCCTGGAGCTGTTTACCGGCGGTATCCACCTGCACGCGGATCTCTGCCAGCTGCTGTTCTTTACCCTCATCCATCTCACTGCGGATGGCGGCCAGTTTTTCGCTCCCCGCAGCCTGTGCCTCACTGCGGGCACCATCAAGGGCCTTTTTTGCGCGGCTGCTGGCTTCACGCATCTGCTCTTCCACTTCTGCCTGACGCTGCCGGGCGTCTTGACGAAACCGCTCAATATCACCGTGTAGTGAGGCAATTTTTTCCTTGCGCTGCTCAAGAATGCCGAGGACCGGCTTGTACAACACAGCGTTGAGGACAAACATCAGCACGATCATGTTGATGATGTGCAGGACCAGGGTAATGTCAATCGTAATCATACCAATTACTCCTCATCGCTCAAAAATAGTAATAATTTCGCTGGCAGAGTGAATGGCTGTTCACATCGGCTTAAAATAACTAATGAAAAAAGTGGGTACTGTCAAACCTTTTTTAAGTATAATTTATGCCATTTTTCAATATTCCTTTTCAGCCACCGGCTTCTCGTCCAGGACAGGTCTCCCACTGGTCTGCAGCCAGCTGACCAGGCGGTCCAGCCCTTCTTCCATGCCAACCTGCTCCTGGTATGCCAACAACCGCTTCGCCTTGGAATGGTCGAACCAGTGAGATCGGGCCAGCTGAAGGGCAAGAAATCTTGTCATCTTAGGCTCCTCTTGCCACCGGGCAAGGGCATAAACGCCTTCCAGGGTCCAGCCAGCGAGGTAGGCGATCACCAGCGGCACCCGTCTGCGTACTGGAGCGATATCAAGACGACGAAACAGGGTATTGATCCAGTCCCACAGGTTCACCGCTCTTTCCTGGCCGATAAAAAAAGCCTCGCCAGCGGCAGCACCATCTCCATGAAGACTTTCAGCAGCCAGCAGATGGAGATGGACAACATTCTCGATATAGCTGATATCCACACGGTTGCCACCATCACCGACAATCCGCAGTTGCCCATTTCTGCCCCGTTCCAGCAGCCTCGGAATCAGGTGACGATCACCAGGCCCCCAGACCAGGTGCGGACGTATCGCCGTGGTCCTGAGCTCCGCAGTACTGGCTGCGAGCACCAGCCGTTCCGCTTCAATTTTGGTGCGGGCATAGGCACAGAGCGGCCTCCTGCCGTACGGCAACGTTTCCTCCCCTCCCTCAATGTTTTTTCCGGCAAAAACCACCGATGGCGTAGACGTATAGACCAGTGCCGCAACGCCGGACTCCTGGCATGCCCTGATAACATGTACAGTGCCACCCACGTTAATGTCGTGATACTCCCGACTCGCTCCCCAGATACCAGCCTTGGCAGCAACATGAAAGACTGTATCCCGGCCCATGACGGCCTGCCTCACCTCTTCAAGGTCACGAAGATCGCCGACGATGCACTCGGCCCCAAGCGCCTCAATCTCTGGGTACCTGTTGCGGCCGAACACCGCTACCCTGAGCCCCCTGGCAAGCAGAGCCCTGACAATTCCCTGGCCGATAAACCCTCCGCCACCGGTGACCAGAACGTTCTTCATCTGCCGCCCTCCTTGTCGCTTCCCACACGGTCTGCCGCCCATTGTCCCAACTGTTCACGAAAGATCTTGGCATTGTGGCGAATATCCACAGGAAAGCCCGGGTGAACAAGAAAATCGGTAATGGTTGCCGTCAAAGGATTCCCCAGGGCCAGCGCTCGCAGCTCCTTGAACAGGGCAGCGGGCTCCTGCCGATCCATAAGCTCGACGAGCAGTACAGGGCGCTGTTGACCGGGAGCTCCGATCCCCACCAGGGCTGACCTGAACACCCGAGGATGCGCATTGAAGATCGCCTCACAACAGACGGTGTACATGGGGCCTGTCGGCGTGAGCACCCGATGGGCCTTACGCCCGCAGAACCAGAGCCTCCCTGTATCGTCCCGGTATCCCATGTCCCCGAAGCGGTGCCAAAGCCCCTCGTCACTGGCAATTTTTGCCAGTCGCGTTTCCTCTGCATTGTCGAAATAGGCCTGGGTGACCACCGGACCGCGCACCACAATCTCGCCAATGTCCCCTGGTGGTAGTTCCTCTGCCAGCTCCATCCGACTGATGGGCCCATCCACCGGCCGGATCACCCGGATCTCCATGCCTGGCAGAGGTCTGCCCACACAGGCACCGGCGCCACTGCCCGTCATTGCCCAGGTGGAGCGCAGAATTTCCTCACCGGTACAGGAGGTGGTCGGCAACGATTCAGTGGCACCGTAGGGTGTATGAATCTCTGCCCGGTCCGGAAGAATTCGCCGCACCCTGTCAATCAATTCACCGGGAACCGGTGCCCCGGCCATGAGCACCTTACGAACCGGCAGTGTAATTCCCTGTTTCAGGCAGTAGCGGCTGACCACGTTCCAGATTGCCGGAGACCCGAAGGAGTAGGTCACCCCCTGCTCAACTATACTGCGAACAAACTTGTCGGGCTGCACCTGAGCCGGACGGCTGGGATCCATATCCGGGATAACAGCTCGGACACCCAACGCTGTGGAAAACAGCGCAAAAAGGGGGAAACCGGGCTGATCAACATCATCCGGACCTATACGGTAATAGTCGCGGATCATCTCAAGTTGGGCATGAAAGATACCGTGGGTATACTCCACGCCCTTGGGCGGCCCGGTGGAACCGGTGGTAAAGATAATGGCGGCCAGCTGTCCGGGCGCCGCCTTCACCACCGGAAAAGGGGTGGCAACAGCAGGACGCAGCCGTCTGGCCAGCGGCCCGAGTCCGCCGCCAACACAGAAACGCTGCCGGAGCGTTTTAAAGGGGCCAGGGACAAACCGACTGAAAAGTACGGCCCGGGGAATGCCCACCAGGATATCGGGACGAACCCCGCCGATGCAGCGCAGCAGGTTTGCATACCCCATCCCCGGATCTATAAGGATAAGCACTGCCCCCAGCTGAAAGAGGGCAAAGGTGAGCGAGATGAACTCCATGGATGGCCGTACCATGAGGATAACCCGGTCACCGGCACGGACGCCTTCGGCCTCCAGGCGTGCCGCATAGCCATCGGCGGCCTCCTGTAACTGGGCAAAACTCCAGTGCCGGTAGCCCCTTCTCCCTGCGGTCATGGTCACGGCCCGGGCCGACCCCTGGACCGCCGCCACCTTCCGCAGCACCGAGGCGATATTATACTCAGCAGCCAAGGCAGCGCTCCACAAAGGGAGTGATCACTCCCATGGCCTCGGCAAAGGCGTCCTCAAGCACATAATGTCCGGCATCCTTACAGTACAGAGTCTGTGCATCGGGAAAACGTCGGCGCCACTCAGCAAAAAAGACCTCATTAAAACAAAAATCACGCCCTCCCCAGCAAAGCAGCATGGGGCAATCTTCAAGACCCGCTAAACCGGCCTCCACCTCCTTGAGTGTTGCCCATGAGGGATGCCTGCTGTTCATGGGAATATCCCTGACGAAACGGTACAGGGCGACACGGTCATGCCAGGAGCGGTACGGGGCAAGAAAGCCGGCAGCCCGCTCAGCTGTCAGGGGTGTTGTTACCGCCATCTGCACCGATGGTCGGGCAAAGCCGTTGAGACCGCGCACCAGCAAGGCGCCAAGGCCCGGCACCCGGCAGACACTGAGGCGCAAAGGGATGTACGGCATAGGAAAGGCAGCGGTATTGGTAACGACAATACCGGCTACCCGATCCGGATGACGTCCGGCCCAGCCCATGCCAATAGCCCCGCCCCAGTCATGCACCATCAACAGGCACCGCTGGATATCGCGCTCCTCGAGCAAGGCTTCCAGATTATCGATATGCTGGCTGAGCGTGTAGGGGTACTGCTGGGGTTTGTCGGACAGGCCACAGCCGATATGATCCGGCGCCACACAGCGATATCGCCCGCTCAAGGCAGTGATGACCCTGCGGTACAGATAAGACCAACTGGGGTTTCCGTGCACCATGACCACTGCCGGACCATGGCCCTCATCCACACAAGACATCCGCACTCCACCCACCTCAACCCTGACCGGTTTGAAGGGGTACTCATACAAGGACATGCTCACCAGTCTATCCCCAGCATCATGGTGTTGATTCCGGAACCGATGCCCAGCAAGGCGCAACGCTGCCCGGGTTGCAGGTATCCCCGTTCAATTCCCAGGGCCATGGTGATCGGCGCGCTCACTGACCCGACGTTGCCCAGCTCGGCAAGCGTCTCGAAGTTACGCGCCGGGTCAAGTTTCAGGCTCGAAAACAGGAGGTGAGCATGGGCGCGCCCCACCTGATGACAGAAAAACCGGTCAACGGTTTCCGGCTGCCATGCCAACTCCTGGAGAAAATCATCCCAGCAGTCACGGGCAGTCTCGACGCCGCGAATGAGCAGCTCCTCGGAATCCGTGGACATGAGTACACCCTGCTCGGCGTTCTGGCCGCCCTGGCAGAGATGGTTGTACTCGGTGTTGGCCCGACAGGCTCCGCCGCGCAAGTAATGGCCGGAATCGCTGAACGTGTCACTGGTGAGCACCAGGGCTACTGCTCCAGAGCCGATGGTCAGGGAGGCGAACAGCGGTTTGATGCTCTTACGGGAAATCGTCTGGTCGGTCTGCAGAAGCCTGATGGTCGAATGAACCAGGTCTTCGGCGGTCTCCCCGGCAACGACAAGCCCGCTTTTCACCTGACCAAGCTCGATCATCCCGGCCAGCATCACCATACCGTTGAGAAAACCCAGGCAGGCATTGGAGATATCAAACACCTGACAGCACTGGGGCAGTCCAAGCTGACGATGCACGAAAGAGGCGGTACTGGGCTCGAGCATATCCCGGCTCACCGAGGTAAACAGCAGGCAGCCAAGATCGTTCTTCCCGATGCCTGAGGCCGCAATGGCCTGTTCCCCCGCCATGGCTGCGGCCTGGCTGGGCCGGGTGCCTTGATCCCAGAGGCGACGGCTCCGGATCCCCGTCATCAGCTCCAGCCGTCCCTGTGGCAGACTGAGCCGAGAGTAAAGGGGACTCAACTCCTCTTCCAGTGCCGTGGAGGTGAGGTTCACCGGCGGCAACGCATACCCAAAAGCCTGGAGGCAGACCTTACTGAACCGCATATCACCGCCTCCGGGAGTTGACGTCATCAGACGACGAAAACCGCCCTGCCCAGGCGATGAGCAGGGCTGCCAGGGCAACGTCGTCGAGTATTCCGGCGACTGGCAGCCACTCGGGGATAAGGTCATAGGGCGAGAGGCAGTAGAGCAGCCCGCCGGCAAGGATGGCCTTTACCCAGAGCGGGGTTCCGGGCGCAAAAAAGACCCTGACGGCCCGACGGAGCATACCCCAGGCCTGGTGCAGCAGTGAGGCCGATGGTGTCATGACTGTCTCCTTGCGGTATTCATGTGCAGCCCTGCGCCACCGTCCGGGTGACGATGGCGCTGTCAAAATAGTTCTGCCCCATACCTGCATCGACCACCAGGCACTGACCAGTTATCCCGGAGCTTCTCGAGGAGAGCAGAAAGGCAGCGGCATTGGCGGCCTCTTCGGTCTGCAGCGCCCTCTTTCGATAGGTTGCCTGCTCGGCAAAAAGGTAGGAGTCAATATAGCCGGGAATACCTGCTGAAGCCGATGTCTTCAGCAGGCCCGGACAAACCGCGTTGAAGCGTACCTCACTGAAGGCAGAAAAACTCTTTGCCAGAAAACAGAGTGACGATTCCAGCGCTGCCTTGACCGGTGCCATGTACCCATAATTTTCTGCAGCCATCCGTGTTGTCGAAATCGAAATGGTGACCACAGAGGCATCCTTTGCCAGCAGCTCCTTCAGCGAATTTGCAATACTGATCAGGGAGAAACAGGAGATATTGACGGCCTGAAGAAAATCCTCCTGCCTGGTTTCATGAAAAGGTTTCATCCCGTCGCTGTAGTTGGCAAAGGCGATGGAATGGACCAGACCGTGCACAGGGCCATGGACAGCGGCGGCGATCTCGTCGCGCACCCGATGGATATTTGTCTCATCCTCAACATCGCAGCAGAACACCTGACAGCCGGGAAAGAGTTTTCTGCAGGTCACGGCCCGCTGTTCACTTCGCACCACGTGGAGCACCTCTGCGCCAGCCGCCTGGACAACACGGGCAATGGCGCAGGCCACAGACTTTCTGTTGGCCAGCCCAAAAACCACCACCTGCTTACCACTCAGCCCGAGAAAATCCATCACCCCTCCTTGAGAGAACAGGCAAACTCCACCTGAAGCGCCACCTTGTCCTGCAGTTTCACGCTACCTTTCAGAAACCAGGCAGAGCTGAGACGTTCCTTCAGGGTGGCATGAATATTGATGGTTGCGCCAGGGCCGACCTCCCGCTTGAACCGGGCCGATTGAATTCTGGTCAGCACAGGCACCGCACCTTGCAACGACGGCTCTATACCGGCCAGCTCAACGATCAACAGGGCGCCGGCCTGAAAAACCGCCTCGCAAAGCAGTACTCCCGGCATAAGCGGATGGTCCGGATAATGGCCACGAAAGATATCGAGGTCTTCGGGCAGATCCTTTTCCGCATGGATGCGCTGCTCATCCATTTCGACAATCCGGTCGATCCAGAGAAAAGGCGGCCTGTGAGGAAGGCGTTGCAGCACAGCAGCATCGGCCACCATTACAACCCTCCGGTAATTTCCAGGACCGTGCCGGTGATGTAGGCCGCATGTTCACCGGCAAGAAAGAGTACGGCCTCGGCCACCTCATCTGCGGAACCAAAACGCCGCATCGGCACCATATTTTTGTACTGCCTCAGCTGCTCGTCGGAGAGCCCGTCAAGGAACTCAGTGCTGATAAAGCCCGGCGACACCGCGTTCACCGTGATCTTTCTCTTGGCCACCTCACGGGACAGCGATCGCATCAGCCCCACCTGCCCGGCCTTGGAGGCCGCATAATTTGCCTGGCCAGTGAAGCCCATCCGTCCCATCGGGGAGGTGATAAAGATGATCCGCCCATACTTCTGCTGCATCATCATGGGGACCGCGAACCGCGACATGGTAAAACCACCGGTGAGATTGACATCGAGGACCCGCTGCCACTCGTCCTCTTTCATGAGAGGCACCAAGGCGTCGCGACGGATGCCGGCATTGTTCACCAGGATGTCCAGGGTGGCGACGCTCTCTTCAAGGCGGCTGTAAAAGTCCTGAACAGCCGCGTAGTCAGCGACATCCAGCTGCTCCAGATGCAGTCGATCAGTAGCACTCTCTTGGCGCAGCTCCTCGGCGGCAGCCTCATTTCCGCCATATACCCCGATAACTTCCGCACCCCTCGCCAGCAGGGCAGAGGTAATCGCCCGACCAATCCCTCTGGTCGCCCCGGTCACCACCGCCCGTCTTCCCGAAAAATCGCTCATCTTTTTCATCCCCTCCATCAATCCCGGCCACAGGTTGAGATCCGACAATCAGTGATCACTCCTGAGCAACGCATCCGCATCGTTGGCGACGATCACCCCGTAGTTGATGGCCCCTAGCCAGCCGCTCATGATGATTCCCACCGACCCCACATGAAAGAGCCCGGCAACCTCTTTGAAGATCCCCCTGGAGAGGTCCAGTCCCTCGAACTTTGTCCCAAAAGATGTCCCCTTGGTATGCAGGGTATACCGGTTAAACGTCAGCGGTGTTGCCGAGTCAATGGTATCGATTTTCTCTCCAACCCCAGGTAGATACCGTTCAAGATGCCGCAGACAACGCTCCTCCATCTTTTTCTTGGCAGCGCTGTACTCAGCCGGGGCAAGAGGTTTCCAGTCATCGTACCTCGCATTCATGGAGGCGACAATGGTGTAATCAGGATTTTCCGGCCGTGTCTTCGGGTAGTACAAGGAAAAGGTCATGCTGCCGGTGTCGGGACGCAGCATCTCTGATGAAGAAAACTCTGGTGCGGTTGAGGTAAACAGGAGATCTCCGATATCGTCGATCACCTCGCCCCGGCGAATCCCAAAGTATACCTGACAGCTGGAGTTATTCACCCTGACCCCGTCAAACTGTTCACAGAAAGCAGCGGAAAAATGCTCCCGCCCCACCAGGTTATCGACAGTATTGGTGATACCGCTGTTGGAGATAACGCAACGCGCTTCGATCCGGCGGCCACCCACGTCAACACCCCGCACCCTTCCCTTTTCGACAATAACCCGTTCCGCCCGTGCCCGGGTACAGATGGTGACCCCGGCTTCTCTCAATTGCCTGGTCATCATGTCGATCAGCTTGTCGGTCCCCCCCTGGAAGGTGAAGACCCCGCGATTCATGAAGTTAGAAAAGACGATCCCATAGGTGATGGCCGGTTCATCAAGGGTAGAGCCGTTGGCATAGGTAATAGGCTCCATAAGCAGGCGGTGCACATCTGTTCGGCCCGGAAAGAACTGGTTGAAGAGCTCGCGGGTGGTGATCTGGCGGTCGTCATAGTAGTTCATCTGTTCGACAGCACGAAAAAAGCCTTCCACTGTCTCCTGCGCTATGGCAAACCGCTCAAAAAGGATGCGGATAAAGTCGTCCTTGCTGAAGGTGGTGGTCAACTGAAACTGGGGATTATCAAAGACAATATTTTTCAGTTGAACAATGCAATCCCGAATCTCTCCTCCCCAGTACTTCTTGCAGGTCTTGACCATGCCATAGGGGAAGCCGTGCAGGGAGACATCAAAGACATGGCCGCCGCGCTTGAACCAGGTGGCCAGTCCTCCCAGCTGAAAGTGGTGCTCCACCAGGAGAACACGGTGACCGGCCCTGGCGAGCCGATTGGCCGAAGTCAGGCCGCCAAGACCCGAGCCGATAATAACGACATCGTAGGCCGGTTCAAGGTGTGTCAGCGGAGTAAAGGAAGAGTCAGCCATGGGAAAGTTGTCCTCAAATCAGGAAAGGATATGCCGGTTGACCATGGCCACGCCGCTGAGCATGGAACCGACAATCCCCAGGTAGCCCTGGTCAGTTCCGGCAAGAAAGAGATTAGCCCATGGCGTCTTCCCGTCACGGACTTTCACGGCACTGCCGTACACTGCGCCGGCAGCCTTACGGGTGAACCGTTCAATGGTGACAGGGGTAAAACAGTCCAGGCAGGTCAACGAGGAGGCAGCGATCCCCAGATGACGGGCAGCGATCTCTCTGGCCCTGTTCTGCCACACCGCTTTTGCGCCATGATAGGCAACGGGCTGGAGTGACTGCCAGTATACGTGTCTGGCGCTCAGGGTGACCCGGACCTGGAGCCCATTCGCCAGATCCAGCCCCTGAAACTGATCTGGCCGGCAGAGCACCCCCCAGGATGGATCAACCGGCCCAGTCGGGCAGCAATAGGAAAAACGCTGCTGGTCATTAAAAAAAACGATCGCCCTTGCCTCAGCCGCTACACTGGCGGCGGTGGCTGGCGCCAGCAGTATGGTTTCCACAAAACTCATCCTGCCGACGTACGCATCACCAACCTTCCACCCGGTAAGTCTTGCGGTCTCCGGGACACCAGCTGTGGAGATTACAGCCGCAGCAGCCAGTCGTTCCCCGTCATCGAGCACCACCTCTGTGATCCGGTCACCGACAATGGTAAGGGAATCGACCCGCTTGCGTAGCCTGACCTCTCCTCCCAGCGCCTTGAAATGGTCGAGGAGTTGCCCGAGAAACTCACGGATAGTGTGCTCGGGCCGAAACAGCCCCTCAAGAAACAGGGCACGAAACATAATCATAAACTGCCGAAGATCCATATCTTTTTCCTCGGCGTTGCCGTAAACCATGACTGGCAGAAGCAACATATCGATCAACAGCGGGTCATTGAGCTGTTCGCCAAGGAAGGTCCTGGTGGAGCGCCAGGGTCCTGGAGCAAAGGGATCGAACGTCCGGACACACTCGAGCAGGCGCAGGAACCGGCGGCCTTCTTCAGGAAAGGCACGGTTAACCTCGTCAATGAGCACGGCAACATCATTGGTGAAGTTCAAACGAACATCAGGAAAACGAATTTCCGAACCGGTCTGTTCGCGGGTGACAAACTCCTTTCTGGGCAGTTTGAGCTGACGAAACAGGAGATTTAACGGCGCCCGCTTCTCGGTGACAGGCGCATGGTTGGTCATGGCATGCAGCCCGGTTTCATAAAGGATTCCCTGACGCCGGTAATACGAGTTCAAACCACCTGGCAGGCTGTGCTGTTCAAGGATAAGTGTCCGGACCCCATACCGGGCGGCTCGAATTCCAGCGGCAATACCGGAAAGCCCCCCACCAATGATGATCAGCTGGTAATCGGCCATAGTGGGAGAAAAAGATCAGTAAGGGACATCAGCCCATGGCGACTGGGAATTTATACGTCCTGGAGTCGTGGTTCAAGATAGTCAACGCAACTGTTCAGGGTAGCAAGCTGCGGGTAGTCTTCTTCGGGGATCTGCAACTTATAGCGTTTCCGCAGCTCCATAACAATATCAAGAAAATCCATGGAATCCAGATCCAGTTGATCTCGAAGAGGCTCTGCGCCATTCAGATTATCAAAATCGGCCTCATCGTCAATATCCTCTATGATTTCAAGGATAACATCCTTGATTTCGTCCCGGGTCATAACGTCTTGTCCTTGCAGTGTTAACGCTTTATCATTGCCGTAAAAATCGTGAGCCCGCCACTGTTCCCTCTTCTGTCCTTGGGCTCAAACTGTCCTTTTTACCACATAACAGCCTTTCACGCCACAAATCTCTTGACGATCACCACGGAATTGATGCCCAGCATACCAAAAGAGTTGTTGAGGATGACGTCCACCCGGTCCACCTCTTCAGGACTCCCGGCGACAAGACCTGGAACGTGACACTGCGGATCAAGGTCGTCGAGGTTGATGGTGGGGTGTACCTGATTATCGGTAAAACTGGGAAGATTACCGGCCAGTTCAAGTACACCGGCCGCCCCCATGGCATGGCCAATGCTCGACTTGGTGTTATTCACCCGAACACGGTTGCACCCTGCAAACAGGGACCGCACAGCCGAGCACTCCTCGACATCACCCTGCTGGGTCCCTGTGGCATGGGTATTGACAATCGAGACATCTTTGGGCTCCAGTGCTGCACGCCGCAACGCAGCCTCCATGCACTCCCGTTGTCGAGGTCCATGGGGCAGGACAACATCACAGGCGTCGGAGTTCATCGCATATCCGGCAACCTCAGCATAGATTGACGCGCCCCGGCTCAGGGCGCTTTCCAGCCGCTCAACAACGAACATGCACCCACCTTCGGAAATGACAATACCGTTACGATTCTTGTCAAAAGGACGGCTCGCCCTGGTGGGATCTTCGTGCTGGGCAAGTGCCCCCTGGGCCTTGAAACTGGCAAAGATACCAAAAGACCCGACGCACTCTGAAAATCCACCACAAAGGGCCAGGTCGACCTCGTTTAAGCGTAACATCTGCACACCCTGAATAAGCGCGGCGTTACCGGCGGCACAGGCTGCGCCAATGGAATAATGCGGCCCGGTTATTCCCAGGTTCATAGTGATTTCGCCGGCAGGATTGTTGAGGACAGTACGTGGATTATGGTGGTGGGTCCAGTAATCGACGTCATAGTCATACCGGCTGATATTGTACACCTCGTTTTCGGTCTCCACGGTTCCGTGTTCCGTCAATCCCGCATACACCCCTGTCCGGTGCGGCACCAGCATATCCCTGCTGAGCCCCGCGTCCTCCAAGGCCTGGTTGGCACAGTAGACCCCGATACAGCCGGCCCTGGTCCCCCGCTTGTTTTCACGTTTTTTCCGATACCTGGTTTCCTGAAACGAACAGAGCCCGGCCGGATGTTCGCCCATGTAGCGAAGGTCAATAGTGGAAATACCACTGCGGCCAGCCAGGAGATTGGCCCGGAAGTCCATAAGGTTGTCAGCTCCCGGCGCGACAAGGCCAACACCGGTGAGTACGATTCGATCATTTTTCTGGTCAGTCATGATATGCGCGATCCTTCCGGCCATAAAGGATGAAGGAAAAGACAAGATGCACAGTATTGACAGTTACTGATTGCCAGCACCATCCCCGGTCGTCACAGGCCTTTCCAGGGCACTGCCGCAACAAACCTATTCGGCAGTGTCTCTGTGGAGGTAGACGCGAAGACCCCTCTCATCCCCAGGCCTGCTTATCTTTAAGTTTATTTAAACAGCTCAAGAGGTTAGCTGCGTGGTTACCAGGTCACTGGCACGGGCCATCACCTCATCGAGTTTGTCAGGCATGGGGCCGCCGGCCTGGGCCATATCAGGGCGGCCTCCCCCCTTGCCGCCAACAATGGCTGCCGCCTCCCGGACAAGATCTCCCGCCTTGACCCGTCCGGTAAGATCTGTGGAGACCAACGCCAGTAGGACGGCCTTACCCTCCAGTTCTCCGCCAAGCAGGGCGATTCCGCTTTCCAGGCGGTCGCGAACCTTATCACCAATTTCCCTGAGCGTCTTTGCTGAGTCCAGGGGAACCTTTCCGGCCACCACCCGGATACCCTCGACCTCAACGGCGCTGGCCAGGAGCTGATCAAGGCCGCTCAGGGCTACCTGCTCATGCAAACGGCTCACCTCCCGTTCAAGGGATTTCTGCCGGTGCAGCAAGGTGGCAATCCGCGCTGCTGCCTCCTCAAAAGGTACACTCAGCGCATCGCTTACCCCAGCGGCACGGGCAGCCAAGTCCTGGAGCCATTCCACGGCAACCGGCCCAGTAACAGCCTCTATCCGGCGAACACCTGCAGCAATACCGGTCTCTGCGACGATCTTGACAAGGCCGATCTCACCGGTGGCGCCCACGTGGGTTCCCCCGCATAACTCCTTGGAAAAGGCGCCCATGGTGACCACCCGTACCGCATCCCCGTATTTCTCACCAAAAAGGGCGGTGGCCCCATTACTAAGCGCCTCTTCCCTTGCCATCACCTCGGCGTCGACCCGAAGATCAGCACGAACCTGCTCGTTGACCAGTTGCTCGGTCCGCGCCAGTTCTTCCTCTGTCACCGGAGAAAAATGGGTAAAATCAAAGCGCAGACGGTGGTGCTCCACCAGCGAACCAGCCTGTTTGACATGGTCACCCAGCACCTGACGAAGGGCCTCGTGCAAGAGGTGGGTGGCGCTGTGATTCAACATGATCTTCTGCCGACAGGGAGCATCCACCCGCAGGTGTACGCTATCACCAACGGCAAGCCTGCCCTTGAGAAGCCTGCCACTATGGAGGATCAGCCCTTCAGCGGCAAGTGTGGTGGACTCCACCTGGAACCGCCCGTCAGCCCAGAGAATCTCGCCTCGATCGCCGATCTGGCCGCCGGCTTCAGCGTAAAAAGGTGTCTGCGGACAGTAAATCCGGGCCTCGGCACCGCTCTTGATTTCCCTGACGAGACAGCCATCGACGTCGATAATTCCAGCGACTGCCGAATCAGCCTCAAGGTCTTCATACCCGAGAAAGACGGTGGTCATTCCCTGGCCGGCAAGTTCGAGGACACCGGCATCAAGATGCTCCACATCTGCACCCTTCCAGGATTTACGAGACTGTTCCCGTTGCCGTCCCATGGCCGCTGCAAAACCGGCCTGATCAAAGTTGACCGAGCTTTCCAGGGCGATGTCCCGGACAATATCCACCGGGAACCCAAACGTATCATACAACTTAAAGATAAACTCACCGTCAATACATGCCTGCTTGCCCTGTGCCGCCTGAAGGGTCTCTATTTTCTGGTGCAGCATCTCCAGGCCATGATCAAGGGTCTCGCCAAAGCGTTTCTCCTCATTGCTCACCACCTTTTCCAGGAGGTTACGGTAGCCGTCAAGATAGGGATAGGCCTCCATCATCATGGCAAGAACCCTGTCGCAGACGCTGGTAAAAAAGGCGTCCAGCCCGAGATGGCGACCATAGCGGATAGCACGGCGCATAATCCGTCGCAGCACATAGCCGCGGCCCTCGTTGGCGGGAAGCACGCCATCGGCAACGAGAAAGGTGGTCGCCCTGGCATGATCGGCAATGACACGCATGGCAACATCGTCAGCCCTGTTCGCCAGGTAGGTTCGGCCGGCAAGGTTGCCGATATACCTAATAATCGGGGCAAACAGGTCAGAGTCAAAATTGTTGTATTTCCCCTGCAGTACCGCTGCCACCCGCTCCAACCCCATGCCGGTGTCAATGGCAGGCCGAGGTAAAGGGGTCATTGTTCCGGACTCATCCCGGTAGAACTGCATGAAAACCAGGTTCCACAGCTCAAGAAACCGGTCACATTCACAGCCGAGCTGGCAATCCGGTCGACCACATCCGGCCGCTGCCCCCTGATCGATGTGAATCTCCGAACAGGGCCCGCAGGGGCCGGTATCTCCCATGGCCCAGAAATTATCCTTCTCACCGAAGCGGACAATCCGCCCAGGGGGAAGGTCCTTGATCTGTTTCCACAGTTTCTCGGCTTCATCGTCATCGGTATAAATCGATACCCAGAGCTGAGCAGGATCAAGCCCCAGTTCCTTTGTCAGAAAATCCCAGGCAAAGGTAATGGCCTCTTTTTTGAAGTAATCACCGAAACTGAAGTTACCAAGCATCTCAAAAAAGGTATGATGGCGGGCGGTGTAACCGACATTTTCCAGATCATTGTGCTTGCCCCCTGCGCGCACACAGCGCTGCGAGGTGGTAGCCCGGACATATGACCGCTTGTCCTCGCCCATGAACACCCGCTTGAACTGCACCATCCCAGCGTTGGTGAACAGCAGGGTGGGATCGTCCTGGGGAACCAGCGGTGAAGAATCCACCCGAGTGTGACCACGATCCTCAAAGTATTTGAGAAATCGCTCACGTATCTCGTCACCTGTCATGCCCGTTTCATCAGTTTGTTTCATAGCGTTTCCCTCCGCCGTTATCCTCGCACCTGGTCACCAGAGACTTTTGTCGTGACAACCAGGAGATGCTACCTTAGCAATTCATGAAACTCTTTACAGAGAAGCGCTCCGACAACGTCAGCACAGTACCCACAGGTATCCATGGACATCAGTCGCTTTCAGCTCATACCAAGTGTTGAGACGCTTATCGTCGTCGACGCAGGATAAATGGCTTTTCTAGTGAGAGTCAATACAATTTGCAACCAAAAACCGGCCCTGGACAACCTTCCCCGGTCGCAACGCCCTGGTACAGATGGTGTACGCTATCAGGCTGCTTTTCTGCCTGGCTGCTGGCCAACAATGTCAACCGTACAAAGGAGGTTCATGGCCGCAGGCGTCAAGCTGACGATGCAGAGTGCTTCGTTGACCAGTTGCTCCGCGTTGGGGCAAAAAACAGCAGCGGTCTGCATCGACGAGCAGTGCCGCCTCACGAAAGAGATGACCACTCGACCTTGTTCGCTTTTGCTTTATTTCCCCTGATCTCTACGCTCCTCAAGGGCGCCGGAAGCCGCCTCAACAAATCCCCATCCCAGTTCAGGCAACCAGTACTCTGTTGACAAGAGAATGACAGCATCCTTATGTAACAGCAGCCGATCCCAGTCCAGGGGCTCCCCCTGAATAGAGTGGCTTTCAACCTGAACCGGGTCAATTGTCCCGTTATCTGCCGGATAGTGGAAAGACCGTTTGAAGTAATACAGGGCATCTACCTCTTCGGATAACCGGGCCTCGGCCATGACCGCCACCAGGGTAAAAAGGAAACTGTCTCCGATAATCAAAAATGAAGGTTTTTCTCGATGGTCCTGGCTCTTCTGGGGGTGAAAAACCGGATAATCGGTGGCACGACTGATAAATACTGGGTCCCAAAGGTTCAATAGACGGCCAAGATCAGCCTCCACCGGTTCAGCGCGCCTTCTTTCCACAGCTTTAAGGGGCGGCAGCCTGACTGGTTGAGACATCTGGGTGTTGAGCAATGCTGCAAGTTCCTGCCAGGCCAGGTATACGCCATACTTGTTCCAGTGGATACCACCGGGCCCGAACAGATGCAGTGCCGGGTTCTCTTTCTTCTGCCGGGCGAAAAGGGCGTGACAGTCGACAAAGTGAACGCCATGTTGCTGCAAGGCCTTCACTGCCTGCTGATAGTCTGTCTCCTGGTTTTCCTGAAGTGGAGGACGCAACCAGTCCAGAGAAGGAATAAATTCCGGATAAACCTCTGCCTTGCTTGGAGCGATGATGTAGGCAAAGGCCTTCTTCCTGGCCTTGAGCTGATCCTGCAGGCGTCTCAATTGCCGAACCCGGGTACTGATCAATGTTCCGTCATCAGCAGAGGGTTTATTGAGTTTAGCCACATAGGTTCTCTCATACAACCACCGGTCATCGCCAATGATAACGCTCGTGCCGGTGCCGCTGGTCACTCGGCCAAAAAGCGAATACTGCAGTTGATTGTAACTTTTCACCAGATGAGGGCGCAGGCCAAAACGAATATTACGCCGCTGCTCATACTGCCGCTGAAACGCCCCGGTAAACCAGGCGGTCGCCGTCAACTCTGCCTGCGGCACCGGCGGTTCTGCGCCGATGAGCTCGACCTGGGGCAAGACTCCCAGGCTATGCTGCAATGTGGGTATCCAGAGCAAACCAATGAAGACTGCACAGTAGACAACCGGTAAGCAACGCATCAGAATCGAAAGTAAATAAAAGGGTTAAAACCAACAGAGATCAGCGTGCAAGCCCCGAGCAGAAGCAAAAGGACCGAGCAGAAAAACTGTCCGGTCATCAAAGCCAGAGGCCGCCTCTCGCTCCAGTTGCGTTGTTCAAAAAATCTGAGCCCCCGGTCCATTGGTAAAAAGGCAAAAAAGGCTGCGATCACCAGAATAACGAACGAGTTACTGTCCAGATAATGAGGGCGTATGAGCAGAGACTCTACCGGGATCAGACCAAAAAGGGCCTTGTAGTAGAGAACGGCAGAGGGTAAATCTTCTGCCCGAAAAAGTACCCAGCCGAGCATCACCAGAACAAATGTCAAAGGTACGCCAATCAGTCGACCCAAACGTCTGGTGCCGGCCAGTGGGTTAACCTTGTCCAGGGAAAGGAACAGACCATGATAAGCACCCCACAGGATAAAGTTCCATGAGGCGCCATGCCAGACCCCTGAAAGCAGAAAAACGACCCATAGATTACAGGCTGTCCGAACAGCACCCCGTCGGTTTCCGCCAAGGGGAAAATAGAGGTACTCGCGCATCCAGCTGGAAAGTGAAATATGCCACCTTCTCCAGAACTCGGTAAAACTGTGCGCAATGTAAGGGGTATTAAAATTCTCCGGAAACTCAAAGCCCATCATCTTCCCCAACCCAATTGCCATATCCGAATAACCGGAAAAGTCATAATAGATCTGCAGGGAATAACAGAGCAGTCCCAGCCAGGCGCAGCCAACTTCCGGGAGACCGTGCCCGAAGGCAAAGGCCTGATCAGCAACCTGCCCTAGGGTATTGGCAACAATAACCTTCTTTGCCAGACCCAGACAAAAACGCCAGATTCCCGACAACATCCGCTGACTGGTATGCAGTCGGCTGCGCAACTGATCAACAATATCGTGATAGCGCACGATAGGGCCGGCAATAAGTTGGGGGAACATGACCACATACAACAGATATTCATTGTAACTTCTGGCAGGGGGACTGACGCCACGATAGGTGTCTACCAGATAACTGAGCTTCTGGAAGGTAAAAAATGAAATACCAATGGGGAGGGCCACCTCACTCCAGGAGAAAGCCGAGTATCCAAACGCGCTGAACAGCTCCTCCAGTTCACCAATGAAAAAGTTAGCATATTTGAAATAGGCGAGGAGGGCGATATTCAACGACACACCAAGAACCAGCAGGTTTCTCCTTCTTGCCACAATGACCCTGTCATATCCTTGCCGGTCATCGACAAAAAAAAGACTAAGGTAATAATCAATGGCCGCTGACAGTAACAGCACGAATATAAATTTTGGTGCCCCCCACGCATAAAAGACCAAGCTCAGGACAAGCGCGACCACATTTCGGTACCGTGGCGGTGCCAGATAATACGCCGCCAGGGCAACCGGCAAAAAATGGAAGAGAAAAATAATTGAGCTAAAAACCATAATACTTTCTCCCCGGGAAATATCCGGCAGAGACGCACAACTTTTGCTGTATACGTTATCTGGAGAACCAGGCTATGCCAAGTTGAAAAAAACGCATTGTTATTGAGCAGCCAAAGGGTAAAAGACCTCTTTTTTACCGTCAATGGGTTAATAGTTCCGAGGCAGAAGCTGTCACCGCATTCTTTTCTTCTCCCATCTCCTCTCCCGACAAAGTCACTCACATGAGCGGATATTTTCCATCCTCATAACTCTCAGTGTGTTTTGACATATCAACCAAAAGAAGGACGGAGACGGGCCCACGATCAATAACAAACATGGTCCTAACAATCCAACATTTTCCATAACGATCAAGCTGAGGCAATGAACCGAGGCGCTGCTTCGGCGCTCATCTTTCCCGGCCACAAAGAATGGCAGGGCTGGCAAGAACAACTCTGCCACAAGAACATTGACAGACAACAGGCCTGTATGTATCAGTACACGAGAACTCAAGATCACGTAACCTCGTCCTCTCCTCTATAGCTCACTCCACGATGAACCAAAAGAGGATAGACAAGGCTGAACGTCAGGGTGGCACCCCTGGCATAACCCACATCAGGGGCAATGTAGCATGATTATCACCGACTGGATTCACACCATCGCAGGTACCTTCATTCTTGTCAGCTTGGCTCTGGGGGTCGATTGCGGCGGCAATCCCTTCTATGTCAGTTCATATTTCCTCTTTTTCACCGCCTTTGTTGGTGCCAATCTTTTCCAGTTCGGCCTTACCAAGTTCTGTCCGATCGGACTTGTCCTGAAGAAGCTGGGGGTTCCTGAAACCCGGTAGAGAATATACACGTAACGTTACGACAACAGCTTCTTATCATTCTCAAAAAGTGGGTTCCATGGCTAACGAGAAAAAAATCGAACAGTGACCATGGGGCAAAGATAAAGCAAACAAGCCTCTATTGAGCAAAAGAAAAAAATAGTACTTATCTATAAAGAGTCATAATTTTATTCGAGGACATATAGGACATGTATGCAGTGTAAGTTTTTTGTGCCAACAAAAAAATACACCATTACCAACAATGCGCAGATTCATGATAAAGGTGGCGAGCTTGTGTAGTCAATTTCTCCATCATGCTCCCCTTACCGAAGTTACCCATCAGGGTACCAAGCAGCAGGTCAAGTGGAAAAAAAGATTTTACTTGCTGGACTCAGATGATCGCGAAGTTGTTCTATCACCTGGTTCACGCTGATTCTCTTGGGAAAAGCAGTGATGTTCTCCAATGCTACCAAGACAAGATATGCAATCCTGCGTATTAGCAAATCACTTATTAATATGGAGTAAAAAGAGACCATGAAAACAATATGTTTATTGACTGTATACCTACTTTCAATGGCTATGGCAGCGGGGAACATCTTTGCAGATCAGCCTGAAACCGTCAATGTTCAGAAAAAAGAAGTCAATATCTTAGGGGAAGGGAGTTCTATTAATCTAGAAAACTCGAATGTCAACATCCAAAGTCCCTTTGGGGCAATTAACATAAAAAACCCAGATTCAAATATTACTAAAAGCTTATCCCCAGAAGAGGAAGTTTCTGCAGAAAATGGTGGGTTCATCAACGGGGAGTTAATTAGCATCAACTTCAGCAACCAGAACCTTGCCGGAAAAAGCTTTGTCAATGCTGAGATTGTTAATTGTAATTTTACCGGCGCAGATCTTACCGGCGCAGATTTTTCAGGGGCTGATATTATTAATTCAAATTTCAACTATGCTATTTTGACCAACAGTGTCTTTATCAATGCGACTATAACCGGCAGTAATATATCATTTGCCGACCTTACAAATGCTGATCTTACCAATGCCGATATCGACAATGTTGTAAAAAATGGAATAATTCTTACTGGAGCTACCCTGACAAACGTTGACATGGATGAATTCATTGAAAATGAATATAGCAGGAAGACTTTTTATCAATCTCAGGATATCATAAATGCCCTCGCACTGGAAGATTCTCCCGAAGCAAGAATTGATCTCAATGTAAATTTTGCTTTTGACTCAGACCAGCTTACAGCTTCCGGCAAAAAACAGGTCGCTGAAATTGCAAAAGCTCTTAATACACCATCTCTTCAGGCTGACAGATTCTTACTTGAGGGGCATACAGACGGGGTAGGAAGCGAGGCCTACAATATTGACCTCTCGATGCGCAGGGCCTTAACAGTATCCCATACGTTGCAAAACGAATATGGGGTCAAGGTTGAGATGAGAACAAAAGGTTATGGCGAGACAAGGCCAGTTGCGACAAACGAAACAGAGGCTGGGCGAGCAGTAAACAGACGGGTTTCCCTTGTTAGGCTAAAATAGGGATAACCTCCGGGAACTGTTTTGTGTTTCGCCGCATTAACGACAGGTTAGGAAGGGTAGGTCTCCTTCCTATTCATTTACCTCTGTTAATTTTTCATTTTTTACCCTTCCTACACCTCTTTTAATCACGGGGAAGGAAACATCACCAGTTCTCGAAAAACAACGATGTGGCGGTCGGTTCCCCTAGAATCATGACCTTAGGCCCATTTGGCAAAAGGAAAAGGGCTTCTAAATCAAGGCGCGGTCCGCATTATAGCCAGGGCTGGTTTTGTGCCAAGGCGTTTTCAGGCTTTTTCTTGAACAGAAAGAGCACCCAGGGAAGATCCTCGCTCCTTCTCAGAAGGGCGTCACCCTCTCCGGCAGCAAAGAGATTGCTGACGCTTTTACCATCGCTCATACTAAACCGGCAGGCCATGATGGTTGTAGCTCAGCTTGGCAAGGCAAAAACAGGCGGCGAATAGTATATGGGACAGGTTGCCGAAACCGGTTGCAGCAACATGGAATATACAGACGGAATTATCTGCGTTAGCCCTGGATATATACCGCCATTACAACTCACCGCACCGGGAACGCGATTTTATTTTTGTTGATCTTAACAAAGCCTTTTTACAAGGTAAATTTACTTTTTGGGACTGACACCTAATCTTTCATGCCACGAACGTCTTTTCAGCATGGCTTGTCAATCCACCCCACCGGACACGCACCTCTCTTATCTTATTGTTTTTTTAAAAAAATTCTCTCCAAAGGGTGGCCATGTTATTTTTTTATTGTCCCGCTGAGTAAGGCGTCATATAATATAAAACGAAGTGTCACTTGGTTGTCATACCGAACCGCACCCTGGATGAGAAAAATATGCTCCTGCTCCGGCATCAGATACTTTTCACGATAGTACTGCTGGCTCTACCACTGTCCACGATGGCAGAGGAAGAGAGGCTCGACGAGAGGAGTCCGGCCTGGGACCGTACGGTAAATAGCCTGCTAGTAACGTCGATGTATGGAATTCCCAAAACTGCTGCAGACGGATTCTCTCTACATCTGAGTGGCACAGGTGATTTCTCTCAGGAAACCATTGCCCCCAAAGCATATCTGAAAGACCAGTCTATCACCTTCAGCTACGATGGTTCCGCCGGGCTGCTGGGTTTTTCTACGGGCTACATTCTCACCTCCGAACCATCTCAGGACACCCCTGGCACGGTCTTTCTGGGCATTAACGAGTTACCTTTCAATGATTTCAGCCCCAAATGCTCGTGGTACATGGCCTTCGGTCTCTCCAGCTCCTACCAGGTGGACGAATTGCTCAACTTTGGTTTTGACTCGACCCTCATACTCAAGAATGATCCTTTTTCCACCAATGAAGGGCGCGCATTTTCTATGCTGTTCAATATACCGGTAAATTATAATAACTATCTCACCATCACGCCGCAATTCCAGTGGACCCGAAACTTCCCGGAACTACCACAAGGACTTTATCCGAATGAAGACGGATATACAAGAGACAGCTTCTACGGCGGTGTTTCTCTTAGTTTTTCCTACTAACGACCACATGGATCATGGCAAAACATACGCGGCTCAACGTCTTTGAAAAAACAAAATATTGAGTGGCATTTCATATACATTCTCCAGATCCATTCAAGAGTTTCTCTCCTGTACAGCCTCTTCCCCCCTTCCAAGAACTCATTTTTCGAGTATAGTAGCTGGAGTATTGCTTATCCTTTTTCCTCGATGATGACCCAGGAGCCTTACTGATTCAATGAATATCCATACGTTTCTCCGCCATCGGATGCCTCGTTTTCTCCTCAGTCGTATCAAACTGTCGAGTTTTTTCTGTCTGCTGATCTTTGCCTTTTCCTGTCCCGTTTCGGCCACGGATCAACAGCAGTCGCCGACTACCATGCTCTTCTTGCCATTCACGGTTGACCTTCCCCCCGCTTATGCGCACCTGCACACCGGCTTGCCGGAAATGCTCGCCAGCCGGATGACGGCCCGAACGGGAATCCGCCCGATCTATCAAAAGAAGACTCCCAAATCGAGCAAAACCACACTGGCGAACGACGATTTCGCTCAACTTACCAAAAAAATTCAAGCTGTAGGCGCCAATTATGTGGCCTTAGGGTCCATTAGCACCAAAGACCAGCAATACGAACTTACCGTACATGTTTTCCCTGGAGTCACAGGTGCACAGGCAACGTTTTTCACAACAGAAGTCAATACGATAGATGAAATTATGGATGGTGTTGATAGGCTAAGCTGGGATATTGCCGAAGCCTTATTCGACAAAAAACGCCCTGCACCTGTACACGCCGAATCGACCAAGAGCGGTATAGCCGCTTTTCAAACTGACCACCCGGAAAAAGCTTACCTGGAAGGCCTTTTCAGCAGTACCACTGTTGCTGGCCTTGAAAACAACGATAATTTCACCCTGATCAACAGTCTCTCCAGCCGACGTCTGGATTTTGACGCCGTAGACATGACAATAACTGACCTGGATAGTGATGGAAGCACAGAAATTATCCTGGCCGGGACCTCTGAACTCAAGCTGTACCAGTTCAACGGCGAGTACTTCCAGCACAAGTCTACCATCGAGCTGCCTGCATATCTGAGCGTCCACGCGATAACAGTAGCGGACATCAATGGTAACGGTTTTCCGGAGATCTATGTTTCTGCCAACAATCGCAACCGTCCCTCTTCCCTCCTCCTGGAATGGGATGGCAACACGCTGAAGATGCGCAAAATATCCATACCATTCTACCTGCGAGCCACCAAGATTCCAGGAAAAGCCCCCTATCTGGTCGGCCAAGCCCCATCTCAAAAAACACCTGCTGGCGGCAAGATATACGCCATGGAGTTAAGCGAACAAGGGACACTACGTAAAAAAGAACAGCTCCATATTCCCGAGGGGCTCAATCTTTTCGACTTTGTCCGTGCCGACATCACCGGAGACGGTTCTTCTGAACTGATTTTCATTGATGCCAATAATTTTCTCGGTGTATCTACACTCAATGGCACGTTACTCTGGCGAAGCAGCGTCAAGTACGGGGCGAGCTGTAATTACTTTGGCACAAAATCAACCATGGCACTGAAAGAAGACAGGACATACATCCCCACGCGGATAGTCATCCATGACATTAACCATGATGGCACGGCAGACGTGCTCATTGGCCGTAACCGCTTGGAACGCGTCAAGTATATGCAACAGATCCGCTACTGGAAAGGCAGTTCACTGGCCGCGCTCACCTGGAAGGACAGCCGCCTTATTCCCCTCTGGGAAACTCGTCAGCGTAACGGATATATTGCTGGGTATGGGATTGAAGATAAAAACGAACAGGCCCTCTCCCTCTTTTTTACCGACGGTGTCGGTGACACCCTGTTTTCGTCTCTCTTCCCCGGTGCAGACCCCCTGACACTCCATCAGTATCTGCTGCATGTCAACGCGGCAGAAAAAAAATAGAACAACTGGCCTGCCTGAACGACTGAACACCGCAGGTAAAAAAAATTAAACCGCTTCAGTAAAAAAAACTTGACAAGCCCGGAGCCAAATCGTATTTTTCCCACAGAATACATTTTTTTACTTTTCCTGTCTCCCGCCCGGGGGCAAGTTAACCAACATTATCTGACAAGGAGATCCAGAATGAAGAAAGTACTTGCTACAGGAGCAGCCCTGATGATGACGGCGGCCGTTGCCTCCACTGCTGCTGCTGAGGTTAATTTCAAGGGTGACGGTCGTGCCCGTGCGTTCTACAACAGTGGGTACGACTTTGGTAACACCCTCCAGCCGGATGGCACCTATGACGTGCGCAACTCCTTTGGCTGGAGCAGCCGTGTCCGTCTGCAGTTCGAAGGCAAGGCTGCTGGCGGCGCCAAGGCCGTAGCTCGTATCCGCCTCATCGATACCCAGTGGAGCGGTCCCGAAGACAAATCTCTTGACAAGAACATCTGGGCTGACAAGGCCTATATTTTCGTCCCCTTCGGCGAGACATGTTCCGCTGAGATGGGCTACACCCAGTTGACCGTTTCCCGTATGACTCTCGATGATGTTGATATCGCCGGTGGTAAATTTGCCTATAACGCAGGCGGCCTGACCGTTATGCCGTTCTTCGCGTGGGGCCGTGATGGAGATTACGCCCAGCCAGCAGACAGCGTAGGTGTTCCCAACGCTAACTGGGTTGACGACAATGACGCCTACGCAGTGGGCCTGTATGTCGCCGGAGAGGCCGCTGACTGGACCATCGGTGCTGCAGCCTGGGCCGTAAACGATGACAACGTTGATTTTGTCGACTCCGCAACCGGTGAACTTCTCGAGATGAACGACGACGGTGGCTGGACAGGAACCATCTTTGTCGACGGTAAGATAGGGGCAATGACTGCTGCCGCTGAACTGGCCTTTGCTGATGCCGACTACCTTAATTCCATGGATGACGGCATGGGCGGCTTTGTTGAGCTGGGCTTTGCTGCCGATGCCCTGGATGCTCATGTAACCTTTGCGTACACTGCTGACGGCTATGTTCCGGACGGCGATTTTGGCGATATCAGCGGCTGGCTGATGTTTGGTGGTGGTTCTGCCGTCAATGTCGTCGATTTTAACGGTGGCGACGATATCATGGCTATTGGTGGCCATGTCAACTTTACTGCCAGCGACGCCCTGTCGTTCTTCGGCAACCTGGTTTACGCCACCTTTGACGCCAACGATAATGGTGGCAGCGGCCTTGACAATGTCTGGGAGGTTTCCGGTGGTCTCGGATACACCATCAGTGAAGGATGCACCTTTGATTTTGTTCTCGGTTATCTGAGCCCAAGCCTGGATGAGCAGGTGCATGGTAACGACGACGCTGCCTTTGGTGCAGCCGGAACCCTGAACGTTAAGTTCTAAGTATTCCGTGTAACACACACGTTGCAAATGAAAAAAAAATCGGAACCGCAAATGCGGTTCCGATTTTTTTTGCCGTATTGAACAAACTTTTCTCCGCACACCTCCCTCTCTATAAAGACAACGACTATCGCGGCAGGCAAACTATGGCACGGGTGCCTCCATCTTCGAGACTTTCAAGACGAAAGACGCCCCCGTGGTCATCAATGATCCGCTTGACCAGGGTTAATCCCATACCCGTACCCAGGGTTTTTGTGGTAAAAAAAGGAGTGGTCGCCTGCTCCTGCCCGACAGTCGCCAGACCTCTTCCCGAATCGGTGATGAACACACAGACGTCTCTGTCGTTCTCAAGCAATTTCACCTCCAGCTCTCCACCATCTGGCATGGCTTCCAGGCTGTTACGGAACAGATGTGCCAGAGCCTGATACAAAAGCCGGGGATCAAGCCGTACCAGTACCTCATGCTCAGGCGTACGCAGAGAATACTCCACACCCTGCCGTTGCAGAGCGGTAAAGTGGAGCATCAACGACTTATGCAGCAGTTTGCCTAGATCACTCATCTCGAATTCCGGCTGAGCCTGCTCGACAAAGCTAAACAGATCCTGGAGAATCCTCTCTACTTTTTCTGCCTCGGCAGCCATCATTTTCAAAAATTTTAACCAGTCCGGATCATCTGTTTTACGGGTCAGCAGTCGTGCAGTACCTCCGATGGAAGTAACAGGATTACGAATCGAATGGGCCAGTTGCGCTGCCATATGCCCCACCGCAGAATAGCGCTCTGTCTCTACGAGAAGATCCTTGTTCTTCTCCAGCTCCTCGGTCATGGCTTCCAGCTGGGCAATTTTCGACTCCATGGCCATATACAGGCGACAATGCTCTATCGCCAGACTGGCCTGACCGGCAAAACTCTCCAGATCAATGATACGTTCTTCTGTTATCGGTGCCCGTGTAACACAATGATCGGCGATAATCACTCCCAGGGAGCGTTTCGGGGAAAAGAGCGGCACCACGACAAAGGTATCTTCCCCCAGGGTTGTCACGAGGTCGGAAGACACCTCCACATCAGCAATACCATTGACCACATTGATGGATCGCCGCTCCCGGGCTGCTCGAATAAGGATATGGTCACGCTCGTCACCGTCCACCTGTAATTTCCTGACAATACCATTGACCCTCTCGCCATTGACAATGCCGACACTGCCGGGCACAGAACTTTCTGTCTGCTCACCAAGCTCGCCACTGGGCGGTCCTATGGCCATGCGTCCCTTAAGGTGCTGATCCTGTTCGTCAAACAAGGCGAGAAAGGCCCGGTTAAACTGGAGCCCCTCCCTGGCGGTGATTCCCACGAGAAGGGCCTGAAGAATTCGATCGAGCTCCACTGGCCCCAAATGGGCAGAATTCATCTGCAAGGCAAGTTCATGGCTGAGCTGAAAGCGAAACCGGGCCTCCTCAATCTCTTTTTGGTATTGACGGTTACGAATGGAAAGCCGTCTTTTTTCCAGCACCTTACGAACCCTTTCAAGGAGCTGATCAAACTGAACCGGCTTGGTGAGGTAATCATCAGCGCCCTTTCGTAGACAGTCTAAGGCGATCTCCAGCTTGGTCACCGCGGTGAGCATGATAACGCTTAAATCACTGTCTCTTTTTTTCAGACGTGGCAGCAGCGCAGCACCATTGGCATCAGGCAGACCTATATCCAATAATATCAATGCAATATGCTTTTCCTCCAAACACTTGTACAGTTCGCTGGCTGAATTTGCCGTACTGACGGCAAATCCGCACTTTTCAAGAAAATCTCTTAGCATTCCGGTAAGATCGGGATAATCATCAACGAGAAGGATGGTCTCGTTATCTTCGAGGAGCAATTCTTGAGGAAAATCTACCATGGAACACCCACCAATAGCCGCGCTGCACACCTAAGACGAGCACCTCAGACGAGCCATCGGATGAAAAAAATGATGCTACTCTTTTACAGTTCGAAGCGGATGGTGTCAAGCAGTGGCAAAGAAAATGGTCATTGCCTTGCCACCGTGGTAATGCTAGGATGTGCTTGTCCAGAAAACAATCCTGTCTCTGGTGGTCCTCCATTTTCACATCCATGAACGATTCGAAAAACTTCCACAAAGAAATCAGCGACGAAGAGCTTTTGCTGGTGATCGCCGATTTCCTCGACATGGGCCACGTCGACAACATCGTTGCCATGTTTCGCGCCGAACCCCGTTATTTCAGGTGGACGGGCTCCCTGCTCACTGATCAACGCCTGGCCGTGCGTCTCGGCGTCTCGGTTCTTTTCGAATACCTTGTGGAAGATGTTCCCAACCAAACAGCCCTGGCCCTGGACTCTCTGGAACAAGCCCTTGCCGACGACCGTGACTGGGTGCGCGGCGAGGCCTTAACTGTGCTCGGCATCATCGGTGGTCAACGAGCTCATACCCTGATAAACGCCCATGTCAATGACCCTGCTCCATTGGTACGGGAGGTAGCAGTAGACATTCTCGAAGAGTTCGCCGATGACTGAACAGGACACCAGTATTCCTGCGATCTTCTCGGCAGGGGGTATTCTTGCGCGTAACCTCACAGGATACGAGACCCGAACCGGCCAGGCCGAAATGGCCGTGGCCGTGGCCGACCTCCTCGATATTGACGAGCAATCCGAGGAACACGGCCCTGCAGCCTGTCTTGTTGTCGAGGCTGAAACCGGCCTGGGTAAAACCCTTGCCTATCTGGTACCGGCAGCCCTCAGCGGCCGCAGGGTAGTGATCTCCACCAATACCCGCAATCTCCAGGATCAGATCCTCGAACGGGAGCTCCCCCTGATCCATCGCCTTATCGATCCAGAGCTACGTGCCATGTGTATCAAGGGCCGCCAGAACTACCTCTGCCTGCACCGTTGGCACCAGTACCGCTCTGCCCGTCAGGATATGCTCTTCGATGACAAGCTGGTCGGCCGCATTGATGACTGGCTGAAAGAGACAGTCTACGCGGAACGCTCGGAGCTCCCCTGGTTATCGACGGCTTCGCCGGTCTGGCAGCGCATCAACAGTCAGTCTCACCTCTGCCTGGGCAATGACTGCCTGCACGCCAGCCACTGTCACCTCAATCGGCTCCGCCAAGATGCCGCAACGTGCAGACTGCTGATCGTCAACCATCACCTGTTGTTTGCTGATCTCGCTGTCCGACGCTCTGGTCACGGCGAGGTGCTTCCCCGTTACGAAGCCGTGATCTTTGATGAAGCCCACCATGTGGAAAATGTGGCCACCACCTTTTTTGGGCAGAGCTTTTCCCGCTACCAGCTACTCGACCTGTTACATGATATGGAACGCAGCGCCCTGGCCGATCTTGGCGCATCAGCCCAGCAAAAAGTACAACAACAGACCGCTGAACTGGCCGGGCTGCTTGAACGGTTCATCGCCCTCTTTCCCGCCAATCCAGGGCGCCACCACCTCTCCCCCATTTTAACGGAAAATCAGGAGGTAGCTTCGCTGGCGGCAACAATGGCCGCTGCCATTCGAACACTGGGCGAACTGAGCAGATCACTGCGGGGAGCCGAACCGTGGGAGCAGTACGAGCTGCGGACCATTGATCTTGCCGAGCGCCTCGAGCTGATCACCACCGAAGAGTTCACCGACATGGATGAAGCGGAAGCCCGGCATACCCGCTGGTACGAGCGCACCGGCAAACGGGCAAACTTGACCCTGTCGCTCACGCCCATTGAGGTGCAGGAGTATTTACAGGAAACCCTCTTCGACAAGCTCCGGGCCTGTGTGTTCACCTCCGCGACCCTCTCGGCAGCCGGAAAATTCAACTATTTTCTCTCACGGCTGGGACTTCCGGAAGAGACCGTCCAGCTCCGTTTTCCCTCACCGTTCGATTACCGCAACCGCAGCCTGATCTACCTGCCGCCCAGCAACTTTCCCGAACCCAATGCACCGAGCGCGGTCCAGGCCCTCCACGAACAGATGAAGAAGCTTATCGACCTTGCCGGAGGCCGGACCCTGGGCCTATTCACCTCTTTTTCGGCAATGGACAAAGCTGCTGCAGCCCTGGCTGACTCCTTGCACTATCCCCTGCTGGTCCAGGGAGAGATGCCAAGAAAGCAGTTGCTGGACCGTTTCATCACCGAAGAAAACTCGGTGCTTTTTGGCGTTGCCAGCTTCTGGGAGGGTGTTGATGTGCCCGGTCCGGCACTGCGTCTGGTGATTATCGATAAATTACCGTTTGAAGTCCCCAGCGACCCTGTTATTATGGCGCGAATTAACAAGATGAAAGCTGCAGGCGGAAACCCCTTTTTCGATTTTCAGGTGCCCCGGGCTATCCTCGGGATGCGCCAGGGAGTGGGGCGTCTGATGCGAACCTCCACGGACCTCGGCGTTATCGCCCTTATGGATGTTCGCCTGCGAACCAAGGGGTATGGCCGACGATTTCTGCAAAGCCTGCCACCTGCCCCTGTCTGTCAAACCCTTGCTGAGGTTGCTCAATTCTTCAAGCACCATGCCTGAACATCTTTCCACACTCTTACAAGCCCGTGCCAGGGAGACCGCTACACGCCTGGAGCAGCACATCCGGGTCGATCTTGCCAGCGCCCTGGCTAACGCTGACCCTCTCTTGCCTGAAGTACTGGCATACGCACTCATGGGAGGCGGCAAGCGAATCCGTCCACTGCTGGTGATACTTTCAGCCAGGGCCTGCGGTAGTGAGGCTACAGAGATCTGGCAGCTGGCCTGCGCCCTGGAGTACCTGCATGTCGCCACGCTGATCCATGACGACGTCCTTGATCATGCCGCTCTGCGGCGCGGCCGCGACTCGGTGGTAGCTCGTTACGGCATGGCTACGGCCATCCTCTGCGGTGACTGGCTGCATGCCCGGAGCATGTATCTGGTGGGACGACTCACCGGGGACAAAGGGCTCGAACTCTTTTGCTCGGCCACACAGGCGATGGTCGATGGTGAGTTTCTCCAGCTCCGCCACTGTGCAGATGTGCACACCAGTGAAGAGCGATACATGCGCATCATCCACTGCAAAACTGCCGGACTCATCAGTTGTACCTGCGGTCTGGGCGCCTTGTACGCAAAAGCTGACCCGTCGAAAAGCCGGGCCTTAAAAGAGTATGGGCATCTCCTCGGAACCGCCTTCCAGGTGGTGGACGACCTCCTCGATTACCTGGGTGACACCTTGACAGGCAAGACCATCGGCAATGATTTCCGAGAAGGCAAGATAACCCTGCCGGTGATCCGCGCCCTGCAGGCCGCCAATCCCGAGGAGCAGCAACAGCTTGAAGCACTCCTCACCTCCAGAGGCGAGGATCCCGGACAACTGGAAGCTGTACGAGGGTACATTGCGCAGCTGGGCGGATTTGACGCTGCGCGTAACGAAGCCCGGGCCCTGGTTGACGCCGCCATCAGCGAACTTGCCCTCCTCCCGGACAGTGAAGAAAAACACCTACTCGAAGGCCTGGGAGTCTATGTTCTCAACCGTAAAAAATAACACACCTGGTCCGGTACAGCCCCTGCTACTGGCCCTCATCCTGCTCCTCTGTCCGGCAGGCTGTCACCAGACAGATTCTGGAGCCCCCAGTATCGATCCGGCCCTGGAAGCTGTTCAGGCGGACGACTCGAGTATGAACGTCGATGACAGCGCCGAGGTAAGGGTGCTCCCGCCCATAGAGGAAACCTTCATCCCAGGGGAAGCTGCACCAATTATCGCGGCCCAGCAGACCAAAAAGGTCGTTAAAAAAACTCTGCCGCGTGTTGCCATTATCATTGATGATATGGGGTATCATCGTGATATTGGAGAGGCCCTGTTGGAACTGGATATGGATATCTCCTTCAGCTTCCTTCCCTGCGCACCACTGACCAGGGAGCACGAAAAAAAAGCCTATGAACTGGGCCATGATGTACTGGTTCACCTGCCCATGCAGCCAAAAAACACAGCAACCGATCCTGGGCCAGGAGCCCTGCTCGTGAATCAGAGCGAGGAGGAACTCTCTGCAGTGACACATCAGCTCCTGGACGGTGTTCCCCACGCCACCGGTGCCAACAACCACATGGGATCACTGTTCACCGAGCAGCGGGAGGCCATGCGTTCAGTACTTCGGGTCCTCCGCCAGCGCGGGTTTTTCTTTATCGATTCCTTTACCAGCGCCGCTTCCACTGGCCTGGAAGAGGCCCGTCTCATGGGGATACCCTGCGAACGCCGCCACATCTTTCTTGACAATAAACAAGAGACCACCAAGATCTGTGAACAACTGCAACACCTGGCAACGCTTGCCCGACAGCAGGGGCAGGCCATTGGCATTGGCCATCCCTATCAAACCACCCTGAATGCGCTTACCGACTGTGCGTCTCTCCTGGACGGTGTACAAGTGGTTCCCGTACACATGTTACTGCCACCACCACCGACACTCTCCGATGACCAACAGCAACCGGCCCTCGTGGAACGATTTCACCCATGAGGACAGCACCAGCAGTAAAACCTTAACGGATCTCGATCATGGAGCTTTTTCTTGCCCGCCCCCGAGGTTTTTGTGCCGGTGTCAACCGCGCCATTGCCGTGGTGCACAAGGCACTGGACCGCTATAACGCTCCAGTGTATGTGCTGCACGAAATTGTCCACAATACCCATGTCATTGCCGAGCTCACCAAACGGGGGGCTGTTTTTGTGGAACACCTCACCGATATCCCCAAGGGAGCGATAGCCATATTCAGCGCTCACGGCGTCAGCCGCGCCGTGGTAGCCGAGGCAAAAGGCATAGGCCTGCATACCATCAACGCCACCTGTCCCCTGGTCTCCAGGGTCCACCGTCGGGTCCGTCGGCTTAACCGAGCCGGGTGCGATGTCCTGGTTATCGGGCATAAGGGGCATCCCGAGGTCGTAGGGACCTGTGGTCACGCCGATGGTGCAGTCCACGTGATCTCGACGCCGGAAGAGGTCTATCGCCTCAAGGTACAACACCCGGAACGGGTGGGCTACGTCACCCAGACCACCCTCAGTGTCGACGATACCCGGGAAATCCTCGCTGCTGTTCACGCCCGCTTCCCCAATATCAGGGAACCGGAACGTACTGACATCTGCTATGCAACCACCAATCGCCAGGCAGCTGTACGCCGACTCGCCGAACAGGTGGATCTGGTACTCATCGTTGGCTCCCGCAACAGCTCTAACTCCAACAGGCTCCGGGAAGCGGCTCACCTCATGGGGACACCTGCCTACCTCATCGATGATGCCAGTGAAATTGACGACAGCTGGCTGGACGGTATCAGCCGGGTCGGTATCAGTGCCGGTGCCTCAGCACCAGAGCACCTGGTAACCGGCGTCATCGGCCGCCTGCAGGAGCAAGGCGCCGGAGAACCCGTGGAAATGGAAGGAGAGCAGGAAAACATCAGCTTTATCGTTCCGGAGCTCGAGGAGATACCTGGAAAACAACGAAAAAACGGGGGCTGAAAAGGGAGAGATATCTGGTGGCCATGGCAGGGCCTGACGACGTTGAGTGGCACCCCAGGACAGACAGACATACCGGACCAGCCTACTCCCTGAAGAGCTCTCCCTGATTGGCCCGTGACCAAAGTTCAAGAATGGTCATTGTCGCCAAGGCACACCGCTCCGGCAGGCTCTGCCGGACCATGTACTCCCGATCACTGTGATCCTGGTCACCGATGGGCCCCAGGCCGTCAAGTACAGGTGTGCCGCTGGCGGCAATGATATTGGCGTCGGAGACACCAGAACGAAACTCTTCCACCACATGCTGACCGAGAGTACCTGCCTGCTCAGCCACCAAGGAAAAAAGGTATCTGTTAGGCGCTGTCTGCTCCATGGGCAGCCGGCTTGTCTCGGCTTCAACAACAAGCCGGGTATCAGGATTTTTTGGGGACAGCACCTTGTGAAGACGTGCCTCCAGGGCAACAGCTGCCGCTGAATCCTTCACCCGGGTATCAACCAACGCCACTGCCCGCTCTGGAATAGTAGTAGGGCCGATACCTCCTTCCACTCGACCGACATTAAGGGTAATTCCCTGTCCGGGATCATTGAGTGCCTCGAGGGCAATGATGGCGTGAGCAAGGGCAAGCAACGCGCTGGGCTTAGGGCCAGGCTTGGCAAAGGCGGCATGGCCGGCCCTGCCAAAGGCTTCCACCCGGTAACCGATCTTCCCCTTACGACCGGTTACAATTCCCCCTCCCAGACCGCCGCACTCAAAAATCAGACCACACTGTGCCTTTTCGGCCTCCCTGGTGATAAGCTCCCGTGAATCGAGGCTACCGGTTTCCTCATCGCTGTTACAGATGAAAATCACCGGAATACGGGCCAAGAGCCCTGTCCGATGCAGGGCCAGCAACGCCTGCACAGCCACCACCAGGCCGCCCTTCATGTCGATGACTCCGGGCCCACGAACCAGCTCCCCTTCTTCCCGGTACGTTTTAAAGGGTGAATCAGGAGGAAAGACCGTATCCATGTGACCAACAAGGAGGATGGGGCGCACACCAGTACCAGTGCAGGCAGGCGAACGGAACACCAGGTGATCACCGACGGTCGACGAAGACCTCACTTCCAGCTGCATGGCAGTAGCCGCCAGGGCTGAAGCCATGGCCCGTCCCACCCGGTTGACCCCCTCGATATTGTTGGTGTGGCTCTGCAGCTCGACCAGCTCCTTGAGTAAGGCAAACTGGCCTTCCCGGGCACGTTCCAAGAAAGAGAGAATCCGCTGACGCATTATCAGTCACCATACCGAGAAAAGGCGATCAGCCATGTACAGACGAGGAGACGTCAAGGTAATGGACCCTCCTGGCCATTCAAGGGCTTAGGCAACGTACAGGCAATGCCCTTAACACTGACCACATTGTTGTAGTGCAGGAGAATCTTTTCGCTGGCTGCAGCAATATAGCGGAGAAGAGCGTCGCCGACAATGTTGGTGCACATGGATTCGACCATGTCGTGCTCACCTTAAGCGGCACCCGGAAATGGGCCAACTGCAGATGAGGCAGCTACAGTTAAAAGGTATAAGGCCGGCACAGGCCTCCTGCATGTTCTCGTAGCGCTGCGTCTTCACAGAGGTATCATCAATTCCCTTGAGCAGGACCGCCTGAGTAAAAGCACTGCAGTCACCCAGTCAGAGATATTGTGGAGGAGTTCCGGATTTTTTTGGGTACTGCCCTTTGTCAGTTGGCCAGTGCCAAGTGTCTCCCCCATGAGAGACAGTACAGTCTCTCATGTACGGGCCATTATCCATTACGGCTTAACATTATTGCAAAAATTTAAACAAGTTACTCGTACTCCCGCCCTCAAACGTTGTCAACCCTTTGTTCCTCACCGACGCGATGATCACCACCGTATGGCAAATCTGGTACACTGACGTGGATCCCTTTGACAAACAATGCATTAGACATGACTAAAAAATAATGGTATTGAATACGCAGTAACCGCTCTACCAACGACAAGTACCGTCGGATTTATGATAATGTTACCACTCAGTGACACCGAGCTGTTCTTCGGCTCTTTTTACAGAGTAGCGCTAACAGCGAATTCCGGCGAACGCAGCGCGCCGGAACAAGAAATCAGGTGAAATTGACAGCAAAATTTTGTATATTTTAGACATGATCCATGTGGGTGGCGTACAGTTTATCGGTAAAGGAAGCTGAGGCAATCTCGACCACATGACACCGATCTTATCGTGTGATTTCATGGTTACCAGATCGAAATTTTTGATCGCTTTGACACCATCGAATCCAGTAACTCTAACCCCGGAAGGAGGTACATATGGCACAAGATCAAATGAGTGAAGCTGACATCAAAAAAGCTGCAGAGACCGGAACATTAACAGAAGACATGGATGTTGACAGCGCTCTCGAAGGAGCGGAACCTTGGGAACCCATTGAGACCAAGCTCTGCCTTTACTCCTTTCTTGCTGCTGCCGTCGCCCTGGTTATCGGGCTCATCCTGGTGCCAACGTCAATTTTCCATTAAAACTACCATGATATTCACCAAGAAAAAAAACCGACAAGATATCAGCACCAGAGAAATGATTCTTGATCATGATGGGGACAACTGGATCCTCTCTGACGATACGCTTGTCATACGAGCTCGTGAAATAGACGAGCTTGATCGAAAGCTGGAAAAAGAGTTACACGGTGAGCTTCAACATGAAAAAAAGATACATGTTTATATGCGAACCAATAATGATATTATTCCTGAGTGGATGCGGCCATATATGAATCACTACTTTAATCGTTACCTGGAGCTGCCACTTCAGTACTAATAAAAAGGAGAATCTATCATGGCACAACAAAAATCCTGGTATTCAGGTATGTCATCAACTGAAGACTGGTGGGCAGTCTGGCTTGGCTTGCTTTTTTTTGGACTTGGATTATTGACCATTTTTGGCATTGATTTGGTGGGCTGGATTGCCTATCCAAAAATGTGGGTTTTCAGCCTACCTGACGGCGCAGTTGCCAAAAAAATAACAACCGCCGGTCATGCTTTTTATGCACTGGGCGGTAAATACAGCAATACCTCAAAAGAATTTTACAAATCACTCGGCCCCATAGGCGCTATACTTGTCACCTATGTCGCCTTTACAATCCCCACAACCATTGGCGCCTATTTCCAGAAATGGGATGTTAAAAAGTTTTTTCAGGGCTGGACAGTCATCTTTTTCCTTACCTATCTTGTCTGGTTTATCGGTCATCATGCCTTTTTTGCAGCTTCCGTTGTTGACCTGAAAAAGAACCATATGGAGATGTTCAGCCTCTCCCTTGGTGGCGGAGCATCGTTTATCCTTGCCCTGATTGTCGGGCTGATCATCGGTAATTTTTTCAAACCTCTCGCTCGCTTTTTAAGCACAGCGGCCAAGCCCGAATGGTATATCAAAACCGCTATTGTTTTTTTGGGTGTCAAGGTAGGGTACCTCCCAATAAAGGCTGTACTTACCGGTTCAAAACTTGGTGGTAAGGGTGGAGAGGCACTGGGACAGCAAATGGCTCACTTCACCTTTGAGCTGTTTGTCGCTGGCGCCGCCGCCACTATTGTTGCCTATCTCATCTTCTGGCCGGGGGTCTACATTATCTCCCGTAAAATATTCAATCTCCCCCGTAAAACAGCGGCTGTGCTGGGTTCAGCTATCTCGATCTGTGGTGTTTCTGCAGCAGTAGCGACCGGAGGGGCGGTACGGGCCAAACCTGTTGTTTCCATTATGGTTTCAGCACTGGTTGTCGTTTACGCAGTTATTGAGTTGGTTATCCTGCCAGGTGTTTTCACTCATATCTGGCCGGGCACTAGCGACCCTATCGTTGCCGGTTCAGCCATGGGTATGGCGGTCAAGACTGACGGTGCCGACGCCGCTGCCGGTGAACTGCTTGACGAGTTCATGCGTAATAAGGTGGCAAAAGAGAGTGATGGTCAGGTTCAGTGGATGGAGGGGGTTATCACCACCAGTGCTGTGATGACTAAAATCTGGATTGACATGTTCATTGGCCTGTGGGCTTTTGTCCTTGCCATGGTCTGGGTCTATAAGATTGAAAAGCACGAAGGTGACCGTATCCCCTTTTCCGAGGTCTGGTTCCGTTTCCCCAAATTTGTCCTTGGTTACTTTTTGGCCTGGTTTGTCTACCTGGGTATCTTTTTTGGCCCCGGTCAATCCGGCGCGGCAGAGGGGTTGCCAATTCTTAAAGCGGCAAAGGCCGGAGCGGTATCAGTTGAAAAGGGCATGCGAAAACTCTTTTTCATGCTCACCTTTGTCAGCCTTGGTATTATTACTGACTTCAAAAAACTGGCCGAAGCACAGTTTGGTAAGATGGTCTGGGTCTATTTCGTTGCGCTGACCTTCTTTATCATCCCTGTAGCGGTAATCGTTGCCTATCTGTTCCATCATGGCATGGAGATACCTAACATGGCAACTGTTGCCGGAGCAGTAAAATAATCTCTACCCGTATAACAAGCAGGGCTTCTTCAAGCCCTGCTTGTTTGTCTTATGCCTGCCTATCTTGACGTCCTTATCTTTTTCCTCGCTGGAGCAGCGATTGTTTACCTTTTTCAGGTTCGTCGCTCCAGGGTGAAATCCTTGTCACCTGAGGATCTACCCGAACTCTCAAAAGATGATTTCAGCAGGTTAATTGTACTGCTGAAAACAGCTTACGAACGCATGCTTTATATGGGTGTTCTTTTTTTCCCTCTGGCGTTATCAACCCTGCAACGAGAAAATCGAATGAGCACGCTGTTTTTTCTCCTGCTTATCTTTTTACTCTTTTTGTCAAACATTCCACCACGTCACAAGATCATGCAACTCCTCGAGGGCCATAATCTAACGACAGGTGATTTAAAACAAAGAGGCATACATCTCTAAAAACATGTACAAGAGCAGGAGGCTGGGCTATCTCAGTTCTGCTGAGTTTGAGAAAAGGATGATGCCACAAAAAGAGTCCAGAAAGAGAGATACTTTTCCCCGCGACGACATTACCCTCAGCTGATCACAAGACTCACCGGGCAGTGGTCTGAACCCGTGACGTCGTCATGGATCTCAGCAGCAACAACCCTGTCTCTGCTGGCAGGATCCACAAGGAAATAGTCAATACGCCAGCCAATATTTTTTACTCTGGCGTTGAACCGATAACTCCACCAGGTATAGTTCCCAGGCTCTTCATGAAAGAGACGGAAGGTATCGATATAGCCGGCAGCAACAACCTCGTCCATCCAGGCCCGTTCCTGCGGGGAAAATCCGGGGTTGGCGGTGTTAGCGGCCGGATTGGCAAGGTCAATCTCCTTGTGCGCCACATTGAGATCACCACAGAGCACCACGGTTTTGTCCTCACTCAAACGGTCCATGTGATGCATCACCGCCTGATTGAACCGCAGTTTGAAATCCAGCCGTTTGAGGCCAGGCTGGGCATTGGGAAAGTAAATATTGACGAGATAGTAATCCTCAAACTCAAGGGTGATCACTCGCCCTTCACAGTCCCATTCATCATTACCCAGGCCGTAGATGACCTTCTCAGGTTCTCTTCTACTAAAAACCGCAGTCCCAGAGTAGCCTTTACGAACAGCAGGATTCCAGTACACATGATAGCCCGGAGGCGGTTTCACCGTATCGGGTAATTGCTCTGGCAGCGCCTTGATTTCCTGGAGGGCAAAGACATCAGCATTACTTTCGCTGAGCACATCGAGGAAACCTTTTCCCAGGGCAGCTCGCAATCCATTGACATTCCATGACATTAGTTTCATCTGAGAGGCCGCAATCACTGATATTTTGGGGACCCGACGAGGTGTTACGCCAAGACGCGGGCATATGTGGGTAAGTACGCAACGGTCACAATGGGGGCTGACAGGACGGCAGGTTCCCTGACCGAAGGCAACCAGCAGTCTGTTAACTTTGAGCCAGTACTGCCGAGGCAGCCTATCCCTCAGTGCCATCTCCGTTTCCAGTGGAGATTTCGTTGCCACATAGCCCCAGATATTCATAATGCGATGGACGTGGGTATCCACGCAAATCGCCGGAACTCCAAAGGCGGTCGCCAGCACAAGGTTGGCTGTTTTCCTGCCGACACCTGGCAGCTGCAGCAATTCCTCCATGGTGGCCGGGACCTGCCCGTCGAACTTCTCTGCAAGCTTTTCTGGTAACTTATGGAGATACGTGGCCTTGTTCCGAAAAAAACCGACCGGATAAATCAAATTTTCGATCTCCTCACGGGACAGCATCGCCAGCTCTTCAGGATTCTGAGCACAGGCAAAGAGCCTACGTGCGGCAACAGCCGTGACCTCATCCCTGGTTCGAGCCGAAAGGATGGTGGCCACCAGCACCTTGAAGGGGTCTTTTGTCTGGGTAGCGATGAGGTCAACCACTGGGACCTCGTATCCGGCTACTTCGCGTTCTAGAAGATCTAAGGCACAGTCAACAGGAAAGGTTACGATCACCATAACATCCCAGCATATTACCGACTGTAATAATCTTTCTGCTGGTAATCATAAAAACCAAACACTTTAGTATCGAGCACGGTAGACTCGTAGGCATTAAAGACGATGCCAAGAATTTTGTCTTTACCAAGGATTTCCACCATGCTCTTGATATGCTCACGCCGGGATCTGCCGTAGCGGACCACAAGAATAACGGCGTCAACCTGCTGGGCAAGCACAGCGGTTTCAGAAGCGGCATGCAGAGGAGGGCTATCCAGCAAGACCAGACGGTCTTCATAGCGCAGAACCACTTCCTCTACCAGACTGGCCATTGCTCCAGAACCGAGCAGTTCTGCAGGGTTAATCGGCGGAGGACCTGCAGGCAAGATGGACAACTTATCAACGCCAGAGGGAAAAATAAGGTGCTCCAGGGGAACCTGATCCAGGAGAAAATCGGTCAAGCCCCGATCACTCTCCAAACCGAACAGGCGGTGCTGAGTTGGCTTGCGTAAATCACCATCGACCAACAGGCTGTGGGTGTCAACACCTTGGGCCATAGAGATAGCCAAATTGGCGCAGATAAAACTCTTTCCTTCTCCAGCATCAGCACTGGTTATTAAGAGAGAACGAGGGCGTTCTCCCTGAGAGGGATGAAGAATTCGGGTTCGCAGGGCGCGGATATTTTCGGTGACAACAGCATTGGCCGTAGCAGCAAAAATCAACCGGTCATCCCATTTTCTCCCGCTAAGACTCCTGGTCGATCTTTTTTTCGACCGAGGTTCCTCTCCTGCAGACACCTTACGTCCTGAGGAAGCCAAAAGTTTGGAGGTAACCGCATCAGCTGCTTGATGATCCCCTGAAGATGTTGCCTCTGCCTTTTCTTTTCCCTGAAAATTTCTGTTCTGCTCGGCTCTGTTCAGTATCTTATATACCTTTCCCATTGATCAAATCTCTCTACCTAATTGACAAACTGATACACCTACCGCGATAATTTCTATGGCAGCCGCCTGTCAAGAGGAGAAAACGCCTTGGTTTATGGCAGCAATTGCAAAGCGAAGAACAGGAGGACTACGACAACGAGTACTCCTGTAATCCACCCCCCTAGCCGTTTCCAACTCTTTTTTCTAAGATGTTGAGGCAGCGGCAGATCGTCCCCTTCACCGGGAAAGTGCAGTTCAGCTATACACTCCTCAACCAGTTCAGCCGAGATAGTCGGTTTGCTGTCAGCAAAACCACTGATCAGAGCATGATCGCAAACAATGTTGATCAATCTCGGCGTTCCCTTGCTGACGCGGTGTATGACAGCCATTGCCTCATCTGTAAAAATATAGAGTTGCCTGCTCCCGGCTGCCCGCAGGCGAAAGAGGATATACTGTTTCGTCTCTTCCTGATTAAACAGGCTCAGATGAAAACGAATACCTATGCGTTGTCTGAGCGGGAGAAGTCGTTCATCACGCATTTGATCATTTAATTCCGGCTGCCCTACCAGAAAAATAGACAATACATCCTGCCCTTCCACATCCATATTTGAAAGCAGCCGGACCTCTTCAAGGAGATCAACCGGTAGGACCTGGGCCTCGTCAATAATCAGCAAGACCCGCTCATTTCTCTGATAACACAGCTGGAGATACCTCTCGAACTCGAGAAGAAACATCGCCTTGTTACCGTCCCAAGGAAGCTCGAATTGTTCTGAAATATAAGAAAAAAATTCATCTCTCTTCAGGAGAGGATTATTAATCATACAGACTCGAATACCTACATCAATGGTGTCCAGCAGTGCCTGTAGTAATGTCGTCTTACCGATTCCCACTTCGGCCGTAAGTACCAGAAAACTCTTCTTACTGATCACCCCGTACTTCAGAATAGCGAATGCCTCTTTATGAGTCTCGCTCATATAGACCACTTCAGGATCCGGGATAAGATCAAACGGCTTCTTTGTAAGCCCGTAATATTTCGTATACATAATCGCTCAGTTTCCCAGGGATAAATGTCCCGATATCCTCACAAAATAATCATTCCTCTATACCAGGCATATCCCACGGCAGCCAACAATGCACTCCAGGCCATCACAACCATTATTGCCAACAGCCAGTCCATCTGTTGTCTCTTTCTTTTCTCCTGTTGCAAAGTGATCAGCGGAATGGAACAGACAACAGGGATTTCAACAACATTTTCAATTTCCATCGGGTCCTTAAAAGAGGTGTCAACAAAGCTAAGTAAAAAGAATACCCCTGCTCCCAGGGTCAACCCTGCAGCCACAGCCACAGCCAACATTTTTAAGAACTCAGGCTTAATTGGTTTTTCAGGGCGGCGAGCTGCATCAATAATCTTGAACTTGCTTCCCTTCTGCTTACGTTCAAGATGCTCCACCGATTCTGCCTGGAGGTTCTGGGCAACCAAGTAATCATAATGACGACGTAACTCATTATAGTCTCTGGTCAGCGCATTCCACTCTGCCTCACGGACCGGGACAGCCTCGATCCATTGCTGATATCTCTCGATTTCCTTATTGATCCGCACCTGATCAATACGTAACTTTTTAATGTTTATATCAATATCTTTGCTCTGCAGTCGTAGCCCTTGAATTTCCTGGCTTTCACCGAGCCCTTCTGAACGTCTTCCTCCGGTTCCTCCCCCTGACACACCACCTTTCTGTTCATCCAATTCGTTCTCCAGGCGAAGAATCAGCTCCTTGGTCCGACGCACTTCCGGATGTTTGTCCGTATACTTTGACAGCAGAGACCTAAGATACGCCTGTAGTTGCTGAAGCCTTACATATGGATCAGAAGATTCAGAGATCTGAGGAGTTGTCCCCCCTACTGCATCCACTGTAGTTTGTACTGCAGCCAGCCGGTTGCGCAGGGAGATTTGTTCTTCCACCATAACCTTGGTTCGTTCCAGATTCTGGATTGAATCCTGGATACCCTGATACTGTTCATGGAGGGAATTAAGTCGATTCAGATTTGCTGGACGTTGCTCAGGCATCTCATTGTAATGTTTCAGCTTATAGTCGCGCATGGTCTGTTCCATGCCGTCCAGACGCTCCTTGGCAATAGCCAGCTCATTCTCCGTGTACTTTGACGTCTCGGTGGCCCGCTCTTCACGGTACTTGAGATTTTCCTCAATAAATTTAGCGGCCAAGGCATTGACGACCTTCATCACACTGTCGGGGTCGACGCCTTCATACGAGACAGTAAAGGTATCGCCACTACGAGCAGGAGTAATGGCTATGTCCTTACGCATTACGTCGATAACATCTTCAATGGGCAGACGCTCTCTGGCCTTTTCGTACAAGGAAAACTGGAAGATAATCGCCTCAAGATTGTTACGGCTCATCACCAGCTGACTCAGTGTACTCACCGTGTCCTGTAACTGCCGTTTCTCTTCCGGCGCCATACGAGAAGGGTTAATCTGCTGCCGTTCATAACTGAGCAGTGCTTCGCTCTGGTAAATTTTTGTTGTCAGTAGGTAGCTGACAAAGCCTGCCACAACTGTCAACAACAGGCAAAGAGCCAACAGTTTCCACCGTTTGAGAAGCAAATCCAGATATTTTCTAAGGAGTTGACGCTGTTCGACTTCCATGATTAACTCTGTTTATAATGTCCACAACAAAAAAATATGCCACCCTTTGAACCATGATCACCTGCGCGATCGGAGACATCCACGGATGTGCCTGTTCCCTGCTCAACCTGCTGCCCCAAGTCATAAACCGTGCCGATCAAATTGTTTTTCTCGGCGACTATGTTGACCGGGGGCCCGCCTCAAAAGAGGTGGTGGAGACAATTATCGAACTTCAGGCCAGCCATCCCCGCGTCATTACCCTGCAGGGAAATCATGAACGCATGTTCTTTAACTATCTTGCCGGAGGTGATTCATCTGTCTTTTTTCGTACCGGCGGCCTGCAGACGCTCGCCAGCTATGACCTTGAGCCCGGGGCCACCGTAAAAGATCTCCCGGCTGAACACCGACATTTTTTTGCCAATCTCCTCCCGTACTGGGAAGATGCCCACGCCATTTATGTCCACGCCGGCCTCCAGCCTGGTCGCCACCTGAGCCTCCAGCAGGCCTCCTGGTATCTCTGGGCAAAAGAAAACTTCATCAAAAATACCTATAATTTCGGAAAACCTGTGGTCTTTGGCCATACTGCTTTTTCAGAGCCCCTTGTCAGACCTGAAAAAATAGGTATTGACACCGGGGCCGTCTATGGTGGCCGGTTGACCGCGGTGCTCCTACCGGAACAGGAATTTATTTCCGTTCCCGGTGAACAGAAATATCCTTTTCTCTTTGAGCACTGATTTATTGTATGGAAGATTCGGGAGAAAAACAAATAATGATTTCAAAAATACGATGGTTCACCGTGGACATGGCTAAAAAAGGTCACAAATCCGTTTGCGTAAAAGGAATGACATCGTCAAGGTGCCTGGCACCCTGCAAAAGCATAAGCAGGCGGTCCGCCCCTACGGCTATTCCCGCACACTCTTCCAGAAGATGAAGATCGTCGAGAAATTTTTCCGGCAAGGCGTATTCTTTGCTCTGGATCGACATTTCCCTGAGAAATCGATCCCGCTGCTCAGCGGGATCGATCAGTTCGGAAAAACCATTAGCCAACTCAATGCCACAGCAATACAGCTCAAACCGCTCAACAAACCGCGAATCGCCGGGCTTACGCCGTGCAAGCGCCCCTAACTCTACGGGATAATCCACAAGAAAGACGGGGCGCTCTCTGCCAAGATGTGGCTCCACCTCCTCAACGAGCACCTCATCAAAACACCCCAGAGAGAGCGCTGTCCTGAGTTCCATTGACGAGTACCGCTCAAAGGCCTCCTCAACACTCAATCTCTGCCAGGGAACAGCAAGCTCGACCTCCTTTCCATCCCGCCGCAGGCAGCCCTGATGAACAGCCGCCCACCCCCTCTGTCTTGTTGCCAGCCACCCAAAAAGCTCCTCACACTCCTGCATCAAATCGTGATAATTCCAGCCGACCCTGTACCACTCGAGCATGGTAAACTCGGGTTGATGAAGTCGTCCCGACTCTTCACCGCGAAAACAGTGACACAGCTGAAAGAGCTTCTCCGCCCCATGCGCCAGGAGGCGTTTCATGCACAGCTCTGGCGAGGTGTGGAGAAACCAGTCCCCACTGGTCACCGGGACAATATACGCTTCGGGGATGAGGGTGGGAAGACGGAGAGGAGTATCCACCTCCAGGTAGCCGCGATGCAGGAAAAATGACCGGACAGCCTGAAAAAAATCTGATCGGGCTCGCAGTCGCTCAGTGTCAAGCAATGGCCTAGTCTTTCACCCGGGTGATATAGGTACCGGAACGGGTATCGATCTGAATTCGGTCACCCTGTTCAACAAACGGCGGTACCTGGAGGCTGTACCCGGTTTCCACCGTAACAGGCTTGGTATCCGTTCCCGAGGTATCGCCCTTGACCCAGGGATCGGCGACGGTCACCTCCAGGTTGACGAAAAGCGGCAGGCTGACATCGATGGGACGGCTCCCAAAAAACAACACCTGTACCTCCATATTATCGGTAAGATAATTGACGTTGTCGCCAAGCTGTTCACGGGTGAGAAAGATCTGTTCATACGAGGTGTTATCCATGAAGTGATACTCGCCGTCCTGCTCGTACAGGTACTGCATGGACCGTTCTTCGAGATCAGGTTTCTCAAACTTGTCATTGGAACGGTACGTGTTGACAAACTGGTTACCGCTTATCATGTTGCGCATCTTACAACGATACAGGGCCTGCCCCTTACCTGGCTTGGAAAACTCGAAATCAATGATGATATACGGTTCACCATCAATTTGAATTTTCAGACCCTTGCGAAGATCAGAAGCTGAATACATAAGGATGCCTTTTGTAGAGGTTGATACAACTGTTCTCAGATATTCGATGTTAAGGAACCCTGTTTGATTTTGCAACCGCTTCCTGCCCCTTTCCTTTTTTTCTTCCCTCTCTTGTTTTTGTCGCGTTTCTTTTATACAGTCAGAGACACTCATCATGACGATCACTGACGCTCACCATGACGATCAAAGCCGGCATCCTTTCCGATACTCACCTCATCCGCCCTGACAGCAGATTCAAACGGCTGGTCAGCCACTGCTTCGGCGACTGCTCTGTCATTATCCACGCCGGTGACCTCACCGACCTGAGTGTCCTTGAGCCTTTCAAGGAGAAGGTCGTGTATGCCGTGTACGGCAACATGTGCACCGGGACCGCAAAAAAGTCCCTGGCCGGTGAAATCAGCTTTGTCCTTGGCGGGTTTACCGTCGGTCTCACCCATGGAGCACATTTAGGTGCGGACATTGAACTGCGCCTCTGGGATGTCTTTCCAGAGGCCGACTGTGTCATCTATGGCCATACCCACCGGCCAGCATGCCACCGGAGCGGCGGTCGGCTCTTTATCAATCCAGGATGCTTCCAGCAGACCGGCCGCTATGGTGCCCCTGGCACCTATGCCATCCTGACCGTCACTGACAGCCTGAGCGCCAAAATTCACGAGGTCCCGCAACGCTGATGAAAACCCTGTGGACCCCCTGGCGCATGGAACATGTCCTGGGTAGCACTCCCAGGCAATCGCACTGCCTGTTTGAACCGCCTGGTACTGCCTCCCATGACCGGCATCACCTCCTGCTTTTTCGTGATGCATTATCGGTGGTGCTGCTCAATCGCTTTCCCTATGCCAACGGTCACCTGCTGGCAGCCCCCAGAAGGCACCTTGCCGATATCACTGAACTGACCACCGATGAACAGCAGGCCCTGATGCAACTCCTCAACAGCTGCGCAACTATTCTCCGTCGTCATCTTACCCCTGATGGACTGAACATCGGACTCAATCTGGGCAAAGTAGCCGGTGCCGGCATCGCCGAACACCTCCACTTCCACATTGTTCCTCGCTGGCAGCATGACCACAATTTCATGACCGTCTGCGCCGAAGTACGCACGATCCCACAGCACATCGACGCCACCTTTTCCCAGCTACTGCCCGACTTCATCGGGCTGCCCCGTCACGAGGAACGCCCATGAGTTCACCGGTCAAGCTGACCCCCATGCTCCGCCAGTACATGGAGATCAAGGAGAGCCACCAGGACACCATCCTTTTTTACCGGATGGGAGACTTTTACGAGATGTTTTTCGATGATGCCGAGATTGCAGCCCGCACCTTGAACATTACCCTGACCAGCCGCAGCCACAAAAACGACGAACACAAAATCCCCATGTGCGGCGTACCCTTTCATGCGGTCAACGGTTACCTGGCCAAAATGGTTAACGCCGGATTTCGGGTTGCCATCTGTGAACAGGTCGAAAACCCCAAAGAAGCCAAAGGCATCGTTCGCCGCAAAGTTACCCGCATCATCACCCCTGGAGTTACCACCAACGAAGAACTCCTTGATGAAAAAGCCAACCGCTTTATCTGTGCGCTCGCCCCACCCTCTGACAAAAAGGGCGCAAAACGTTTCGGCATAAGTCTGCTTGACGCATCCACCGGCACCTTTCTGGTAAACGAGATCTCCGTTCATCAGCAGACACTCACCGCCGTTGTCGATGAGATCTGTCGCTACCAGCCGGCTGAGCTACTGCTTCCCCAGGGAAAAGAAGGGCCGGAGCCTTCTCTGGAGCCCCTGGTGCAGCAGTTACAGGTGGCCCTGGGCAACATCTGTCTGACGCAGCGCCCCGAACATCAATTTGACCCGGCCACCGCACGTACGGCCCTTACCGAACATTTTCGTACCACCGATCTGGCCGGTTTTGGCTGCGATCATATGCAACCAGGGCTCCAAGCGGCAGGCGCTCTCCTTACCTATATCCAGGAAACCCAGAAAACCGACCTTGACCACATCCGGCAGCTAACCCCTGTACATAATGATCAACACCTGATTGTCGACGAGTCTTCCCGCCGTAATCTAGAACTCATCGAAACCCTTATTGGCGCGAAAAAACAGGGCACACTGCTGAGCGTCATGGACAAGACCGTGACACCTATGGGAGCAAGGTTACTCAGGCAGCGCCTTCTTTTTCCTCTCCAGGATATGGCCAGAATCACAGCCCGGCTGGATGCCGTTGAAGAGTTGAACGACCGGAAGGAACTGCGCAGCGACATCCGGGTCCATCTCAACGACATTTATGATATGGAACGGCTGTGCAGCCGTCTGGTTCTCGGCCACGGGAACGCCCGAGATATGGTGGCACTCAAGGTAAGCCTCGGCAAATTACCGGCATTGAAAAACCTCCTGGCCACCACCAAAACAGCCTTGCTGCTGCGCATCAACGAGCAGATGGATGCACTGGAGGATCTTTTTCAGCTCGTTGCCAGAACAATCCGTGATGATGCGCCTGTTACCCTGCGTGAAGGCAACCTCATACAAGAGGGCTATCATGAAGAGCTGGACCGACTCATTCTGCTACTCAGGGATGGCAAACAACTCATTCTCGACCTGGAGACAAAAGAACGGGAACAGACCGGGATCACCAAGCTGAAGGTTGGCTACAACAAGGTCTTTGGTTACTACTTCGAACTGAGCCGCACCCAAGCCAGCGAAGTACCTGATCACTGGATCCGCAAGCAGACACTGGTGAATGCCGAGCGTTTCATCACCCCGGAGCTCAAGGAGCTGGAGAACGCCATTGCTTCGGCCCAGGAGAGACGCCTTATTCTTGAATACGAGCTATTCCAGGAGATTCGCGGCCAACTGCACCAAGAAAGCCGTCGAATCCTTGACTGCGCCCACCACGTTGCCCGGCTCGACGTTCTTGCCTGCCTGGCGGAAACCGCCGCACGCAACCGATACATCAAGCCATCAATAAGCGACGATGGCCAGCTCTTTATCCGTGAAGGCCGTCACCCGGTCATCGAACAGGCTCTGGAGCCGGGCAGATTCGTGCCCAACGACGTCAGGCTCGACCAGGACCAGCACGAACTCCTGATCATCACCGGGCCGAACATGGCAGGAAAATCAACGATCCTCCGCCAGACAGCGCTTATCGTTCTCCTCGCCCACATCGGCAGCTTTGTCCCGGCCGACGAAGCGAGTATCTGCCTGGTTGACCGGATCTTTACCAGGGTTGGCGCAACTGATGACCTGCGCAGAGGGCAGTCAACCTTTATGGTGGAGATGAACGAAACCGCCAATATTCTCAACAATGCCTCTGCAAGGAGTCTGGTCATCCTCGATGAAATCGGGCGGGGGACATCCACCTATGACGGACTGGCTATCGCCTGGGCTGTGACTGAAGCCCTTGCCAGCAAGGGCGGCCAGGGTGTCAAGACACTGTTCGCGACCCATTATCACGAACTCATTGAGCTTGCTGCCAGTAACCCCAGAATAAAAAACTACTCTATTGCGGTACGGGAATGGAATGATTCCATTATCTTTCTCCACAAACTCGTTGAAGGGGGCACCAGCCGCAGTTACGGTATCCAGGTCGCGTCGCTGGCCGGTGTCCCCGATGCTGTCATCCGCCGCGCCCGGGAAATTCTCAGGAACATAGAAGAGACCGAGCAACAAAAGAAAACAAACAAAATTTCCAGTCAGCGACAAACCTCGCCCACCCAGCTAGCCCTGTTCAGGCCAAAGAAGAGCGAACTGGAGCAGCTGCTGGGCACTGTCAAACCCGACGAGGTGTCACCGCGGCAGGCCCTCGATCTGCTCTATGAAGCTGTCAGGCTTGTCAACAAGAACTCCTGATATCTCTCTCTGGTATTCAGGGGTGTTTCACCCCTGCCAAGATAACAGTACAAATTATTTTACGTCCTTGATCAGATACGCTATACTCATAGTATTTACTATTGCCGCAATAACATCCACCCGTTGAGATCGTCGATCACAGCAGAACCCTGATGCGCAGACCGTTAACCGTTATTGCACCCCGAAGGAAAGGGCTCACACACTGTTGCCGCATGGTTTTCCACCTTGTTGCAGCCTTGGCACTGTTCTGCGCCACCGAAGCCAGCGGTGTTGAACAAGACGTGCCTGCAGAACCAGATTCCCTTACGTCGGCAACGAGTGAAGCATACAAGGCTGCCAAGGATTACTATTACAGACTGGAACGTGAAGCCTCAGGGGGAAAACGCAGTAGCTGGCTCAAGGGCGTCCGTAACTTCAGAAAAATCTATCTTGCCCACACCCAGGGGGTTCTCGCGCCATCATGCCTTTACATGATGGCGCGCATGTACCACCGTATGGGAGAAAGATTCCGTGTCCCCCTGGACCTGGACGAAGCCATCGACTATTTTAGCGATGTCGCCACGGTTTATCCCCGGAGCACGCTCGCCGACGATGCCCTGTTTAATATCGGTGATCTGTACCTGGAGAGTAAACATCTCCCTGAGCAGGCAGCAAAGGCCTACCTCAAAATCATTGAAGAGTATCCAGAGGGGGATAAATACGCCCAGGCCCTGCAACGGCTGCAGTTGCTCGAACAAAAGCACAATGTACCACTGCCAAAAACCCTGAACAGGACCCGGACCCTCAAACGTCTGGTCAACGTCTTGCCCGTCAAATACTGGTCGTCGGACGAGTACACCCGCATTGTCATAAGAGCGTCAGGTCCTGTACACTACAGCTCGAGTCTCCTGGAAAAAAGTGGCAACCAGCCCCGCCGACTCTATGTCGATTTTGCCCAGTGCCATATCCCGCCAAAATACCGCCAACCTGTCCCCATTAAGGATGGCCTCCTCAAGCAGGTGCGCACAGGCCAGTTCAACGACTCTACCGTGCGGGTGGTGCTGGATATCGAATCGATCTCCACCTACAACATCTTCAGCCTTAACAATCCCTTCCGGGTGATTGTCGATGTCTATGGAGAAAAAAAGCAAAAGCCACGCGAGCAGGACGTCGTCAAGACGCCAACACCACCCTCTCCAGGCACCAAAAAGGTGGAGAAACCACCTGTTCAACCCACATCATCTGCGGACACGTCACCCCTGGTTGTCATCAGGGAAATCAACAAGAAAAGGCCTGGTGATCGGGGGCATACCATCGATCCTCTGAGCAGGCAACCGCTCTCCCTAGCTCAGCAGCTTGGCTTGGGGGTCAATACCATCGTCATTGACCCCGGTCACGGCGGTAAAGATCCCGGTGCTTCGGCCTTTGGCCTGCAGGAAAAGAATATTGTCCTGAAAGTTGCCAAAAGAGTAGGTCTGGTCCTCGCGGAAACCTACGGCTTCCAGGTGAAATTCACCCGAACCAACGACATCTTTATTCCCCTGGAAGAACGAACGGCCATTGCCAACACTGAAAAGGCCGACCTGTTTCTCTCCATTCATGTAAATGCGCATCCGCAGCAGCAGGTGGGCGGCGTCGAGACCTACTTTCTCAACCTGGCAACAAACACCGAGGCCATGCGAGTCGCGGCCCTTGAAAATGCGACATCAACGCATAACATCAGCGAGATGCAGGACATCCTCAGCGATCTGATGCAGAATTCGAAAATCGAGGAGTCCTCAAAACTCGCCCATAGGGTCCAGGACAACCTTATCACCGGCCTGCACAAGGCCAACTACAAGTTGAAAAACCTGGGCGTCAAACAGGCGCCTTTCTATGTTTTGCTTGGCGCACAAATGCCTGCAATACTTACAGAAATAGGCTTTCTCACCAATCCGAAAGAAGCTCAACTTCTCAGTGATGACGCCTTTCTCAACACCCTCTCCAAACAGATTGCCGCCGGGATAGTCGCCTACGTCAAAGAACACTCCTCCACAGCCATGCTCCTCCAGTAAACCAAGCACATTCGGCTATGATCGACTGCTGGTATTCCGACAAACTCACCAGGATCGACCATGGAGGGGATGCTCAGACACCCTTGGCAAGCTCCCTTCCTCTGTAACCGTCCGGATAAAAACATACTTGACCTGTCTTGTTCAAATCATCCCTCCACAAAAACTGTGCCGACGATAAAAGGCGGCCTCAACCCCATACAAACAAAGAGTTCGGGGGCTGCGCCACCTACGGCAGTTGACCCGGCACCTGGGTGCCGCTTTGCCTCAAGATGCACCGAGGCCATGGATATATGCAGGAAAGAGATGCCACAGCTGCAAAAAATATCCCCCGAACATATGGTTGCCTGTCATCTCTTTTCAAATTCATAACTCCCCGGTGAGTTCAACCCGGATTCACTGGTTGCCGGTTGCCGGCGTATCCCATTGATAAATCTTCAAGGGACTCCGCCGAGACCCCAAGATAAAGCAACATCTCTTCTGTAAATTTTCTATCCTTTTAACTTTTTCAATAAATGCCTCCCGGGTAGCACGGACAGTTGAGGCTATCAAGGCCTAGCCCTGGGGGTGCTCGTTCCTCGCAGCCTTGACAACCTCAACCGCCCGCACTGTACCTAAAGGTGGCAATGGCGGAGAGGCATCTCCGACGGGGCTCCAACAACAAGGCTGGGATGCAAAACCGTTATACGTTTCTGTAGTCATTCAAATGTTAAATACGCTTTTCCTCCCTCCCACTCGTCAGAAATCTCCATCGCCACAGCCGTCACAAGTCGCAACCACGAATCGGTGTTAGGAAAAATAGTAACGACACGAGTCCTTCTTTTTATTTCTTTGTTCACTCATTCAAGCATATTGACAGTGCGGAGACGCCGATGATGTGATGGGGGCATTTTCATCACGGCAAGACCTTCAGGCACAGCAGTTTCAGCCCATGAAACGAGATCAGGGGCTTTATTGCGATAATCGTTCAGAAAAAGCTCAAGTAACCTCAGAGCCTCTGTTTCTGTTGGTGCGGTGAAGACACCTCGCAGTCTTTCAGCCACCTCCTTTTTCATAGCTTGCCTAGGCACATACTGTTGCCCATTCTGCTGCAGGTGAAACTGGCAACGTTGCCGGGGAACAGTTGGGAAAACTGTCTCACGGGCTGCTTTCAGGCCTTCATGGGCATCGGATATAAAGAGTAGAACACCATAACGTCCACGATCTTTCAAGCTGCTGAGAAAGTCGCGCCAGTGAACTTCGTTCTCGGAAAGCTTGACGGAGGTTCCCAGCACTTCGCGGTGACCAGTTTCACTTACACCTATCGCCAAAAGAACTGCACGAGAGACAACCACTCCTCCTGTGCGAACCTTTTCGTACCTGGCATGGTCGATTGCGCCATGCCTGCAGTTGCTCATCCAGGCTCTGACTTGCCCGGCTGACTTCTGAAGAGTTGGCTACCTTACGGGTTGATACGCCCTGGATGTACATCTCAGCCAAGGCCAACTTCAAGGCTCTTTCTGATCTGAGGTCCCGCTCAAGACTCTGAGGGTAAAAGTCAGTTCCCCTGGTCTGCGGTATTGCAAGTTCTACTTCACCCAAACGGGTCTTCATCGTTTTGGCTTTGTAACCGTTGGCATAACCAATCCTGTCACCACTTCTCTCGTAGGGATCGGTCGTTACATGTCGGGATCTCTCCAGTTTCATCGCACTATTTATTAGCACGCCTACAGCTTCGGCTACTCCATCGAATCCGTTCTCAATCAATAGTTCCATTGCCAGATCAAATTGGGTACACTCTGTCTTGCGGGTCATCGTCTTCTCCTTTCTTTTTGTTTCCACGAAAAATGAAAACGAAAGGATAAACGATGGCCTGCTCTTGCCAAGACTTATCTCAATTTACAGAAAGAATGGTACACTAACCATTTAAAATAAAAAACTAGTTTAAATAGAACGTATAGCAACTGAAAAAAATATAAGAAAAGTAAAGAATCTTACTGATAAACGGAGGAGGAAAACAAAAGACTGGAGAAAAATGAAAGGTTTTGATAAAGATGGAGTAGAGTACCATTGGTATAAAAAAAAAGGCGATAGCGCTAAATATGGATGCAAGAAAAAAGGAGAAAAAGATTCTTTTTGAATACTCAAAGATTATGAAAATAAAATTTATAAGTTGGAATTATAGAGAAGCTGGCCTTAGCCGAGAAGAACTAACTGTTGGGAAAGTATACACAGTTATTGGAATTGAAGGTGATTTCTATAGGATTTTAAATGATGAAAAGCAGCCATTTCTTTATGAAAAAGAGATGTTTGACGTTGTTGATTACGCAATACCGGAAAACTGGATACGAACGGAATACGATGATAATGAATTTTTTATAGAGCCACCTGAACTCTCTTCAGCAGGCTTCTACGAAGATTATTTTGACGGCAAAGCAGAGCCCAAAGAAAAACTTTCACAATTTCTCAAGAGTTTTATTGACAAATAACTTAAAGAATTTCAAATTAAAAGGCTACACCCCCTCAATCACCAACCCCATAGACCCAAACTGAAATTGCCAGCATGACAAGCATAGTCAGATAAAAAAAACAAAAGAAAGAACACGCCATTTTCTATACAATCAAGACAATACACTGGCCAGTTTTACTACAGGTAAGGGAAACACCACCAATTACCTCTACGATGCCATCAACCGCAGAATTGCCAAAAGCACAAAAGATCAACAAACAGACTATTTCTAGACTCTGTAAAGTATTTTGTGTAACTGGGACTTTCATTAGATATTAGAGAAGCGGTCTTCATGTGCAAGAATAAACCTTCGTTGCCGGCTTCCAGTTTCTGATGGGCATCGTCCATTTTTCAGAGGCTTTCTGGAGAGCCAAAAACCGACGTATCATTTGAGAAAATTCGTCTATTTTTACTGGCCTTACGAATGACACTGTTCAAAGATTCAATTGTATTGATTGTATAAATTAGCAGACCAAGGGCAATCGTTTTTCCTGCAGCACCACGATCTCATTTCCCTTTGCGTACACCTCCAAAATAACTTTCGTCAACTTCTACTTTTCCACAAAATTACGCTGCACGCTCCTGCTGAATTGTAAAGATCGGGCAGCGCAATTTGTGGAAGAAACGAATCGCAGAATTGCGGTGAATACCAACTAAATCTGCTGCTGTTCTTGCTGGCATACCTGCAACGAAGTGCTTCAACAGCCCTTGTTGCTTGCAACCTCTTAATTTACAGTTTTTATATACATGATTGAGCCCTGACCTGTTTAACGTCAGGTGTCAGCCCAAAAACCTTTAGGATATCTGCAGTATAGACATACTCTCTATCTTTAGATCTCAATAAAAAATAGATGATAACATCACATAAAAACATACTTACTATCAAACGACCAGCAGGTTGTCGGGAAAATTTATCTGTCTACCCTGACCTCGCTACAATAAACCACCCCATCGCAAGCGACGGGATAGTTTATCTTAAATCTGTCCAGTTAGCTTAAGCACAAAGTTAGAAATCGCTGCCGAGGCCACATAAGAGCCAGTAAAACTAAGACAAGCAACAATAATTATCTTCCATCCAGCTTTTTTAAATAGTTGCAACTCATTCTTAGCGATTGCAAATCCAGCATAGGCGAGAACGGGTGTCGCCATTGGCAACAGGGCAACTGGTGTAGTGTATTTGATGACAAATTCGTGTGTAGGCATCCAGGGCATTGAGACGAAAATAAGCACCACCGAAACCCATAGTACCGCAGGCCAACCGATAGTGATTTTTTTTGTGAGAATCAGGCCAATGACCGTACCCGCGTATAAGATAGCGTAACCAATTAACATATCAGTAAAATTAGCTGTTTTGGCAGTACTGATACCTATTGGTGCATAAAAATTTGCTGCTTGGGCTATCATAGAGATAACCGCGAAAATGATTAGAAAAACAGACCATTCAAGAATACTGAACGAAGGGGTATTTTTCTTAGAAACCATTTTAGACCTCCATATCCTCTATTGAAACGTAATAATCGTTAGTTACGGGAAAATTTTTTGTATAAATACTCAGTTAACGGTATCCCCAAATAAATAGACATATACATCCCGGTCGATGTAGTGATGAGATTGCTTGCCGCAGCGTAGGCCATGACTAAATCGGCTTGTTCCGGTGTAACCAGTTCTTTTACTGTTGCCGCAGCAGCGGTCATCATGCTGGCCGAGCCGACCCCCGAAGCCATACCTAATGCGTAAGGATGAAAAATATTTAACGAAGCGAAAATAGAACCGAGAAAACTGAAGAAGAGGGCGCCGATAACTGTGCCCACGATATAAGTTCCCATCGCGCCGATACCTTCCTGACTCTGGAGCCCCCACTTTTCAGCTGCCAATGCAAGAGAGGGCTCACGACAGACAGAAAATGAAGCACCGATAGATTCACGCCCCATGCCTAAAACGAGAACTGCAACGGGTAATGTTAATAAAATACTCCCTAAATTTCCAAATTCCTGAAGAACCATAGCCAATCCACCCTTTATGATTTTATCCATATTGGCACCAACCAAAACCGATAGCTTGGCGATAAAAAGAATAATACCAATGGTGATACATGGTGTCGCCGCCTTTTGCTCAAATTTTCCAATGATTCCCTTGAAACTCGAGAAGTACTTTTCGGTCAGTGAAGGGTTTAGAAACAGTCCGAGTAGAAACGAATATACAAATGGGATAAGAAGAAAAACCGCAGGACCGGCCTTGAACTTATGTAACGCAATCAACTCAGCAATAACACTTATAACCAAAACGGTTAAATGAAGCTTATACTCCGCGACCTTTGAATGCCAAACACCCGTTCCCATTGTTTTATCTCCTTTTTACAGTTAAAAAACCATTCACCATACACAGATATACAGTAACCATGTATCATGTCAGCAATTCCATTGCCGTCCACAGGTACATTTGAGTTGCCTTTACGACCTGGTCAACCGCAACAAATTCGCAAGTGCTATGCGCCTGATGGATCGATCCAGGCCCACAGACTACGGTGGGGAATCCCATATGAGGTGCATCTGACCCTGCTACAAAGGCGGTTACTTTAGTATCCTTGCCGATGACCCGTTTATATGCCTTAAGAAGCGTCTGGACCACCGGCTCATCAACAGCTATATCGTTTGGTGGAATTAACCAAGATGGTTCGGTAATTTCATACCGGACTACCTGGTTTTTTGAGGTAACTTGGTCAAGTCTCAAGCGAAATTCTGCATACACGTCCTCCTTAGTTTCACCAGGCAGAGTTCGTCGGTCAACTTCTAGAGAACAGCAATCTGGCACCATATTCACCTGCACGCCCCCCTTTATGACACCCGGATTGAATCGCCCATGGCCACATAGAGGATGGGGTACCTGCTTGAGAAGCATATCATTATAGTCGGCAAACGCTTGTATCACCTTTGCCATGTGGGCGATGGCATTTTCCCCTTGCTCGGGTACGCTGGAATGGGCCGCTCGACCGAAAGTCCGGATGAAAGTGCTGACGCGGCCCTTATTCGCTGGGCAAACAGTGAGGTCTGTTGGTTCGCCAATGACACCCTGATCAGCCCAAGGTCCGTATTTTCCAATATCCTGGCTTCCAAGCATCTGGTATTCTTCGTCGACGATACCAGCAATAATAAGGTCCCCCTTCATTCTGATGGACGAGCCTTGCAACAGTCTTACAACTTCAAGATAAGCAGAGAAGGCCGCCTTCATGTCACAAGAACCTCTACCATACACCAAACCTTCCTTTTCTTTTACATCATATGCTTCAGCGTATCCGTCTGACCGCGCGGTGTCCATATGGCCTGCCATCATAAGCGTCGGCCCCATGCCTGTTCCTTTTAGCCGTCCAAAAACATTCGAGCGACCGGGGAGGATTTCTTTCGTGGTCACCTCCATTCCCAAAGAGGACATTTGCTCCGCAAGATACTCCCCCATTTCCTTTTCACGATAGCCTTCTCTAGGTGCTTCATCAAATGGGTTTTCGCTTTTGATCGAAACCATTTCCTTTAAACGGTCGACCAGGACTGTTCGTGCCACCTGCTCAATTAATTCATTACACAATCCCACATCCATGACCAAAAACCTCGTTTATTTTAATCATCCTGCCTCAACCCATCGAATTTAACCCATGATTAATTATTGTATCGATTTTTAACATAAAATCACTAAGAATTATAAATTTTATTAAGCATTTTATTTCATGCTGATTGGTAATATTTCCTGAATATTATTGTATTGCGAAGCCTCGACTTTAATATCCCGCCCCTTGAGGCGATCAAAACCTGTATTCTTATGGTTTTCTAAGTTCTTTCTAAAGCGTCGAATACACCTATGCTTGCGCCGGGGCAGTTTATTGGCCAAAAAATATTGGAACAACAATTAAAACCTCCTATTCTTCCTGATTTATTATTTATAGTATCAATTAAAAAAGTAGATTTATGATAGCATAAAGACGACATTAACCACACGATCTGCAAGGAAATACCCGTCTTTTCCATGATCCCTGACCAGAAGCATATCACCGTTGCAAAATCCATATTGATGGTATCCGGTCGACAAAAAAACGCCGTTACACTAAACTGACAACTTCTACTTTTCAAAGTAGAAGTTAAAGGCACAAAAATGATTCAGATAATTAATTTAACCGTCAGCCGCCAGTGGATTGTTACCGCTTGCATATATGGGAAAGCGGCCGCACATTTCTTTTACCGCTTTGCTAACGCTTGCGTGGGCTGCTTGATTTTCCGGCTCTCTCAACACCTGATCGAACCAATCGGCAATCTTGGCCATCTCTGATTTGCCCATTCCTCTGGCTGTGACAGCGGCGGTACCCAGCCGTAGGCCACTCACTTGGCCGGGGCTCTCCGCATCTCGCGGCACCACGTTGCGGTTGGCAACGATCCCGCAAGCTTCCAGTAATTTCTCGGCCTTTGAACCAGAGACCGACTTGCCTTCTAGATCAACGACAACTTGATGGTTATCGCTTCCTCCAGTTACCAATCGGTAGCCTTTCTCGATAAGCAATTGGCCTAAAAGAGCAGCATGTTCAACCGTTTTGTGCTGTAACTGAATAAATTTTGAGCCTTCGGCTAATTTAAAAATTACGGCCTTGGCGGCAATCAAGCTGACAGAGCTGGTTCCTTGCCCGCCTGGAAATACCGCGCTGTTGAGTTTCTTGGCATAATCTTTTTTGGCCAGAATCACCCCACCACGTCCTCCCATCATGGTTTTATAGCAAGTGAAGGTGACAAAATCGCAGTGAGGCACCGGACTCGGAATAACCTTCCCGGCAACCAACCCCGAAAGGTGGGCCATGTCCGCAAGCAAATACGCAGACACCTCCTTGGCAATGGTGGCCATACGTTCGTAATCGATTAGGCGGGGATACGAACTGGCGCCGACAACAATCATCTTGGGTTGATACTTCAAGGCTATTTCCCTAACCAAATCATAATCAATCAATTCCGTTTTCGGGTTGACAGTATAATGGTCGAAGCGAAAGCATTTACTGGTGATTGAAGCCTTGTGCCCATGAGACAAATGGCCTCCGTGTGGCAAGCTCATGGCCAACACCCTATCACCGACACTCAATACGCTGAAATAGACGGCCAGGTTGGCTGAAGTACCGCTATGGGGCTGAACATTGGCATACTCAGCTCCGAACAATCGCATGGCCCGATCAACGGCCAGACGTTCGACCTTATCCACATATTCACATCCTGCGTGAAATCGATGCCCAGGATACCCCTCAATAGTTTTCGTGTTGAAAATCGACCCCATAACCTCCATGATTGACTTTGGCGCGTGGTTCTCAGCAGCGATCAAATTAAGCGTGTTTTCCATTCTGCCATCTTCTTTGAGAACCAACTCTGCAATTTTAGGGTCATCTTTGCGTAAGTATTCCACCTGATTTCCATCCTTTTTGAGTCAGCAAAATTAACGAGACTGTTTTTATCAAACATGTCAAAAAGTTACGCTTAATCAAGGCGAAGCAATAAACATACCAATAACTGGACGGAGGCAGAGATGATGATGGATCATTAGCGAAACAATTAATTCTTCAACGATTCTTGATAGAGAGGATAATGCAATTTGTTTCAATCTGATAGGCAGCAAAGACGAAGAGCATTATTAAAACTGAGAAAGATGACCTAGCCGATTATCAAACATAAGAAAAACAGGATAAAAAATGATAGCATATCGGCTCGCCGATTAACTATTCTAGCAGATATCTCAAATATGATAAATTCAGCCTAAGAAAAATCGCTACGAACGGGTCAAGTCAGTCCACCACACACGAGGCTCTAACCGGAGGAAAAGGAATGCCCGACCTTGTCATTAATCAATCAAAATTAAACGGACTTATAGACATTCAAGAAACCGTGCAACACGTAGTCAGCGCCATATCCGCTGCCCTTGGTGTAGATGTAGCTATCATCGACGATCAATTCAAAATTATCGCAACTAGTAAAACATTTTTAAAGACCAGAGGCACCGATATTAACAGAGATTTTATCCGTGGCGTCTATCGTCAGGGGGTAATGGTTATACCCAACCCTGGTTATCATGAGCTTTGTAAAGGTTGCCGCTACGAAGACAACTGCCCGGAGACCGCTGAAATTCTACGGGTAATAGAGCAGAACGGCGTGCGTTACGGTGTGTTACTGATGGTTGCCTACACCCAGAAACAGAAAGAAACATTTCTAAATAATACTAGCAACTTGATGGATTTTGTCAGTGAAATGGCCAATCTAATTTACGATGAAATCCGCCTCCAGGAAAGCGTGGATAAGGAAAAATTAATTCAACGCCAATTAAAAACCACCATCGATTTCGTGGACAGCGGAATCATCACCATAGACCACCAGGGACGCATTACCCAAATCAACAACCAGGCAAAGACAATCATAGGCATGGAAGATCAGAATATTGATAATCATTACTTGAGAGACTTTTTGCCGACACAGATCATCAACCAGCTCGTTCGGGAAGGACGGAAAGTAAAGCGATGCGAAATTCGAACGCAATCACCGCAAAAAGCACATTGTATTATATCTGCTAACCCAATTATGGTTCATCAAAAAGTGATGGGGGCCGTATTACGCATTCAGGATTTTACGGAATTACGCTCCGCTGTTTATGAGTTTTCAGCTGTTCAGATTGAAACCAATTTCAGCGACATTCAAGGTAAAAGCGCCGCCTTACTTCAAGCTAAAGAAAAGGCCGCAACTATAGCTAAAAATGACTCCACAATTTTGATTTCGGGTGAAAGCGGCACTGGTAAGGAGTTATTCGCCCGGGCCATTCACGCCAACAGCAGACGAAGCAGACATCCATTTATCGCCATCAATTGCGCGGCCATTCCTGAAACACTGCTTGAAAGCGAGCTGTTCGGTTATGAAGAGGGGGCCTTTTCGGGTGCCCGAAAAGGGGGAAAACCCGGCAAGTTTGAAATGGCAGACGGAGGGACCCTTTTTCTGGATGAGATCAGCGACATGCCTCTGCACATGCAGGCGAAAATTCTGCGAGCCATCCAAGAAAAAGTAATCGAACGGGTTGGAGGAATGGTCTCGATTTTAGTGAATGTACGAATCATCACTGCGACCAACGTGAGTCTTGAAAAACTGGTAAAAAATGGTGGTTTCCGCGAGGACCTTTACTACCGCCTCAACGTGGTTCCTCTTTTAATTCCACCCCTACGAACAAGAAAGGAGGATATTCCTGTTTTGGCAATCTATTTTTTAAATAAATACAGTCTAAAAATGGACCGGCCACTAATGACATTTTCTTCTGAAGCTATGGAGTTACTGCAATATTATGACTGGCCAGGAAATATAAGAGAGCTACAAAATTCGGTCGAGTATGCCGTTAATATGGAACCAACTTCAACAATCCAACACAGCTCCCTCCCACCTGGCATCGCTCAGCAAGACGTTAACACAAAAAGAAGAAAACGAACATTATCCGACAAAATTCATGGATATGAAAAAATGATTATCAATGAAGTGCTCAACTCTTTCTCTCATTCTGGCGAAGGTAAAAGACTCGCGGCTAAAGAGTTAGGAATTAGTTTACCGACCCTTTATCGAAAACTTAAACAATTCAACTTATAGTCATCTGATTTTAAACTGCGTATTCCGCTGATCTTCGCCGGTCATCCCTGAGATGGTCAATAAAAAACTGACACTTTTCTTTAGCAACTTTCTAAATCGTCATCATTTTCTCGAATTCAGAGGAACGGAGGCAACCCCAGGTAAGAAAGGATGATGCCTCTTGTTATCATAAAACATTTCTATACAGGTTCTCCTTAAAAACAAATAACCAATTGATTGTACTAGAATGATTAACAAAGTCCCTCTGAAAGACTTGCACATTACATCATATTGTTGGCGGTATCCAAAAAAAGCTTAGCCCTGCCAAGCAACAACCAGAAATACCCTTCAGTCATCCCAGGGAATACTTTTTTCCTCCCTACCGAAAACCCTCGTTAATCTTCTCGAGCGCAGCGTTACCGGGGCAGAGCGCATCCTTCCCCAGGCTGTTCAACGGCTCTTTGACGGTGCCCAGAATCTCGTGGGTGTCTTCGCTCTCGGGGTCGATATAGAGGAGGCCGGTCAGGATACGCCCTTTCTCCTTATGCCTTTCCAGGTTATCCATCGCCTGCCGCCGGTCGGTTACCGTAACCGAGCTGTCTGCCTTATGCAGCTGGATGGTACTGTTGTCGTGCAGGACAACAGAGAAGCTGGTTCCATCCTCATGGTCGGTGGTAATCTCCTGTCTGAACGGTACATAATCAAAGGTGTTGGTGGCCTCACTGTGCTCACGTACCCAATGG
>PDWJ01000231.1_pt1 | contig 84175 bp, 85 predicted proteins | sample 1430881 | NCBI WGS metagenome assembly PDWJ01 (sample SAMN01162460, study PRJNA174530) | Oral metagenome, whole genome shotgun sequencing project. | biome: Marine environment; feature: Marine mammal; material: Swab sample of the gingival sulcus; isolation source: swab sample of gingival sulcus...
CCAAGAAAGAGTCTCAACTTTAAACAGCCTGCCGTCGTTTTTGAAGAAATGAAACAAGCAGCCTAGAGCGAGTGGTGCACTTCGGAGTTGAATGCGCGGCAATTCTAATGCTAGCTTCCTTGCCACAGATGGTGCTGCCAGTTTGGGTTTGGTTGGCGTGCTTCTGGTGTCTGTGCTGCTGTCGATGATTCTTTTTGTCATCAATATGCTGACAAGGCGTTGGCCACCAGCTCTTGTTATACCTACTATGGCGCCAATGGCGTTAATTTTAACAAATGGTTCTCTTTTTACTGTATTGATATCGTTTGGTATGCTTCCTTGGATTGCGATATTTTTTGTCTATAGATTAAAGAAATTTAACCATTAAGCAGTGGAACTTAAGTGAAAATTTTACATATTTGTTTGGCATCTCATTATACAGAAGGGATGACTTATCAGGATAATCAACTACCAGACCAAAATGTCGTTGATGGTCATGATGTTATTGTTGTTTCAGATTGTTATAAATACGAAGGTGTTAATCTTGTTGAGGTCAATGAGGAGGACTGTATTACAAAAAGTGGGGTTCGTCTTGTTAGAATGAAGTATGATAGAATTATTAATGATTTTATTTCATCAAAAATTCGAAAAGTAAAAAGGCTCTATGATTTTTTAGTTACTGAACGTCCAGATGTTATTTTATTTCATGGGGTTGCTGGTTTTGAAATGCTAAGTGTTGCGAAATATAAGATGAATAACTCTAAGATCAAACTATATGTTGACAGTCATGAGGATTATCACAATTCAGGAACAGTCTGGGTTTCTTTATTTTTCCAATATAGAGTATTTAACTCCTTTATTGTTAGTAGAATAAGAAAATATGTAGACAAATTCTTGTTTTTATCATATGAAACTCGTGATTTTCTTGTTGATATATATGGACTAAAAAATGACGAATTAGAGTTTTATCCGTTAGGCGGTGTTGTTATTAATGAGAAAGAGAAGCGGTGTTATTCTGATAATGTCAGGCGTTATCATGGTTATGAATCTACTGATATTTTGATTGTTCACACTGGAAAGTTGACGGCGAGTAAAAAAACAAAGGAACTAATTGAGGCTTTTAGCCAAGTAAGATCTACAAAATTAAAATTGTTAATTATAGGTTCGATACCAGAAGAACAGAAACCCGTCTTAAATTCACTTATTTCAAATGATGAACGTATAAATTTCTTGGGCTGGAAAAATGCAGATGAGTTAACTGAGTATTTGTGTGCGGCGGATATCTATTTTCAACCGGGAACCCAGTCAGCAACAATGCAGAATGCAATTTGTTGTGGGGTTCCAGTAGCTTTATATCCTTATAGTAGTCATGAGCCGTACTTAAAAAATAATGGATTTTTTGTGAAAAACAGTCAGGATTACATAGATGTTCTTAATGAAATATCAAGTAATCCTCAGAAGCTATTGGAAATGAGTGATGCGTCTTATTTGATTGCGCGAGAAATCTTGGATTATAAAGTTTTGGCTGCACGACTTTATCGATGAAAAATGATAGCTTGGCGACCTTTCATGGTGTGGAGCAAGACCGCTACATAATCCCAAGGTAATAGTACTAACATCAAAAAATATTTAAAAATTATAATATTATCAAGGTCGGTATTTTTGGTGGTTTGATGTAACCTTTTGATTTTAAAGTAAGCTCCTATGCATATTTCAGGTAATCTTGTTTTCTCTCCACTATGGACTCTGTTTGGTATTAGGGATAGCTTTACTGATACTGTTCTTTATGATCAGCTAGGTGTTTTCAATGCAAGAACGTATTTATATTCCTATTATCATGATTTTAAATACTTGGGGGTTGTGGTAATTTCATTTTTTCTAGGAAATTTTTTGTCGAATGTTTATTTAAATATTAAAAAACATCCATATTTAATCCCACTATTAGGAGCTTTGAAAAAAGCAATATATGTTCCTTTTTTTGGAGATTATTTTTTTGGTGAATTGGTGCTTATGTTTCCTTATATTTTAATTATGCTTATAATCCTGTTTATGGAGACGAAAAGAAGAATATAATGGAAGTGTTATGAAGAAACTCTTAAAAATAAATTCAGTTATAAAATTTTCACTGTGCTTGTGTTACAGGTTGTACCAACGCACAAAATGAAGTGCTCAATCAGCGGATATATAAAATGTGATTTCTATGGAATTCTAGTTGCACTCTGTCCGTACAAAAGCCATAAATCTTAATATTACTAGAAATGGATTACTTATAGCAGATAAATTTAGGTTATTTCGTTATGTTTTTAAGAGTATCCTGTAATTAAGTTCGATTTGTTAGGAATGAGGAGTGTTTTTACAGAGTTACCAATGAGTTGTTTGATTATAAAAATAGCTACAAGGTTGTGTTGTTTAAATGAGAGTGTTATTGATAGATGTTAATTATAAATACTCCAGCACGGGTAAAATTGTTCATGATTTGGCTAAAGAGCTGAAAAAGTCAAACCATGATGTGCGTGTTTTATTCGGTCGTGGTGAGTCTATAGAGAGCGATATTGCAGTAAGGGTTGCTTCGGTTTGGGAGGTTTATTTTCACGCCTTAATGACTAGGCTTACAGGATTAGTTGGTTTTTTCTCGTATTTTGCTACAAAAAGACTGCTAAAGCAGATAAAAGAATTTAAGCCTGATGTCATTCATCTTCACGAGCTGCATGGTTACTATGTTAATTATTCTGAGGTTGTTAGATTTCTGAAGAGTAGCAATATACCAGTTGTTTGGACATTTCACTGTGAGTTTGCATACACGGGGAAGTGTGGCTATGCCTACGATTGTGAAAAATGGAAGTCAGGGTGTTCATCATGCCCGCAAATTAAAGAATACCCTTCTTCTCTTTATTTTGACTTTACCCGGTATATGTTTAATGAGAAGAAGAAGGATTTTGATGGTTTTCATAATTTAACAATAGTCACACCATCGCATTGGCTTGCCCGAAGAGTTAAGCAGTCATTTTTGTCGGACTTTGATATTCGTGTTGTTTATAACGGTGTTGACACGGATTCAATATTTTTTCCGAGGAATTCAGATTATCTTGTTGAAAAATATGGTTTGCATAGAAAAAAAATAGTTTTAGCGGTAGCGCCTAATCTGATGGATGAGCGTAAGGGAGGGCAGTGGATATTGGATTTAGCATCGTACTATGGGGATGATGTTTTCTTTGTACTTATAGGTGTAAAAGAAGAAGTTGTTTTGAACTGTCCGATGAATGTTGTTTGTTTGCCAAGAACTAAAAATCAAAGTGAGCTGGCAGAGTTTTATAGCCTTGCTGATGTATTAATCCTGACAAGCCAAAAAGAAACTTTTTCTCTTGTTACTGCTGAAGGCTTGTCTTGCGGTTTACCAGTTATTGGCTTTGATAGCGGTGCGCCAGCTGAAGTTGCGCCGGCCGGTTATGGTTTGTTTAGTGTGTACGGAGATGTGGTTGCTTTAAAAAATAATTTGGATGCTTTTTTGAAGGGTGACATTGAATTTAAAAATAAAGAAGAATGTCGCTCATTTGCGGTTGATAATTATAGTAATAGAACAATGATGGATGCTTATTTTTGTATTTATACTGAAGTTTTGGCTAAATCTGAGGTTTTAATTAATGTATAAAATATGTGCTTCATGTATTATGGATACAACTGATCCTAATATCGAATTTGATGTAAATGGTGGTTGTAACTATTGTTACAACTTTCACAAAATAGTTAAGCCTGACTGGCATACTGATGAGAAAGGTGCTGCTAAACTGAAAATTATCGCCGATATGATTCGTAAAGAATCTAAAGGCAGTGATTTCGATTGTATTATCGGTCTTTCCGGTGGCTTGGATAGCTCTTATGCTGCCCACGTTGCTGTTAAGAAAATGGGCTTGAGACCTCTGCTGTTTCATGTAGATGCTGGCTGGAATACAGACCAGGCAGTAGGCAATATTGAAAAGTTAGTGGATGGTTTAGGGTTGGATTTATACACTGAAGTGGTGAACTGGAATGAAATGAAGCGGTTGCAGGTGGCTTTTTTACGATCGGGTATTCCTGATCAGGATTTAGTGCAGGATGCTGCCTTTTTTTCAGGCTTGTATAAGTTCGCCCGTAAACATGGTATTAAACATATTATTACCGGTTCAAATTTTTCGACGGAATGTTGTCGTGAGCCAGAAGAATGGGGGGGGTATTTGGGTATTGATAAAACATTGTTTGGCGATATTTGGAAAAAATTCGGCGAAGGTGATTTAAAGACTTTTCCTCTCACTGACATTATAGTATACAAGCTCTGGTATCAAAAAATTCTGGGAATGAAGGTGCATCACCCGCTTAATCTGGTTCCTTATATTAAGATGGATGCAGAAGATGAGTTGGAAAAATTATACGGATGGCAGCGTTTTAAGCATAAACATCATGAATCTCGTTTTACTCGCTTTTATGAAGATTATTGGCTGCCGCGTCGGTTTGGCTTCGAGAAACGACGTGCCCACTTCTCTAGCTTGATTATGACAGGCCAGATGACGCGGGGTGAGGCATTGGAGAGAATATCTAAACCTGAAATGGATGAAAATTTTTTACAACAAGAGTTTGAATATGTTGCTCATAAACTGGGTTTGACGGTGGATGAATTACAAAAACTTTTCGATAGCCCCAAGAAAACTTATAGGGATTACAAGAACAAGCGCTGGATGATTGGTTTGGGTGCCAATATATTACGCAGAGTGGGCTTAGAGAAGAGGTATTTTCGTTGATACGTATAATCGACTATGGTGTTGGTAATATTCAGGCTTTTCTTACGTTATTTAAACGACAAGGCATCGTTGCTTTACGGGCTACGGAACCCGGAGAGCTGCAAGATGCTACACGGTTTATTTTACCGGGTGTTGGTCATTTTGATCATGCTATGCAGTGCTTAAACGAGTCTGGGTTGCGCATCGAATTCGAGCGCTTGGTTCAGGAAGAGTCCGTGCCTGTCATGGGGGTTTGTGTTGGAATGCAAATGCTTGCTGATGGCTCTGATGAAGGGACTTTGCCTGGTTTAGGTTGGATACCAGGTAGGGTAAGGTCTTTCTCTTCAAATCCACAAATTGCTGACCTTCCCATGCCACATATGGGCTGGAATGCTTTACAGCCTAAACCAAATGCTCGACTGTTCGAGTCGGGATTTGATGATGATCCCCAGCTTTATTTTCTTCATTCGTATTACTTTGATGCTGACAGCAGAAGTGACGTTGCTGCATCAGCTTTTTATGGTATTGATTTTGATGCAGTCGTATCACGAGGGCACATACATGGCGTACAGTGTCATCCGGAAAAAAGCCATCACTGGGGTTCCCAGCTTCTTAAAAACTTTGCGGAATTAGGTTAAATGTTGAGATCACGAATTATACCTTGCTTATTAGTGCAGGATGGGGGGTTGGTTAAAACGCAAAAATTCAAAGATGCAAAGTATGTTGGTGATCCTATCAACGCCGTAAAAATCTTTAATGAAAAAGAGGCTGATGAGTTAATGGTGCTGGACATCGATGCATCAGTTAAGGGTGTAGAACCTGATTTTGCTCTCATTAAAAAACTGGCTGCTGAATGTCGTATGCCCTTGTGTTATGGCGGGGGTATTACCCGATCAGAGCAAGCCAGTAAAATTATTGATATGGGTGTGGAGAAAGTTGCAGTCAGTGCTGCAGCCATTAAAAATCCAGATCTTTTAACTGAAATATCAGCGGCTGTAGGTAAGCAATCTGTTGTAGCTGTATTAGATATCAGAAAAAAGAAGATATTGTTTTCTAGGGCTTTTGAAATTTGTACTCATAATGCCACTAGGGCTGTTAAACAAGATCCTATTGAGTTAGCAAAAAAACTGCAGAATGCAGGAGCAGGTGAAATAGTTATAAACTTTGTTGACTATGATGGCATGATGCAAGGTTATGACATAGATTACGCTCGTGAATTTAAAAGTGCGCTATCTGTACCTGTTACTTTTTTAGGAGGAGCAGGATCTTTGGAGCATATTCAAAATTTAATTACTCATCTTGGTATTGTTGGTGCGGCAGCAGGTAGCTTATTTGTGTTTAAAGGCAAATATAGAGCAGTTCTCATTAATTACCCAACACAGCAACAGAAAATTTCACTCTGCCGCAGTGCTATGATGTTGTGAATAATAAAAAATTAAGGCAGTTATATGTTTAAAAACAAAACGTTAATGATTACTGGCGGTACAGGCTCTTTTGGTAATGCAGTGCTAGATCGCTTTTTAGATACCGATATTGCCGAAATTCGCATTTTCAGCCGAGATGAAAAAAAGCAAGATGATATTCGTAAAAAATACGCAAATCCAAAAATGAAGTTCTACATTGGTGATGTCAGGGACTATCAAAGCATATTAAATGCTACTCGTGGTGTGGATTATATTTATCATGCCGCTGCACTTAAGCAGGTGCCTTCGTGTGAATTTCATCCAATGGAAGCAGTAAAAACTAATGTTTTGGGTACTGAGAATGTTCTCGAAGCGGCTATTCAAAATGAGGTCAAGCGTGTGGTGTGCCTTAGCACTGATAAGGCTGTTTATCCAATTAATGCTATGGGTATTTCTAAAGCCATGATGGAAAAGGTGATGGTTGCCAAATCACGTAATGTTGACCCAGCAAAAACAACGATTTGTGGTACTCGCTATGGCAATGTAATGGCGTCCCGTGGCTCAGTGATTCCTTTATTTTCGAATCAAATCCGGACAGGTCAGACACTGACGATTACTGATCCTAATATGACGCGTTTTATGATGACTTTGGAGGACGCTGTCGATTTGGTGTTATATACGTTTGAGCATGGTAATAATGGGGATATGTTTGTTCAGAAAGCTCCAGCGGCAACGGTTGAGGTACTTGCAAAAGCGCTCACTCAATTACTAGATAAACCGAAACACCCTATTAATGTTATAGGAACGCGTCACGGTGAAAAATTATATGAGGTTTTACTAAGTCGTGAAGAAATAGTTTGTGCTGAAGATCTTGGTGATTATTATCGAGTACCACCTGATTTGCGTGATCTCAACTATGGTAAGTTTGTTGAGCATGGCGAAAAGCAGATCTCACATGCTGAGGATTATAACTCTCATAATACAGAACGGTTGGATGTTGAAGGCATGAAAAAATTATTGCTTAAATTAGAGTTTATTCGTGAGCTACGTAAAGGTCGATATATTGATTCAGAGGGTTAATTAATGCGGGTTTTAGTTACTGGGTCGCAGGGATTTGTTGGAAAAAATCTGTTATTGCATCTCATTGAGCGTAAAGATATTGAAGTTGTATGTTTTACTCGCGACAACTCGGCTGACGAGTTGCCTAGTATATTATCCAATATTGATTTTATATTTCATTTGGCAGGGGTAAATCGACCAAAGGATCCATCTGAGTTTATTGAGGGTAATGCTTCTTTGAGTCAAAGCTTAGTGGAGGCCATGTTGCTATCTGGATGTAGAGCGCCGGTAATTTATACTTCTTCCATACAGGCTGAATTAGATAACCCTTACGGTGAATCTAAAAAACAGGCAGAAAAATCCTTATTAGCATTGCGTGATGAGCATGGGATTCCGGTTTATATTTTTCGTTTGCCTAATATATTTGGTAAGTGGGCAAAACCAAATTACAATTCTGCTGTAGCAACCTTTTGTCATAATATTGTTCGTGATTTGCCGATTCAGGTTAATGATCCTCAAGCTGTTATCAACTTGGTATATATTGATGACGTTATTGAGCGGTTTTTAACATTATTGGATGGCGCTGGAAGTGAAACGTTTGAAAATGTTAGCCCCGTTTATCAAATATCCGTTGGTGATTTGGCCGATCAGATTTTTCGTTTTCGTAATAGTCGTCAAAGTCTAATCACTGAATGTGTAGGGACAGGGTTTATTCGGGCGCTATATTCAACTTATGTTAGCTATATGCCTAAAGAGCGATTTAGTTATGAAATTCCAAAATACGGTGACTCGCGAGGCGTATTTGTTGAGATGCTAAAAACGCCTGACTCTGGCCAATTTTCTTATTTTACCGCTCATCCAGGTATTACGCGTGGTGGTCATTATCATCATACAAAAACGGAAAAGTTTTTAGTCATTAAAGGGAAGGCCAGTTTTAAATTCCGTCATATGGAAACTATGGAAACATATGAAATAATCACCAGCGGTGAAATTCCTGAGATAGTGGAAACAGTTCCAGGTTGGACGCACGATATTACCAATATCGGAGATGAAGAGATAATTGTTATGCTGTGGGCAAATGAAATATTCGATCGTGATAAGCCTGATACTTATGCTTGTTCTTTAACGCCTATTAAGTAGATATCGGTCTGATTATACTACCTTTGAGAAAAATATGTCTATTGAAAATAAAAAATTGAAAGTAATGACTGTAGTGGGTACTCGCCCAGAAATCATTCGTTTATCCCGAGTAATGGCTAAGCTTGATGAGCATTGTGAGCATATTTTAGTGCATACTGGTCAGAATTACGACTATGAGCTTAACGAAATTTTTTTTCAGGATTTAGGTATTCGTAGTCCAGATTATTTTCTTAGTGCTGCAGGTCGCTCCGGTGCGGAAACCATTGGCAATGTGATTATTAAAGTAGATCAGGTTTTAGAAGATATTGAGCCGGAGGCCGTTTTGGTTCTTGGGGATACTAATAGCTGTATGGCTGTTTTGCCAGCTAAACGCAGGAAGATACCTACATTTCATATGGAAGCTGGTAACCGTTGTTTTGATATGCGAGTTCCTGAGGAAATCAATCGTCGAATAGTGGATCATACAGCAGATATCAATATGAGTTATAGTACCATCGCAAGAGATTACCTTATTTCAGAAGGCTTGCCTCCAGACCGCACTATTAAAACAGGTAGCCCCATGTTTGAAGTACTGAACTATTACCGTGATGGTATTAACGCATCTGATGTTCTTCAGCGTTTGGGTCTACGTGAAAAAAGTTTTTTTGTTGTCAGTGCTCATCGAGAAGAAAATATAGACTCGGATAAAAATTTCCTGAAGCTAGTTGATATTTTGAACGGAGTTGCAGAGCAATATAACTTACCAGTGATTGTCTCCACTCATCCACGCACTCAAAAACGAGTTGAGGCTATGGCTGTCAACTTTCACTATGGTGTTCAATTATTAAAACCTTTGGGATTTAAGGATTACAATAAACTGCAATTAAGTGCGAAAGCGGTGCTTTCAGATAGCGGTACAATCAATGAAGAATCTTCGATTCTTAATTTCCCTGCTTTAAATATTAGGGAGGCGCATGAACGTCCTGAAGGAATGGAAGAGGCTTCTGCTATGATGGTTGGCCTAGAAGTGGATCGTGTACTTCAAGGATTGGCGATACTAGAAACACAAAGCAGAGGAGGGTTGCGCAGCCTGCGCTTGGTCGCTGATTACAGTATGCCGAATGTTGCGGACAAAGTAGTGCGTATCATTCATAGCTATCGTGATTATGTGATGCGTACGGTCTGGAAGAAATATTAATGTTCAACCGCCTTGATCTGGTAATTATAAATCGGAGTTTTTGGCCAATCTATCCGGTTATTGGTGAAGCATTAATGCGTTTTTCTGAGGAGCAGGCCGTAGATAAAAGGGTTGGAGTTATACTTCAAGATCATGCCAATATTAAAAAGAAATTATTTACAGAAAAACGCGGAGAGGGCGTAGATTTTTATCCTTGCTATGCTTTTTCTATATCAGGAAGTAGCGTTTTTCGTCGGGGAGTAGACGCAGTTTTTTTTATGTTATGGGTTTTTGCTGTTCTGACCATAAAGCGCCCTAAAAAGGTTTATGTCTCAACTGATCCCCCGGTAGTGGTGCCGTTTATTGTTATGATTTATAGCATTATTTTTCGGGCAGAATACATATATCATCTACAGGATATCCATCCTGAAGCGACTAATGTCGTGATACCAATACGCCCTTGGTTATTTCGGTTACTGAAGTGGTTGGACTCTATAACAATGCGACATGCCGATATAATTATTACAATAACTCAAGAAATGGAAGATGAAATATTAAATCGTTCTCACACTCGTGCGCCAATAGAAACTATTTTTAACCCTTCAGTTTCTTTTGATGAAGTTAGTGTCCCAGAAAATAAAATAGAAGGGTTTGTCTTTTGTGGAAATGCAGGGCGTTTGCAACGAATACCGCTTTTAATTGAAGCTATTGATCAATATTACATAAAAGGTGGAAGTCTGCCGTTTGTGTTTGCAGGAGCTGGAGTTTATGAGCAGGATATTAAGGAGTTGTCTGAGAGGCATGAATATGTTGATTATAGAGGGTTTATTTCTGCTTCAGATGCTGCTCAGCTTAACGCCAGCTATAGTTGGGCGATACTTCCTATTGAAGATGAAGTGACACGCTATGCTTTTCCGAGTAAGTCTTCTTCTTATGTTTTTTCTGGAGCAAAAATTTTAGCTATCTGTGGAGAAAGTACGAGCGTTGCTTCATGGGTGGTAGATAATAAGCTTGGAGTTGTCGTGGCGCCTGATGTGAATGCAATCTGCGAATGCTTTGTGTCGATAGAAAAAAGAGCATCGGAGGGGGATGGGTTCGATGATGAACGACAGGCATTAAAGGAACAATTAAGTTTTGATGCGTTTGTTAACCATCTTACAAATTTAGTCGCAGGTGCTAGAAAATAAATGTTGGGGAAAATTTTACTTACAGGCTCTACAGGTTTTCTTGGATCAGCCATTACCAAGCGATTAAAGGAATCAAATTATCAGCTTCGCCCTGCTGTTCGCTCCCTAGCGAATAACGTTCCAGAAAATGCGCAGGTTATTGGTGATATTAATGGTGAAACGGATTATACCAATGCCTTAACGGATGTAAGCGTTGTAATTCACGCAGCAGCGCGTGCTCATGTAATGAACGACGAAGTTACCGACCCATTAGCTGAATACCGCAACGTTAATGTTGCCGGTAGCGAGAACTTGGCTCGTCAGGCTGCTGCAGCTGGTGTTAAGCGCTTTATATTTATCAGTTCGGTGAAAGTTTCTGGTGAAAGTACAAGGGGTGTTGCGGCTTATGATGAAAGTATGCCACCTGCTCCGGAGGATGCTTATGGCCAATCCAAGTTCGAAGCAGAGGAAGTATTAAAGCAAGTAGCAGCTGATACTGATATGGAGCTAATTATCATCCGCCCACCTTTGGTTTATGGTCCTGGTGTAAAAGCCAACTTCTATAACTTGCTAAAGCTATGTGCGGCACCACTTCCATTACCTTTTGGCGCAGTGAATAATAGTCGCAGTATGATCTATATTGATAATTTGGTGGACTTTATTGTCCGCTGTATTGATCACCCTAACGCTGCAAATGAAACCTTTTTAGTTTCTGATGGTCAGGATGTCTCGTTGAGGTCATTAATTACGATGATACGCAAAACCATGAATAAACCTGCGTGGCTGTTGCCTGTTCCGGTTAGTTTATTGAAATGGGTAGGTAAATTGACTGGAAAAACGGCAGTGGTGGAGCGTTTGGTCGGTGACTTGCAGATAGATAGCAGTAAAGCACAACGACTATTGGGCTGGGCTGCACCTTACACGGTAGAACAAGGCATCGCCGAGACGGTTGCCGATTTTAAAAACAGGAAAAAATAACGTGTTGCGGTTGTTTGATTTTACTTTTTCATTGCTGGGGCTGGTATTGGGTTTCCCGGTGTTACTTGTTATTTACTGTGTTGGCCTGGCTGACACAGGTTCGCCATTATTTAAGCAGGAGAGGGTGGGGCGTAATAAAAAGCCATTTACTTTGGTTAAGTTTAGAACAATGGCCGTTGATACAGCCTCTGTAGCCAGTCACCTTTCTTCTACAGCATCCATTACTAAACTGGGCGGATTCTTGCGGAAAACAAAATTGGATGAGCTGCCACAGTTATGGAATGTACTAAAAGGTGAGATGAGCCTGGTTGGACCTCGGCCTAATTTATTTAACCAGGAAGAACTCATTGCTGAGCGTGATGCGCTAAATGTGTACTCTGTGAGACCTGGAATTACAGGGTTGGCTCAGATAAATGGCATTGATATGTCAACGCCACAGCTATTAGCTGAAACGGACGCTAGAATGATTCAAGGAATAAGTGTTAAAAATTATTTTAGGTATATTTTCTTGACAGTTCTGGGCCAAGGTAGTGGGGATGCTATCAAATAATAATCTGTAGGAGTGCTGTTAGAATGAGGATTAGTTGCCATAATCCGAGAATATCCGCACTTTCTCTAAGCTAAGTAATATTTGAATTGCAATCGCTTTGATAACCAAGAGGTGCCTCAATTAGCTTGTTTTTTAGCTCACTTGGGTCACTGCTTTCAGTAAAAACTTTTAGATAGGCTTCTGTCTCTGCCCAGGGAATGGAAATTTCTTGGGCACTCATAATTCTCGGGTGTTCGGTGCCGCTGACATCTCCACCAATCAAGAGCTCTTCGTAGAGTTTTTCTCCTGGGCGTAAACCGGTTATCTCGATAGCGATATCTCCAGCCGGGTTTTGTTTATTTTTTTGTGTTTTTCCGGATAAGCTGATCATGCGTTTGGCAAGGTCTATAATTTTTATAGGTTCTCCCATGTCCAGAACAAACACGTCGCCGCCTTTACCCATCGAGCCGGCCTGAATCACCAACTCAGCGGCCTCAGGGATCGTCATAAAGTAACGGGTAATTTCTTTGTGGGTCAGGGTGATAGGGCCGTCGTTAGCGATCTGTTCTTTGAATTTTGGGATCACTGAGCCGGATGACCCTAAGACATTACCAAATCGTACCATAGTGAACCGGGTTACGTTTTGCCTTTGAGCTAGTGCTTGTAATACTAGCTCGGCCATGCGTTTTGTGGCTCCCATGACGTTGGTGGGTCTGACCGCTTTATCAGTAGAAATCAATACAAAGGACTCTACTTTGCAGTTGATAGCTGCTTCTGCGCAGCGCCAAGTACCAATAATGTTGTTCTTAATGCCAGTGTTTATATTTCCCTCTACCAACGGAACGTGCTTGTAGGCCGCAGCATGGTAGACGGTGTGAATGCTGTATTCAGTGATAACTCGTTCTAGGGTCGTTTGATCCTGAATATTGCCGATAATCGGTATAACTTTGACCTGTGTCTCTGAAAGCCCCTGGAGTTCTTGATCGATCTGGTACAGTGCGAATTCATTTAATTCAAATAAAATCAAGGAGTTTGGTTGTTGAGTCATGATTTGTCGACAGAGCTCTGAGCCTATTGAGCCCCCGGCACCGGTTACCATGACGTTCTTACCTGTAATGCAGGCGTGCATTAGTTCAGGGTTTGGTGGCACAGGATCACGGCCTAAAAGGTCTTCAATGGCAACAGGTTTTATGTCGCTGATCCGGGCTTTCCCACTGATGATGTGATCCATCGGAGGAATGGTTAAAGGCCTCAATTTTGCTGCTTCGATACGATTAATAACGTCTAATTTTTGGGATTTTGGTGTGTTGCCCAGAGCCAGTAATACAGTGCTGACATCATACTGATTTTTAAGTTCTTCCAACTGCTTGCTGTGATGTGTAGTTATACCTCGAATTTTACTGCCTTTTAGTTTTTTGTTGTCATCCAAGAATGCAACAACTCTGTATTTCTTATTATCGGCTTCCAGGGCTACAGTCAACTGATAGCCTGTATTTCCTGCCCCGTAGATGATAACGGGTTCTCTGGTTTGCTTTTTGCTAATTCCGTTATCGATGAGTCTTAACAGGCTGCGAAATAATAACCTAGGGGTGCCTGTTAAAAACAGGTTAGTCAAAAAGAAAATAATGGGTGTCGAGCGTGGTATGCCGGTTTCCAGAAAAAAACTGCAGCTTGTCAGGGTGATGGCTGAGATGGCCGCGCCAATAAAGACGCTAATCACGGCGTCAGCGGTTGCAAAGCGAAGAATAGCTCGGTAAAGCCCTAGCTTGATAAAGCTAATAATCGTGATAACGACGGTTATTGCTAGAGCATAAAGCAAGGTTGGCGGGGTGTCGTGTACAAAGCTTCCCAGCCTGAGTGTTAACGCAAGATAGAGAGATAGGCAGATGGCGACTACATCATAACAGATTGAAATAGCCCGTTTTGTAGAGCGTTTGGCTTCTATAATCTGTCTCAGCATGTAGAATTTCCCTATATTTTATTTAGCCTGGATGTAGCTACTAGTGCATTTGATTTTTTCAACTAAATGCTGTTGTACAAGCGTATTCTGCAATGATAAACGAGGGCGCGCATTGTTGCGGTTCACATTTGCCGTTTTTCACTTGATCCCCCTTGATTTGAGTGCACGTGCTCACTCCGACGCTGCTGCGGCAGCGTTTAGGTTCAAATCAAACGATCCCTGCGCGAAAATTCCGTCAACTGATGCAACGTCCAAGTTAACCATGAATTTGAGGTGGTATAGCTTAAATAGGTAGGTGTTTTTAATCAAGATAAGAGGTGTAATCTGTGTGTATAGGTTGGGGGGTTAGACTTTCTTTTAACCATACCGTGAATTCAAGTGTATCTTGAATGAATATCCTCCATGATTTCGCGTGGTAAAGATGAAACTGAGTGTATGAGGGGCTGATCATATTTAGCCGAGAATGGTGGGCCTAGCAGGACTTGAACCTGCGACCGATCGATTATGAGTCGAGCGCTCTAACCAACTGAGCTATAGGCCCCAAAATTTAGGGTGCCAATGATACCGATATGGTGGCATGGGCACAAGGGTTTGCTTTAAAGGAATTAAAGAACTTGGGAGTAAGCCCTATGCCTTAAGTGCATAGAGCTTACCCCGCAGGTTTTTACTCATCCAGGAAGCCACGCAGGTGCTCAGAGCGGCTTGGGTGACGTAGTTTGCGTAGGGCTTTTGCTTCAATCTGACGGATACGTTCACGGGTTACGTCGAACTGTTTACCGACCTCTTCCAGCGTGTGGTCAGTATTCATTTCGATACCGAAACGCATACGCAGTACTTTAGATTCACGTACGGTCAGGCCAGCCAGTACTTCACGGGTGGCTTCCCGCAGACCTTCGCCGGTAGCGGAATCTACGGGTGAAGAAATGGTGGTGTCTTCGATAAAATCACCCAGGCTGGAATCTTCGTCATCACCGATGGGGGTTTCCATGGAGATAGGCTCTTTGGCGATTTTAAGGACTTTACGCACTTTATCTTCCGGCATTTCCATGCGCTCAGCCAGCTCTTCTGGAGTCGCTTCGCGCCCCATTTCCTGTAGCATCTGGCGAGAGATACGGTTCAGTTTGTTGATCGTTTCGATCATGTGAACCGGGATGCGGATTGTTCTTGCCTGATCGGCAATGGAGCGGGTAATTGCTTGACGAATCCACCAGGTTGCGTAGGTGGAGAATTTGTAACCACGACGATATTCAAACTTGTCTACGGCTTTCATCAGGCCGATGTTGCCTTCCTGGATCAGGTCGAGGAACTGCAGGCCGCGGTTGGTATATTTTTTCGCAATAGAAATAACCAGACGCAGGTTAGCTTCGACCATTTCTTTCTTGGCGCGACGTGCTCGTGCTTCACCGATAGACATGCGGCGGTTAATTTCTTTGATTTCAGCCAGGCTGATACCGGTATCTGTTTCTGCCTGGATCAGCTTTTTCTGTGCACGCTTAAGCTCAATCAAATTAGTCTTGATTGCACGGGAATAGGATTCATCTGATTCGATAATTTGAGTAAACCAGTCCGGGTTAACTTCGTTACCAGGAAATCCCTGAATAAATGTTTTGCGTGGCATTTTTGCCCGCTGGGTACAGATGCGCATGATGGTGCGCTCCTGCTTCCGAACATTCTCAATCGTCGAGCGAATTCTGTCGACCAGAGCATCATAATAGCGTGGTGACAGTTTAATTGGCGCAAAAGCTTCACCGACAGCAGCTTGTGCTTCAGCAAACTTTTTGTTGTCACGGCCGTGCTTCTCAACGACTTTGTTCAGTTTTAGAAGATTTTTCGCCAGTAAACCAAAGCGGCGTGCTGCCTCTTCCGGGTCTGGGCCTCTTTCCTTCTCTTCTTCGTCATCATCGGACGATTCGTCGTCCTCTTTTTCATCCAGGTCTTCGTTATCCTTGGCGACAACAACAGGAGCCGCTGGGATGACTTCATCATCATCTGCATCAATATAGCCGCTGAATATATCGCTGAGGCGGCCCTCTTCTTCAAGCGTAAGGTTGTAAGCCTCTAAAATAACGTCAACAGCGCCAGGATAACAGGCAACTGCGGACATGACTTCACGCAGGCCCTCTTCAATTCGCTTCGCGATTCTGATTTCGCCTTCACGGGTTAGCAGCTCGACCGTGCCCATTTCGCGCATGTACATGCGGACGGGGTCGGTAGTGCGACCTGCGTCGGACTCAACCGCAGCCAATGCTGCAACGGCTTCTTCATCGGCTTCCTCGGCAGAGTCGCCTTCTGTCATAAGAAGGGTTTCGGCATCGGGAGCTTCTTCAGACACGGAAATGCCCATGTCGTTGATCATGCGGATGATATCTTCAACCTGATCCGGATCGGCAATATCTTGTGGCAGATGGTCATTTACTTCAGAGTAGGTGAGGTAGCCTTGCTCTTTACCGCGGGCGATCAATTCCTTGAGGCGAGACTGCTGTTGCTGAGAAGTATCGGACATAGGACCCTGTGATTTGACAAAAAAATAGATGAAAATTTGAGCAGGCAATTATAACGGCGAAAGAGACGTTTTGCTAGAAAAATGCCTGCTACAGTTACTTATCCCGAATGTTACCTGAGTTGCCGGTTTCTCACTTACTTTCCCTTGATTTGCGAGCACAGCCAAGCCAATTGATTTCTGTGTAAAGCTTCCAGTCACTGATGAGATATCCGGGGTATGGATACGAGTTAATATAGACTATTTTCAGAGGTTTTCTGAAAACTACGCATCACTAGAATTATATATGATGATTGGATGATGATATTTCAAGTATGACGGTGGTTATTCTTGCTTGTGCGTCGATTTTAGTGCGCTCAGGCGTTGGAAACTGGTTAACAACTTGGCTTTTTCGTCTGCGCTCAGTTCATGTTTTCTTTGTAGATCAGAGATTTGCGCTTCCAGCGCCTTTCGCTCCAGTTCTTTGAAAGCGTCGCCTAAGTAAATCCGCCCCTCGGTCTCTGTTTTGATCTCCAGTGAGGTGGATATTTCATAGAGCTGGACGATTGTTTCCGAAAGCGCTGTATCTTCGCGCCAATCAATTACCAGCTGGCCCAGTGAGGCATCGGGGTTCTTTGCATAGTAGTTGATGAGCTGGGAGAGTAGCTGGATATCACTGTCTTTGATCAGCTCTATCCCTTCCGGAAGGTTATACTCGCTGGCCAGATTGGGGAAGTGTAAGAGCAAGGCAATAAGCTTTTGGGCAAACCTGAGCTCAGTGCTGACTGGTCGGCGGTAGCTGTTGTACGGGCCTGAATAACTTGGGCTTTTTTTCTGGTTCTCCCGGCTGTGGTTTGCAAGAGTGGGATATTGTGTGTCAGCTGCGTCGTTATCGCTGTAGCTGTAGTCACTGTAGTTGCTATCATCGTAATTATAGCCGGGGTCAGCGTAACTGCCATGCCGGTGGTCTGCTATTGCAGCGGGAGCCGGGGGTGCTTCGGCCTGAACCGATTGGTGGAAGTTAATCGTGGTTTGGATCTGCTCCAGTGATAGGTGAGTCAGCTCACAAATTTTGTCCAGCATCATCTGTTGTAAAAGGGTCGGTTTCATCGCATTGATAGCAGGGAGCACTTCTGTGCTGAAACGCGCACGGCCATCCATGCTATCCAGATCGGCACCTTCTGAGTGACACTTGAAAAAGAACTCAGAAAGAGGGTGGGAATGGCTGATACGTTCCTCAAATGCGACCTGTCCTTCCTGGCGAACCAGACTGTCCGGGTCTTCCCCTTCTGGAAGGAAAAGAAAGCGGGCTTCTTTGCCGTCTTCAATCACCGGTAGTGTGGTTTTGAGCGCACGCATTGCAGCTTCCCGGCCGGCATTGTCACCGTCAAAACAAAAAATAACCTCGGGGACGATTTTAAAAAGCCGCTCCAGGTGTTGGCTGGTTGTTGCGGTACCTAGTGTGGCAACGGCATAGTGAATGCCAAACTGTGCCAGGCCGACCACGTCCATATAGCCTTCCACTATTATCAGGCGATCAATTTTATTGCTATGCTTGCGCGCTTCGTAGAGTCCATATAACTCTTTGCTTTTATGGAAGGTGGGTGTCTCGGGCGAGTTAAGGTATTTGGGTTTATCATCACCTAATACCCGGCCGCCAAAGCCGATAACCCGGCCTCTTTGATCCCGTATCGGGAACATAATTCGGTTGCGAAAGCGATCATAGTGACTATCCCGGTCTTCGTTGTAAATCAGAAGCCCGGATTCTTCAAGCAGCTTTATATCATCACTGTTATGGCCGAGATGGTTGCGAATGTTATCCCAGCCGGAGGGCGCAAAACCGATTCCAAAGGCCTTGGCAGCCTGCCCGGATAGGCCACGGGATTTCAGGTAGTTAACCGCGTCACTACGAGATTGATGCTCTTTTAGTTGCTGTTCGTAATAATCGCTGGCGGCTTTAAGTAGCTCATAAAGTTTGCTGAGCCGTAAATCCCTTTCGCGTTGGTGCGGGGAGTCCTCGCGAGGAACTTCCATGCCTGCAATTTTTGCCAGCTCTTCAACGGCCTCGGGAAAGCTGAGATTTTCGTAATCCATAAGGAAGCCCAGCGCATTGCCACCGGCACCACAGCCAAAGCAGTAGTAAAACTGCTTTTCCTGGTTCGCGGTGAAAGAGGGGGTTTTTTCTTTATGGAAGGGGCAAAGGCCAGAGTAGTTTTTCCCGGTCCGTTTCAGTTTTTGGACACGGCCGTCCAGCACATCAATAATGTTGATGCGAGCTAACAGGTCATCGATGAAATTCTGGGGTATCCGTCCGGCCATGAAATTTGCTGCTGATTGGATTCAGCGGCAGTTTAACCGGATAATTGTGATTTGACGAGTTTGGAGACGGTTCCCATGTCGGCGCGACCTTGAATTTGAGGCTTAAGAATCCCCATGACTTTGCCCATGTCCTGCATGGACTGTGCGCCGGATTGTTCGGCAGCTTGTTTTACGAGGTCTGCGACTTCCTCATCGGTTAGCGGTTGCGGCAGGAAAGTTTTAATCACCTCCAGCTCCTGTCGCTCAGCATCAGCAAGATCCATGCGTGCCGCTTCTTCAAATTGCGCGATAGAGTCGCGGCGCTGTTTAGACATTTTATCCAGCACCGCCAGTACTCTTGTGTCATCCAGCTCAATGCGTTCATCGACTTCGATGCGCTTGAGTTCAGCCAGGATCATGCGGATAGTCGCTAGGCGCACTTTATCTTTTGCGCGCATGGCAGCTTTCATCTCGGTAGTGATTTGCTGCTTTAGCTCTGACATGAGGGGCCTCTGTTTATCCGGATGGGATCTGTAATCGCGTGGATTAGTACAGGCGAACGCGACGTGCGTTTTCGCGAGATACTTTTTTAGCGTGACGTTTTACTGCAGCAGCAGCTTTGCGCTTACGAACAGAAGTTGGCTTCTCGTAGAATTCACGACGACGAACTTCAGCCAGGACACCTGCTTTTTCGCAAGAACGCTTGAAACGACGCAGAGCGACATCAAATGGCTCGTTTTCTTTAACTTTTACAGCTGGCATGTTTGAACAAACCCTATTTATTTAGTTAATCCACTATAAATAATCTTGCATCAGCCATAGCCATATAAGGCATGGTCAATAGCAAGGCGCAAAATTTTATTATTTTCGCATACCTAAGTAAAGCAAAGATTGCACTGTTAACTCGGCAAATGTGAATTGTAACGGTGTGTACCCGGTTTGTCATTGCAGAATAGGTTTGTATGGCACCACTAGAAAAGCAAAATGTACGGGGCATCATCCGGGTGAATTGTATTTTCGGTGCAGGTTTTCTGCCTGATCTGTATAATGCGCGCAGTTAATATTTCAGGTAATTGATCATGCGTGTACTGGGAATCGAAACGTCCTGTGATGAGACCGGTGTGGCTATTTATGATAGTGAGCAAGGTTTACTGGGCGATGCGCTCTATAGTCAGGTAAAAATGCATGCCGAATATGGTGGTGTAGTCCCAGAGTTGGCGTCACGGGATCATGTCAGGAAGTTGCTGCCATTGCTGGATGAGACCTTTGCCAAGGCGGGGCTGGAGAAGGGTGATGTTGATGCCGTTGCCTATACCTCGGGTCCCGGCCTGATAGGTGCACTGATGGTGGGCGCATCCACGGGGCGCTCGCTGGCGCTGGCTTGGGATAAACCGGCAATTGGAGTGCATCATATGGAAGGCCACCTTCTGGCGCCCATGCTGGAAGATAAGCCCCCTGAATTTCCATTCGTTGCCTTGCTTGTTTCCGGTGGCCATACACAGTTGGTACAGGTTGACGGTATTGGCCATTATGCCTTGTTGGGTGAATCTCTGGATGATGCGGCTGGGGAAGCCTTTGATAAGGCGGCAAAAATGATGGGCCTGGACTATCCCGGTGGCCCACTGATTGCCAAGCACGCACAGATGGGTGATCGGACCCGGTTCACCTTTCCTCGCCCGATGACTGACCGCCCCGGAATGGATTTTAGTTTCTCTGGCCTCAAAACCTTTACCCTGAATACAGTGAATGCCCATCGGGATGAGCAAGGTCAGCTTGACTCGCAAACGATTGCCGATATTGCTTCTGCTTTTGAAGAGGCAGTGGTGAATACTCTGGCGATAAAGTGTCGCCGCGCCCTGCAGCATACGGGCTTCCGACAGTTAGTGATTGCTGGTGGCGTTAGTGCAAATCAGCGCTTGCGTGAAAGGTTGGATGTGATGGTGCAGAAGGAGAGAGCAGAGCTGTTTTATGCGCGTCCAGAGTTCTGCACAGATAATGGCGCGATGATTGCATTTGCCGGATGCCAGCGTTTGCAGGCCGGGTTGCGGGATGATCTGACAATCGTAACCAAACCGCGTTGGCCGCTGGACACTCTGGAAGCTATTTAATCGGCAAATGTACATCGTGACAATATATCCGGTTTGGCATCAGTGTGTAACAGCACGCCATTAAAAAACGAAAGGTACGGGTGCAATACCCGGAGTGGTTGCCTGGCACTCTGTATGATTGGACCGTAAAGTTTGCAGGCTTTTTTACAGGCGAGGCTCTTTTCCATCCAGGATATTGCGAATATTCTGGCGGTGACTGAACACTAACAGGGCTGCAATAATACACATAAGCCCAAGGTATTCAGGTGCAGCCAGCCATATAAATAAAGGGGTTATCAGGGCTGTACTGACTGAAGCCAGTGAAGATGTCCGGCTAATGGCGACGAGTAAAGCCCAGGTACAAAATTGCATCAAGGCCAGTGGCCAGTAGAGGCCAAGGCAGGCGCCAAAGGTTGTGGCTATACCCTTGCCGCCCCGGAATGAAGAAAAAACGGGTAGCATATGGCCTGTAATAACAGCAAGGGTGCATGCAGAGCCAATAACCGCATCAAGATCAAGTAACAGATAGGGTAAAAGGGCGAGAAAGCCTTTACCCGCATCGCCAATGAGGGTAATCCCCGCCGCCTTGCGGGAACCGATGCGCAGCACATTCGTTGTGCCAGGGTTACCGGACCCTTGTTTGCGGGGATCTGGAATATTCAGCGCATGGCAAACAATCACCGCTGTGGGGATTGAACCCCACAGGTAAGCTAAGAAAACCAGTCCGATGGCCATTACTGTGGATTCGGTCATAAGCGATCCAAAGGTTAATAGATGGATATAGTTTACATTCGTGGGTTAGAGGTGGAAACGGTTATAGGTATCTATGACTGGGAAAGAAAGATTCGCCAGCGGGTGAGTCTTGATCTGGAGATGGGGACGGATATTCGCCAGGCAGCCAATACAGAGGATGTCGGGAATACCCTGAACTATAAAACCGTCTCTGACCGGCTAATTGAGTTTATTGAGCAGAGTGAGTTCTTACTGGTAGAAACAATGGCTGAACAGATCGCTGAAATTGTGCTGACAGAGTTTTCTGTTAACGGGTTACGGCTACGTTTGGGTAAACCGGGTGCGGTGCCGGCAGCAAAAGATGTGGGGGTTATTATTGAGCGCGGAGAGCGCTTCTGATGGCCGCTGTATTTGTAAGCATTGGCAGCAATATTGATCGTAAGCGTTATATAAGCAATGCGTTGGATGAGCTTTCTGCAATCTTTGGCAAGGTAAGGCTGTCTTCTGTTTATGAAAGCGAGGCGGTGGGTTTTGATGGGGACAATTTTTACAACCTGGTTGCGCACTTTGAGACCAGGCTATCTATAGCTCAGTTGTCTATGACGCTGAAACAGATTGAAGATAAGAATGGTCGCTGCCGTCAGGGGCCGAAGTTCAGTGGTCGTACTTTGGACATCGATATTCTGACCTATGATGATCGGGTTGGTATTATCGATGGGGTGCAACTACCGCGCGATGAGATTGTACAAAATGCGTTTGTGCTGTTGCCACTGGCAGAAATCGCAGGCACCGAATTACACCCCGAACTGAAGCAGAGTTATGCTGAGTTGTGGCAGCAATATGATAAAGAGAAGCAGCAACTCTGGGCAGTGGAATTTGTCTGGAGAGGTGCGACCTTACCCGCTGTTGTATAGTTGCTGTATGGTCGTTGCTTAGTTAACCCACGGCCAATTTAATCGTGGCAGTGAGTGCCGGCTTATCACTGCAAGGTAAGCGTGTATGGTGTAAGCGTGTGTATGGTAGTACCCCATTGAAAAAATGAAATGCACGGGTGCAACGTCCGGGCTAGTGGCTATACAAAGATTTACCACCATCAATGGCCAGTATTTGCCCGGTAATATACTCAGCCTGGCTAAGATACAGTACCGCCTCGGCCAAATCTTTCGGCCTTCCGATCCTGCCTAATAATGTCTTGTTTAAAATCGCTTGCTTTTCTCCTTCAGATAGATCCGCTTCCGGCCATAGAATTGCACCCGGCGATATGCCGTTGACTCTGACCTTTGGAGCGAGTTCTTTAGCAAGGCTCTTGGTCATCATTTCTACCCCGGCTTTACTGATTGAATAGATTGGGAAGTCAGGCAAGCCTCTTTGCGAGTGAATGTCGATAAGGTTGATAATGGAGCCTGCAGATTGCTGTAGGGCTGGGCTCAGGTAAGAGGATAAAAAGTAGGGTGCGCGCAGGTTGGTGTTGAGTAGATCATCCCACTGTTCCGGTGAGCTGTGCTCAACCGGTGTCGGGAAAAAAGAAGAGGCGTTATTTACCAGCAGGTTTAATTGGCCAAAATGTGCCAGAACGCTTTCACTGAGTGCTTGCAGTTGTGTCAATTCACTCAGATCAGCACTGAATGTTTCAGCGCTGTTGTGGCGCTGTGCATTCAGCTCATCTTTAAGTGCTTGGGCTTCGGTTTCGGAGTTATGATAATGGATGGCGATATGGTAACCCGCCTGGTGCAGCTCGCTGGCTATCGCACGGCCGACACGTTTCGCCGCGCCTGTAACTAAAGCAACCGGGTTTTTTGAGGTGCTATTCATTTGTTTTGCCTTTATCTTTTCCAGTACCGTGCCGGGCACAGATCGCTAACTTGCGTTTATTCAACTCCTCTCCTAGTGCCGCTCCCTTGAAACCTTCCTGAATAAGATCCTGAGGCTGTAGTTGTGCGATTTCTGCCAGGATCAGAGTAAGACTGTCATACGTCGCCACAGGGTGTAGCGCATCAATGCAGGCGGTAAGCTTGGTCAGGCGCTGAGGGCGTCGGAATAAATCCAGCGCTTGCAGGATGGTTAGTTTCTCAGCAGCGGGAATATGATCGAAATGACTCAGTGCTGTATGGTGGCGCTGGCACTGCATGCTAAGCATCTTGGTTGCCTTCGGTACGCGTAGCCGATCGCATAGCGAGGCGATCTCTGAGTCGGATAGTCCCGCCAGGGTGCAGAGACAGGCAAAGCGTACATCGCTGTCCTGGCTGTGTTTGCAGATGTTTTGCAAATCAGTTTCCGGGGTACTTCCGGCCAGATAGTTCGCAAATTCAGGGATGACTTTTGTCGTGGCTTTGGTTTGCTGGAGTACCTGCAAAAATACCCAAGGGGACTGTTCTGCCAACGCCCGTGCAAATTCTTGCCAGACTCTTTCTGCCGTTAAGTGCTCCAGCTCGTCGGTAGTGGCCAGCCCGGCCATGAGCTGCAGGGTTTCATCCGCCACCTTAAAGCCCAAATGGTGATATCTTGCGGCAAAACGCGCTACTCGAAGCACCCTGAGAGGGTCTTCTGAAAATGCAGGGGAGACATGGCGTAGCAATTTGGCATCCAGATCCTGCTGACCATGATAAGGGTCGTAAAGGGTGCCGTGTTCATCCATCGCCATGGCATTGATGGTGAGGTCTCGGCGGATAAGGTCTTCTTCCAGAGTGATGTTTTTATTTGCATGGTATTGAAAACCGCCGTAGCCCTTGCCGGACTTTCGTTCAGTGCGAGCAAGGGCGTATTCTTCATGGGTATCAGGGTGAATAAAGACCGGGAAATCGTGTCCGACGGGTTGATAGCCAAGGGATAGCATCTCTTCAGGTGTGCTGCCGACAACGACCCAATCTTTGTCGTAGACAGGATAGTTTAATAACTGATCACGGACTGCACCGCCCACTAGATAAGTTTTCATCAGAGGGCTTCACAATAATCGGGTTGTTCTATCCGCCAGCCTTCGTAGCCGTTGTTTATACTGTAGACTTCATCGAAACCTTGCTCGAGCAGAAACTGTCCGGCAGAGTAACTGCTGATGCCGTGGTAGCAGCAAACCAGCAGGGGGTTATCCAGGTCAGCATTCTGTATAAACTGATGGATGTTGTCGTTATTCAGGTTAAAGGCACCTTTGATATGTCCTTGGGTAAAACTTTGCGGGTCTCGGATATCAACGACAGTAGCACCTTGCTGGATAAGCTCGACTGCCTGATTGGAATGAATGCAGTGTACCTGACTCATAATGCTACCTGTGGGATAAGTATGCTGATGTAGGGGGTGGAGTTGGCTTGCGGCCAATCGCTTCTGCGCTGAATATTTGGTGATCTTCCAGCCTGAGTGCACTTAGTCGGTTGCCCCAGACACAGCCGGTATCCAAGGCAAAAACATTGGGTTTTCCGGTCTTGCCTTCTAGTGCAGCCCAGTGGCCGAAGAGAATGTTAATGTTGTCTTCCAGCGGGTCTTTTCTGGGAATCTTGAACCAGGGCAGGTAGCCGGGGGGCTGCGATTCCAGCGACCCTTTTGCGGTAAAGTTAAGCCGACCTTCCGGACTACAGAAACGCATTCGGGTCAGGTAATTAGCGATTAGGCGAAGCCTGTTCCAGCCTTCGTGTTTAGCTGACCAATTATCAGGTTTGTTGCCATACATATGGTTAAAGAATTCACGTGCCAGTGTGCTTTTTAGCACTTGTTCGACTTCTTTTGCCCGTTTGAGTGCTTTTCGTATAGTCCAGCAGGGGGGGATGCCCGCATGAACCATTGCATAGCCCCGGTCTTTATCCCAAAACATTAATTTTTGTTTCCGGAGCCAATGCATAAGCTCGTGCCGATCATGAGCGCATAAAATAGAGGATAGTGTATCACTCGATTTTGTATTCACTGCACCATAGTGGACAGCCAGAAGATGCAGGTCGTGATTGCCCAGTACGCAAACTGCTCTATTGCCCAGCTGTTTGAGAAAACGCAGGGTTTCGAGTGATTTGGGGCCGCGATTGACGAGGTCGCCAGCAATCCAGAGGGTGTCTGAATCGGAAAACCTGATTTTTTCAAGCAGAGCCTGTAGCTCATCGTAACAACCTTGAATATCGCCAATAGCGTAAGTGGCCATGATTTTATCTCAGCTTTAATGAAGTGCGTTTGGGCGGGCAAGTGTGAAAGCGTTAATTGGAGCTTTAAATAGTTCGCCTGCCTGGGTCGTCATTTCGTAGTGCCCCTGCATACTGCCCACACTGGTGGCAAGCACTGCGCCACTGGTGTAAGTGTAACTGGAATCAGGTTCAATAACGGGTTGCTCGCCAACAACACCTTCCCCATTAACTTCTTGGATGTGCTGGTTGCCATCGGTAATCAGCCAGTGCCGGTTCAGAAGCTGAACGGGTGTGTCATTGTGATTGGTAATCGTAATGCAATATGAAAACACAAAGCGCTTACTTTCAGGGTCGGATTGCTTGGCCTGATACGCAGTTTCTACATTGATATTGACATTATCACCAAGCGCTAGGTTTTCCATGGGCTTAGCTCTTTTTCTGGGTTAGATAATTGCTGATAGCCACAAAGTCAGAGACGGGTAGCTTTTCAGGACGAAGGCCGGGATCGATTCCCAGTGTTTGTAATTCATCGCCGCTCAGCAAGGGTTTCAGGTTGTTGCGTAGTGTTTTTCGTCGCATGTTAAACGCAGTACGGACAACCGTTTGTAATTGCTCAATATCTTCGGCAACGCATGGCAGTTCCCGGTACGGTGTCAGGCGGATTATCGCAGAATCAACTTTCGGTGCCGGGTTGAATGCGCCCGGCGGTACTATAAACAGGGATTCTACCTGGCACAGGTACTGGGTCATGATACTCAGCCTGCCGTAATTGTTTTCACCGGGGCCTGCGGCCATGCGATCTACAACTTCTTTTTGCAACATAAAGTGCATATCTTCTATATCATCTGCATGGCTTAGAAGGTGGAAGATCAGTTGGGTCGATATGTTGTAGGGCAGATTGCCAACGATGCGCAGACGTTTGTAGGAGCGACGCAACTCGGAGAAGTTGAACTTCATTGCATCCGCTTCATGGATGCGAAACTTATTACCGTAGTTGAAAAATTTGGTACGCAGGACTGGAGGTAAATCACGATCCAGCTCTATAGCATCCAGTTCGCCCGCTTCTGCCAATAGCTCCTCAGTTAAAGCGCCCAGACCCGGGCCGATTTCGACCATCTGGTCGGATTCACGCGGTGCAATGGCGCGAATGATCCGGCGAATGATGCCGTGATCATGTAAAAAGTTTTGCCCGAAGCGTTTGCGGGCTTTGTGTGCTATCGGTTTTTTGCTCATGAATTGCTTCGTTTAATGTCTGTGACTGGCCATCGTATTGGCATACTCAATGGCCGTTTCCAGGCTGCCTGAATCGGCCTTTCCTGTTCCTGCCAGATCAAGGGCTGTACCGTGATCTACGGACGTTCGGATAATTGGCATCCCCAAGGTAATATTGACCGCTTTGCCGAAGCCTTTGTATTTTAGTACAGGAAGGCCCTGATCGTGGTACATGGCTAAAACGGCATCAGCATTTTGCAGGTATTTTTCGGTGAAAAGTGTGTCAGCCGGTAAAGGGCCGAGAAGGTCGATTCCTTCCTGGCGCAGTTTCACCAGCGCAGGCTCGATGGTTTCAATTTCTTCCCGCCCCATGTGTCCGTTTTCACCGGCATGAGGATTAAGGCCTGTTACCAGAATGCGTGGTTCGGCAAGGCCGAAGTTTTGTTGCAAACTGGTGTTTAATACGCGAATAACCTCACAAAGAAGCGGCTGAGTAATCGCTGCAGAGACGTCTTTCAGGGGTAAATGCGTTGTTGCCAGTGCAACTTTCAGTCCCTCTGTTGCTAACATCATAACCACCTTGGGTGTGTTTGTTAGCGCTTCAAGGAATTCGGTGTGTCCGCTGAATGCGATACCTGCTTCGTTAATAATGCCCTTATGCACCGGCGCGGTAACTAGCGCGGAAAAAGTGCCATCAAGGCAGCCTTGGGCTGCAATGCGCAGCGTTTCCAGCACATAAGCCGAATTAGCACTATCGAGCTGCCCCGGGGTTACTTTGTGTTTTACTGAGACGGGCAAAACTTTAAGGGTTTGCGCCGGTGTCGGTGAGGGAGGGCGACTGGCTTCAAACTGCTCTATTACAAGCGGCAGTTGTAATAATTCAGCCCTGTATCTGAGTAGCTCTGGGTCGGCGATAACAACAAGCTCACTGGTCTGTTCCTGTTGTGCAATCTGTATGCAAAGGTCAGGACCAATACCCGATGGTTCACCGGGCGTAAGGGCCAGTCGGTTGATCCGCAAAGAATTACTCCTTGATATCTATATAGGCTTGTGAGCGTATCTCGCGTAGCCAATTGGATAATTCTTCATGGAACTTGCGTTTTCGGATAGCAGTGCGAGCTCTGTTTTCCTGCATTTTCTCGCCTACATCTTTGGTTCGGGCATCTAGCACGGTCAGGATGTGCCAGCCAAAACGGGATTCAAAAGGAGTCGAAACCTGGCCCACAGCTGTACTGTTCATGACTTGTTCAAATTCGGGTACCATCTGACCGTTTTGCGTCCAGCCAAGAGAGCCACCTTCGGAGCCGCTGGCGGGGTCATCGCTGTATTCCTTGGCCAGTGACGCAAAGCTTTCACCACTTTTAATGCGTTGGTAAAGTTGTTCAATCTGGCGTTTGGCCTGTTCCTTGGTCCTGATCTCGCTTGATTTGAGCAAGATATGGCTGACAAGTTTCTGATCAATGAGCTGTACCGCGCCGCCGCGCTTGTCGCGTGCCAGTATAATATGAAAGCCACTAGGCGAGCGCACAGGTTTGCTGAGTTCGCCAGGGGACAGATTGCGTACAGCATTGCCGAGTACTTCTGGTAGCTCGCTGACTTTGCGCCATCCCAGATCGCCACCTTTGAGCGCATTTTGCGCGTTAGAAAATTCCACGGCAGTCTCGGCAAAATCAGCACCCTCTAATAGCATCTTATAGACTTTATTCGCCTTGGTTTCAGCTTTCTGAATGGTTTCCGGTGAGGCTTGCGGCGGGATAGACAGCATTATATGGCTTAATAGATACTCAGCCGCAGATTGATTTTTACCATCTTCAGAGCTCAGAAAACTTTCCAGTTCCTGCTCTGAAACACGAATACGCCGGTTAACCAGGTTCTGTTGGACGCTGTTGATGAGCATTTCATTACGAATTTGCTCTCTGGCTTGAGCGTAGTCCCTACCTTCAGCGATCAACGCCTCTCTGAATTGCTCAATAGAAAGGCCGTTCTGTGCCGCAATATTTGCGATAGCACTGTTCAGTTGGCTATCCGAAATTCGGATGCCCTGTTGTGCTGCAAGTTGTTTTTGAATGCTTTCGAGAATTAAGCGATTCAGTACTTGCCTGCGTAGAATGTGATCAGGTGGGATCCGGGTTTCGCGTGCGAGCAACTGTTCTTTAATAAGTGCAGTGCGTTGATTTAGCTCGCTTTGTAGAATGATGCCTTCATTGACAATGGCTGCAACTCGATCCAGAGGTACTTCAGCCGCTTGCGAGCTTGTAATAGGCGCTAACAGGCTGAATGCTGCAATAGCACAAATCTTACGCAGTTTAATCTTCATTTTGCTCTTCACGTTCTTTATATCCAATAATATCATTCATGAAGCCGTTACCGCCGCTACCGAATGAGCCCAACCCTTTGAGGGTGAAGTTAAGAAAAAATCCCGTATCGTATTCATTGGCATTGTCTAGCCAGCGCCTACCGGAAAAGCTGACTTTCCAGCAACAACTTGCATACTCAAGTCCCAGTGAGGTTTCCAGGCTGTCTTTACCCTCCAGATCATATAACCAGCGTCCCATCGTCGTCCACTGAGGGTTGATTGGCCAGATGAAAGAAAGGTCTGTTTGTTTGTGCTGGTCTTTCGTAAAGCGATAATTGAAGTCAAACTGATGATCAAAATCACCGCGGTAACGTATACGGGCGTTCGTTTCTTTGCTGCTATAATCGCTATGGTCATGTACTGTGTTAAGGCTCAAGCTTAAGCCCGGAGACGGGTACCAGGCACCTTCAATTGCTATATCGCTCTGACTGGATGTGTCGGCGGGAGTCGTGTTGCTGAGTTGTACTTTTCTATCAGCAAAATAGTAAGCCTGACCAATGCTAAAGTTTGCTGTTTCATTGCCATTATTGCCATAAAAACGCGTGCTCAGGCCTAGGGAAAGCTGTTGTGTATCACCTAAACGATCAAGGCCACTGAAGCGATTTCGGCGAAATAGGGAGGAATAGGAGAAACCGAGTTCCGAAGTGTCAAAGTCAGGAATGCCGGCATGATCTTTATAAGGCACATAAAGTGCAAACAAGCGCGGTTCCAGCGTTTGAATGCCGCCGCTTTTTAATTTGCGCTCAAAAATGAGCCCGCTGTCTACGCTGAGTATCGCATTGTTAATATTTGGGCTATCGTCCGCGCCGGCAAGCTGATTATTCAGGGCGTATGAACTACTCCATAAAGAAAGCTCGGGTTTTATATAACCCCAAGGTGCATGCCATTTATAACTGGCCGATGGCATAATAAAGCCCCGTTCACCGGTAATGCGATCACTGCCTGTCAGACCGTCCAGTTTTCGATCAAAGCGGGTGTAATCTGTATGCAGACTCATCAGTCCGTTATCTGCAAAAGTTTCTCTTCCGTTAAGTTCTAACTGTGGCAAACGCTCGTACGGAGCCATGCTGGTGGCATCGATAGTTTGATAGTCATGGACTTTCGCCAGGAACTGCCAGTTACTGTTGTTATAGGAAATTTCTGCACGTTGGTTGAGGTGATCCTGACGCGACACATCCAGATTGGTATCCAGGTCTTCAAAATAATCGTTGTCGCTAACAGCAGTGTAATCGATCGATGTGCGCCAGTGATTGCCGATTTTACCAGAGTGTTTGAGACTGACGAGCCAGCGATCTTCATCCACAATGTCATCATCTGGCATGTAAGCAGTGCTGATCGTGTTGTTAGACCAGGTGTTCAGGTAGCGCAGTTCGTTTTCCAGAATCAGCCCCCGATCAGAAAGATAGCGTGTTGTTAGGGTATCATCCAAGTTTGGCGAGATATTAAAGTAGTACGGAACCGTGATATCAATTCCGTTGCCTTTGCTGTAGCCAAAACTCGGATACAGAAAGCCGGATCTGCGCGTATCGTCAATTGGGAATGTGAAGTATGGCGTATAGAGAACCGGTACTCCAGCAATACGCAGAACGGCATCTTCTGCCTCCCCGTACCCCTGTTCCTGATTCAATACCATGCTATCAGCGGTCAGTTGCCATGCATCACTGTCTGGAGGACAGTATGTATAAGCGCCTTGCTCTATACGCAGGCGTTTGTCCTCCAAACGAATAATACGATTTGCGTCCCCGCGCAGTTTATCTTCGTGAAGTAGAAACTGGGCGTTGCTGAATACGGCTTCAGAGGTTGTTGTATAGATCTGGGCGCTATCACTGTTGATTAGCAGTCCAGGCTCGCGGAAAACCACATTGCCTTCGAAAAGGCCTTTATTGGTCACTTGATCCAGCTCGGCAGAAGAGGCGCTCAGGCGGCGAGAGCCCTGTCGAACCTTGACGCCATCATACAATCGGCTCAGTCCGCCAATTACTGTCGATGAGCTCCCGGCCTCAAGATGAACGGGAGGGTTTTCGCTGTCTTCGTCGCCCATCTTTGGGAATGAAGGTTCCAGATAGCGCCCTGAACATTGCTGCCCGGCCGTGTTCTGGTAATAGACCCAATCAAGGCGTGAATAGGGGTTTTCTGTAATATACCCTGGCGCTTTATGACCGCTGCGACGCTTGCTGTTTCGTAATGCTGCTATTGCGTGGACATTTACCTTGTTGCAGTCCCAGTCTCCACTCGGCCCTGTGCTGCATTGCCATTCATTGCCAACCACTTCACTTGTGGTGACTGGCTTGTTGGCGCTAGCGTTGCGTGTTGGTGTCGCAGGCTGCTTTGCACGGCGTGCTTTTGCGGCTGGCTGTCGGGGTGCAGTGGTCATTGCGCCGGCAGGTTCAGCTTGTATTTTTGTGGCAGCGGCAGCCGTTGTTTGACCCTGATCCGCACTTTCTTCACGAACGGCTGCAACGGTTGCTTGAGCTTGAGGTATATCTTGTTGCGCTGCTGCGGATTTTTCTTCGGGCTTTGCGGATGCTTGCTTCGGCAAATTCACTGAAGGCTTCGGCTTTGTTGCAGCAGGCTCAGGCTTTGCTACAACAGGCTCAGGTTGTGCGGGCGATGTTTGACTCTGATTGATCAGCTCTTCGTTAACTGTGCAGTCCCAATCTCCGTCTTTGACCATGCTGCAGCTCCAGGCCATTTCATCCTGGGATGACGTGCTTTCTGCGGCAGAATGAGATGCTAACAGTGCTGCACTGATAGCGAGTGTTAAGGTGTATGTGGGTCGTTTAGCGAAGGGCATCTGAGTAACTAAGTCCGTTTCAGCTATTTCCGGAGAATCCGGTTTTTGCCGAACCCCTGATAAATAAAGTCTAAAAATTTGCATGATAAAACATAATGGCGGGTGATAGTAGAGCGCTATGATGTTTTTATTGGAGGAAGGCCGCCAACAATCTCCTGTCGTCTAACTGTGGTTTGTAATACGCCCTGAAAAAAACAAGGGCAGTGGCAGGCCTATTCCGGACGTTGCACCCGTGGGTGGAATTTTCGCGCAGAGATCGCTTGATTTGAGTGAGCATGTGCGCTCACATCAAGTGAAAGGCCGGCAAATGCAAACCGTAACAGCGCGTGCCCCCGTTTATCATTGTGGCATATGCTTGTACAACAGCACTCAGTTGAAAAAAAAACCAAATGCACTGGTGCTACATCCGGGTTATTGCGGCAGCAAAGATAATTGCCTATCTGGCCGATGTTGTATTTTTCTCAGCCCTGAGCAGTGTCATAATGTAAGCCTTTGCATACCCGTTGGAATGGATTGGATGGATCAGCGATATACAGAACTTCAAGCTTGGCTGGCTCAGGTGTTAACCGGTTTCAGTGAATTTGCAGCGGATAGCTGGCAGTTACATGCGGTGTCAGGTGATGCCAGCTTTAGGCGCTATTTCAGGGTGCTGTCTGCTGGGCGGAGCTGGATTGCCGTGGATGCGCCGCCAGATAAGGAAAGCAGTCAGTCTTTCGTGAATGTGGCAAACGGGTTGAAGCTGGCAGGGGTTCCTGTGCCGCATATCTATCAGGCGGATCTGAAAAAAGGCTTTTTGTTACTGGAGGATTTTGGCGATCAGTTGTTGCTTGATCAATTGACGCCGGAGTCGGTGGAAGGGCTGTATATGCAGGCGTTGGACACGTTGCTTGTTATACAGCGATGCAGAGATATTCCGGGGGGAGCGTTATCTGACTACGACCTGCCTTTATTGTTACGTGAAGTTGAGTTGTTCCGGGAGTGGTTTTTGCAAAAACTCTTGGGCGTCAACCTAGACGATACCGATCAGCAAATGCTTAAGCTGCTGTTTGATTATGTGATCGATGCTGCTCTGGAACAGCCTGCAGTTTTTGTACACCGCGATTATCACTCTCGAAATTTGATGTACAGAGAGGGCATGCCGCTGGGCGTGATCGACTTCCAAGATGCGGTTCTGGGGCCTGTCACCTATGACCTGGTGTCCTTGTTACGTGATTGCTATATAGCCTGGCCGGATGAGCAGGTCTATATGTGGGTTGAACATTATCGGCAGGCCCTGATAGGGTGCGGACAGACTATGCCGGATAGCTCCCATTTTATGCGCTGGTTCGATTTGATGGGCGCTCAACGCCACCTCAAAGCGATCGGTATTTTTGCGCGCTTAAATCTGCGAGATGGCAAGGCGGGGTATTTGGCTGATATCCCACGGACGATGAATTACCTGATCAATGCCACCGCGAAAAATGAGTCTCTAAAACCGGTGGCGGGTTGGTTGGTAGTGAGAGTTCTGCCCGCGATGCGTCAGAGTGAATATTTCGCCAATGATGTGCTTGATCACTGGGTGATGGCATGAATGCCATGATTTTGGCGGCGGGTCTGGGTAAGCGGATGCGTCCTCTGACATTAACCAAGCCCAAGCCTCTCTTGACAGTGGCAGGTAAGCCCCTGATTCAGTATCACGTCGAACGGCTGGCGAAAGCCGGGGTTGAGCGTATTATCATTAACCATGCCTGGTTAGGTGAGCAAATCGAAGCGTTTTTGGGTAAGGGTGAGCGCTTTGGGGTTGAGATACTCTATTCTCGCGAAGTAGAACCCTTGGAAACAGCCGGCGGTATCCGTAACGCACTGGATTTCTTGCAATTGGGCAATGATTCAACATTTTTGCTTGTAAATGGGGATGTATTTACCAATTATCCGTTTGCACGGTTGCTGGGTGGCCGGGATGAGCCCTGTTTGGTGTTGGTAAATAACCCTGAGCATAACCCCGGTGGCGATTTTGCCTTGGTGGGCGATGCTCTGGTGCCTGAAGGTAAAGATTGTTTTACTTTCAGTGGGATAAGCCGTTTGCCGCTGGAGATGTTTGCAGCGCTCGAGGTCGATAAAGTTATGCCGTTAGCGCCCCTGTTAAGACACGCTATAGCTTGTGGTGGAGTTAAAGGGGAGTTGTATCAGGGGTATTGGGCCGATATCGGAACACCTGAGAGGTTGGCAGAGGTAAATCAACTGGTAGAGGAGCAGAAAATCAATGGACTTTGATCCCCAGGCTAAAGGTGCCGAGATTGGAGAAACGATGAAAAAGCATTCCACAGCAATCTTGCTGTGTGCTGCAGTTGGACTGTACTCCGGTGGCCTTTTTGGCCTGATCTTTGGTGGTATTATCGGTTACTTTATTGGTCGAGGTCTATCTAGGGCTGCTCTGGCAGCTAATCCGCAAGAGGCCTTTTTTAAAGCGACCTTTACCGTAATGGGTAAGTTGGCTAAAGCTGATGGTCGTGTGACTGAAGACGAGATTCAGTTTGCGCGTGATGTCATGGCGCAAATGCGTTTGGATGATGGGCGCAGAAAACAGGCAATAGAGTACTTTACTGCAGGTAAAGCTCCGGATTTTGAGCTGGAAAAGGTCCTGAAGCCTTTAGCGATTATGTTGCGTCACCGAACCAATGTGAAGTTGATGTTTATTGAAATTTTGCTGCAGGCAGCTATGGCTGATGGTGAGGTAAGTGATGAAGAACTGTTGATCATCGATAAGGTCTGTCGTGTGTTGGACTTCGGTGATGTGCGTGTAGAGGACGTTATTGCCCGGGTTAAAGCGCAACGGGATTTCTATCAGCATGGCCAGGCTGGCGTTGATAGTGGAGTCCTGCTGAAAGATGCTTATGCCGTTTTAGGTGTTAAAGAAACGGCAAGTGATGCTGAGATTAAGAAAGCTTATCGTCGTCAAATGAGCCAGCATCATCCGGATAAATTAGTGTCGAAAGGCCTTCCTGAAGAGATGATCGAGCTGGCTAAAGAAAAATCCCAGGAAATTCAGGCGGCTTATGAGCGAATTAAAAACGCTCGGAAATAATTCCCGGCGCGTTTTCACCCTGCTGCTGTGTGTCGTTCTTCAATTGAATATTTCTCTGCTCCTGTTCCGCTTTGATAATGTAAGTATTGATCAGTCCGCGAGTGTATTTAGCTAAACGGCTGCTGCTGTTTTTCCAATTACCTTTCTGTGGCGGCAAGCGGCTCTGGTGGAAATTATTCATACGCTCATGTCGCGCGAGCCTTAGCCGTTGTCCCGGGCTGTCTTTTGCGGCCTGGGTCAGGTTACTGTATTGAGGGCTATGGTGTAGATCGATTACAGTGACCGTCAGATTCGGCAGGATCTGTAGCAGGTTTGGGGCGTCAGGCGTCGTAGGGTCCCGGGCATCGATCATGACCAGACGCAGGTCCTGTTGCTCCTGGTATTGCTCTACGTATTTCGCTGCCCATGTCGCTCCGCTGCCCACACCCAGCACGATGACTCGTTTAACATCTGCTTTTTCTTGCAAATACTTTAAGCCCGTTTGCACCAGACGAAACACTTTCGCTTCGTACTTCTCTTTGGGTTGCGTTGCTGCTGCGCTGCTGTCATCTATTGCAGCTTGCGTCTGGGTGTCCTCAGTTGCAGGCGCTTCTGGCGCTTGAGGGTCTTCTTGAGAGGCTTCTGTTGTCTTAGGTGGGGTGGCCCCGTCCTGAGGCTGTTGTTCCGGTGTCGTTCCTTTAGTACCTGTTGGTTTAATGACAGCCAGAACGGGGAGTGTGCGTTTCGGGATAGCAGGGCGTTCGGCTGTTGGCAGGTAAATGGAAAGCGTGTACCAACCGTAATCTGATAATCGGGTACGCAGCACATGAAGAGTGTCGGGCCAGTCGGTATGTGTTTCAGTGTCGGGGAAAAGAATAATCCCGCCCTGTTTTATACCGCTACCTTCTGGGCGATAGAAGGCAATGAGCTGTTCCCCGTCCTTGCCCGTATCCAGTTTCAGCACTTCTGTAGTTGGGTCCTGGATTTTTACCAGTTCATTGATACGTGCGGTGTCTATGTTGGGTTCTGTGCGTGGAACCGGTTTCGGTGCAGAGGCCGTTGCTGCGCTTGCCGTTGCTTGGTCTTCGGCGCTTGCGCCCGGCGCAACGTCTTCGGCGAATGCTGATGGTAAGGAAAATGCTGAAAGCAGAAGCAGGCAGCTTAGAATGCGTATTATCATATTTGTGATTATGGGTAAGAAGCGGGCTGACAGCAAGATGCCTGCTCCGTTAAAATAGCGCTCAAATTAAAAATATACCGGATACAGACAAGATGCCTGATTTTAAAATCGCCCCATCAATTCTCTCCGCTGACTTTGCTCGCTTGGGTGAAGAAGTAGAAAATGTGTTAGCTGCAGGTGCGGACATTGTTCATTTTGATGTTATGGATAACCATTATGTTCCAAACCTGACCATTGGCCCTATGGTATGCAGTGCATTGCGTAAACATGGTATCGAGGCGCCTATTGATGTGCACCTTATGGTTAAGCCGGTTGATCGCCTGATTGGTGACTTCATTGAAGCAGGTGCATCATACATTACTTTTCACCCGGAAGGATCAGAGCATATTGATCGTTCCCTGCAGATGATTCGTGATGGTGGTTGTAAATCCGGTTTGGTGTTCAACCCGGCAACGCCGCTGAGTTATCTGGAATATGTATTGGATAAAGTGGATATGGTGCTGCTGATGTCTGTGAATCCCGGGTTTGGTGGTCAGAAGTTTATTCCCGGTACTTTGGATAAACTGCGCCAGGCGCGAAAAATCATTGATCAGAGTGGTTATGATATTCGGCTTGAAATAGATGGCGGTGTAGGGATTGGCAATATTAAAGAGATTGCCAGCGCGGGGGCTGACACTTTCGTTGCTGGTTCTGCCATTTTTAATACAGATGACTATGCAGACACCATCACCAAAATGCGTGAACAGTTAGCGCAGGTATAAGTGATGCGTCAACTTTTCGCAGGGGCATGGCCGCACTTGGTGCTTTTTGATCTGGATGGGACGCTGGTGGACAGTGTGCCCGACTTGGCCCAGGCGGTCGATCAAATGCTGCTGCAGTTGGGTAGATCGCCTGCGGGTGTCGATAAAGTGCGGATCTGGGTTGGCAATGGGGCGGCTATGTTGGTGCGCAGGGCTTTAGCAGATGATTTTGCGCCTGTTGCTATTGATGACGGTGTGTTTTCCGCAGCTTATGAGTTGTTTCTTCAGGCTTACGAAAAGTCGGTTTCTGCGCGCAGTGAACTTTATCCCGGTGTTCGCGAATGTTTGGAAGGCTTACAAAAACAAGGCGTCACACTGGGCCTGATCACCAATAAGCCAATTGCTTTTACCAATACTCTCCTTGAGGGCTTGGGATTACAACCTTATTTCAGGGTAGTTTATGGTGGTGACAGTCTCTCTGAAAAAAACCGCACCCTCTGCAATTAACCGAAGCGATGAAACACTGCGTCGTGTCTGCGGAGCAGACGTTAATGGTTGGGGATTCCATTAGCGATGTCCGCGCTGCCCGGGCTGCCGGCTGCGCTGTGGCCTGCGTCCCTTATGGCTACAATCACGGGAAAGATATAGCTGAAAGCGATCCTGACTTGATTGTCGATAGGTTGGATCAATTGTTGGTTTGATTTTTCTGCCACAAACAATTAGGAAGACAGGTTGGCGTTTTATAAAGCCGTTTTTGCGGACTTTGTGCCTTCTGCATTCAAAAACGTAGCCAAAGGTCTGATTAATCGCGTGTAGCAGTTGATTCAGATGGGGTGCTGCTATATGGTTTGCCTATTCTTTAATTTAACAGTTCTGCCGTGATGCCATTTGCTACAGCAATCAGATTAAAAGATGCAGCAATAGATCGTTTCCCGTTTGTCGGTGAACGATGGCGATGGCGTGTCTGATCCAACCTCTGACAGACATAGGTTCAGGCTGATTAGCATCGGGTAGCTTTACCCTGATGTTTCCCAAAACGGTAGCTGTATATCTGCTGTAATTCTCAATCTTCCTTAAATGTGTCTGCTCAGAACGCCTGACGTCCATTATTTACCGGCTTTGTGAGAAACAAAATGACACTTGAACAATTTACTGAACTGGCCCGCCAAAACTACAACCGCATTCCGGTGACCCGTGAAGTGCTGGCCGATCTCGATACACCACTATCAACCTATAAAAAATTGGCCAACCAGCCTTATACCTACCTGCTTGAATCGGTTGAGGGAGGTGAAAAGTGGGGGCGCTATTCCATTATAGGCCTTCCTTGTCGGACGGTTTTGCAAGTACATGGTGACCATATCACCGTAACTGAAAATGGTGCGGTGGTAGAGTCCTGCCAAATGGACGATCCGTTAGCATTTGTTGAATGCTTCCAACAGCGCTACCGAGTTCCCCAGCTAGACGGTATGCCACGTTTTAATGGCGGTTTGGTGGGGTATTTCGGCTATGACTGCATTCGTTACGTCGAAAAGCGTTTGCAAAATAGTTGCCCGCAAGATGTGTTGGGGACACCGGATATCTTGTTGATGGTTTCCGATGAGGTTGTGGTTTTTGATAACCTGGCGGGTAAACTGATTTTGATCTCCCATGCCGATCCGGCACAGGAAAATGCCTACGAAAACGCTCTACAGCGCCTGGATCAATTGGTTGAGCAACTCCGTGTCGCAACCCCTTATGAGGAAACCCCGGCTTGTCAGCAAAGAGAAGTGGTCGAGACAGAGTTTAAATCCAGTTTTGGCGAGCAGGCCTTTATGGACTCTGTGGATAAGATCAAGGAGTATGTGTTGGACGGTGATATTATGCAGTGCGTAATCTCCCAGCGCATGTCCATCCCATTTGAGCGTAAACCTTTAGACCTTTACCGCGCCTTGCGTTGCCTTAACCCCTCGCCTTATATGTATGTTTTGAACCTGGGCGATTTCCACGTTGTGGGTTCTTCGCCAGAGATTCTGGCGCGGGTGGAGGACGGTCAGGTCAGTGTGCGCCCCATTGCCGGTACCCGTAAGCGTGGAGCAACCCCGGCCGAAGATCTGGCCATGGAAGAAGAATTGCTGGCAGATCCTAAAGAGATAGCAGAACATTTGATGCTGATTGACTTGGGGCGTAACGATGTTGGGCGTGTCGCCGAAATTGGCGGTGTTGAGCTAACCGATAAAATGGTGATCGAGCGCTATTCCCACGTTATGCATATTGTTTCCAATGTGAACGCAACCCTCAAGCCGGGTGTATCAGCGATGGATGTGCTGCGTGCAACATTGCCGGCCGGTACTTTAAGTGGTGCGCCGAAAGTCCGCGCTATGGAAATAATTGATGAGATGGAGCCGGTAAAGCGCGGGGTTTATGGGGGGGCTGTAGGCTATCTTTCCTGGAATGGAAATATGGATACGGCAATTGCCATCCGCACCGCCGTTATTAAAGATAATGTACTCCATATTCAGGCCGGAGCCGGTGTTGTGGCTGATTCAGTGCCGCGCCTGGAATGGAAAGAGACAATGAATAAAGGGCGTGCGGTGTTCAGTGCTGTCGCTATGGTTGAAAAGGGATTGGATAATCTGTGATGAGTCATGCAATGAACCGCCTAATGCCAACCCTCCAATTGAAGGACTGAACTATGTTGCTAATGATCGATAATTACGACTCTTTTACCTACAACGTCGTTCAATATCTTGGTGAGCTCGGTGCGGATGTCCGTGTTTACCGCAATGATGAAATCACTATCGAAGAAATCGAAGCGCTGAACCCGGATCATTTGGTTATTTCTCCGGGGCCGTGTACGCCCAATGAGGCGGGGGTGTCTGTTGCAGCGATTAAACACTTTGCCGGGAAAATTCCCATTCTGGGTATCTGCCTTGGGCACCAAAGCATTGCTCAGGCGTTTGCCGGGAATATTGTCCGTGCCAAGCAAGTGATGCATGGCAAAACCTCACCTGTTTATCATCATAGTAGTGGTATGTTTGCAGGGCTGAATAATCCGCTTGAGGTAACACGTTATCATTCGTTGGTGATAGATCAGGCCACTATGCCTGAGTGTCTGGAAATTACCTCATGGACCCAAAATGAAGACGGGTCTATTGATGAGATTATGGGGGTCCGACATAAAGAACTGGATATTGAAGGAGTGCAGTTTCATCCTGAGTCAATTCTGACCGAGCAGGGCCATGACCTGCTGGCCAACTTTCTTAAACGCAGTAAACAATAAGGATCAGCAAATGGATATTAAACAGGCGCTTGCGCTGGTCGTTGACAGGCAAGACCTTTCCCATGAGGAAATGCGTGCCGTGATGGAGCAGATAATGACGGGTAATGCGACGGATGCCCAGATCGGCGGGCTGTTAAGCGCACTGCGCATGAAAGGTGAAACGGTTGACGAAATAACCGGCGCCGCAGATGCGATGCGAGCGTTAGCGACACCTGTGAATATAACATTGCCTAACGCAGTGGATATTGTTGGTACCGGCGGTGATGGTGCAAACCTTTTCAATGTGTCCAGTGCTTGTTCTTTTGTGGTTGCGGCGGCGGGGGGGCATGTTGCGAAACACGGTAACCGCTCTGTTTCATCCAGCTCCGGCTCTGCTGATCTTCTGGAATCGGCAGGGATCAATCTGGCGCTGAATCCGGAGCAGATTGCCCAATGCATTGAAAAGGTCGGGCTGGGTTTTATGTTTGCACCACAACACCACAGTGCGATGAAGCATGCCATTGGCCCCCGTAAAGAGATGGCGTTGCGGACGTTGTTTAATATTCTTGGTCCGCTGACCAACCCGGCAGGTGCAAAACACTATTTGTTAGGTGTTTTTGATGCAACGCTGTGTCAGCCCATGGCTGAAGTACTAAAAGCGTTAGGGGCTGTACATGCGCTTGTGGTACATGCTGCTGACGGGCTGGATGAGATCAGCCTGTCAGGTGTTACCCATGTTGCCGAACTGAAAGAGGGTGAAGTGACTGAATATACCATCACAGCAGAAGATGCAGGTTTGGAACAGCAATCGCTGTATGGTCTGCAGGTTAATAGTTCAAGTGAAAGTCTGGCACTGATAGAGTCAGCATTTGCCGGAGAGCACTCAAAAGCCATTGATATGATCGCCATTAATGCGGGTGCAGCGCTGTACGCAGCCGATATGGCAACATCGTTATCTGAAGGTGTAAAGCTGGCCAAGGCAACAATGCTCAGCGGCGCAGCGGCAAAAAAAGTTAAGGAGCTGGCTGCATTCAGCCAAGCGTTTAAAGGTTAGATCATGTCTGATACCCCTACGATTCTAAAGAAAATTCTGGCGCGTAAAGCAGAAGAAGTGGCTGAAAGGGAGCCGAAGGTTTCCATTGCTGACTTGAAGGCAAAAATTGCAGATCAGAAAGGTTCAGCATTTGACTCCCGTGGCTTTGCCGCAAACATGGAGCGGGCAATTGCTGAGGGGCGTTCAGCGGTGATAGCCGAAGCCAAAAAACACAGTCCATCCAAGGGGCTGCTGCGGGACCCGTTTCTGCCTGCTGAAATTGCCAAGTCCTATGAACAGGGTGGTGCCAGCTGTTTGTCGGTGCTGACGGATAAAGACTATTTTCACGGCAGCGAAGCGTACTTGATGCAAGCGCGTGCCGCCTGTTCGTTGCCGGTGATTCGCAAAGATTTTATTGTCGATCCGTATCAAGTTTATGAAGCACGGGCGATTGGTGCGGATTGTATTTTGTTGATTGTTTCTGCACTGGAAGATCAGCAAATGGCTGACCTGAACGGGCTTGCAGTTGAGTTGGGTATGGATGTTCTGGTTGAAGTGCATGGGGCCGATGAATTGGAACGTGCATTGGTACTGAATAATCAGCTGGTGGGTATTAATAATCGCAACTTGCACACCTTTGAAGTGACATTAAATAATACTTATGACCTATTAAGCGCCATTCCTGATGATCGCATTGTGGTGACCGAAAGCGGGATTCACAGTCGGGAGGATGTACAGGCAATGCGCGAGCATAATGTCCACAGCTTCCTGGTCGGTGAGGCATTTATGCGGGCCGAAAATCCGGGAGAGAAACTGAAAGCGTTATTTGCAGATAAGGCGTAGGACGATGAGTATGCAGGCTAAAGTTGCCTGGGATGGCGATGTTCGTTTCCGGGGAACCACGGGTTCAGGCTTCGATATCATGATTGATGGCGAGGTGAAACAAGGCCCTCGCCCGATGGAGTTGATGTTGTTGGGCCTTGGTGGTTGTACCAGTTATGACGTTGTCGGGATTCTGAAAAAAGCACGTCAGGATGTGGTGGACTGTGTTGCTGAAATTGAAGCGGAACGTGCTGATGAAGTGCCTGCAGTGTTCACCACAATTCATATTAAATTCGCTGTCAGTGGGCGCAACCTGAATCCGAAAAAAGTGGAGCGGGCGGTGAAGCTTTCGGCAGAACAGTATTGCTCTGCTTCCTTGATGCTGGAACGGGGCGGCGTGGAAATTACACATAGCTTTGAAATTGTTGCAGTGGAGTGATGATCAGCGCAATAGTCAGTTTAATTGTGCGCCAGACCCCACCGCCTGCCGGTTGTTCAGTAAAAACTAAAACTTGCAACCCTTATTGAAGGCGCGTAAAATCACGCGTCCTTTGGAGAACTATTTCCAATCTCCTTGCTGCCTGCCACATGGTGTGGACAGGGGGCTATTAACCCGAAAGGAGCTAAAATGCGTCATTATGAAATCGTATTTCTGGTTCACCCGAACCAGAGTGAGCAGGTTTCTGCGATGGTTGAGCGTTACACTTCTCTGATTGAGAATGCTAAAGGCACAATCCACCGCTTGGAAGACTGGGGCCGCCGTCAGTTGGCATACCCAATCAACAATGCTCATAAAGCACACTATGTCCTGATGAACATCGAATGTGATCAGGAAACTCTGGACGAGCTGGAAAACCTGTTCCGCTACAACGATGCTGTTCTGCGTAACATGACTATCCGTCGTAAAGAAGCGATCACTGAGATCTCCCCAATCAAGGCTGCTGAATCTCGCGAAGAGCGTAAGCCTCGCCGTGAAGAAAAGCCGGCTGAAAAAGCAGCAGAAAAGCCTGCTGAAAAGCCAGCGGAAGAAGCGGCGCCTGTAGCTGAAGCTTCTGAAGAAGCTGCTGCTGAATAATCTAAATTCTGAGGAGAGATACAATGGCTCGTTTTTTCCGCCGTCGTAAGTTCTGCCGTTTTACGGCTGAAGGTGTTCAGGAGATCGATTACAAAGATCTGGACACGCTGAAAGGTTACATCACTGAAACTGGCAAAATCGTACCTAGTCGTATCACAGGTACTAAAGCACGTTACCAGCGTCAGTTGGCAACTGCTATCAAGCGCGCACGTTTCATTGCACTGCTGCCTTATACTGATAGCCATCAGTAACAGGTAGAGGAGTCGCCTATGCGCGCCTTGGCCGAGTTGGTCATGAGAGGCCGCAAACAAGCGGCTATTGTGGCGATTATCGCCGCCTTGCTGCCCATGCTCTATTGGGCGAGTGCAGCAGTCGTTGCTTTAATTACCCTGCGTAAGGGTGGAAGTGACGGTGCCGGAGTACTGGTTTGGGCTTTATTACCCGCAGGTGCTTGGGCATTCAGTGGAGATCCGACACCACTGGCAGTAATAACAGGCGCATTCCTGCTTGCTATTGCTTTAAGAGAAACAGTGTCTTGGGCGAAGGTGTTAATGTTAGCGCTGCCCATAGGCGTACTGACCGGTATAGGCCTGGAAACAGTGCTTGACGGTATTCTCAGTCAGGTGATTGAGGCAACTGAAAAGTTCCTCTCACAGTCGGCCCACCAGTCTGGAGAGGTTCGCCTCGATACGGAGCAGCTGCGGTTGCTTATGGCTGGTGGATTGGGGTCAGTACATACCACTTTTATGGTATTGAGCTTAATACTAGCGAGGTATTGGCAGTCCGGCTTGTACAATCCGGGAGGCTTTAGGCAAGAGTTTCACGCGTTGAAACTGCCTCAAATGTATTCGGGTATTTTATTGGCTGTACTGCTGATAATTTATCAATTAGAGCTTGATTTTATACGCTGGCTACCACTGTTGCTGTTACCTTGGATCTTTGCGGGAGTCGCATTGGTACATGGCAGTATGGGTAAACGTGATTTAGGCAGGTTCTGGTTGGTCGCATTCTATATTGCGATCATCTTTATGGGACCGTATGTGATTACGCTGTTGGTGTTTGCTGCTCTTCTCGACAGTTTTGTCGATTTCAGAGCGCGAATTCCAGCCAAGAACTAGGACTGCAAATTAAATTGCAGAACAAAAGAGGTTTACGAGATGGAAGTTATTCTACTCGAGAAAATTGGTAAGCTGGGTAACCTCGGTGACAAAGTTTCCGTGAAAAGCGGTTTCGGTCGTAACTACCTGGTACCGCAGGGCAAAGCTGTTCCTGCAACTGAAGCAAACGTTGCTAAATTTGAAGAACGTCGTGCTGAACTTGAAGCTGCTGCTGCAGCAAAACTGGCATCAGCGACTGCACGTGCTGAAAGCCTGAACGACAAAGAAGTGACTATCACTGCCAAGTGTGGTGACGAAGGCAAGTTGTTCGGCTCTATCGGTACACGTGACATTGCTGACGCAATTACTGCTGCTGGTGCAGACGTAGACAAGAGCGAAGTTCGCTTGCCAGAAGGCGCTTTGCGCTCTATCGGCGAGTTCGATGTTGCTGTTCAGTTGCACCCTGAAGTAACTGCAGTTGTTAAACTGGCTATCGTAGGCGAATAATCGCCTTCAGCCAGACAGTTCACTACTGTACTATAAAGCACTGCGTGGTTTTGCCTCGCAGTGCTTTTTTATTTTTAGGCCGTAGGTTTTATGGAAAGTAACGTGCTTACAGACGAAGATCTGGCAAAGATTAAAGTGCCTCCGCACTCTATGGAAGCTGAGCAATCGGTTCTTGGGGGCTTAATGCTGGATAACAATGCCTGGGATACAGTTTCCGAAGTGGTGATGGACGATAATTTTTATCGTCAGGAGCATCGGCAAATCTTCCGTACCATGCGCAAGTTGGTGAACAATGGTAACCCTGTGGACGTTGTTACCTTGTCTGAAGAGTTGGATCGCACTGGAGAACTGGCCAGTGCGGGAGGCTTGGATTACCTGATTGAACTGGCCAAAAATACACCCAGTGCCTCAAATATTCGGGCCTATTCCGAGATTGTCCGTGATCGCGCATTACTGCGCCAAATGATCGCAGCGGCCAATGAAATTGCCGATGGTGCGTTTAACCCTGAAGGGCGTTCTTCTGAAGAACTGCTTAACACCGCTGAGCAGAAGATTTTCCAAATTGCAGAAAACCGCCCGAATCAGGGTGGCCCTGAGGGTGTTAATGAACTGTTGAAACGCACGGTGGATCGAATTGATACCCTGTTCAATAGCGACGGTGATCTGACTGGTCTGACAACCGGCTTTGACGATTTGGATAGCAAAACCTCAGGATTGCAGCCTTCGGATCTTATTATCGTAGCGGCGCGGCCATCAATGGGAAAAACAACCTTTGCCATGAATTTGGTAGAAAACGCGCTGATGGCGAGTAACAAACCGGTATTGGTATTCAGTCTTGAAATGCCGGCAGATCAGTTGATGACGCGTATGCTTTCCTCTTTAGGACGCATTGATCAAAGCCGGGTGCGTAACGGTAAACTTGAAGAAGAGGATTGGCCGAAACTGACCACGGCAGTCAATATGATGCGTGACAAGCCGCTGTTTATCGATGATCAGGCGGGTATTAGTCCCAATGAATTACGTGCGCGGGCGCGACGTATTGTGCGCGAGCATGGTCCGTTGTCGTTGATCATGGTTGATTACCTGCAATTGATGCAAATGAAAACCCCCGGTATTGACAGTCGTACTCAGGAAATATCAGAAATTTCCCGTTCTCTGAAAGCCATAGCCAAGGAGATGGAATGCCCTGTGGTGGCTCTGTCCCAGCTGAACCGTACGCTGGAGCAGCGTCCTAACAAGCGCCCGGTAAACTCTGACTTGCGTGAATCCGGGGCGATAGAGCAGGATGCGGACGTCATCATGTTTATCTACCGTGATGAAGTGTATAACGAGGACTCGGAACACAAAGGTATTGCCGAGATCATTATCGGTAAGCAACGTAACGGCCCTATTGGAAAAACACGGCTTGCCTTTATTGGTAAATACACCAAGTTTGAAAATTTGGCACCTGATGCCTATGCCCAATATGCCCAGATGGATGATTGAATATCGATAACCAGCAGCCGCAGCAAGCGGCTTTTTATCCGGGTTGCGTTTCTTTCATCACTTTATTCATAAAAGTTTCCGGGATGCCGGTGATTTTACGCTGTTCATAGTCAAAGAAGACGATGCCGGTTTTTGCGTGGGCTACTTCCACAGCAGTTTTCTTGTTGGTGATTAAATAATAAATATCGCAGCCGTATTTGTTGAAGTCGCCCAGTGCTACATCAATTCGGAGCAGGTCACCATGAAAGCCTTCGGCTTTGTAGATAATGGCTGAGTCAGTCATTATCAAACCCAGCCCTTCAATATCCAGCTCGCCATAGTGATAATGGTTAAGGAAGTGGATGCGGGCCTCATGCACGATAGATAGCATTGCATCGTTGCTCAAGTGGCCACCGTAATTGATGTCACTGATCCGGATTGGCACTTCCGTTGAGAAGATGTAGTTATCCGGCATATCGATTTTAATTCTTGCCATTCTTTCCCCCTTAGTACTGATAAGCGACGACTGATTCGACCATACCCGAAGTGAGTGTCGCAAGGTCTTCATCTTGCATAATATAGGCGGGCATCACATAGATCAGCTTGCCAAATGGCCGAATCCATAAACCGTGTTTGATAAATAACTTTTGGATTTCGGTTGTGTTGACCGGCTCTTGCATTTCAATGACGCCAATGGCACCCAGCACCCTGACGTCAGCAACTGTTTTATGCTGAGCGGCTGCAGCAAGCCCTGCCTTTAATCCGGACTCAATGCGCAATACATTATTTTGCCAATTCGTGGCGTTCAGCAGTTCCAAACTTTTATTCGCGACAGCGCACGCCAACGGGTTGCCCATAAACGTCGGGCCGTGCATAAAGCAGCCGGCGCCACCGGCTGAAATCGTTTCGCCGATATGGCTGGTGGTGAGTGTTGCCGCTAAGGTCATATAACCGCCGGTAATCGCTTTGCCTAGGCATAGGATATCCGGGCTGATACCAGCATGTTCACAGGCAAAAATCTTTCCAGTGCGGCCAAATCCTGTTGCGATTTCGTCCGCGATCAGGAGAACATCAAACTCGTCACACAGTGCACGCGCCTGTTTCAGGTATTCAGGTGAGTAGAATCGCATACCGCCTGCACCCTGTACGATTGGCTCAAGAATCAGGGCGGCTATCTGGTGATGGTTTTCTTCAAGCAGGCTTTGCAGCGGAGATATTTCGTTGTCCTGCCAAGCCTGATCAAAAGTGATTTTAGGGGCAGGGGCAAAGAAATGTTTTGGCAGTATGCCAGAGAAAATTTCATGCATGCCATTAATCGGATCGCATACAGCCATGGCACCAAAAGTGTCACCGTGATAACCATTTCTTATGGTGATCAGTTTATGCTTTTCAGGCTTGCCGCGGGCGTGTTGATACTGGATAGCCATTTTTAATGCAACTTCAACGGCAACCGAGCCTGAATCGGCCAGAAAGACCTTATCCAGACTGGTGGGTGTCATTGCCACTAATTTTTTGGAAAGCTCTATGGCAGGCTCATGGGTTAAACCACCGAACATGACATGGGCCATTGTATCTATCTGCTCATGCGCTGCCTGATTCAGTGCCGGATTATTATAGCCGTGGATAACCGACCACCAGGAAGACATACCGTCAATAAGCTCGCGACCATCTGCCAGTTTTATACGTACCCCCGCGGCTGACTCTACCGGGTATGCCGGGGGGGGATTGATCATGGATGAATAGGGATGCCATATATGTTGCTGATCAAAAGACACCTGTTCCGAAGTGATCATAGTTAAACCTTGCTGCTGACTGAAAGTGGGTATGCCCATTAGATATCGGTTCCGCCGGGCAATCAAGATCAGGCATGCCTTAATCTGGCAAATGTTAACCGTGACAATATGTACTTGATTGATCATGACAGAAGACGCCTGTGGAATAGCACTTAAGTAAAAAACGAAATGTACTGGTGCAATATCCGGCTTAAACCAAAGTATGAGGCTTTTTTAAATTGCTGAAGGAACTTAATAACAGGGTGGATGTTCATATATAGCAGTGATTGACGTGACGCAGAAAATGACATTGTGCAACTATCTTGCGAACGTTGGATCACATTTTCAGAGCTGATGACAGGTTCTGATTTCATGAAAAACTATTGCAAGATGACAATAAACTGATAATCGGGATAGAGTAAAAATGGCTAATAATTCTTCTGTTAAACCTATGGTTGCTGCGGTTGGAGCGGCGTTTATTGCGGGTATGGTAAGTGCACCTGTTGCAACGGCTGCAGATAACCCTTTTGCTACAACTGACCTGCCTTCTGGCTATAGCCAGCAAGTTGCAAACCACGAAGGTAAATGCGGTGAAGGCAAATGTGGCGGTAAAAAAGCCCATAAGTCTGAGGGCAAATGTGGCGAAGGCAAGTGCGGTGGCGATAAAGCGGGCAAGTCTGAAGGCAAATGCGGTGAAGGCAAATGTGATGATGATAAAGCTGGCAAATCTGAAGGTAAGTGCGGTGAAGGCAAGTGTGGTGGTGAAAAGAAACCTGCTGAAGGCAAGTGCGGCGAAGGTAAATGCGGCGGTACTAAATCATCCTGATCAGGCACGATAAAAAATGCCCTGATGACAGAGTATCGTGTCGATAAGGGGCGCACAGCAGGAGAGGCACCTAATCACAAAATAATTGTGTTATAGGGTGTATCTCCTGAGGTGTTGCGGTTTTATTCATATGTGGGTTGTATTCCGGGTTAACCCTCTGAGGTGATAAATGGGCGATAAAGCATATCCAGTGGCGGGGGCTGGCTTCGGTTTCCGGCGCTGTATGACAAAAACATTAAAAGAGCTGGATCCTCACGTAATCGATTTTCTGGAGATCGCACCGGAAAACTGGATGGGGCTGGGGGGGCGCTTTGGTAAGGCATTTCGGCGATATACCGAACAATTCCCATTTATGGCCCATGGGCTGTCCCTGTCAATTGGTAGTCCCGCACCTCTGGATATGGAGTTCTTGCAAAGCCTTAAAGGTTTTCTTAAAGAGCATAATATCCGTGCCTACTCGGAACATTTAAGTTACTGCTCTGATGATGGGCATATGTATGACCTGATGCCGATTCCCTTCACTGAGGAAGCGGTGAAATATGTTGCCGGTCGAATTCGCCAGGTTCAGGACGTACTGGAACAAAAAATCGCTATGGAAAACGTTTCTTATTACGGAGTATCCGGCGCGGAGATGAGTGAGCAGGCGTTTTTGCTCTCTGTACTGGAAGAGGCAGATTGTGAATTGCTGTTGGATGTGAACAACATCTACGTGAACAGTATTAACCACGGTTATGATGCAGAAGCTTTTCTGAACGCCATGCCTGCCGAGAGAGTTATGTACTTGCATATCGCCGGGCACTATGAGGAAGCAGAAGATCTGATTGTGGATACGCATGGCGCACCGGTTATCGATCCGGTTTGGTCCTTGTTGCAAAAAACCTACGAGCGCTTTGGCCCGGTGCCGACTTTGCTTGAACGTGATTTTAATATCCCTCCACTTGCTGAACTGCTGGAAGAGGTTGAACAGGTTCGTGACTATCAACATCAGTGGAAATTGCGCCATGAACAGACCGTTGCCTGAATTCCAACAGCAACAATATGCCTTCGCGGCACATATTCGAGATCCGTTGAAAAATGCAAAGCCTGGTGAAATTGAGGATCGCCGGATGGCGATCTACCGGGATCTTTTCTTCAATAATATTGAAAGTTTTCTCGCCAATAATTTTCCTGTGCTTAAGCGTATCAGCTCTGAGGAATACTGGCTGAAATTAGTGCGGGATTTCTTTGCGAACCACCACTGCCATACCCCTTATTTTCTTGAAATTGGGCAAGAATTTATTCACTACATTAACGCAGAGCGCCCGGCTCAGGATGATGATCCGGCATTCCTCCAGGAACTGATTCATTATGAGTGGGTGGAGCTTGCTCTGGACGCTTCTCCAGTCGAACTTCCGCTTAATGATGTGGATGCCAATGGTGATTTGCTACAGGGGCATCCTGTGCAGTCTCCGTTGGCATGGTTGTTGTCTTATCACTTCCCCGTGCATTGCATCAGGCCGGACTGCTTACCGGAAGAACCCTCTCAGCAACTGACCTTCCTGATTGCCTACAGAAATCGTGAGGATGAAGTGCAGTTTATGGAAGTGAACCCCGTTACCGGTAGGTTGTTATACCTTCTGGCAGAAGATGAAGCACTCAGCGGTGAAGGTGCCTTGTTACAGATAGCGGCAGAAATGCAGCATCCTAACCCTGAGCAAGTTGTAACGGGTGGAATAGAGACGCTGGAGCATCTACGTGCCAAGGGGATTATTCTTGGCGTGAAAATATAGCTGTTTGCAGCTGCGGGTTCATTTTTTCAGAGCATATTATGACGAACTATTTAATAGGTTTAGGTAATCGCCTTCAAGATATGCTTGATAGCACGCGTATTGCCGATGGTCTGGCGCCACTGTTACTGCGCTTATATTTGGCACCTGTACTCCTTCAGGCGGGCTGGAATAAACTGACTCACTTTGAAGATACGGCTGCCTGGTTTGCCAATCCTGACTGGGGGTTAGGCTTGCCTCTGCCGGAAGTTATGACTGCACTGGCAGCGGGTACAGAGTTTATGGGTGGCATCTTGCTTATTCTTGGTTTGGCCGTACGCTGGATAAGTATTCCTTTGATGGTGACCATGCTGGTGGCGGCATTTGCTGTTCATTGGGAAAATGGCTGGTTAGCCATTGCCGATGGTGGCAGTTGGTTGGCGAATGAAAGGGTAGCGGAAGCACAGGAAAGGTTGGCAGCGGCCAAAAGCCTGTTGCAGGAACACGGTCACTATAATTGGTTAACAGGCCGAGGCTCAGTGGTCATTCTAAATAACGGTATTGAGTTTGCGATGACCTACTTTGTGATGCTGTTAAGCCTGTTTTTCACCGGAGCGGGCCGTTGGGTGAGTGTAGATTATTTTATCGCTAACTATTATCGGACAAGGGCGGATGACGGTGAACTGTAGTCGTTCAAGTGCAGGTGGACAACTGAAGGAAAAAGGTCTGCCCGGCTTGAGTTACCGGCGCTACTATCGCTAAATGGTCTGATTTCTAGTGCATGCATTGCCCCTCAAGCGCACACTGTGCTGCTTACGTTTGATCACCCAAACGAGTATCATCTGAAAATCCGACCAAGGTTAACCATTATACTATGGTCCCGGTTTGTTATGGCGGTATAAGCGTGTGTAGCAGCACTCACAAAATGTACTGCTGGTCGTAATGGCCGCCAATAGCAAAAATAAAAATAGAGTTTTCGCCAAATGTATAAATAAGACGGTCTGTTTGTGATATACGTCTTGACCAATAACCATAAGCCTTTCATCAGCTCAACAGGGAACGACACGGCATTTATGCATGATGGTGCGATGCTTTTATGATAGTTTGTTTCCTATGACCAAACACGCCTGTTTACATTGTGATCATATTGTCACCTTACCCCCGTTGACAGCGAGTCAGGTCGCTTTATGTCCATATTGTGGTTATAAGCTGGCCCAGCCTCATACCAACCCGTCCCCGAGTGTGATGGCACTTGGGATCAGTGCGTTGATTATGCTGATCTGCGCTTTATGTTTTCCATTTTTATCCTTCAGTCGCCAAGGCTTATCGCATCAGGTAAGTTTGCCAGAGACCGTGCCTATTTTATTTGAACAACAGTATGCTGTGTTAGCCGTTTTTTTTGCTGTATTAGCCATTGTGCTACCACTGTTGATCCTCGTGTTATTGATGTTTCAACATACAGGCGTTCTACGCCGGCTTCCGCGGGTGTATGCGCAGCGATTAGTGCGCTTTACCCTGGCTATCCACCCTTGGGCCATGGCAGAGATTTTTCTGGTTGGGGTGTTGGTGAGTATGGTCAAAGTTATGTCACTTGCTGATATTGGGTTTGGTTGGAGTTTTTGGGCGTATACGGCATTTGTGTTGTTATATATTGGTTGTTTATCCAGGCTAAATAAAGCATATTTGTGGCAGCAAATTCAGTGCGATTCACAGGTGAATACGAATCCAGCCTGCGACACTTCCAGAGCGATAGATAGTGGTTTACATCATTGCCATAGCTGCGACTTACTCAGTCGGGATGTGCGTTGTCCTCGCTGTAATGCACACAATCATCTTCGCAAACCGTATAGTATTCAATACACTTTGGCCTGGCTTGTCACTGCGATGTTGTTTTGTATTCCCGCGAATCTGTTACCCATTATGTACACCACGACTTTGGGCAACCCATCGGGAACAACCATTATCGCGGGTGTTATTACCTTGTGGGAAATGGGTTCTTACCCTATTGCCATGATTATTTTCTTTGCCAGTATTATCTTGCCGTTAGCAAAGGGGATGGTATTGGTTTGGTTGTGTTATATCAGTCGTCAACCATCAGTGACACAAAAGGCCACACCTACACAAATTTATCGAATAACTGAGCTCATTGGTAAGTGGTCGATGATCGATGTGTTTGTGGTGCTGGTGTTGGTTACCTTGGTGCAGTTGGGTAATTTAATTTCAATCACCCCGGGTTTGGGTGTGGTCTGTTTTGGGGCAATGGTTGTATGTCAAATGATCTCGGCCCATGCGTTTGATCCGCGTTTAATGTGGGATACGCCAGAATCAATAAAAGGAGTCTCCTAGTGACACAAACGGCGCAGGTCAAATCGGCTTCTAGAATTTCGTTTATTTGGCTTATTCCTTTACTGGCTTTATTTATTGGTAGTTGGATGGCGGTTCAATACCAGCTTGATAAAGGAAAAACCATTTACATCACTATGGCACAGGCCGACACCATCACCGCAGGTAAAACCCAAATAAAAGTACGAAGTGTACAGGTGGGGTTGGTGGATGAAATTCGCTTGGCAGATGATCGGAAGCAGGTAGTGGTTAAAGCGACCATTGAAAAGGATTATGCTGATCTCCTAACTGAAGACGCCGCGGTTTGGTTGGTTAAACCACGCATTGGTGAGTCGGAAATCAGCGGCTTAGGTACGTTGTTATCCGGCGTGTATCTAGAACTGGATCCGGGCTCCTCGAGTACATTAAGCGATCAGTTTGTATTACAGGCCGAACCTTCATTAATTAGCAGTGATATTAAAGGACAGCGCTTCAAGCTTAACAGCAAAAGCTCGGAAGTTTTAAGTGTGGGTACAGGGGTTTTTTATGAAGGTTATAAAATTGGTGAAGTTGAAACGTCTGAGTTTGACTGGCAGCGTCAAAGTATGCGCTACGGTATTTTTATTTATGAACCTTATTCTAACTTAATGACTTCCAATGTGGTTTTCTGGATTAATTCAGGGGTGGAACTGGATTTGTCAGCAGATGGAATCAGCATTAATACTGGGCCATTATCGAAAATGCTCAGTGGCGGAATCTCGGTAGGTTTACCGGAACATGCACAGGCAGGGACAGTCGTTCAGGCCGGACATGAGTTTACTTTAAGCAGCAGTTATAAAACGGCTTTAGCGCAACGCTTTAATGATTTTGAGTATTATATTGTGCTGTTTAATCAGTCACTGCGCGGATTGAAAGCAGGGGCACCCGTAGAATATCGTGGTATGCGCATTGGCACGGTAGTGGAAGTGCCCGCAATGGTGTTAATTGATGGTAAGCCCAGTTATTTGAAGGTAGACATGGGCGAACTCCCAACTTTGATTAAAATAGAGTATGGGCGCATTTATCACGATATCGAAATGGCGCGGAACTACTGGGAAAGTAATCTGAAAAAGCTATTAGAACATGGCTTGCGTGCTTCATTAAAACCCGGAAATCTGCTCACAGGCGCGATGTATGTTGATTTGGATATGTACCCGGATGCTCCGCCCGAACAACCCACCAAGTTGGGCGAATATAATGTATTTCCAAGTGTTGCCAGCGGTATTAGCTTATTAACCAATCAAGTATCCAGTGTTTTGAATAAAATCAAACGCCTGGAGGTGGAGAAGAGTTTGGCGACGTTAGATCAGACGCTCGTTGAATATCGCCAATTGGCGAACGATTTACGTCAATTTATTAATCAACCGGCAACCGCAGCATTACCAGAAAATCTTACTCAGGATTTGGCAGAAATCACACAAAGTATGCAGCAATTCAAACATACGATGGCGGGCTTCCAGCAAGGCTCAGCGCTGCAACAGCAAATAACGCAAACTCTACAACAAATGCAAACCATGTTGGTAGAATTGCAAACCTTATCGAAAGGGTTAAACGACCAGCCTAATATGCTTATTTTTGATAAGAATTTACCTAAAGACCCGATCCCAAGGAGTAGCAAATAATGCGTTACACCTGGCTGTTTGTATTATTGTTTTTAGTTGGGTGCAGTAGCCCATCACATAAAGGGGCGATCAAGTATTATCAATTTAGCAGTGCTGATCGTACTATGTTGCAGCGCGACATCAAAAGCAGCCCCTTTATTTTACAAATCAATCCTGTGCATCTAGAAGGCTTAGTCAATCAGCGCGGAATTGTAATGCAGTTACCCGATCATCAAATGTACGCTGCCAACTATCATGTATGGGCGGACCTACCTGGAAATATGCTTACGAATACAGCGCAAAGGCAGCTGCTAAATAGGCTACCACAGTGGTTGGTGGTGAAAAGTGACGCCCTGCACACTGATGATAGCCAGCAAGCATTTTATCAATTAGATATAAGGTTAAACGAATTCAACGGCTTCGCAACTAATACGGCACGGGTGTCAGGAATCTGGCAGTTATCTCGTGTCAATAACTCGGGGAAAATTGCTATTGTGCAATTACATCGCTTTCATCAAGAAGTACCACTCAAAGCCGACGGTTACGTGGCATTAGTGGCTGCATTGCAGCTGGGCTGGCAACAAGTGCTCCAACAGGTGAGCCAAAATATCGCAGCATTGCATACGGCTCAATAAGGTGCATGTGTAACGACTGTCCCAGGCCTTTAATCGGATACCAGTAATATCGGTGCAATGCACTGGTGCAACGTCCAGGTTAGAGGCTCTCTTCAAGAATTTTCCGCTTCTGTTCCCGGCTTAATAACTCAGCGGCCTGGCCCGTGAGTTCTTCTAACATCTCATTTAGCAGGGGTGTGCAAGCGCCGGATGCATTGAGTGCGTTATCAATTACCTGGCCGATACTGGGATCTTCCTGATGATTCAGTGCCAGCTCATCATCCATGCATTGTTGAAAGTTATCCACGTAATTTGCGCCGGTGGCACTTTGTTCCGTAAACAGTTGCGGTAACACTTTAAGCCAGTATTCCAGATCGCTTAGTCCAACCTCTGCTTTGGTGGCAGGGGTCAGTGCCATCATAATTAAAGCAAAGCCCAGTGATTTATACATGGTGACTCCTGAAAGTTTGTGCTTGGTTCGGATTTTACCGAAAGTTGGCATACTGGCAAGACGTGGTCACACCTGCCTTAATTTCCTTATGCATCGGCCTGATTTATTTCGTCGACAAATATGGTTGTCTCAGTAATTCTGAAGCGGATATTTAGATCATGTAAACGTACACCATAGCTCCGTGCGGAATCATCTTTTTTATACGCAGGGCGGGGGTCGCATTTGAGCAGTTCGCTAATTTGCTGTTTAACCGGCAGACCGTATTTCTGTTCGGCGTCTATGACCATTTTCTCAGCCTGCGCTGAAAAGACAATCTCGTGTGGCAGCAGTTCAATATGGCTGGCCAGTTCAAATTCTGCATCTGGGATGATGTCTGAATACGGAAGGTAAGGTTTGATATCAATAATCGGAGTGCCATCGAGAAGGTCAGCGCCACTCACAATCAGCTCTGCTTTTCCTCCGTTTATATCTATGCGCTCCAACCTGACGGGGGAGAGACCGATCGGGTTTGGGCGAAAGGGTGAGCGGGTTGCCAGTACGCCCATGCGTTTGTTTCCTCCTAATCTGGGAGGTCGAACCGTAGGTGACCAGCCTTGGTTAACACACTCGCTAAAAATAAATAACAACCAGATATGGCTGCACTGCTCAAGACCGCGCAGCATTTCAGGTTGGTCAAAACCCTTTTTGAACACAATGGTGCTGGTCAGGCTCTTTACCAGCCCTGGCTGTCTGGGGATGCCAAACTTTTCTTTATAGGGGCCTTTAAGTGTTGCTATTGGAGTGATCTCAAATAATGAATGCATGATGCTGCCAATCAATGATTATCTTCGGTAATTGCAGTACGCGTTTGCATTGGGGTAATGCTGCTCCAATAGCGGGCGGCTTTTTCTACTTGCTCAGCCAAGCGGTGGATATGACTGAGAGCGTCCAGCAAGGTAATACTATCTTTTGGTTTGACCTGCCCTTCAATGCTGCTTTCCATAACTTTCGTTTTTAGCTGCTGGTACTGTTTTTCCAGCCGTTTGAGGTGCTTACGACTGTCTTCGCCTGATTGGTAAAAATCAGGTTGGATCTCACAGCTATCAATCAAGGCGATGATGCCTGTTTGATAGTCATGAATAAGTTCTTTGAGAGAGCGATTTGACAGTTGTTCAAAGACATCATAATAATTAGGCATAAGCGCAGAAAGCCGGGCGATCTCACTGTAATAACGTGTTATTCGCATCGCGAAGGGAAGAATTTCACTGACTTCTGCGGAGAGGTTCTCCTGAGCTATTTTTTGATTGTAGTATCCAATCTGGTCGCCCAGCGCGTGCAGGCTATTCATTTGCTCGATAAGCTTTTGGGTTTCAGATATGTCGGCACTGATAGCGGAGCGGGCCATCTCAGAGGTTAACCCGCTGACTCTACAAAGTTCTTTGTTCATTGCTTCAATCGCTAATACCGGCGAAGCAAGCACGTTGTCATCAAGGTATTGTGGCTTGCTCAATGTTTCCTCTTGTGTGCGGAAGCGTTGATTCAGAAAATCGACCAGCTTGTCACTCAGAGGCCACATAACAGCGACGCCAACGACATTAAATAGGGTGTGAAAAGCGGCCAGTAGGATAACCAGGTCAACATTTTGCAGGTCGCTATTAATAAGCCCGGCGAAAGCCATTAGTATCAGTACCCCAATGCTGCCGGTGATCAGGTTGAAAAGAACATGGGCAGAGGCGATGCGTTTGGCATTGGATGTCGCGCCGATCACTGAAAGCATTGCCGTTGAAGTTGTACCCAGGTTGGCACCAATGACTAAGGCACCGGCTGAAGCTAAAGGTATAACCCCGCCAGCAGTCAATGACAGTGCTATTGCCATAGCGGCGGCTGATGCTTGCATCAGGAATGTCAGGACAAAGCCTGCTACTACGAATAAAATCAGTCCTAAAGTAGAGCGAGGTATTTCTGCTATGGGCAGGATGTTTTCAAAGCCCTCAAAAGCCCCTTTAAGGAAGTCCAACCCAACAAAAAATAAACCGAAACCGGCTAGGGCCATGCCGATATTGCTGATTCTGCCTTCTCTGCCAAGTAACTTTAACAGCATCCCGGCCCCTATAAGCGGGAGTGCAAAGGCGCTGATGTGGATTTTAAAACCAATCAGGGCTATCAGCCAGCCGGTCATTGTCGTGCCGATATTACAACCGTAAATTACTGTTATTGACTGGCGCAGTTTCAGGAGCCCTGCATTGACAAAACCAATTGTGGCCACGGTGACAGCGCTGGAGGATTGCACCAGGGCAGTAATCAGAATGCCGGCAGCCAAACCCTTTACCGGGGAATTGGTTGCGCTTTCCAATGCTTGCTTTAGGTTTTGCCCGGCAGCCTGCTTCATACCATTTGTCATTAGGTGCATGCCAAGAAGAAATAGACCAAGACCGCCAATAAGGTCGCTGAAAAGCTCTAGAGTCATCTGTTATCCGCTATTGAAATAAACGTTGATTATTGATCTAAAAGGAAAAATAATCAATTTACGCTACGGCTGATTAGCCCGGATATAGCACCCGTACATTTAGTTTTTTCAATTGAGTGTTGTTGTACGGTTACGGTTTGCATTTGCGGTTTTTCACTTGATCTCCCTTGATGTGGGCGTACATGCTCACTTTGTCGCTGCTACGGCAGCTGGAGTTAGGTTTTAGAACCAAAAATTATTTATCCGTTCTGCAAAGTACAAGGCAGGTAACCTTAGCGACCCCCGCTTCTTTTAAAACCTTGCTAAGCTGGTTCAGGGTTGTACCTGTTGTCATGACATCATCAACTAATCCTACATGCTTATAACGCAGTGGCTGACATGAAAAGGCGTCTTTTAGATTTTTAAAACGTTCTGAACGATGGAGGCTCATTTGGTGCTGCGTCGGTCGATCTTTTCGCAGTGCACTGCCGTCAAATTTTATCCTTCTTTTTTTGCCCAGGTATCGGGCCAGTATTTCGGCTTGATTAAAGCCCCGCTGGTGCAGGTTTTTGGGGTATAAAGGAACCGCCATAATGGCATCCAGATTGGTTAAGGCAGGGAGTGCATGATCCATTAGCTCGCAGAGGGCGCCAAGGTATTGGTTTTTTCTGTTGTATTTGATTTTTGTAATTAGCTGATCCAATGGGAACTGGTAGTGAAACAGTGCTTCCACTTTATCATAAATAGGCGGCTTCCTGATGCATTGCCCGCAAAGTAAGTGGTGATCAACGTGCGCTTCCAGAGGCAGGGCGCAACGTTGGCACTTGTCTGTGATCCAGGGTAAATCATTGAAACATGCGGGGCAGAGTTCTGTCAGGGTATTTTTACCTTCAAAACGGGATGTGCTACATAAAATGCATGTGTTAAAAAATGACCTGTAGTTTACCTTTGGGGTTATCATAAGTTGACAGTTCCTTCTGTCTGGATAGAATTGTTCACTCTATTTAGGTGAGAGCTTTTTTCCTCTGAGCCCCTGTGCTCATAGAGGCTATTTTCCGGGAGATTTTTTAAGATGCAACAGTTGGGTGAAGTCCGTCACGATTGGACTGAAGCAGAGGTGAAAGCACTGTTTGAACTTCCATTTAACGATCTTATGTTTCAGGCGCACAGTATACATCGTCAGAACTTTGATCCGAACGAAGTTCAGGTGAGCACGCTGCTTTCAATTAAAACAGGCTCCTGCCCGGAAGATTGTAAATATTGCCCGCAAAGTGCGCATTACAGCACAGGCCTGGAAAAAGAGCGCCTGATGGAAGTTGAGCGTGTTGTGGAAAAAGCTAAACAGGCGAAGGCAACGGGTTCGACCCGCTTCTGTATGGGGGCCGCCTGGAAGCACCCGCATGAGCGCGATATGCCTTATGTATTGGATATGGTGCGGCAGGTTAAAGAATTAGGCCTGGAAACCTGTATGACTCTGGGTATGCTCGATCAGGATAAAGCGAACCGCCTGGCGGATGCAGGGTTGGACTATTACAACCATAATCTGGATACTTCACCTGAGTTCTACGACAAAATTATTACCACCCGTACGTTTCAGGATCGCCTGGACACTCTGCAGAATGTACGCGATTCCGGTATGAAAATCTGTAGTGGTGGTATTCTGGGTATGGGTGAAACCGCCAAAGATCGCTATGGCTTGCTGATGCAATTGGCCAATATGCCGGTGCAGCCGGAAAGTGTGCCGATCAATATGTTGGTTAAAGTTCAGGGTACTCCACTAGAAAATGTAGATGATCTGGATCATCTGGACTTCATCCGTACGATTGCAGTTGCACGAATTATGATGCCGAAATCACATGTTCGCCTGTCTGCTGGTCGGGAAAAAATGAGTGACGAGATGCAGGCAATGACTTTCTTTGCCGGTGCCAATTCGATCTTCTACGGGGAGTGCCTGTTGACGACACCAAACCCGGAAACCCATCGTGACCTTCAGTTGTTCCGTAAGCTGGGTATCAATATGGAACAGCGTATCTCTGAATCGGATGAAACTCAGGAAGCCGCATTAATGAGTGACCTGCAAAAGCAGCAGGACAGCATGTACTTCTACGAAGCGTAATTATTGAATGCCGGAGTACCCGCTCCGGTATGCCTACATGAGTTGTACTATGTCATTCGATGACCTCTCTTCAGAGCTGGCCGCACGTAAGGAACAGTCTCTGTATCGCCAGCGACGAACGCTGGAAACACCGCAGCAACCTGTTGTTCAGGTGGATGGCAGGGAATACCTGGCTTTTTGTTCCAATGACTATCTGGGGCTGGCAAACCATCCTGATGTGATCAAGAGCTTCCGAAAAGCTGCGGAAGAATATGGTGTTGGTGGCGGTGCCTCACACCTGGTCAATGGACATAGCAAAGCACATCACATGCTGGAAGAGGCCTTGGCGGAATTTACTGGCCGGCCAAGGGCGCTCCTGTTCTCGACCGGTTATATGGCGAACTTGGGCGCGGTGAATGCATTGCTGGATAAGCGTGATGCTGTGTTTGAAGATCGCCTTAATCATGCTTCATTGTTGGATGCAGGTCTGTTGTCTGGCGCGCGTTTTCAGCGCTATCTCCATAACGATGCTGAGAGTTTGGACGCCCGTCTGCAAAAAACCAGCGCACGTCGTAAGCTGGTTATAACTGACGGTGTGTTCAGTATGGATGGTGATGTGGCGGATTTGCCCGCGTTGTCTGAACAGTGTGCAAAGCATAGTGCCTGGTTAATGGTGGATGATGCACATGGCTTTGGCTGTCTGGGGAATCAGGGAGGAGGCTGTGCCGAGCATTTTGCTATGCAGACGGATCAGATACAGGTGTTGGTAGGCACGTTGGGCAAAGGGTTTGGAACCGCCGGCGCTTTTGTTGCCGGTAGCGAGGAGCTGATAGAAACACTGATCCAACATGCACGTACTTATATCTACACGACCAGTATGCCGCCAGCAGTAGCAGCGGCAACCCTGACCAGCTTGAATATATTGCGGGAAGAGACCTGGCGTAGAGACAAACTGAAAAGTTTGATTACACAGTTTCGTCAAGGGTGTGACGCCTTGGGCTTGGAGTTGATAAACTCGCCAACTCCGATTCAGCCCATACTCATTGGTGAGTCGGATACTGCGTTGGGGATGAGCCAAGCGCTGGCAGCAGAAGGAATTTTTATCAGTGCAATCAGGCCCCCAACTGTGCCTCAGGGGAGTGCGCGTCTGCGCGTAACCTTGAGTGCAGCACATACGCAAGAGCAAGTTGATCGTTTGTTAGGTGCTCTGGAAAAGGTTACCTGAATCGGCCATGAATCTTTATAGCGAAAAATTGGCTAACCCGGGCAAGCCCGACCTGGTACTGCTACACGGCTGGGGAATGAACAGTACGATTTGGCAAGGGCTTGTTAATGTCCTTTCTGATGATTACAGCCTGACCTTGATTGATCTGCCAGGGCTGGGGCGTTCTGTGGATTATCCAGAGCCTTACACAGCGGCTGCGGTTGTGGAGCTTCTGGCAGAACATGCTCCACAAAAGGCGATATGGCTTGGCTGGTCTATGGGTGGCCAGTTGGCTGTGCAGTTTGCTTCACGTTTCCCTGATCGGGTTGAGAAACTTGTTACCGTTGCTTCCAATCCCTGTTTTGTCCGCAGAACTGATTGGCCCTGTGCAATGGATGAAGCCACATACAGTGCCTTTGTTAATTCACTGCAAACCAATGTGCCTAAGACGCTAATGCGTTTTGCGATGTTGCAGACGCAAGGTGCAGAAGGGGGGCGCGAAACGCTCAAGCAGCTAAAAGCGGCCCTGCAAGTCGCGCAACCCTCTGCGCCATTGGTCAGCCTTGGATTGTTGCGTGATGATGCCCGGCCAATGTTGCAGAACCTTAACATGCCGTTGTTGCAACTATTTGGTGAAAAAGATCTTCTGGTGCCGGTTGCTGCGGCACAAGCGTGTACCGAAATCACGGGGCAGAACACCATCGTTTACCCGGGTGCAGGCCACTTGCCGTTTATTTCTCATCAGGCTCGGTTTGTTTCGGATCTGCAGACGTTTCTACAGGAGGCGTCAGTCTAGTGGAACGACGTATCGATAAGCAAAGGGTGGCTGAGTCGTTCAGCAGAGCGGCTGAAAGCTATGACTCGGTAGCAGAATTACAACGTGAAATTGGCACGGAGCTGGCGGAACAGTTGCCCCAAATCCCTGTTAGGCGAATGTTGGATCTTGGTTGTGGGACGGGCTTTTTTACACCCTTATTACGCCAACGTTACCCACAAGCTGAACTGATTAACCTTGATCTGGCCCAGGGGATGCTGAGTTATGCCCGTGAAAACCGCTTCGATCAGAATGCTGTATGGCTTTGTGCTGATGCTGAAGCGTTGCCGCTGGCAGATAACAGTATTGATTTGATTTTCTCAACCCTGGCGATTCAGTGGTGTGAAAATGTGTCGATTCTGTTTGCTGAAATTGCCCGTGTACTGCGTCCGGGTGGTCAGTTTTTCGTCGCAACTCTGGGGCCGGATACACTGCTTGAACTCAAGAATGCCTGGCAAGCGGTGGATAATTTCACCCATGTAAATCGTTTCCTGCCGGCCACTCAATTTATTGAGGCTTGCCCGGATACGCTTTCTGTTAATGACTTTAAAGAGTCTTTCAAAGTGCTGCAGTATAGCCAACTGAAAGAACTGACCGATGAACTCAAAGGAATTGGTGCCCATAATATGAATGCTGGGCAGCAGACCGGCCTCACCGGTAGAGAGCGAATTCGCCGCTTTAAACGCGCATACGAAGCGCAACGTAATGCGCAGGGCTATCTGCCCGCGACTTACCAGGTGTTCTTCGGTGCTTTTGAAAAAGGAAAACAGAACTGATATGGCTAAACGCTCATTCTTTGTTGCCGGGACCGATACTGATGCCGGTAAAACGATAGTATCTGCGGGATTACTGGCTGCAGCCAACAATAAAGGTTTAAGTTCTATGGGCTTAAAGCCCATCGCTGCCGGCTGCGAGCAAACTGAGGCAGGTCTACGTAACAGTGATGCGCTGTTGCTTCAGCAAACGGCCTCAATCAAATTGCCTTATGAGCAGGTCAACCCTGTTGCCTTCGAACCCCCTATAGCACCACATATTGCTGCGCTCCAGGAGAAACGCATGTTGAGCGCTGATCGAGTGGCTGCTCTCTGCAGAGGGGCGCTAATGCAGTCGGCTGATTTCGCTATTATTGAAGGGGCTGGTGGCTGGCGTGTGCCGTTAAATCAAAGGGAAACCATGGCGAGCATACCCAAGCTGCTGAAGGTTCCAGTGATTATGGTTGTGGGTATGAAGCTGGGTTGTATTAATCATGCCTTGCTGACCGCAGAGTCGATCGTGCGTGATGGGTTAAAATTGGCGGGTTGGGTGGCTAACAGTATCGATCAGAATATGGATTGTTACGACGAAAATGTAGACAGCATTAACTCCATGCTAAGGGCTCCTTTGATCGGTGAGGTTCCTTTTCTTGCAGAGCCTTCTGCACAAAACGTGGCCCGGTATATTAATTTGGATGGACTGCTGGCCTAATTTATTGGCTAAAAAATGAACATTGTCCTTATGTGTTCTATACTCATCTTATAGAAGCAGGTTATTGAAGAGAGGAGGTGTCTGCATGAATGTTACTAATGCTCTGCAGACCGGTTTGGTCGGCATCAACCGCGGCTTGGACAATGCGCCACGGGCTTCTGGGGATGTGACAGGTTCTGGAAAGCCCGAAGAGCCGGAACAGGCGACAGGTCGTGAGCGCAATGAAGCGGTCGTTGCTTCGGCTGCAGGGACGGCTGTTCAGGCAGCTGAAACAAAAGTGGTAAGCCCGGCTGCAGAATCTGGGGGGCCGGGTGCAATTATTGATATCAGAGTATAGCTCTGGCCTGACTCTGGTTTAGCTTTGGTTTAACTCAAGGGTTCACAGGTATGAATGGGTACCTGAAAAGCGGGGAGAGTGCTTAAAGATGCAAATCTTCGATGCAGCTAACGCTCAGGCATTGAATGCCAATGCTGTGCCACAGGAGCTTCGTTCTCGCGAGGCTGTGGATGCTTGTGCCTCCGCAAAAAGTGTTCCTTCTGAACAGGAACTGCACTCTTCGCGTGGTTTGGTTAATCGTGATCGGGTTACACTCTCGGCGGAAGTGGCTGAAGCTTCCCGTTTGGCAGGTGCAGGGTCGGCAGAATTAGAGCACAAGGATTGCGACTCGGCTGATGGTTCTAAATCTTCTGTGACTGAATCGCCGCTTTCAGGGGCGGATGATGCCAAGACCGTCGAAGAGGAAAAGACAGAACAGCAGGAGTTGGAATTAACACGCGAGTTATCCAGGCGTGATCGCGAAGTTCGGGCACATGAGCAGGCTCATGCTGCACTGGGTGGCCAGTACGCCTCTGCACCAACGTATACATACGAACGCGGCCCTGATGGGCGCATGTATGCGGTTGAGGGTGAAGTCAAGATAGATACCACTCCCATCCCGAATGACCCCCAGGCAACACTGGAAAAAGCTGAACTGATTCAACGTGCTGCTTTAGGTGTTGCTGAGCCATCCTCGGCTGATAGGGCTGTGGCGGCTAAAGCTCAGGTCATGGCGACTGAAGCAAGGGCTGAAATTCTGCAGCAGGAGGAGGCCAAAACTGAGGGTAGCCAGTCACGAAATAAATCCTCGCAAGAAGATGAGCCGACCGCAGGTGAACGGCTGCAAAAATTGAGAGATGAACAGGCCGCCAGAGCAGAGACAGCAACTGAAGCGCTGAATGACTTTAATAACCGTATGAATGACATCAACAAGCAGTTAGCCGAAATTAACAAAAAACTGGTGGATGCCGGTGTCTTTCAAAAATTGTTCCCTGAAGGTTCTCTGCTTGATCGGGAAATTTGATCAATAGCGTTATTGTAGATATTTCAACACAGCATCCGTAAATTCAGCGGGTTTTTCTGCATGTGGCCAGTGCCCCGCATCCCTTATTATCCGATAGTCTGACTTCGGGAAAAGAGAAAGGACAGCGTCCCGGTATTCTGGAATCAGATAATCTGACTTCGCTCCTTTGATAAACAGCACGGGCTTTGCATAAGCCTCACCCTTTGGTGCTGCACTAATCCTGGTGTACTGATTATGTAATAGTGCTAGGTTCATGCGCCATTTGAACTCTCCGTTCTCTGCCCTGTACAGGTTTTTTAGCAGGAAGGCCCTTACTCTGGAATCGGAAATAAACGTTGTCAGCTGTTTATCTGCATCACTGCGGGACTTCAGGCTTGCCAAATTGACTGAAAAAAGTCCTTTAAAAACGTCATCATGGTGTGGGGAATATAAGACAGGAGCAATATCGACAATGATCAGTTTGTTGACCCGATCTGGATAAGTCAGGGCAAATTGCATCGCTGCCTTGCCACCCATCGAGTGACCTATTATATGAGCTGAATCCAGATTCAGGTGATCCATCAGGTTACGAATGTCTTCAGCCATGAGTGTATAGCTGATTTCCTCGGAGTGGGGCGAGCGGCCATGGTCACGCATATCAGCGGCAATTACCTGATAGTTTTGCGACAGGCGCTTGATCTGGGTACCCCAGTTTTCCAAAGTGCCGAATAAACCGTGAAGAATAAGCAGCGGGCTGCCTTCACCATGAACTTGATAATTTAATAGCATATTAATTGCCTGGAAAAGGTGACCAGGAGAAGGAATCTAATAACGACTGCGGCAGTGGCGTTTGTTAGAACGTACTAAGTTCGTTCATATCACTCAACACCAGATGACTGTTGTAACGTACCAAAGGTCAGTCCCGCAGGGAAAGCTACGCTCGTTTTTGCATTAGTAGCAGCCGAAGGAGGGCGCCGGCTGCACTTGCTTCGCGTTTTTGACCGCCTTCGTTTACGCCGTTATTACCTGCCCTCCCCAGGTCGTTGCGATTGATGTTTCAGCTAGGTCTTACAAAATTTCCAATAGCTCTACGTCAAATACCAAAGCAGAATAGGGTGGAATGCCGCCTGGAGAGCCTTGGGCCCCGTAAGCGAGGTTATAAGGAATGTAAAGCTGCCATTTTGCACCTTTATTCATCAGCTGCAGGGCTTCGGTCCAACCGGCAATAACACCACCCACAGGGAATTCGGCTGGTTGGCCGCGATCGTAAGAGCTATCGAAAACCTTGCCATCGATGAATGTGCCGTGGTAGTGAGTGCGTACTTTGGATTCACGGGTTGGCTTCTCGCTACCTTCTTCGCCCGCTTCAATAATTTTGTACTGTAGACCGGATTCAAGAACGGTGACGCCTTCACGCTTGGCGTTTTCAGTCAGGAACTCCTCACCGGCAGCGGCCGCTTTTTTCGCTTGCTCTTCCTGTTGCGCACGGAGGCGTTCGTTGATCACGTTAAACGCTTCCTGGATTTCCTGTACTTCAACCTGCATCGCTGTACCGTTGAATGCATCGGCGATGCCTGCGGATATTGCATTGAGATCCATGCCATCAAATGGCTGCTGTGCTAACTGGTCACCCATTTGGCGACCGATGCCGTAACTGGCTTTCTGTTCTAGTGTATCGAATTTTGCTTCAGACATGACTGAGTTCCGTTGGATTAAAAAAACGACCCTTAAGTAAGGGTCGTTGGTTATTACTTATTGCTTAAAAACAACATGGGGTCGACCCTGGTATTATTCAAGCTTACGCTCCAATGCAGATGTGGGCCTGTGACTCGGCCGGTCTTGCCTATTTCACCCAGTTTGTCTCCGGTGGCTACTTTGTCGCCGATTTTTACATCGATTTTGCTCATGTGGCAGTACATGGTGGTTAAGCCACGGCCATGATCGAGAATGACGGTATTGCCGTTAAAAAAGTAGTTTCCGGTATCGACAACGGTGCCTGCTGCCGGGGCGATAATGGGATCACCCGAAGGTGCCGCGATGTCCAGGCCGCTGTGTGGATTGCGTGGTTGTTTATTAAAGAAGCGCTTTAAGCCAAATGGACTGCTAAAAGGGCCTTGTGCCGGTAAAACAAAGTGAGTGGGAGTAACCTGGGGCTCACTCCAGCTTTTGAATGCAGCAACCATTTTAGCTTTTTCTATTCTCCAGCGTTTGACATCGTCCGGATCAGGTTCAACGTGTCGTTTATTCTTAATGGTCAGGTATTGTGCGCGATACTCTTTATCGGTTATGGAGAAATAATATGAGGTCCCGTTGGCTCTCAGGTGCTGTTTCTGGCTTACTTTGGCGCTCAGGGGAATACCTGCAACTGCGATCCATTTTCCGCCTTTTGCGTATCCACTGCCTTCTGCCGGGAGCACCATGACCCGATTGCCTTTGTACCAGGCTGATGGCGCCATGTCGGATTCTAGACCGTGCAGAGTGATGATTGCGATGCCGCCAGGCACTCTACTCTCTTTAGGGAGCTCCTGCGCATTGACATTCAGGCATAAAAGGCAGCTAAGCATAGCGAGTATCGCTACTGATTTTGTGGCAATTTTTTTAGCAATAGGCATATAAATCAATCCGTTATTATCTCGTTTATGGTGCACTTCAGGTGCCCTTGATGCAGCCGGGCCTCTATCTGTTCTCCGGGCAGCTGTTCAGCGGCATGAGTTATGACCTTGCCCTGTTGATCCTGCACGATAGCATAACCACGTTCTAAGGTCGCAAGGGGGCTGACCGTATTCAGTTGTACGGCTGATGTATGGAATCGCTGCTGTTTTTGTTCAAGATTATGCACAGTCGCCAGTTCTAGCCGTTGGTGCAATGTTGTGAGGCGTTCTGTTTTGCGTGCAATTTTTTCTTGAGGGGTATGCGCCTGTAATCGGGTTGCCAGGTTTTCAATTTTGTTGTGCTGTTGAGCGCGTGACAGTTGTTCTGCTTGATGTAAACGCAGCTCAAGGTGATCCAGGCGTTGCGCTTTTTCCCGCAACTGCTGGCCAGGGTGGCGTAGTCTGTTTTTCAGGTTGAGCAGTTGATTGCCGGCTTTCTCGAATGTCAGAGCTATTTGACGCTGCAGTCGCTGACTTTGCTGCTGTAAACGCAGCCGCAATTGATACTGATCAGGGCTGATTAGCTCGGCTGCTGCCGAGGGCGTTGCTGCTCGAACATCGGCGACAAAATCGGTAATGACGGTGTCAACTTCGTGGCCGACGGCACTGATTACCGGTACGTCACAGTCGAAAATCGCTCTGGCAACGGCTTCGCTGTTAAAAGGCCAGAGATCTTCCAGCGAGCCACCACCACGGCCCACAATCAATACGTCGCATTCCTGGTGGGCTTGTGCAAGGATAATCGCCTTGCAGATTTGTGCTGGGGCGTCTTCGCCCTGAACTGCGGTTGGATAAAGGGTCACAGGCAAGCCAGGGAAGCGACGCTGCAGGACGGTGAGAATGTCATGAATAGCAGCCCCTGTCGCAGAGGTGACAATGCCTATGTGGTTTGGGTGTTCTGGCAGAGCTTTTTTGTGCTGCGGCTCAAATAAGCCTTCCTGTTTGAGCTTCAGTTTGAGCTCTTCGTAAGCCGCTTGTAATGAACCGCCACCCTCCTGTGACATGAATTCGCAAATCAGTTGGTAGTCACCGCGGCCCTCATACAGGCTGACTTTAGCGCGAACGACAACCTTATCACCCTGTTTGGGATTGAACCGGATAAGTTGGTTGCGATTTTTAAACATCGCGCAACGCACCTGGGACTGATCGTCTTTAAGCGTGAAATACCAGTGTCCGGAGCTGGGTTTGACGAAATTGGAAATTTCTCCGGTTACTTCTATGGTTAGAAACGAACGCTCAAGCAATAAACGGGCCTGGCGATTCAGTTCGGAGACGCTCAATGCGTAGTTTGCGGTGCTTAAATAAGCGTGATTTTCAGTCTGCATGCCGGAATCTTAAACTATCTTTCCCCGTGTCACAGTGGTTTCATGGAAAAAATAACAAAACAACTTTAATTGTACTGTTAAAGCGCAGTTTCAGATTGAGACGAAAGGCGGGTTTCTGTATAATTTCCTGCTCAATTTTACTCACTACACAGGCTGGCAAAGAATGTTGCGTATTGCTGAGGAAGCTCTCACTTTTGACGATGTGCTGCTGGTTCCAGGCTACTCTGAAGTACTGCCGAAGGACGTTTCACTGAAAACTCGTTTAACTAAAGGAATTGAACTGAATATTCCTCTGGTTTCTGCTGCTATGGATACAGTGACTGAGTCCGGTCTGGCAATTGCCATCGCTCAGGAAGGTGGAATTGGTATTATCCATAAGAACCTGACTATCGAACAACAGGCGAATGAAGTACGTCGTGTTAAAAAATATGAGGCAGGTGTTGTTATTGATCCTGTAACTTGCCGCTCTGATATGACGGTGGGTGAATTACGCCAATTGGCCGCTGAAGTTGGTTTTTCCGGTTTTCCGGTGATTGATAATGGCGATTTGGTGGGCATCGTAACGGATCGTGATTTCCGTTTTGAGCGTAAGCTGGATTCGACTGTTGCCTCTATCATGACGCCAAAAGAGCGTCTGGTGACCGTTAAGGAAGGTGTGGATCCTGATGATGTGCGTAACTTGCTGCGCAAACACCGCATTGAGAAAATCCTGGTGGTTGATGATGCTTTCAAGCTACAGGGCATGATGACTGTAAAGGATATGAACAAAGCACAGTCTCATCCGAATGCGGCAAAAGATGCTAAGGGACGCCTGATTGTAGGTGCAGCTGTTGGTACAGGCCCGGAAACCCCTAATCGTGTCACCGCCTTGGTAGAAGCGGGAGTTGATGTGGTGATTGTCGATACCGCACATGGTCATTCCAAAGGTGTTATTGATCGTGTGGCTTGGGTTAAACGTAGCTTCCCGCAGGTTCAGGTTATTGGTGGCAATATTGCAACGGCTGAAGCGGCAATCGCGCTTGCTGATGCGGGTGCAGACGGTGTCAAAGTGGGTATTGGCCCGGGTTCCATCTGCACAACGCGTATTGTTGCGGGTGTTGGAGTGCCACAAATCAGTGCTGTTGCGAATGTGTCCGCAGCGATGGCTGAGCGCGGTGTGCCTGTCATAGCCGACGGGGGTATACGTTTCTCTGGCGATCTGGCAAAAGCGGTTGTTGCAGGAGCTTCAGCGATCATGGTGGGTTCAATGTTGGCGGGTACTGATGAAGCCCCAGGCGAAGTTGAACTGTTTCAGGGTCGTGCATTTAAGTCGTACCGGGGCATGGGATCTCTGGGTGCTATGGGTCAGTCCTCTGGCTCATCTGACCGTTATTTTCAAGATGCTTCCAAAGGCGTAGAGAAACTGGTACCGGAAGGCATTGAAGGCCGTGTGCCTTGTAAAGGTCCTATGGGGGGGGTTGTTCACCAACTGGTAGGTGGTTTGCGAGCTTCCATGGGGTATACCGGCAGCGCGGATATCGAGACTATGCGTACAGTGCCGCAATTTGTTCGTATCACCAATGCCGGCATGAGTGAAAGCCACGTGCATGACGTGAGCATTACCAAGGAAGCACCTAACTATCGTGTAGGCTAGGTTCTTAAACTCTGAAAAGTGGGGCGAATTTTTTTCGCCTCTTTTTTTTTGCAGAAAACCGTTCTGTAAAGTTTAGAGACAGACAAATATGATTAAAGATATTCACGCTCAACGTATTCTGATTTTGGATTTTGGTTCTCAGTACACACAGCTTATTGCACGGCGTGTCCGTGAAATTGGTGTTTACTGTGAGATTCATGCCTGGGATATGTCTGCGGAAAGTATTCGCGAATTTGCACCAAAAGGTGTGATTCTGGCGGGTGGCCCTGAATCTGTAACAGAAGGTAACTCCCCGCGGGCACCGGAAGTTGTGTTTGATCTGGGTGTGCCTGTTTTGGGTATTTGTTATGGCATGCAAACCATGGCGACGCAGATGGGTGGTCAGGTTTCAACCTCGGACAAGCGTGAATTTGGTTATGCTCAGGTTCGTCTGGAAAGCAGTCCAAGCCGTCTTCTGGAAGGGATTGAAGATCATGTTGCCAATAATGGCTCTCTGTCTCTTGATGTGTGGATGAGCCATGGTGATAAGGTCACAGCGCTGCCGGAAGGCTTCGCGGTTATTGCCTCTACGGAGTCGGCACCGATTGCGGCCATGTGTCATCCGGAGAAACGCTTTTTTGGTGTTCAGTTCCATCCGGAAGTTACACACACTAAACAGGGTGGCCGGATTTTGGAACGCTTTGTTATCGAAATCTGTGGTACTGAAGCACTGTGGAACCCGGCCAACATTATTGCCGATCAGATAGAAAAAATCCGTGCGCAGGTGGGTGATCAGAAAGTGCTTTTGGGCCTTTCTGGTGGTGTGGATTCATCAGTTGTGGCGGCATTGCTGCATAAGGCAATTGGTGATCAACTGACCTGTGTATTCGTGGATAACGGCTTGTTGCGTAAGCAGGAAGGTGATCAGGTCATGGATATGTTTGCCAAGAACATGGGGGTTCGCGTGATTCGAGCGGATGCTGAAGATATGTTCCTGGGGCGCCTTGAAGGTGAAAACGATCCTGAGAAGAAGCGGAAAATTATCGGTAACACCTTCATTGAAGTGTTTGATAATGAAGCAACCAAGTTGAAGGATGTTAACTTCTTGGCGCAAGGGACGATTTATCCTGATGTCATTGAGTCCGCCGCTGCGAAAACAGGTAAGGCGCATGTGATTAAATCACACCACAATGTCGGTGGTTTGCCGGAAGATATGCAGTTTGAGCTGGTTGAGCCTTTACGTGAATTATTTAAGGACGAAGTGCGTAAGCTCGGTCTTGAGCTGGGGCTTCCATATGACATGGTGTATCGCCATCCGTTCCCCGGGCCGGGCCTGGGTGTGCGAATTCTCGGTGAAGTCAAGAAAGAATACGCGGATATTCTGCGTGAAGCGGATGCGATCTTTATCGAAGAATTGCATAAAGCAGACTGGTATCACAAAACCAGTCAGGCATTTGCGGTATTCCTGCCGGTTAAGTCTGTTGGTGTTGTAGGTGATGGTCGTCGCTATGAATATGTGATTGCTATTCGTGCGGTGGAAACGATCGACTTTATGACGGCACGCTGGGCGCACTTGCCATACGATCTTCTGGAAACAGTATCCAGCCGCATTATTAACGAAATCCCCCATGTTTCCCGTGTTACATACGATATCAGCTCCAAGCCGCCTGCAACGATTGAGTGGGAGTGAGCGGCACTGGCAGGCAATAACGAACTTCAGAGTTATGAAACCCGGCAATTAAGCCGGGTATTTTCGTTTATGCAGGACTTGTTCGCATCCCTTTTTCTTCATTGTAGTAATCAATCAGACTTGATCGAGAGCGGAGCTCAGATAAATAAACGTTGGCGCATCGTCGAATGCATATAGAATTTTATAATTTGCTGCGGCAGTGCCATATAAAAAATTTGGGCGGTTGTACCAATTAAAGGGTTTGTTATGGATAAAGCTTCTATTGACGAGCAATGGATGAGGTACGCTCTTTCTCTGGCGGATAAGGCGGAACAGCTTAACGAAGTGCCTGTAGGTGCTGTCGTTGTTTTGGCAGGGGAGGTGATTGGTGAAGGGTGGAACCATCCTATTACGGGTCAGGACCCAACCGCGCATGCTGAAATAATGGCTTTGCAGAGTGCGGCCCGGGCAGTGGGGAACTATCGCTTGGTTGGGGCTGACCTTTATGTCACCATTGAGCCTTGTACTATGTGTGCGGGAGCGATCGTCCATGCGCGAATAAATCGCCTGATTTATGGTGCAACGGAATTAAAATCAGGCGCTGTAGAAAGCAACTGCCAGTTATTTAAACAGCCTTGGGTGAATCATCAGGTTGATGTGACGAGTGGGGTTTTGGCGAAAGTGTGTGGAGATAAAATCAGTGCCTTTTTCCAGCGCCGACGTGATGAGAAGCGCGCCATCCGGTTGGCTGCAAGGTCTGCCGCTAGCGATTAAATATCGGGGAAAAACATATCGCCTACGCTAATGGTAGTTTCCTGCCCCTCTTCGGCCGTATTGTTATCCTTGCCTTCATTGCCTGTATTTGTTTCCGTATTTTTTCTTGCTTCTGCATCTGTTTCTGTTTCTTCGTCGCTCCACCCGGCTTGCATGAATTTCATCTCCCAGCTCAGTAATTTCATGTATTTTTGGATATTACTAACGTAATGAACCGGTTCGTAACCTCTGGCATATCCATATCTGACTGTGCTGTAGTATTTTTCCTGAGTTAGAAGAGGAAGGTATTGTTTTACATCATCCCACTTGTCCGGGTCTTTGCCAGCCCGCTTAGTCAGGACCCGAGCATCCTCGAGGTGGCCGTACCCCACGTTATACCCTGCTAATGCAAGCCACGTGTGGTCAGGATCAGGAATACGTTCGGGAATCTTCTTTTTTACCGAGATCAAATAATGAGCCCCGCCAATGATACTCTGCTCTGGATCAGTCCTGTCTGTGACTCCCACTTCCTTTGCGGCCGCATGAGTGAGCATCATGATGCCTTTAACCCCGGTTGGCGAGACTGCCGCAGGATTCCAATGTGACTCCTGATAGGCGATTGCTGCAAGCAAATGCCAGTCTATGCCGGTTTCCTGCTCAGCCATAAGAAAATACTGCTCAATGTGGGGAAAACGAGTACGAATGTCTCTCTTGAAAGCGGCTGTGTCATAAAAGCCGAACGGGTTGTTTCGGTTAAAGTATTTCTGGTGCAGTTCGGTTATTAGCTCTTTGGTTGATTCCAGGTCCATAAATTCCTGGAGCGATTTTTTCAGAGACTGGTCACTGTTTTTTGCGTACATCCAAGCGATAGGTTGGGGTTTGTTGAGGTCAAAGGCTTTTTCCAGACCCGGGAAAAATGAGCGTTGGCTATCAAAGGCGATCGCATCGGTAATTGTATAGTCAATTTTTTTATTATAAACCTGCTCCAGCAGCTCTACGGCAGTATATTCACTGGTTTCTTCCCAGCTCAGTGTAGGGTGGGTTTCTTTGAGTTTTTTGAGTAAATCTATATGGCTACTGTTTGCGAAAACAACAAGCTTTTTATTTTTTTGTATTAAATCTTCCAGGTCTTTCGGGGCAGTCTGCCCCTGAGTTTCGCGATAGATCACAGCGGTTGTTGTATGCAGGTATGGAGCGGTGAATTCGTAGTCCTTTTTACGTGCGGTTGAAGCGGTCAGCATGGCACCAGCGAGGTGGCCTTTACGCTCTTTTATGGCCGTAAAAATAACGCTAAAGCTGTTTGGTAGTATAAGTTTAAGTTTTATCCCCAAATGTTCGGCGTAAGCCTTGGCCAGTTCATATTCAAAGCCTGCCGGCTGTCCTTTCTCAATAAAATAGGTATTAGGTGAATTTCGGGTTACAAAGTTCAGGCTGCCGGATTCGGTGATTGCCTCAAGTTGAGTTTTGTTATTCCAGCTCAAAAGGGCAGGAGTCGATAGCAAGATAAGGATTGTTAGAAGGGTTGTGGTGTGTTTTTTACGACAAATATCAAACATATTACTGCTTTTCTGGTATCCAACAGGCTGTTTCGGTAAAATTTACAGCCTATATTACTCACGTAACTACTGCCCCTTGGGGTAGCTATCTAGAGGCTCTATTCGAGATGCTGGCACTGCGCGGAGCACCTGCTCTATCCGCTTTTCGTCACGAAAAGCTACTTTCTGGTCTTCAATCTAAAGTTTCTGCCGTCACTGGCTTGTATGCTGAATTTATGCACTTTTTCGAGTCGTCTCAAGCTTTATCGAACGAGGAAGAGCATGTTCTTAAGCAAATTCTTCGGTATGGGCCTAAGGCAGAGGTCAAAGATCCTAACGGAAAACTGTTCCTGGTGGTACCACGTCCGGGCACTATTTCGCCCTGGTCATCTAAAGCGACTGATATTGCGCATAACTGTGGTTTGAATACGATTAAACGCTTGGAAAGAGGGATTGCATATTATGTTGAAGCCGATTCTGGCTTATCTGACGATGATTGCAGCCTTATAGCAGCCGAGCTTCATGACCGTATGGTTGAGGCTGTGCTCACGAGTATGAATGACGCAGGCGCGCTGTTTCTGGAAGAAGAACCGAAGCCGTTGACAACGGTAGATATTCTGGCGGGTGGTCGTGAGGCTCTGGTTCAGGCAAATACAGATTTAGGTCTGGCGTTAGCTGAAGATGAAGTTGACTATCTGGTAGAGAGCTTTGTTGAACTTAAGCGTAATCCGACGGATGTAGAGCTTATGATGTTTGCACAGGCAAACTCTGAGCACTGTCGCCATAAGATTTTTAATGCATCATGGGACATCGATGGCGAAGCCCAGGAAAAATCGCTGTTTGCAATGATCCGCAATACCAATGAAATGGGCGGAGAAAATGTACTGTCAGCATACAAAGATAATGCGGCGGTCATGGTGGGCTCGAAAGCGGGTCGCTTTTTTCCTGAACCCGGCTCAAAAGAGTACGGCTACAATCAGGAAGATATTCAGATTCTGATGAAGGTTGAAACCCATAATCACCCCACGGCTATTGCCCCACATTCTGGTGCGGCTACTGGTTCAGGTGGTGAAATTCGCGACGAGGGCGCAACCGGTAAAGGGTCTAAACCAAAAGCAGGGCTGACGGGCTTTACTGTTTCCGATCTGAATATTCCGGGCTTTGAACAGCCTTGGGAATCCAAGTACGGCAAACCGGAGCGTATTGTTACGCCGTTGGATATTATGCTTGAAGGCCCGATTGGGGGTGCAGCGTTTAATAATGAGTTTGGTCGCCCGGCGTTGACAGGTTACTTCCGTACCTTCGAGCAGACGGTGAATGGTGCCGCAGGTGAAGAGGTGCGTGGGTACCATAAGCCGATCATGATTGCGGGAGGCTTGGGCAATATCCGGGATGAGCATGTTGAGAAAGGTGAAATTCCAGTTGGTGCCAAGTTGATATGCCTGGGTGGGCCTGCAATGCAAATCGGCCTCGGTGGTGGTGCGGCTTCTTCTATGGCATCCGGTTCTTCGTCTGCGGATCTTGATTTTGCTTCGGTGCAGCGCGATAACCCGGAACTGGAACGCCGTTGTCAGGAGGTAATCGATCAGTGCTGGCAGTTGGGTGATGCCAACCCTATCTCATTTATTCATGATGTAGGTGCGGGTGGTTTGTCTAATGCTTTCCCGGAGTTGGTAGGTGATGGTAATCGCGGTGCCAATTTTGAATTGCGTAATATAAACAACGATGAGCCAGGCATGTCGCCACTGGCAATCTGGTGTAACGAAGCGCAAGAACGCTATGTGATGGCTGTGGCACCAGAAAACATGGCGTGCTTTGTCGCAATATGTGAGCGTGAGCGCTGCCCATATGCGGTCGTTGGTGAAGCAATAGAAGAGATGCATCTGACGCTGAACGATACGCATTTTACCAACAAGCCTGTTGATCTTCCGATGAATGTTTTGTTTGGCAAGCCGCCAAAAATGCACCGCTCCATAGAGCGTAAGCGTTATGAGGTGGCCGATTTTGATACGACCTCAATTGATTTGAAAGATGCGGCAGAACGGGTTATGAAATTGCCGGCGGTTGCTTCCAAGTCATTCCTGATCACAATTGGTGATCGTTCTATCACAGGCCAGGTTGTGCGTGATCAAATGGTCGGGCCTTGGCAGGTTCCGGTCGCCGACTGTGCTGTGACAACGGCTGCATTTGATACTTATGCAGGTGAAGCCATGGCAATGGGTGAGCGAACCCCTCTGGCGTTGGTGGATTCTCCGGCCTCTGGCCGTATGGCGATTGGTGAAACAATCACCAACATGGCATCAGCACGTATCGCCGAAATAAAAGATATTAAGCTGTCGGCAAACTGGATGTGTGCCGCAGGCCACCCCGGTGAAGATGAAAAACTTTATGACACCGTTAAAGCGGTTGGCATGGAGCTTTGTCCGCAGTTGGGTATCACTATCCCGGTAGGTAAAGACTCCATGTCTATGCGTACGGTTTGGGAAAGTGAAGGCGGTGAACAGAAGTCTGTAACCGCACCTATGTCGTTGATTATTTCCGGCTTTGCCCCGGTTATCGATACACGTAAAACAATCACGCCGCAATTGCTCACCGATCGTGGAGAAACAGACCTGATCCTTCTGGATTTGGGTAATGGTCAAAACCGTATAGGCTTGTCTGCACTGGCCCAGGTTTATAATGAGGTGGGCCAAAATGTTCCGGATGTTGATCGGCCTGAGCAGTTGGTTGCATTTTTCGCGGCCATACAGGAACTGAATGAGCAAGGTTTGCTACTTGCCTACCATGACCGTGCTGATGGCGGTTTATTTACCACAATTGCAGAGATGGCGTTTGCGGGCCAAACCGGTGTTGATATTAATCTGGATATGCTGGCTGGCGCAGAGAACGAATTGGCTGCAGCATTGTTTGCAGAAGAACTGGGTGCAGTGGTTCAGGTCAAACGTGATGATCTGGAAACGGTACTGACTGAGCTGAACGCTGCGGGCTTGGGTGATATTGTCCAGGTTATCGGCTCGACCAATCCTGATGATGAACTGCGCTTCCACTTTGATGAAGAAGAAGTCTATTCCGAATCCCGTGTCCAGCTGCAACGCTGGTGGGCGGAAACCTCTTACCGGATTCAGTCCCTGCGCGATAACTCTGAATGTGCGCAGCAAGAGTTTGATCGTATTCTGGACAACGAAGACCCCGGTCTTCACGTTGAGCTGACATTTGATCAAAATGACGATGTCGCGGCTCCGTTTATCCGAACGGGCGTACGTCCACAAATGGCAATTATCCGCGAACAGGGTGTAAACGGTCAGATTGAAATGGGCGCGGCTTTTGATCGTGCTGGTTTCGCGGCGGTCGATGTTCATATGAGTGACATTCTAAACGGCCGTGTTGAGCTGGATCGTTTTAAGGGCCTGGTTGCTTGTGGAGGCTTCTCTTATGGTGATGTTTTGGGTGCAGGTGAAGGTTGGGCCAAATCTATTTTGTTCAACAGTCGTGTGCGTGATCAATTCCAGTCGTTCTTTAATCGAAAGGACACATTTGCATTAGGTATCTGTAATGGTTGTCAGATGTTGTCAAACCTGCACGAACTGATTCCCGGTGCTGACCTGTGGCCACACTTCGTGCGTAATGTATCAGAGCAATTCGAGGCGCGGGTTGCGATGGTTGAAGTGCAAAAATCTGAATCTATATTCCTGCAGGGTATGGCGGGTTCCCGTATGCCGATTGCTGTGGCGCATGGTGAAGGTCGTGCAGAGTTTAAGGATGCGGCGCACCTTGCCGGGCTCCAATCCTCTGATACCGTAGCCCTGCGTTATGTGGATAATTATGGCCAGCCTGCAGAAGTTTACCCGGCCAACCCGAACGGATCTCCGGCAGGTATTACCGGCGTGACTACGAGCGATGGTCGTGTAACGATCATGATGCCGCATCCAGAACGTGTCTTCCGTGCGGTAACGAATAGCTGGGCACCTGATGAGTGGTCCGAAGATGGGGCTTGGATGCGTATGTTCCGGAATGCGCGGGTTTGGGTTGGCTAACCCGGATGTTGCACCAGTGCACTTGGTTTTTTCAACTGAGTGCTTTTGTACAAGCGTGCTCCGCCAACTGGTACAACGTCCGAGTTGGGTAAAAAAGTGAAACTTGAAAGGTGGCATATGCCGCCTTTTTTATTGTCCTATAACTTTTTCTGCATTAAGGGTGTATGCAAGAAGGCTCCTCTGGCCAGCTTGGTTAAATTGGGCTAGTTCAAGTTTCGTACTATTTAGGTGTGGAAGAAAGGTTTTCTATTTTTGGCAAAAGCAACAGGGTGAGAGGAAAGTGTACGGCTGGAGGTGGTTTGCTATTAAGCTCTAGGCCTAACGTAAAAGGGCGCTCATAAGAGCGCCCCAGTAATCATTAAAGCACGAGTGGCTCTAATGATTATTTTTTACCAGAAATCTCAACTTCTACGCGGCGGTTTGCGCGCAAGCAGTCAATCAGGTTAGCACCGTTCAGGCCATCACAAGACTTCGCAGGCGCGTTTTCACCCATGTAGCCAGTAGTAATAACTGAGCGGCTGATCCCCGCACCTTGTAGAGCGTCAGATACTGCATTCACACGCTTCATTGACAGAGCGTCATTGTATGCGTTTGAACCAATACGGTCAGCGTGACCTACCAGATTAACACCACTTACTTTTTTCAGTGACTTGATGTAATCCGCGATATCGCTTACGTCACCTGGGTTCGAGCTATCGAAGTCAAAGTATACGATGTGCTTTTCAACAACACTTTTTAACATTGGTTTTGGAGTGGGTTTTGGAGCAGGTGCCGGAGCAGGTGCTTTATAACCAGGGCAACCTTCAATAACGTCGCCTTCTTTCCAGAAACCGTGACGCCAGCAGTCACCTGAGCTTGTTCTCCATATTGTGCTAGTTGGGCTTTCATCCCAATAGCCTGCGTTTTCTGGGTGTGCCTGAGCGCCAGTCGTGATGCCCATGGCTAGTACCAAGCCTGAAACGATTGCGATTTTTTTCATTTTGCTGTCCTTAATACGATTGGGTTCTGTATCATTGAATAATAAGAGATAATCAGCATATTACAACCCTTCTTACCTGAACCCAAGGTAAACGGCAGTAAAAATTGCTGCAAAACAAGGTATAGAATAAAATCTTGTATAAGTTAATGTACTCACCCGGATGTTGCACCAGTGCATTTGGTTTTTTCAACTGAGTGCTGTCATACAAGCGTATTCCGCAATGATACACGGGGTAAGCACTGTTACGGCTCACATTTGCCGGCTTTTCACTTGATCTCCCTTGATTTGAGCGCACATGCTCACTCCGACGCTGCTACGGCAGCGTTTACGTTCACGGGCACGCTCAAATCAAGCGATCTCTGCGCGAAAATTCCGCCAACTGGTACAACGTCCGGGCTAAAAAGGGTATAAATAAGTCCTGAGCATCGGCAAGACTTGCTCAAATCCTCCCTGACTCATTATGCTGCTGACGGAGCTTCAGTTGCCCTTACTCTGTGTCTCTAAACTGATGTTTAAGTATTCAGGGTAAAACTTTTTTATAGGGTTTAACTGTTACGTTCTGATAAACGCCCGCAGTAATGTAAGGGTCACTGTCTGCCCAGGCAGTTGCTTCTTCAAGTGAAGCGAATTCAGCCACGACCAAACTGCCAGTGAAGCCAGCTTCACCCGGGTCTTCGCTATCAATCGCCGGATGGGGGCCTGCGAGCAACAAACGGCCTTCTTCATTTAGGGCATGTAGGCGTGCTAAATGGTCAGGACGAGCTGCCAAGCGTTTTTCCAAACTATTTTCAATGTCTTCAGAGATAATGGCGTAGTACACAGGAAATCCTTTTAATTATCGTTGCTATCTGTGCTTTCTATATGCCGTGACAGATAAAAGCCTTGGGCCACGACAAATAACAAGGTTAAACCCAGCATTCCGAACAGCTTAAAGTTGACCCAGGTCTCCTCGCTGAAGGTGTAAGCGACAAACAGGTTTACAACACCTAAGGCCATAAAGAAGATGACCCAGGCAATATTCAGTCTTTTCCAGGCAAAATCGGGCATCGCAATACTGCTTCCCATCAGGCGCTCGACAATGGTCTTTTCGCCAATAAACTGGCTGCCCAGAAACGCGATGCCAAACAGCCAGTTAACAACAGTCGGCTTCCACTGGATAAAGGTCTTATCTTGAAACAGAATGGTTGCCCCCCCCAGCAAGATGACCAGAAACAGGGTGACAAGTTGCATCTTTTCGATCGTGCGGGTCTTAAGCCACGTGTAGAGCATCTGCAGCAAAGTAGCAGGGATCAGGATTGCGGTGGCCAGAATGATATCGTTTGTCGCTTTATACACTACAAAGAAAATGATGATAGGTAAAAAATCTAATAACAGCTTCATATTTATTATATCGGTCAATAAGAAAACGTTCTGCTCTCTATAAGTAGAGGCAGGTCTTGTTTACGGAACTGTAGAGTATAAGATTGAAGCGCCTACATATAAACAGTGAAATGATATGGATTTGCCACGCTATGACCTTCATTGCCATTCTACGGCCTCTGATGGCACTTTGACTCCGACGGAATTGCTGCAGCGAGCTGAGCAAAAAGGAATAAAAGTGCTGGCGTTGACCGATCATGACACTATCCAAGGTGCCATCGAGTTAACCCGTTCATCTCAGTATAAAGTGAAACTTATTTCCGGCGCTGAATTAACCTGTGCCTGGAATGGGCGGGTGATACATATCGTTGGGTTAGGGTTTGACCTGGAATCTGCTGATATGAGTGACTATCTGCAGAATATAGCGCAGTTAAGGGTGGAGAGGGCACGTAAAATTACCCTGCAACTGATGCAGTTGGGTTTGCCAGATTTGTATGATGAGGCTAAAAACCTATCCGATGGAGGCTCTATTGGACGCCCCCATTTTGCTAAAGCGATGGTGAAACTGGGCCTGGTTGCTTCTGAACAGCAGGCGTTTAAAAAATATCTGGCTGTGGGGAAAAAGGGCGATGTCAAAATGCAATGGCCTGATATTTCAGATACGGTTGATGTGATTAAACAAGCGGGGGGCTTTTCCGTGATTGCTCATCCAACCAAATACAAAATGACATTTACCAAGCTACGTGCAGTGGTCGCTGATTTTGTGCAATGTGGTGGCGATGGGTTGGAAGTATCTTATCCAGGCGTCACACCGGATCAGCATTATCACCTTTTGCGCATTGCTGATCAGTATAATCTATTAACTTCAGCAGGAAGTGATTTTCATTCTCCAGCGCAAGGTTGGGCTGAGTTAGGAAAATACCCCCCTTTAAAGTCTGTGAAGAATCATATTTTGTCGCATTTGTTATAAACCATGATCTGAAGAATACGTTTCAATATAAATATGCGTTACAATTAACGCTAAATTAGTCTCTCATTAGCTTCAATACAAGGTTAAAAGCCGTGAGTCAGTTTTTTCAAATTCATCCAGAAAATCCTCAGCAGCGCTTGATTAATCAGGCTGTAGAAATCATTAAGCGTGGTGGCGTGGTTATCTATCCAACAGACTGTGCTTATGCATTAGGGTGTCATTTGGGGGATAAATCTGCTTTGGAAAAGATCAAAAGGATCAGGCAGTTGGATGATAAGCATAACTTTACGCTGGTATGTAGTGATTTGAGTGAAATCAGCACATACGCTAAAGTTGATAACAGCTGCTATCGACTGCTTAAATCACATACTCCGGGCGCTTTTACATTTATATTGAAAGCGACATCCGAAGTTCCGCGCAGACTGCTTCATCCGAAAAGAAGAACGTTGGGGATCCGTATCCCCGATAACAGGATTACGCTAGCTTTAACCGAAGCCCTGGGCGAGCCTATAATGAGTACCTCGCTGATAATGCCGGGTGACGATACGCCATTAATAGACCCTTATGAGATGCGTGAATTATTACAAAATCAGGTGGATCTGATAATTGATGGTGGATATTGTGGTATGGAAGCAACCAGTGTCATTAATCTGATTGAAGATGTTCCGGAAATTATTCGAGAGGGTGCTGGAGATATATCTGATTTTAATTGAATTGGATATTTATAGTCTAATAGATTATTATTGCTCTTATTAAAGTAGTTTAATTTGTTATTTGCTGACGGTGAGTATTGAAATGTCTGATTTTTTGAAAGTTCTAACGCGTAAAAATTCTCTGCGGAAGCAATGTCAGGATCTTTCTGTTTCTGAACTTGAGAAAGTTATTTTAGATCTGACAGCTATTGCAGAAGATAAACGTATTGAGGAAGAAGCGCTTGTTGCGGCGGCGCGGGAAAAGACGGCGAAGGCTGAAGAAATCCGTCAGAGCATGAAAGATGCGGGATTGGATATTAATGATCTTATGGCGATTATCGGTGAAACGTCTTCTCCAAAAAAGAAAGTGCAACCCAAATACCGTATCGTAGATGATGAGGGCAATGAGCATGAGTGGTCGGGCCGAGGCCGTACGCCACGTGCTTTCCAGGCATACTTTGATAAAGGGTTTAGTAAAGACGACTGCCTGATTTAAAATGTAAATATCAAGCTTTGAGAAGCCCTTTCCTGGTGAGAGGGCTTTTTTTATTTCTGCGGGTTAAAAATATGTGTATAGGTGCGTTGAATGAATGATGAAAAGCTACATAAAGTTCTGGCGCGCTCCGGTATTGGCTCACGTCGTGAGATGGAGCGTTGGATAAAAGAGGGCCGTGTTTCTGTTAATGGCGAAGCGGCGAAGCTTGGTGATCGCATCGCTGATGGAGATAAGGTTGAAATCGATGGGCATCATGTTGATTTGATTTTTGATAGGCAGGCTGAGAGAAGGGTGCTTATCTACAATAAGCCTGTCGGAGAGATTTGCACCCGGCATGACCCGGAAGGCAGGCCCACTGTTTTCAGGCATCTACCGCCATTGAAAGAGGGGCGTTGGATTGCTATTGGCCGTTTGGATATCAATACATCTGGACTACTACTATTCACTACGGACGGTGATTTGGCAAATGCGTTAATGCACCCATCCGCTCAGATTGACAGAGAGTATGCGGTTCGTGTTCTGGGAAATGTGAATGAGACAATGCTGCAACAGCTGAAAGCGGGCGTGCTTCTGGAAGATGGAATGGCGCGTTTTACCGATGTGCAGTTCTTTGATGGTGAAGGAGCTAATAAGTGGTTCCATTGTGTTGTTATGGAAGGGCGTAATCGGGAAGTCAGGCGCTTGTGGGAATCTCAGGGGGTTCAGGTGAACCGTCTTAAGCGTGTGCGCTTTGGGCCGTTATTTCTGCCAAGCGATGTCCGTTCGGGAACTTGGAAAGAACTAACAGTTAAGGAAGTGAATGCCTTGGCGAAAATGCTGGAGCTTCAGCCGAAGAAAGCGCCTAAAATGACGACCGGTGAAAAAATGAAATTTGAACGTCGTTATAAAAAACAGAAAGCGCGTCGCCAGGAAGGGAGTTAGTCTAGGTTAAGCCTGCATAAAAATGTATGGTTCCCCTCGTGATTGCAACTAATATTTAGAGAGATGGTTTGCGCTAATGTATTCGGAGTCTTGTTGAGGGGCTTAATCCTCGC
>PDWJ01000707.1_pt1 | contig 84082 bp, 65 predicted proteins | sample 1430881 | NCBI WGS metagenome assembly PDWJ01 (sample SAMN01162460, study PRJNA174530) | Oral metagenome, whole genome shotgun sequencing project. | biome: Marine environment; feature: Marine mammal; material: Swab sample of the gingival sulcus; isolation source: swab sample of gingival sulcus...
CGAGGTTCGTTGCGCCTGCCATGCCCGAGGTTCGTTGCGCCTGCCATGCCCGAGGTTCGTTGCGCCTGCCATGCCCGAGGTTCGTTGCGCCTGCCATGCCCGAGGTTCGTTGCGCCCGGCCATGGCGTTGTGCCAAGTTGTCACTTGCGACCTGGTGCGATGCCAATATGTCGCTGGTCTGGCAAGGTGGCACCTGTCGCTCGGCAGCGTGACAGTCTGTCCAAGTTCTTGAATTCGCGCGGCTTTCCGGTCTTCGCGTCGAGTCGTCGGGATTGGCAAGCGCCTTGAAGGGTGTGGCAGCGAGTTCCTGCACAGCCACGATCTCAGCGAGTTCCTGCACAGCCACGTTCTCTGGAGGTAGCCGATGTCCCACCCTACGATTCTGCTTGTCGACGACGAACAGGCCAACCTCGAGTCGCTCTCTCGGATCTTCAAGCGCGAGGGCTTCGCGGTGATCACGGCGTCTGATGGTAAGCAAGGGCTCGAGGAGCTGCGCCGTCATCCGATCAATGTGCTCGTCACCGACCTGGTGATGCCGGGGATGACCGGGGTCGACCTGCTGAAGGCCGCACGTTCGGTCGCGCCGGAGACGGAGGTGGTGTTGATGACCGCCTACGGCACGGTCGAAAACGCCGTCGAGGCGATGAAACAGGGCGCCTACGACTTCGTTACCAAGCCGCTGAAGCGCGCCCACATCGTCGGCGTTGTCCGACGCGCGCTGGAGAAGCAGTCTCTGGTGGTCGAAAACCGCGCGCTGCGAGCCCAGCTCGAGGCCACGCGGCGCCGGCCTATCGTTGGCAACTGTCTGGTCTGGAGGCGGACGATGGACGTCGTGCTCCAGGCCGCCCCGAGCTCGGCGACGGTGCTCTTGATGGGTGAGAGCGGCACCGGAAAAGAGCTTTTAGCTCGGGCACTTCACGACAACAGCTCCCGCGCCAGCGAGCCCTTCATCGCCGTCAACTGCGCGGCGATCCCGGAGTCGATCCTCGAGGCCGAGCTCTTTGGATACGAGAAGGGGGCCTTCACCGGCGCAGTCAGCCGCAAAGATGGGCGCTTCAGCCTCGCGCACGGGGGGACGCTCTTTCTCGACGAGATCGGTGAGATCAGCCAACAAGTTCAGGTGAAGCTGCTTCGCGTGCTGCAAGAGGGCGAGTTCGATCGACTCGGTGGAAAGACCGAGCGGGTCGACATCCGCCTCGTCGCGGCGACCAACCGTGACCTCAGCGAAGAGGTTCGCTCCGGGCGCTTTCGAGAAGACCTTTACTACCGCCTCAACGTGATCGGCCTGCAGGTGCCGCCGCTTCGCGAGCGCGTCGAGGACGTCCCTCTCCTCGCCGACGTCTTCCTCCGGCGCTACGGCGAGAAAAATAGCAAGCAAATCAGAGGTTTTACGCGTGGAGCAATGGACCGCTTGACCAGCTACCTGTGGCCCGGCAACGTCCGCGAGCTTGAGAACGTGGTCGAGCGCGCTGTGGTGTTGACCAAAGGGCAGGTGATCGATGAAGACGACCTCCCCCAAGACCTCTTCGGCGCGCGCGGTGACGGGCGGTCGATCAGCGTTGCGATCGGCACGCCGCTCGAGGAGGTCGAGCGGCGTCTGATCTTCGAGACCCTGCGTCACACCAAGGGCGATAAGCGCTTGGCGGCACAGCTGCTGGGGATCGCGACGCGCACGATCTACCGTCGGCTGGAGGCGGTGCGTGAAGACGATGTGGATGGTGGAGCCCGAACTCCGACGGATGGTGACAGCCCTGAGCTGGCCGCGAACGGCGGCTGACGTCGGTCACTGCGTCAGATTGGCACAGCTCGAGGTCCGCGCGGTGGTCGGATTGCCAATCTGGCGCAGCTCACTCGCGGGTACCAGAAAAAGTCGTGATTCAATGCGCTTAGGCAGTGGAGCTATTGGTTCACATGTTGCATGCTTGGTCCTCGAGCCTCCGGTTCGAGGATGAGCACGGAAACCGGGGCCTTTGCATCCACATTTGCCGAGCAACGTCGATGAATGTCATCCTGCGGAAATACTTTTGGATCTTCAACCTGCTGGTGATCACGGGCTGCGCCTACTTCGCCGCCTCGTCGATCCACAGCTGCGCGATGATCGGCCGCCCCTGGATGGCGGCGCCGGCGCCGTCGAGCCGCTCGTCGGGGTTGCCGACCTCGAGCGCGCTCCGTCGCCATCGCGACGTCACCACCATCCTGGCCCGCAACATCTTTTGTTCGAGCTGTGAGCCCGCCGCAGAGGTCGCCGTGAAGACGACCAGCCCCGACCCGGCCGCCGCCGGGACGCCTACGGTCGATGGCGCGGCGGTGAAGAGCACGCTCAACTTGCAGCTGATCGCGACGCTGGTCAGCGAAGAGGACAAGAAGTGGTCCTACGCGGCCCTGCTCCATCCTGACGACAACAAGACCCGGCTCTACCCGATCGGCAAGAAGCTCGCGGGGATCGAGGCGACCGTGGTCGACGTACTCGAGCGGCGAGTGCTGCTCTCCCGCGAGGGGCGCACGGAGTACATCGAGCTCGGCCAGGGGGGGCAGCGGCAGGTCGCGAGCACGTCGCCGCGCGCCCAGCCAGCGCGGCGGCCCTACCGCTCCGCGTTCTCGCGCTTTACCAAGTCGATCGCCGAAGGGGTCAAGAAGGTCGGCCCTGGCAAGTACGAGATCAAGCGCAGCGCGCTAAACAAGGTCCTCGGCAACACCACGATGCTCGCCCGCTCGGCGCGCATCGTCCCCAGCGTGCGCAACGGCAAGCCCAACGGGTTCAAGCTCTACGCGATCCGGCCGGGCAGCGTCTACTCGCTGATCGGTATGCAGAATGGCGACACGATCCACGCGATCAACGGGCGCGCCATCACGACGCCGGATAAGGCGCTGGCGGTCTACACCAAGGTGCGGACCGCCAGCCACCTCACCATCGCCTTCACCCGCCGCGGTAAGGCTGTAACTCATGACTACACGATTCGCTGATGGCACGAGCTGAGCGAGATATGCGGATAACGATGGACACGCAGCGGTTGAACGAAAACAGCAGCGAGATCGGCGCCTCGTGGCGCCGCGCGAGGCGTCATGCGGTCGTCGAGATGGCGCGCAACGGGCGCCAAAGGGCGATGAAGACGCAGAGGGTCTTGGCGCTGCTGGTCGCGGCGGCGGTGCTCTTTGGCGGTGAGGCGTTGGCGCAGCAAAAGAGGCCATCTCCACAGGAGCGCGAGCGCCAAGCCGCGGAGTCGCGCAAGCGTCATGAGGAGCAGCTCAAGCGGGCGCGTATACTCCGCCGGGCTCGCGCGGCCCGTCGGCGGGCGCGGCAGAAGACGCGAACTCGGGCCGCCATGGGCGACCGTGATCGCGATCGCGATATGCGCCCGACGCCAAAGCGCCCGGTCATGCCCCTCGCTGCCGCCGCGACGGGAGCTGCGGGCAAGAAGAAGGCTAGCGACGCTGTCCCGGGCGAGAAGGAGTTCAACGAGTGCGTCAAGATCCCGCGTCGTCGCCGGATCAAGGTCACGCTCAAGCCCGACTCCGACCTCAAGGACTTGGTCGCCTGGATCAGCTCGATGACGTGCAAGAAGTTCATCCTCGCGTCGAACCTGCGCGCGCAGAAGGTCACGCTGGTCTCGCCCGTGCCGGTCACGGCGGCGACGGCCTACCGCGCCTTCATCAGCGCCCTCGACGTGATGGGCCTCACCGTCGTACCCACCGGCCGCTATCTCAAGGTCGTCCAGGGGAACTGGGCGATCCAATCGAACGTGCCGACCTACACCTATCGGCAGCGCCGACGCCTTCCACGCTCCGACCAGATCGTGACCCAGATCGTCCAGGTCAAGCACGTCGACGTGAACCAGCTGCTGCTGGTCTTCAACAAGATGAAGTCGCGCTCAGGCGACGTCACGGCCTATCGCCCGGCGAACTCGCTGATCGTCACCGACGGCGCCAATCGGATCCGCCGGATGCTTCGCATCCTCAAGGAGCTCGACGTGCCGACCGCGGGGGAGAAGATCTGGGTCGTGCGGCTGGCCAACGCAGACGCCGAGGAGGTCAACAAGATCCTGCAGCAGATCTTCGCGCAGAAGCGCACCACCACGCCCACCACTCGCGTGCGATCGGCGACCCCCCGCGGTGGCGTGAAATACCCTCGGACGGCGGCGCGTAAGCGCCGGGAACGCAAGGCCGATAACTCGGCCGACGCTCAGGCCTCGAAGATCGTCACCGACCCGGCGACGAACTCGCTGATCATCATCGCCACCGCCTCGGCGTTCCAGAAGATCGCCTCGCTGATCCGCAAGCTCGACGTCGAGAGCGAGGGGGTCAACCAGCGGATCCACGTCTACTATCTGGAGAACGGTGACGCCGACGAGATGGCGCAGACGCTGGCGGGGCTGACCAGCGGCGCGGCTGGTAGACGCGGTCGCACCCGTGGCCGCGTGCGGCGAGGTCGTCCTGCCGCGCGACGACGAGGTCGCAGCCGCGGCTCGAGCGGCCCGGCGACGCTCTTCGAGGGGGACGTGAAGGTCAACGCCGACAAGGCGACCAACTCGCTGGTGATCGTCGCCTCAACCAAGGACTACCTCTCCCTGCGTCGCGTGATCCGTCGCCTCGACATCCCCCGCCGGCAGGTCTTCATCGAGGCGGTGATCATGGAGGTCTCCCTCGACAAGAACAACCAGCTCGGCTTCGCCTATCACGGCGGCAAGATCTTCGGCGAGGGCGACTCCCAGTCGCTCGGCTTCGGCGCCGTCCAGCATCAAGGCTGGCAGTCGCTGGTGATCGATCCGCTCTCGCTGATGGGCCTGGCGGCGGGCGCCCGCGGGGCGGTGATCAACAGCTCCGCAAAGCTGCTCGGCATCTCAGCGGATATCCCCGGCTTCGGCGTGATGTTTCAGGCGATGCAGAACGACAACAACATCAACGTGCTCTCGTCGCCGCATATCCTCACCACGGACAACGAGCAGGCCGAGATCACAGTAGGCCAGAACCTGCCCTTCCAGGGCGCCTTCCTCGGCGGCAGCCTCGGCGCCGCGGCCGGCGCGGCCGGCGCGTCGAGCTTTCTCCCTCAGGTCTCGGTGCAGCGACAGGACGTGGCGCTGAAGCTGAAGCTGACGCCTCACGTCAACGACAGCGACATGGTGCGCCTCGAGCTCGAGCAGGAGGTCTCGGACATCGCCTCGGCCAACTTCAACGGCCTCGGCCCAGCGACCTCCAAGCGCACGGCGAAGACCACCGTGGTGGTCCGCGACCAGCAGACCGTGGTGATCGGCGGGATGATGCAGGAGCGCGTGACCAACAACGTCAGCAAGGTGCCGCTCCTCGGCGACATCCCGATCTTGGGCTACCTGTTTAAGTACCGCACCAAGTCGACGCTGAAGACCAACCTGATGATTATCCTCACCCCCTACGTGATCCGCGATCAGAGCGACCTGCGGCGCATCTTCAAAAAGAAGCTGCGGGAGCGGCGGGAGTTCATCGATCGCTACACCTCGTTCAAGCCCCATGACATTGGCCATGATATCGATTATCGGCATAAGCGTGGGCTGCTGTCGGAGATCAACCGCGTCGGGATTCAGATCGAGAAGGAGTCGACGCTGCTGAAGCAAGCGCAGCAGAAGACCTCCGGCGAAGTCGAGGGCGTCGACATGCCCCGTGGCATGGGTCGCGACGCCAGCGGTGGTGACGTCGCGCCGGCGACGAAGATGCCAGAGAAACCCCCAGGGCATAACCCGCGTCTGCACCGCTTACGCTCGGTGCGGATCCGCGGCGGGGCGACGGTGCGCTAGATGAGCGAACTGAGCAGGATCCTGCTGCGCGACACGGCCCTGACACGCGCTCAGCTCGACGAGGCGCTGCAGACGATGCGCGTTGATGGGGGCACCCTCACCGAGGTGCTGCTATCGAGCCGGGCGTTGCCCGAAGACGACCTCCTGCGCGCCGTGGCCCAGCAGCAGGGGCTGGTCTTTCTCAATAAGCTCGAGCTCGACGAGGTCGACGGCGAGCTGGTCGAAGACCTCCCGATCAACTACGCCAAGACGCACCTGATGCTCCCGTTGCACCGGGAGGCGGGGGCGATCAAGGTCGTGATGGCGAACCCCGACGCGATCTTCGCGGCCGACGACCTGCGGACGATGCTCGACGGTGAGATCACCCCGGTGCTGGCTTCGAGCGAGCAGGTCCTCGACCTGATCAACCGCACCTACGCCAAGCTCCAGACCGGCGGCGTCGACCTCGAGAGCGACGACGAGTTCGCGGGCAACGCGGAAGAGCAGATCGACATCCTCGACTCCACCGATGACGCGCCGATCATCAAGTGGGTCAACTCGCTAATCTTCCAAGCGGTCAAGGAGCGCGCCTCGGATATTCATATCGAGCCAGGTGAGCGCGAGGTGATCGTGCGCTACCGCATCGACGGGGTGCTCTACGAGCAGACCAAGGCTCCGCGAAACGCCGCGGCGAGCATCACCGCTCGCGTCAAGATCATGGCCGGGCTGAACATCGCCGAGAAGCGCCTCCCCCAAGATGGTCGCATCCGCCGGCGCATCGCCGGCAAGGACATCGATATGCGCGTCGCAACGGCGCCGACGGCGCGCGGTGAGCGGATCACGATTCGTCTGCTCGACAAGACCGCGGTGGTGCTCAACCTCGCCGATATCGGCTTTGGCCCCGACCACCTGCGCGAGATGAACGAGCTGATCCGGCGCCCCAACGGCATCGTGTTGGTCACTGGCCCCACCGGTAGCGGCAAGACGACCACGCTCTACGCCTCCCTCTCCGAGATCAACGCACCGGATAAGAACATCCTCACCATCGAGGATCCGGTGGAGTACCAGCTCGAGGGCATCAGCCAGACGCAGGTCAACTCGAAGATCGATCTGACCTTCGCCAGCGGGCTGCGCTCCTTTCTGCGTCATGACCCGGACGTGATCATGGTCGGTGAGATCCGCGACCTGGAGACCGCGGAGATCGCGATCCAGGCCTCGCTCACCGGTCACCTCGTCTTCTCCACGTTACACACCAACGACGCGCCAGGCGCCATCACGCGCCTGATCGACATGGATGTCGAGCCCTTCCTCGTCGCCTCCTCGGTGCTCGCCCTTCTGGCGCAGCGGCTGGTCCGAAAGGTCTGCCCCGAGTGCAAGGTGCTCAAGCCCGTCACCGCTGATGAGGTGGCAGGGTTGGGCATGTCGATGGACGAGTACCACGGCTCGGCGGGGGCGGACTTCGGCTTCCACGACGAGCGGCGTCCGCCGCCGCCAGCGGGGATGGCTTATCACGCCGCGGGCTGCTCGTCCTGTCTCAACACGGGCTACTCGGGCCGCCTCGGCATCTACGAGCTCTTGCCGATGGACGATATGGTGCGCTCGATGGTGCTCAAGCGTACAGACGCAAACTCGATCAAGCGCAAGGCCGTGGAGGCCGGCTCCTACCGCACCCTGCGGCAGGACGGCGCGAGCAAGATCCTCAGCGGGCTGACGACCATCGAAGAGGTGATGCGCGTCACCCAGGAGGACGTGCTCTAGATGCCGGCGTTCGCCTACAGGGGCCTCGACGCGCGAGGCAAGCAGGTCAACGGCGTCCGCGAGGCAGAGAGCGCTCGCGCGCTGCGGCAGGCGCTGCGCAAGGACGGCGTCTTCCTCACCGAGAGCCACGAGGCCCGGGAGAAGGTCGTCAAAGGCAGCGGTCTCTCGCGCGAGGTCGACTTCAAGTCCTACCTTGATCGGGTCAAGCCGCAGGATATCGCCGTGCTGACGCGGCAGCTCTCGGTGCTATTGCGCGCGGGTATCCCGCTAACCGAGTCCCTCCAGGCGCTGGCTGAGCAAGCCACCTCAGAGAAGCTCCGCCGCACGCTCTCCGACGTGCGGACCAAGGTCAACGAGGGGACGTCGCTTGGAGACGCCCTCGAGGCCCATAAGAGGTATTTCCCTGACCTCTACGTCAATATGGTGCGCGCTGGCGAGGCGGCGGGAAACCTCGAGCAAGTGCTCGGACGTCTGGCCGCCTTCATGGACGGCCAGGTGCGAATGAAGGGCAAGATCAGCGGGGCCATGGTCTATCCGATCGTGATGGCCGCCGTCGGTATTGGTATCACGGCGATGCTGATGGTCGTCGTCGTCCCCAAGGTGACGCAGATCTTCGCCGACATGGGCAAGGCGCTGCCCTGGAACACGCGGCTTCTGATCTTCCTCTCCGATATCACCGGCAACTACTGGTGGCTGATCGCGCTGCTCGGCATCGGCCTCTTCTTCCTCTTTCGGTGGTGGAAGAAGACCCCCGCGGGGCGCGGGAGGCTCGATCGGATCTACCTCAAGCTCTGGGTCGTCGGGCCGCTCGTGCGGATGGTCGCGATCAGCCGCTTCGCTCGCACCATGGGCACGATGCTCGCGGCTGGCGTGCCGCTGCTCCGCACGCTCGAGATCGTGCGCTCGATCCTCGGCAACACGGTGCTGATGAAGGTCGTCGATAACGCCCGCGACGCGATCCGCGAGGGCGAGAGCATCGCCAATCCGCTGGCCAAGAGCGGTCATTTTCCGCCGGTGGTGACCCGTATGATCGCTGTCGGCGAGCGCTCCGGGCAGCTCGAGAGTATGCTCGAGACGGTCGCCGACTCCTACGAGACCGAGGTGGACCTCCGGATTCAGAGGCTCACGACCTTGATGGAGCCGCTGATCATCCTGTTGATGGGTGGGATCGTCGGCTTCATCGTGCTCTCTATTCTGCTGCCGATCCTCGACATGAACGAGATGGTCGGCTGAGGAGTATGCATATGTCCCAACTCAGCAAACGTCCTAGTCGTCGCCGGCGCACGCGTCGGCTCCCTATCAACCAGGCCGGCATGACCTTGATTGAGATCATGGTCGTGGTGGCGATCATCGGCCTCTTGATGGGCACCGTCGGCGTCGTGGCCTTTAGCCGCTATAAGAAGGCGCAGGTGAGCAACACCAAGACGATCATCAAGAACCTGGAGACCGCTGTTCAGACCTATATGATGGACAACAACAGCGAGTGCCCGAAGGAGCTCGACGATCTCTATACGCAAAAGATCATCAACAAGAAGCCTCGCGACGCCTGGGGGCAGGCGCTGATCTTCAAATGCCCCGGTGACAAGAACAAGGAGTCGGCGGACATCCTCTCCAAGGGGCCAGATAAGCGCGAGGGCACCAAGGACGACATCAAGAACTGGGAAGGTGAGCGCTAGAGGATGAGGGCCCGGTCTCTGCGCCTCCGGGCCGCCCGGTGCCCAGCGCGTGTGGGAAACCTCACCCGCGGCTTTACGCTCGTCGAGATGATGATCGTGATCGCGATCGTCGGCTTGATGCTTGCTGTGGGCACCTACACGCTCCGCAACCTCACCCGCGCCAACCTACGGGAGGCGGCCGGGAGCACCTCTGCGGCGATGCGCTACGCCTTCGATCGATCACTGATGACAGGGATGTATCTGCGGCTGGCGATCGACCTTGAGAAGGGGCAGCTCTGGCTCGAGGCTTCGAAAGACCGTGTCTCGCTGCGCCAGGGCCGTGAGCAGCACGCTACGGACGGCAAAGATGAGGATGAGGATGAGAGCGAAGACGAGGCCGAGGCGCCGACGGGCCCAAAGCTGCCCTTTGGGCTCGGCGGCGGCGGCGAGGAGGGGGCCGACGAGGCGCCCTTCGACGTCAAGGCGCTGATCCGGGGCTATGAAAAGCAGATCAAGCCGATCAAGCCACGGAAGGCGCGCTTCAACAAGCTACGCGCCATCGGCGCCAAGACGATCAGGCTCAAGGGGAAAATCTTCGTCGACGCGGTGATGACGCCGCGTCACGAGGAGCCGGTGGAGAAGGGCATGAGCTATATCTATTTCTTCCCTCAGGGCCACGCGGAGCCGGCGATCATCCACCTCAAGAACACCGCCAACGAGTACTACTCCGTGGTGATGCACCCGCTGACGGGGCAGGCGCGGATCTACAACTGCCGCTATCGGCTGCCAAAGGAGTTCGGTCAGGACGATCTCGAGCGGCGCAAGAAGGACGTCTGTGACGACCCGCCACGCGGGTAACCCACGAGATGAGCACCACTGAGCGGCATAGGCGCAGACACTCACGCTCTGGCGAGGTCGGCTTCACGCTGATCGAGGTGATGGTCGCGCTGGCGATCCTCGCCCTCTCGCTGACGGTGATCTCGCAGGCCCAGCAGGCCAGCATGCGGCAGGTCGTGCGCTCGAAGATGATGACCGTCGCGACGCTGCTCGCCCGCGAGAAGATGGTCGATCTCGAGGAGGACCTCTTCAAGGAGGGCTTCTCAGATTTCGAGGAGGAGGAGAAGGGCGACTTCGACGAGGAGGGCTTCAAGAGCTATCGCTGGACGCTGAAGATCGAGAAGATCGAGCTCCCAGAGTCGATAGACGGCGAAGGCCTCGCCGACGCCGCGAGCGGTGGTAACGGATCGGGTTCGGGCCCGGGCGGGGCTGGCGGCGCCGGGGCGACGGGGATGGGGATGCTCGGCGGCAAGATGATGGGCCAGCAGTTTCAGATGTTCCGCGGCGTGATCGAGAACGCGATCCGCCGCGTCTCGTTGAAGGTCAGCTGGAATGAGGGGCGTCGAGAACGGGCGATCACCGTGGTCGCCTACTTCACCGACCCACGAAAGATCGACGCCGCCGGCGCCGGGGTCAGCGCCCTCACCGCGGGCAGCGGCGGGCAAACCGGCACGTCGGGCACCCAGACCCTGCCAGGCACGACTCGCAGCGGGGCTCGCAGGACGGGGGCGAGGTGATGAGGCCTCGTGGGACCAGAGCCGCCAAGGCGTGCCGTGGATCGACACGCAACGCGGGCTTCACCCTGGTCGAGATCATGCTCGCCGTGGCGATCCTGACCTCGATGATCACCTTGGTCTGGGCGTCGTTTTCGCTGACGGTGAAGAGCAAGCAGCGCGCCGAGGCGATCAGCGTGCGTTACCACCAGCTTCGGTTGGCGATGCATCGGATCGCGCGCGAGGTCTCGATGGCCTTCCTCTCAAAGAACGAGATCACGGGCACGCTGCGACCCCGGACGATGTTCATCAGCAAGCACAACAGCCAGGTCGACGAGCTGACCTTTTCGTCTTTCGCGCATATGCGGCTTCGCGCCGACGCGAAGGAGTCGGACCAGACGCTGATCACCTATTTCGCCGCGCCGGATCCAGAGGACCGCTCAACGATCAACCTGATGCGCCGCGCGACGCGACGCCTCGGGGTCGAGAAGCCCGGGGAGGAAGGCCCCGCTTACGTGATGATGGAGGATATCGTCGCGTTGCACTTCGAGTTCTTTGACGCCACCGCCAACGAGTGGCGCGAGCGCTGGAGCACGACCTCCGCCGATGGGCAGCCCGACCGGTTGCCAGCGAAGATCCGAATCTTGCTGACGATCCGTGACGAGAAGGATAAAGAGGTCACCTTCCGCACGGCGACGCGAACCCATTTGATGGACCCGCTCTGGTTTACACCGCAATGAAGCACGTTGGCCTCTATAGCCGCGTTCGCGGTCGCCTCCTTGGGCTTCTTGGTCGCCGCCTCGGCCAGCGCGAAGAGGGCGTAGCGCTGCTGGCTGTCGTGGTAATGGTTGCGGTGATCGCCGCGACCACGGCGGAGTTCTCCTATAGCTCGCGAGTCGACTATGTCGCCGCGGTGAACGCCCGCGATGACCTCCGCGCGCACTACCTCGCGCGCTCGGGGCTGGCGCTTTCGCGCCTGCTCTTGCGGGTGCAGCAGAAGCTGATCGATCCGCAGATCCGGAGCTGGAAGCTCGGCATGGATCTGCAGGTCTCCGACTACGCGCCTTATATCATTCAGGCCTTCAACAAGGCCGACGACGCCGAAGGGCTGGGCATGATGCTCGGGGTCAGCGGGCCGATCAAAGGCATCGGCGTGGACGTCGGCACCTTCGACCTCGAGATGACGAGCCTCGACGGTCGGATCAACGTCAACTGCGCCGGAGGTGCGAACGCTGGGGCGCCCAACGTGACGCGGATCGCGGCCTCGCTCTCGGCGATGATGCTCTCGGAGCGTTATAATCCGCTCTTCGAGCGCGCCGACAAAGACGGTCAGTACAACGACCGCCTCACCGTGCTGCGAGCGATCATTGACTGGGCCGATCAGGACACGCAGATGTACGGCAGCTCGGCGCCGGAAGATAACCGCTATAACTCGGGCAAAGACCCCTACGAGACCAAGAACCACTATTACGATACGATGGACGAGCTGCGGCTGGTGCGCGGCGTGGACGAGGAGTTCATGCAGGCCTTCGGCAAGTACCTCACGGTCTATGGGCGCTGCAAGCTCAACGTCTCGCTCGCCGACGTCCCGACGATCATGGCGTTGATCATGCAATATGCCGCGACGCCTAGCGACCCCGGTCTTCAGGTTCGAAACCTCGCGCTGCTTGCTCATTACGTCAAACAGATCGGTGAGCTCGCCGGTGGATTCAAGACCGTCACCGACTTCATGAAGGCCGCGGAGAACCCGATGGCCCAGCTCGGCCAGGCGGCGAGCCTCGATAGCTTGCTTGGCCAAGGGCAAACGGATACCCAACAGAAGACCAACCTGCCACCGGTGCAGGGTGTGAAGGTCACGGCGAAGATCGGCGAGGCGATCACGGGATCCTACGTGCGGCGCATCTGGCGTGTCGTAGGGAAGGCGAAGGTTGGTCTAGTGCAAAAGAAAATCATCACCATCTGGGATCAGTCCGCGATGTCGATGCACGCGCGAAACGCGGGCATGGGCGCCGGGGCCTATCTCTATTGGCGAGAGGAGTAGCCATGGCGCAACGCGTGCTCGGCATCGACCTCGGCGCACATAGCGTAAAGATTGCGGAGCTCGACGTGGGCTTCCGCTCGGTGAAGGTGCTCGGCTTACAGCGCTTTCCCGTGCTCTGGCAGCCGGGGGATCTGGTGCAGCGCAGCCTGGCGGCGCTACCAAAGCAGCTGCCGATCAAGGCCCAAGATATCGTCTCGGTCGGTGTGCCTGGCGATCGGGTGCTGCTGCGCTTGCTGGACATCCCTTTCTCCGATCCGCGGAAGGTGCAGGCGGTGGTTGGCACAGAGCTCGCCGACGACATGCCCTGGGAGTTCGAGGATGTCGTCTACGACAAGGCGATGACGCGGCGCTCGGGCAAGGTGCTCGCCGCCGCGACCCGCACCGAGGAGATCTCCGAGCTGCTCGAGGAGCTCGGGCGTCGAGGCGTCGTGCCGCGGCAGCTGGCCGTGGCGCCGCTGGCCTATGGCGGTATCGTGCGCCGGCTCTACCCCGAAGAGTCGGTGCTCCTCGTCGACATCGGCCACGCGAGGACCAACGTCTGCCTTGTGGAGGAGGGCCGGCCGCTGGTGGGGCGCACGATCTCTCGTGGCGGCGCTCAGCTGACCGAGGCGCTGAGGTCGACCTTTCAGCTGGGCTACGCAGAGGCCGAGCAGTTCAAGCATACACGCGCGCTCGTGGTCGCGGACGCCAGCGCCCTCGACGCCGCCAGCGCGCGCATCGCCGAGGTTACGGCCCTGGCTTTGGCGCCGCTCTTACGCGAGGTGCGTCGTAGCATCGCGCTGGCCCAGGGTCGGGCTGGCGGTGCACCGCAGCGGGTGCTGCTCACCGGCGGTACGTCGCTGCTCTCGGGGCTCGACAGCTACCTCGAGGCTGAGCTCGGTCTGCCGACCTCTCGTCTCGCGCTGCAACAGGAGGCCGACGGGGCGCTGGTCAACGGCGGCCTCGGCGAGGACGGCCAGGCCAAGGGCGCGCTGGCGATCACCCTCGGGCTCGAGAGCGGGCACCGCGAGGCGCTCGACTTCCGTCAGGGCGAGTTCGCCTTCAAGACCGATAAGTCGATCTTTCGCGAGAAGCTCTTCGCGCTGGCGACGGCGATGGTGTTGCTGCTGGTCTTCGGCGCCGTCAGCGCCTATACGACGATGAGCGGGTTGCGACGTGAGGAGCGGCTGCTCGAGGCGCGCTTGCGTAAGACGACTCGACGCGTGCTGGGGAGGTCGATCAGCGATCCGTGGGTCGTCAGCCGAACGCTGAAGCGCGGCGCCATGAGCAAGAACGCGGAGATCCCGAAGATGACCGCGGTAGATATCCTCGATCTGATCTCGCGCCACGTACCAAGGCGTGAAGACGTGCAGCTCGACGTCAACCGAGTCGACGTCAAGGCCACCAAGACCTACGTCAAGGGGACGGCGGACTCGCTCTCGGCGGTGGGTCATATCGTTAAGGCGCTGGAGCAGGTGTCTTGTTTCAAGGAGGTCTCGTCGGGGAAGATCTCCGAGGTCTCCGGGGGCAAGAAGCAGTTCACCTTGACCATCAGCACCAAGTGCTTCTGAGGCGATCATGGCATCTGCGCTTAAGACGAAGATCGAAGACCTGAAGCTCTCCATCGAGCGGATGTCGCCCCGCGAACGGGTGATGATCGGCGGCCTGGGGGCCACCGTCGCGCTGCTGGTCGTGCTCGGCGTCGGCTACCTGATCTGGTCGACCATCGACGACCTCGAGGAGCGCAACAACGCGATGCGCGAGGCCCTCGCTGACATCGAAAAACTCAAAGATAAGTACCTCGCAGCCAAGCAGCGGGCGGCGGCTCTGAAGCTGGCGATCCCGGACACGCCGCTCGAGCTGAACACTTATGTGGATAAAGCAGCGAAGGCGATCGGCGTGAAGATCGACGAGTCGTCGGCGGTGCAACCCTCGGAGGGGTCGCGCTTCAGCCAGCACGGGCTGCAGATCAAGCTGCGGAAGCTGACGCTCTCGCAGCTCGGGGGGCTGCTCAAGCAGCTCGAGGGTTCGCGGACCCACGTGGTTCAGGTGACCGAGATGACGGTCTACACGCGCTTCTATAACCGCGAGCGGAAGACAGAGGAGATCGACGCCGAGCTCGTGGTCAGCACCTACGAGAAGGCGAAACCGAAGCAGCGTAAGGCGCGCAAGGGGCGGAGGCGCTCATGAGCCCACGACTTCGAGGCGTGCTCAAGTGGATCGGGTACCCGCTCTACGCGCTCTTCGCGTTGGTGCTGATGATCTACCTCACCTTCCCCGCGGCGCGGGTCAAGACGGTGCTCGAGGCGCGGCTGTCGACGCCAGAGCGCCAGGTGCAGATCGGCTCGCTCTCCCTTGGGCCGCTGCTCAGGGTCACCGCCGAGGATCTGCTGGTGACGATTCGCCCCAAACCGACGGTGGCCCCGCGGCTGCCTCTTGGCGGCAAGCCGAAGACGCAGGGCCCGACGACACCGACCAAGCCCAAGGTGCAGCGCCTGCGCGTCAAGCGGCTCAACGCCAGCGTCGGCCTCTTCGCGCTCTTGAGCGGAGGCATAGACGTCGACTTCTCGCTTCGCGGTTTGGGTGGTGAGATCAGCGGCCGCTACGCGATGCAGCGTGAGAAGAAGCGCGTCAAGCATTGGCGCCTGGAGCTCGAGCTGAAGGAGATCTCCGCCAAAGAGGTGCCGCAGCTCTCGAGCCTCGGGCCACCGGTCTACGGCACGCTCTCGGGCAAGCTCGTCCTCGACGCGCCCTTGGGGCAGCTCGGTCGCTCCAGCGGCGAGGTCGACCTCGAGCTGGAAGGCGCCGCCTTCGGCGACAACAAGGCCAAGATCAAGATCAAGGGCAACCCGTTTCTGGCGATGGGTATCACCCTGCCGCGGATCCGTCTCGGCCGCGTCTCGGCAAAGATCTCAGTCACGAAAGGGAAGGTGACGTTCGACAAGGTGGGGGCCAAGTCTTCAGACGTCGAACTCGACGTCACCGGCGGCATGACCCTGCGCAAGCCGCTGCCCTTCTCGAACGTGCGCACCTACGTAAAGTTCAAGCTCAGCCCGCAGCTGGTCAAGCGTCACGCGGCGTTGCAGGCCCTCGGGCCGGCGCTGGGCAAGGGCAAGCGTGCTGATGGCTTCTATGGGATGCTGATCAGCGGGGCGCTGCGTGGGCCGCGGGTGATCCAATCGAAGCTCGGCCTCGGCACCGGTGGCCCACGGCGAATGCGTGGCGCTATCAGCACTCGTCGGCCCCCTCGGCGACGCATGCGCACTCGCGGTGGCCGCTGAGCCGCTGAGCCGCCGAGCCATGGCCGCTGAGCATCTCATCGCAGACCCAGCGATCGCAGCTGGTCGTTGAACGTCGACTTGGGGATATTGAGCGCCCGCGCCGCCTGGGCGCGGTTGCCGTAGACCTCGAGCGCCCACTTGTAGACCTCGTTGCGGATCTCGAGGAAGCTCTTGCCGCGCAGCGCGAGCAGGCCGTCGTCGGGGCGCGTCAGCGGACGATCGGCGCTGTCGATGAAGTCGCTCTTGCAGAGGATGTCGCGCTCGCAGAGCGCCATCGCCCGCTGGACGGCGTGACGCAGCGCGCGGACGTTGCCAGGCCAGGCCTGCCGTGAGAGCCAGGGGGCGAGGCCGCGCTCGAGGCGGGGGCTCTTGCCGTGGGCCTCGCGGGCGACGAAGTGGCGCACCAGCGCGGGGACGTCGGAGGCGCGCTCGCGGAGCGGCGGCAGCTGGATGAAGCCGACGGTCAGTCGGAAGTAGAGATCTTGGCGAAAGCGGCCGCGATCAGCCTCCACCGAGAGGTCGCGATGGGTCGCGGCGAGGAGGCGAACTCGGGCGGGGCGGCTCGTGTCGCTGCCCACCGAGCGCACCACGCCGTCTTCGAGCACACGCAGCAGCTTGGGCTGCAGCTCCATCGGCATCTCGCCGACCTCGTCGAGAAAGAGCGAGCCGCCTTCGGCGCGCTGAAACGCCCCGGCGAAGGCATCGACCGCGCCGGTGAAGGCGCCTCGGACGTGGCCGAAGAGCTCGCTCTCGGCGAGCTCGCGGGGGATCGCCGCGCAGTTGATCGCCTCGAAGGGCCCCGTCGCGACGCGGCTCGCCTCGTGGATCGCGCGGGCGACGAGCTCCTTGCCAGTGCCCGTCTCGCCGGAGATGAGCACCGGGTAGCCGCTGCGGGCGAAGCGCTCGATACGACGATAAACCTCGCACATCCGCGGGTGGTCGCCGACGAGGCCGTGAAGGTTCGCCTCGTCGGGGATCACGCCGGAGGGCTCGACGGTGAGGCGGGTGCGGCCGATGTCGATGCGGGCGCGAGGGTCGAGGTCGCAGCGCATGACGCGGAGATTGTTGACCCAGGTGCCGTTGCGGCTGCCCGCGTCCTGAAGCACGAGGTCGCCACGATCCCACGACACCGTGCAGTGATGCTTTGACACGTAGGGATCGTTGAGGAAGAGGTCGCAGTTCCGGTCGCTGCCGACCGTCAGCCGTTCTCCACGGATTTCAACGCTCTTTCCTTGTCCCACGACCCGCAACGACGCCCGATAGCGCGTTCGCGGCTCGGCTCCGCGCGGACCGACGCGAGTCCTCTTGCCTTCCAGCATCGTACACCTCCCTATATGTGTGCCAGGCTTATCGGTGGCGCTGCGCAGATGTTGCGGATTCGTTTCGGGGATCGCGTTTCTCTGTGGACGTCGCGCCCAAGCGACCGGCTGATTTGCGTTAGCGCTAGCTTCTGGCGACTCTACTGACGGCGGCAAGAGCACGACGCGATCCTCATCTGGCTACTCGAGTTGACGAACGCTCGGCCCTCGACGCGCTCCAGGCGCTGCGCCCTCGGCTGATGGCGCTGCCTTCCGCCGACGTCTGGACTGCGAACGCACGCCCGAGTCGAGCGTTGGCGTCGTCGCTGGAGTTGGTGACGCTTGCTCGGGGACTGGCCCAGGCTGAGATCACGTCGTACTTCAAGCGGATGCCGCCCGAGCTCGAGGAGCTCGCGCTAGCGTTCATGGCGGCAGTCAAGACGCTCGAGTCCAACGCGGACCGGGAGGCTCGGGTTGCGCGACGAGCCAAGGAGCTGCTGGAGGTGATAGCGCCTCGTGATCGCGCGGTCACCAAGGCGCTCACCAGGCTTGATGGAGGCGGGGGGCGGCGAGCCGTTGCCAACGACCTCGCGGCGCTCAACCCTCAGCTCGATCGTCTCCGGGGGCGTCTCCCCGCCGAGGCCTGCTAGCGCGCTGATCCGCTTAGCGGACCGAGCTGCGCGAGGGATGGGGAATCACGGCGTAGGAGCGAGCAGGGCGCCCGCTGGTCGCACGCAACCGACGAGTGACAACCGCCGTGATGTCGCAGACCAACGCGGCGACGGGAGGGGAGTTGGTCTGCGCTCTAGTCGTGCTGAGCAGCTTGTGTCAGCTACTTGCCGCGGCGTGTCTTCTTCTTAGCGTTCTGGATCATTCGCTGTAGCTCAGGGAGGTTTTGTTGCACTCGACGCAGGCCTATGGCTGCCCCCTGCGCTGCGAGTTTAGGCATCAACCGAACCGACTTCTTGCCCACCGGCGTCTGATAGAAGCGTATCAGCTCCTGCATCTCCTGTTGCGAAAACGCCGCCAAATAGATTTGCGCCACCTGGTCGCGGAGGCTCTTCCAGCTCAAGTACTTTCGCAGGAAGCGTCGAAGCACGCCTTGAAAGCGGCGTATTGCTGGGTTGCTGCGGCTAAACACCTGGAGCTGCTGATTGATGGCCCTATTCATGACCTGTGGCAACTCCATCGCCTTGAAGAGTCTATTCACCGTCGCTTGATGGCTCTTGGAGAAGGTTTTGGCTCCGGCAGGGTTTGTCAGCGCTACCATTGAAAAAAGAACAACCAGACTCACAGCTGTACGCATTCTAAAACCTTTGGTGAAGTCGTCAGGGGTTTCTTTAATGAATAGTAACGAAGTATGATATCGAGTTCGAGCCCGATTTCAGCAAGAAAACGCGGACCATCCAGGGTATCTAGGCGACCGTAGCACATAGGTCGCGATCGCGGCTCGCGCCTGCTCGATCCGCTGCGCGTCCACGATCGACCTCCTCGGTTCGCCCAAGGGCTCCAGGGGGAGGCCCTGCAAGCCGGCCGGGATCGGCAAGAGCTCACCACTGCGGGGCCGCGGTTGTTGCCCCTCCCAGGTGGTCACCCTGCAAGCCGGCCGGGATCGGCAAGAGCTCACCACCCATGACCACCTCGCTCAGTCGTTGGCCTTGATCGCCCGCGTGTCGGCCCAGCGTTTGATCTCTTTGATCCGCTCGGACATCGTCGTCGCTAGCGGGACGATCTGCGACATCGCGCGGTAGAGGTCTTTGTTGGTCACCGCGCGGCCCTGGTCGAAGGCGAGGTACATCGCGGTCTTGACGAGCTCGGCGAGCTCGGCGCCGTTGAAGTTGGTGGTCGATTTGGAGATCGACAGCAGGTCGAAGTCGTCCGGGTTGGGGACGTTGTGTTTGGCCAGGTGCACCGCGAGGATGTCGTAGCGCTCGCTCTGTGTCGGCAGATCGACGAAGAAGATCTGGTCGAAGCGGCCCTTCCGTAAGAGCTCTGGCGGCAGCTGGTCGATCTCGTTGGCGGTGGCGGCCACGAAGACCATCTGCTGTTTTTCCTGCATCCAGGTCAGAAAGGAGCTGAAGATGCGCGTCGCCAGACTTGCGCCTTCGCCGTCGGTGCCGACCAGCGCGGTCTCGATCTCGTCGATCCAGAGCACACAGGGGGCGATCGCCTCGGCGATCTGGATCGCGCGCTCCAGCGTACGCTCCGGGGTGCCGGCGAGGGCAGCGTAGATCCGGTTCATGTCGAGCCGGATCAGCGGCATCTGCCAGTAGCTGCTGATCGCCTGCACGGCCATCGACTTACCGCAGCCGCTGATGCCGGTGACGAGCAGCCCCTTGGGCGGCTCGAGGCCGAAGTCTTTGGCCTCGCGGGTGAAGAAGCCGAGGCGCTGGCGTAGCCAGTCCTTGAGGTTCTCGAGCCCGCCGATGTCGTCGAGGCTGATCCGCGGTGGGATGAAGTCGAGGATGCCCTCCTTGCGCACGATCTGGCGCTTCTCCTCGTAGAGCCTGTCGATGATAGACGGTCCGACGCTCCGTTTGCCCACCAACAGCTTGGTGAAGGCGCCTCGCGCCTCGTCCTCGGTGAGACCGAGGGAGCCGCGGAGGAGCTTATCGTAGTGCTCTCCGAGCTCCACAGCCAGGCCCTTCATGCCCCCTGCGACCTCCTGAAAGACCTCGTCGAGCTCCTCCATCGTGGGCATCGGTAGATCGATGACGATGACCTCTTTTTCGAGCTCGCGGGGGATCCGCAGCTCGGGGCCGGAGAGGAAGAGCGCCTTGTAGCTGCGTCGCAGCGCGCGATAGACGTCGCGCAGTCGACGCACCACCTGGGGGTCCTCGTAGTGGCGGTGCAGGTCGCGGAAGAAGAAGAGCGCGGTCTTGGGGTGGGTGAGCACGGCGTCCAGCGCCGCGAGCGGCTCGTTGGTGTTCGGCAGCGGCTCTTCGTCGGCGAAGCAGAGCCCCTCGGTGACAGACCAGGTGACGAAGGGGATCGGCTGCGAGAAGGCCCGGGCGGCGAGGCTGTCGAGGGCCCGCTCGAGCCGCTCCTCCTCGTAGGTCTGGACGTAGATGATCGCGTGGCGTGACGCGAGCAGCTTGCGCAGCTCGTCGTCGAAGGCCTGCGTACCAGCGTTTTTCTGCATGACGCTCTTCCTCGCGAGTGGAGAGCATTGTTGAGGCAATGGGTGCTCGCAGGCAAGTGGACAGCTCGTCAGATCCGCAGCAGCTGGGGCAGGTGGCGGTGTTCCCAGGTGCGCGCCTCGGCGATGCCCTCGAAGCGGGCCTCGGCCTCGTTGAACGCTCGGGTATGAAACTGGCGGCGGCCGTTGACGGTGGGGATCGGCAGCACGGCGTGAAGCATCTCGTGAAAGACGACCCATTGGAGATAGACTGGCGGAATCCAGCCCTGGTCAAGGCCCGGGTGGATGCGGATCAGCCGCTCCTCGACGGTGTAGCTCCCCAGCCGCACGCTGCTGCGCGCCTTGCCTCGCGCCGCGTTCCGGCCCCAGGTGATCCCGGCCGAGACCTCGCCCTTGAAGTAGCGCTCGTTGAGCACGTTGAAGGTCGCTTGGAGATCGTGATGCTTGCCTTCGGTGCGCAGCTGGACCTCGCGACGGGCGGCCTTGGAGTCTTCGCTGGGCTCGCGGATGCGGTGGTCGTTGAAATCGATGTAGCGGCCGAGGGCGCGGGAGGCCTTGCGATCGTCGAGCACGATGTAGCGGGCCAGGGCGTCGACGATCTCCTCCGGCGCGTCGCAGAAGAGATGGTGCACCCGGACGTCGTAGTGCCGGCGCGGCGCGTCGCGCCGGACCGTGATCATCACGGATCGGTTGTCTGTCAGCGCGAGATCCAGGCTGCCGTGGCCGAGGCGGCGCATCAGCCGCTGCGTCAGCCCTTGAGCCTGTTGGATCCGAAGCGCCGGACCGAGCGGCAGCGCGCGACCGCCGAGACGTGTCGCGGTCGATCCAGCCCGGCGGCGCGGCTTCTGGGTCTCGTTGTCGACGTTCGCGTTCTGGATCTCGTTGTCGACATTCGCGTCGCCGCTCGCGTCAGGACAATCGTCAGGTGGATCATGGGTCTCGACCGTCTGCACCGTGGTGCGGCGCGGGCGAGACGTGGAGAAACAGACCTGGGTTAATCGCTTGGTTGGGTGCTGCATATGGGATTTGTCTGTGTGGCGAGCGGGCGCCAAACCAAACCGCCTTGCGGCTCCTGATTCGTCGTATTGCCATGGCCACCGACAGCTCGACACTCCGAAACGACAGCTCGTCGCTGTCGCCCGCCGAGGGCCGTTGGATCCGTTCGACGTCAAAGATTATAGGGGCGCCTCTTGGCCCTGATCAATTTTCTGCACTCCCGGGAAATCGCCTGAGAGCCGGCGTATTGGCTGTTTGCGAAAAGTTGACTTCTTGCGCGGGGCGATCTGCGGCGGCGCTCTGCTGAGCCTACGCGATCCTCGCGGTGGGCTGCCCGCGGCCCCCCGAGGCGGTCATGGGCGGATCCGCGCGAGGCCGCGCGCCGGATCTCGCGACGAGATCCACGACGCGCGACGCCAAGGTGGCGCGCACGGCGCTCATCGGATCCGGAGGGCGTACGCTAGAGGGTGTGGGCGGATCGACGCGCTTGAAGAGCACCCCTACATATGCCTCCCATCGCCGGGCACAGCACTGCCGGCTGCTCGAGGCATCAGAGAGCTCGCCATACCACCCGTATGGCTCATGTCTTCGGCTACCCAAGAGGCTCGGCAGCTCAGCACCCGGCTCGGTCCCGAATGTGTAGGGGTACTCTGAGGCAGAACAACGCGCGGCTCGCCTCTCTCGGGTTGCGCTCGAGTCCACCCCAAGCCCCCGCCGCCCGCGTCGACCTGGATCCAACGGATCCACGCCCGCGATCCATCGGATGGGCTCGCTCAGCGGTCGTCGCGCTCATGCGCCTGCTCTAGCGCCCAGCGCGCCGCTGCGCTGACCTCCTCACGGGGGCTCTCGCTCGCCTCCTCGAGCGCCACGACGAGCTCGGGCCGGCTGCCCTCGCGCAGCCGATTGCCCGCGGCGAAGGCGGCGTTTCTTGCCAGCTGCGGTCGCGACGTGCGACCGAGCGCCTTGCCTCGCACCAGCCGCCGGTAGTCGCCGCTGCGCTGCGTGAGCAGCTGCGCCAGGTCGAGGGTCGCCAGGTGGGCGCTGGCGTCGAGGCGTGGATCGACGGGGATGGCGTCGGAGCGCCGGGTGGGGCGGTTGTAGGGGCAGACCTGCTGGCAGTCGTCGCAGCCGAAGACCCAGCTCCCAGAGCCGCGGCGCAGCGAGCCGTCGGGGTCGAGCGCGTCGTCGAAGGGGCCAGCGCGCTCGATCGTCAGATAGGAGACGCAGCGACGGGCGTCGAGGCGATAGCCGTCGGTGGCGAGGGCCGCGGTAGGGCAGGCGTCGATGCAGAGCCTGCAGCTGCCGCAGCGCGCGTCTGCGGGGCTGTCTGCGGGCAGCGGTGCCGAGGTCAGCAGCACGCCGAGCACGGTGTAGGAGCCCACACCTGGCGTGAGCAGCATCGTGTTCTTGCCGATGAAGCCGACACCGGCGGCCATCGCCAGCTCGCGTTCGAGGAGCGGCGCGGTGTCGACGCAGGCGCGATGCTCGAGCTCGTGACCGCCGAGCTGGTCGTTCAGCCAATCGGCGAGGGCGGCGAGGCCTTCGCGCAGAACGCGGTGGTAGTCCTGTCCTCGGGCGTAGCGTGCCACGCGCCCCTGACTCGCCGCGAGCGGCGCCTCGGCGCTCGGCCGGGCGTAGCAGGCTACGACGACGATCGCCGCGCGGGCCGAGGGCAGCAGCTGCAGCGGCGCGGCGCGGTCTCGAGGCTCACGGGCCATATAGCCGAGCTCGCCATGCTCGCCGCGTGCCAGCCAGCGCTCGAGCGCCGCGCGGCCTCGGGCGACCGGCGTCACCGGGGCGACGCCGAGACGCGCGAAGCCGAGCTCTTTCGCACGTTCACGCAAGTGGGCGACGATCGCGTCGGGCAGCTTTTTCCCTGGCAACGGGTGGCCTTTCTGCATTACCACCATCCTATGGCACGTCAGAACCTCTCTGGTTGGGGAAACTATCCACGCGTCGATTGTGAGGTCCGTCGCCCAGGAGCGCCCGGTGAGATCTCGCGCTGGCTTGGCTCCGCGGGCGTGATCGCCCGCGGCCTCGGCCGTAGCTACGGTGATCAGGCGATCAGCGAGCGCGGCCTCGTGCTTGACCTCACGGGCCTCGATCGCTACCTCGACTTCGACGAGGAGACGGGGCTTCTGACCTGCGAGGCGGGCGTCAGCCTGCGCCAGATCATCGACGACTTCGCGCCACGAGGCTTCTTCCCGCTGGTCACCCCGGGGACCAAGTTCGTCACCGTGGGTGGCTGCATCGCCAACGACGTCCACGGCAAGGCGCATCACGTCGACGGCTGCTTCTCCAGCTGCGTCGAGTCGTTCACCACCTTGCTCGCCGACGGCAGCGTCGTGCGCGCCAGCCGCGATGATCACGCCGACCTCTTCTGGGCCAGCTTTGGCGGGCTGGGCTTGCTCGGTGTGGTGCTCACCGCGACGATCCGCCTGCGTCGCGTCGAGACGACGTTCTTTCAGCAGGAAGCGATCGAGGTCGGAGACCTCGACGAGCTCCTCGCCGCCTTCGACGAGGTCGACGCGCGCTTCCCCTACTCGGTGGCCTGGATCGATCCCCTCGCCACCGGCGATCGGCAAGGGCGGGGCGTGCTCACGGTCGGAGACCACGCCAGCCTCGACGATCTTCCGCCACGCAAGCGGGGAAAGCCGCTGCGGGTCAGCCCCCCGTCGCCGGTGGTGGTGCCCTTCGAGCTGCCCGAGCTCGCGCTCAACCCGCTGACCCTGCGGCTGCTCAACCTGGTGATCCACCAGGTACAAGCTCGCGGCGCGGCGATCGCCCACTACGAGAAGTTCTTCTACCCCCTCGACGCGATCGGCGAGTGGAAGCGTGGGTACGGGCGGCGGGGCTTCACCCAGTACCAGTTCGTGGTGCCCCTCGAGGACGGCGCGGCGCGGATGAGGCCGATCCTCGACCGCATCGCCGGCAGCGGCCTCCTGCCTTTCCTCAACGTGCTAAAGAAGCTCGGCCCGGAGCAGGGGATGCTCTCCTTTCCGCGCGAGGGCTACACGTTCGCCATCGATTTTCCGATCCAGCCCGGCCTGGCCGAGCTGCTCGGCGAGCTCGACGAGATGGTGATCGCCGCCGAGGGGCGCGTGTACCTCGGCAAAGACGCCTTCACCACGCCTGAAGCCCTCGAGCGGATGTACCCCAAGCTCGGGCAGTGGCGCGCGATCAAGGCCAAGTACGATCCTGACGACGTGTTCGCCTCACACCTCTCTCGGCGCGTGGGCCTCACAGGCTAGAGCGCTGACCCGCTTCCCTCCCGTCGCCGCGCTGGTCTGCGACATCACAGCGGTTGTCGCTCGTCGGTTGCGTGCTACCAGCAGGCGCCCTTCTCGCTCCTACGCTGTGATTTCGGATCCTTCGCGAAGCTCGATCCGGTAAGCGGATCCGCGCCCGAGCCTCTTTTGCTCTGAAGAGCTTCCCGACACGGTCCTCCCGTCGCCAGACACAGCACGGCCGGCCGCTTTCGATGCCTCAGAACGCTCGCCATACCACCCGTATGGTGGCTCGTTTCTTCGGCTACGAAACCGGCTCGGCAGCTCAGCACCCGGCTCGGTCCCGGATTTGTGGGGAAGCTGATTTGTGGGGAAGCTCTGAAGTCGGGTGGGCTCATCCGAGTGTCGGGTCGGCTCTTGCCAAGACGCTCCGACGTGACGGAGACTTCAGCGATGCTCACCCCCGCGACCGCCGCCGAGACCGAGCGCAGCGTCCTCGAGGGTCCGCTGCGCCGTCGCTTGGCGCGCGTGGCGGCCGCCGACGGCGGGGCGCTGCCTCGCCTGGAGCCGAGCCCCGGGGCGCCGACGCCGCTGATCGGTCGCGTCGCCGACGAGGATCCGCTCTGTCGAGCCGAGGAGGCGGCGGCACGCGAGTCTCCCGCGGGGCTGCTTCGCGCGCTGGGGGCGCTGGCGTTGCTCGCTGACAGCCGGCGCGTGGCGCTCGCCGTGCGCGACGACTATCGCGATCTGCTCGTCACGCTGCGACAGCTGGCGGCGGATACCCGGATCGAGATCGTCTCCGTGCCAGCGCGCTACCCACGCGACAACGACAGCCTCCGCTGCGACGTCGCGGCGGCGCTCGATCGCTTGCCCTCCGCCTACGAGGGGGCGCCGGTCTTCGACGCCTTGGTGCTGCGCGACGTCGCGACCGCGCTCGACGGCGCTCAGCAGCCAGATCGGCTGGTCAGCGTCGTCGGCGCCGTGTCCCGGCCAGTCACACGTGCGTTACCTCTCGGCTGCTCGATCGAAGACGCGGTGGCGGCCGCCGGAGGGATCGCCGCTGGGGTGTCTGCTGTCGCCTGGGTCGCCTACGAGAACGGTCTGCTGGGTGGGCTACGTCGCGACGCGGACGACGTCGTAGACCTCGCCACGCGCTCGCTGGTGATACTGCCCGCGACACATCCCCGGGTGCGAGAGGACGCCGTGCCGCTCGCCGATCGCGTACGGCAGGCGGCCGCGGCTTGTCTGCAGTGCCAGGTCTGCAGGGAGGGCTGTCCGGTCTGGCTGACGCGTGGCGGATTACAGCCGCATCTGCTGACCCGGCAGCTCGCCCGCGGCTTCGCTGGGGCAGACGCACCCTTGCCTCCCGACGAGGAGGCCTCGGCTCTGGCGTCGCTGACCTGCATCGGCTGCGGCAGCTGCACCCTCCGCTGTCCCTCGAACGTCGATCCGGCGCGGCTGGTTCGCGCGACGGCGGCGCAGCTTCGGGATTCGGGCGCGGTCGTCGAGCGACCGCTGCCCCTCGCGCCACGGGTCGAGCGCGCCGATCGGCTGCTCTCCTTGGCCCGGCTGCGGCAGCTCTACCAGCCCTTCAGTGACGCCGAGGGGAGGCATGCGATCGATCCCCGTCCCTTCACCCCGAGCCTCGTCGCCCTGCCGCTTCGCGATCCGCGCGGCGAGGCCCGCCCCGCGCTGGTGGTCCGGGGTGACGAGCTACGCCGAGGGGAGCCCGTGACGCGTCAGACCCCCAGCGCCGTCGCGCTCTTCGCGCCGCGCGCTGGCGTCGTCGAGGCCATCGACCCCGACCGCGGCCTGCTCCTTCGTTGTCGCTAAGAGCACCCCTACACATTCCTCCCGTCGCCGGGCACCGCGCTGCCGGCCGCTTTTTCGGCCTCAGAACGCTCGCCATACCACCCGTATGGCTCATGTCTTCGGCTACGACATCGGCTCGGCAGCTCAGCACCCGGCTCGGTCCCGAATGTGTGGGGAAGCTCTTAAGCTATCTGACAGACGAGCAACGAAGCCGGCGGAGTCCAGGAGCAGCGATCGTTCACAGAGCGTTCACTGCTTTCCCGGTCGCTGCGCTTCGTACTGCGAGTTCGCTTCGGTCTCGCTCGTCGCGCTGTGCTCTTCACTGCGCTCTTCACCGCGCTCTTCGCCGCGCTCTTCGCTGCGCTTCTCCTGCGCGCGCGCATCGGCCTCCTCGGCGAGCTCGCGCTGACCACGCTGCTCCATCGCCGCGGCCTTGGCGGCGACCTGGCGGTCTTTGGGGGAGGGCTCCGCGGGCGCCAGCGCGGCGCGTTGGGCGCGACGGGCCCTCGAGATCGTCTCTTTCGGGGTGCGCCCCTCGCTGAGGCTGATGTCGACCTCGCCACCCACGGCGTAGCGCTTGCCATCAGGGCCGACCTGATAGGTGTAGCTCGCGCCCCCCCGGGCGAGATCGCCCGCCGCCGCGATGTGGGCCTGCTCGTGAGTCTTGACCTCTCGGTCACGGCTCTTCAGCTCGCGGATCTCTTGCGCTTGCTCGGGTGTCAGCTCGTCCTTGTTCGCAGCCTCGATCGCTTCGCCATCCTTGGTCTCTTCGTCCTCAGCCGCCTTCTTCGCCACGTCGCCCTTGGGTTCGTTCCCTCGGATCGCCTCCTGGCCGGCGAGCTGTACGTGGGTGACCTTCTCGAAGCTGGCCGAGATCGCGGCCAGGCGGTCGGCGAGCTGGGCCCGGCGCTGGGCGCTGCCGGAGAGCTCGGTCTTGGCCGCGGCCTCGATCGCCGTCGAGCCCTCGGTCTCGGTTGGCGGCTCGCTCTGAACTGGCGGGGGCGAGAACGCCGCGGCGAGCTCGGCGGCTAACCTGGGGTCGACGCTGGGATCCACGGGCGCGGGCATACGGAGCCTCCTCCCACGGCTCAACGGCCGCCAGGGGTCGGATCTTGAGCGAGCGTTCTGGAGGCATCGAAAGGGGCCAGCCGCGCGTTATGCCTGGCGACAGGATGTGTGGGGGCTCGAGCTCAGCGTCCCTCGTCGGCCTGATCGATGCGCTCGAGGAGTGGCGAGGTGGGGGCCTCGCCCAGCAGCGCGGCCCGCCCTCGGGCGATCGCGTCTTCGAGCCCCGCGGTGGTCGGTAGCGCAGCGACCTCCTGCAGCGCCACCCAGCGCACCTGCTGGACGTCGGAGGCGGCGCGGGCCGCTCCACGCAGGGCTTCGCCACAGAAGTCCACGATCAGGAAGTGATACTCCACCTCGCCCTCCTCATCGCGGAGCACGCGGTCGATCAGCTTCACGGGCTGCTCGATCAGCCGCACCTGGAGGCCGGTCTCCTCGAGCACCTCGCGGGCGCAGGCCTCGGCCAGCGCCTCGCCGCGCTCGACGAGGCCCCCGGGGACCGACCACAGCCCCTGCGCAGGCGGGGCGCCGCGCTCGACGAGCAGCACGGCTTCGCGCTCCGGATCGAAGATGATCCCGCCCACGCCGATCAGCGGGCGACCTCGCCGCCGGTCGCTTTGACCGGTCTCGGTCGTCTGATAAGCCATCTGTCGACTCCTCTGCGGATCCGTTGTGGACCGCGCTCTCCTTGTCGGCTGTCCTTGGCGCCCGTGCTTGTCGTCCGTGCTTGTTGCCCGTCCTTGTTGCTCGTCCAACCCGAGCCTATACTGCGCTATCGGTCTGCGCTCGTGCGGACCGCGGAGCTTTCATGTTGGAGACCCTCATCATCGCAGCCGCGCTCGCCGCGGGCGCCGTGGTCGGCGTCATGTCGTCTCGTGAGCGTTCGCGCAAGCGCGCACGCGAGCACGTCGCCGCCGCCGAGCAGCGCGCGCGCCGCGTCCGCGAGGAGTCGGCTCGCTCCATCGAGCTGACCCACCGCGAGAGCCAAGCGCAGGTCGCCGAAGAGGTGTTGCAGGTCGAGCGCCTGGCTGACGCCGAGCGCGAGGCTGCGAGCGAAGAGATCGAGCGCCTGCGGATCCGTATCAACCGCAGCAAGCAGCGTGTCGAGGCACGAGAGCGCGAGCTCGACGAACGCCAGGCGGGCGTCGACGCGCGCTTCAAGGAGCTGCGCCTCCAGCGCGCGGCGAACAAGGAGCTCCGCGAGGAGGCCAAGGCGCTGCGAGGTCAGAAGCGAGGCGTGCTCGAGGAGCGGGCCGAGGTCAAGGCCGCCGATCTGGCGACGACGATCAGCGACACGCTGATCGAGGAGACCCGCTCGGAGTGCGCCGACCGGCTGCGCAACCTCGAGAGCAACGTCGGAGAGGAGCCGGCGCGTGACGCCAAGCGCGTGATGGGGATCTCCATCGCACGCTATGTGGGCCACTGTCAACGCGACCGCGGCGTCTCGACCTTGGCCCTTGGCGCTGGACAGGCCGAGCGGCTACACAGCAAATACGCTGGCTTCGTCGACCAGCTCGGCGACGAGCTGGGGATCTCGATCTCCGTCGCTGAGAGCGGCGACTCGCTGCGGATGGACACCGGCGATGGTGTGGGTCGCGAGCTCTGCCGTCGTGTCCTGACCCGCCTGCTCTCGGAGAAGAAGGGCAAGGAGAAGGATCCGGAGTCCCTGCTGCCGGCGATTCGCACCGAGCTCGAGCGCGAGATCGTCAAGCTGGGCAAGAAGGCCTTCACCCAGCTCGGGCTGAAGCCCGCTCATCCCGAGATCATCGATCTGGTGGGGCGGCTCAACTGGCGCACCAGCTACACCCAGAACCAATACCGCCACGCCCTCGAGGCCGCAAAGCTCTCAGGGCTGATGGCCGGCGAGCTCGAGCTCGATCCGGTGATCGCCAAGCGCGGCACCCTGCTTCACGACATCGGCAAGGCCCTGACCCACGCGGTGGAGGGTTCCCATGCGCTGATCGGCGCCGAGATCGCGCGTCGCGTTGGCGAAGACGAGCGCGTGGCCAACGCGATCGGCGCTCACCATGGCGAAGAGCCGATGAGCAGCCCCTACGCCTGGCTCGCCGCCGCGGCCGACGCCATGAGCGGCGGTCGCCCCGGTGCCCGTCGTGAGATCGTCGAGTCTTATGGGGATCGCATCGGCGACCTCGAACGCATCGCCTCTGGCTTCCGCGGCGTCGCCGCTGTACACGCCGTCCAGGCGGGCCGCGAGCTGCGCGTCATCGTCGACGAGCGCCGCGTCAAAGATGGCAAGCTCGAAGACCTCTCCGCTGAGATTGCCGACAAGATCTCCGACGAGATGACCTTCCCCGGCCAGATCAAGGTCACCGTGATCCGCGAGTTCCGCGCCACCGCCACGGCGAACTGAGCCGACGCCTGGCAAGGTCCGGCTGACTCACCTACCGTCAGAGCGCTGTTTCCTCGTTGGTCTTCGCGGGGCGGCGTTGGTATCGATCGCGGGCGCGAGCAACAACGAGCGAACGACGGCCAGTGGATCGCTTCCTCTTCACCTTTGACCGGGTCGGCCTTTCGCAGACCGGCGCAGCAACGAAAGGTAAGCTGGTCTGCGCTCTAGCCTACAGACAGCTGCAGAGGTCGGTCTTGGCGCCGGCGTCGGAGGCACCGCAGCCGCCGCCGGAGTCCTCGAGGGGACCCGCGTCAGGGGGGCTGGCGCCGCCACCAAAGTCCTCGAGGGGACCCGCGTCAGGGGGGCTGGCGCTACCGCTACCCTCACAGCGCGTCGACTGCAAGACGCCGGCGGGGTCATGGCAGACCAGGCAGGAGAGCGATCCGATGGTCAGCTTGTGGCAGGTGTTGGTGCTTGGCGGCGGTGCCGTGGTGCAGGAGACGACCTCAATCCCCGCGCTATCGCAGGCGACACAGATCGCGCCCTGCTGCGTGTTGAAGGTCCAGCAGTTGGGGACCTGGGCGGGTGAGGTGTCATCGCTCGGCAGGCCGCCGTCGTCGTCGTTCGGTCCAAAGGGACCATCGCCGCCGCTTCCCCAGCCGTTTTTGCTATGGCATCTCGAGGTGCAAGGTCTCTCCCCGTACTCGTCATCACAACCTGATAAGGCCCACGCTGCGATCAGCAGGGTGGCCAAGAGTGTGGATAGTCTGCAGATACCTTTCCGTCTCATGCCGGTTGGCGTCATGGCTCCTCCTTGCGTCTTGGGACGTCCGAGAGGTTGGTCCGCCCTATCGGTCTCGATTGGAAAAACAGGCTGCTAGAGCGCTGATCAGCTTACCGGACCGAGCTGCGCGAAGGATGCAAAATCACAGCGTAGGAGCGAGAAGGGCGCCTGCTGGTAGCAAGCGACCGACGAGCAACAACCGCTGTGATTTCGCAGACCAGCGCGGCGACGGGAGGTAAGTTGGTCAGCGCTCTAGAGCGCCCGACGCTCGCGCTCGATCATCCGGGCCAGGTCTTGCCGCGCGTATTTGATCCGCTTGGCCACGGTGCTGACGCGCGCGCCGACCTGTTCGCCGATCTCTTCGAGGCTCAGCCCCTCGCCGACGCGCAAGAGCAGCGCGATGCGCTTCTTCGGCTTGAGGCGCTCGATGTAGCGCGATACCGTGTCGAGCTCTTGCTGCAGGGCGGCGATGCTCTCGGGAGAGCGCTGGGCTGCCGGGCGCTCGTCGACCTCATCCCCGACGCCGTCGGAAAACCAGCGCCGCCGCGAGCGTCGCTTGAGGTGGTCGTAGGCGATGTTGGTCGCGATGCGGTAGATGTAGGTCTGCAGCTGGGCGTCGCCGCGGAAGCGATGAAGCCCGACGAAGAGCTCGCTAAAGACCTGCTGCAGCAGGTCCTCCCGCTCGGCGTCGCGGCCAAGGAGGCGGGTCAGCCGTCCATAGACGGCCTGAGCGTGGCGTCGGTAGAGCTCCTGTTGCGCTTCGCCATCGTTGAGCTGAGCGCGGGCGACCAGTATCGCCTCGCTGTCGTCGCTCGAGCTCTGGGGTGAGGGCAATGAGGAGCGAGCGCGGGGCGGAGACGGGAGGGGGATCGCTGTGGCGCCGTTGAGCTGGGGCGGGGCGCTGCTGGTAGGGTGGGGGGCGCTGCTGCTATCGGTTAGGCTCACGAGGTCGGTCCTCCCTACGTGCTCTGTCTTCGCCCGACCCTTCAATTGGAAAAAACGGCGAGACGCGGTGGAGGCGCTTGGGCCTACTCCTCACACCATGGGGCGACGTTGGTCTTGTCAATCACGATCTCGCCAGCAGCTCGGGTCAGATCGAGGGTGCCACTCCAGATTGGCTTGGCGCCGCCGGGCTCGTCGGTGACCTCGCGCACGATCTCGATATCGATGCTGCCGCCGCTGACGCCGGTGAGCGTGGTCTTGTAGTCGAAGACGCACATGCAGTCGCAGCGCGCCCCCTTTTCCGGCGCGTCTTTCTGATGCACCACGAACACGCCGTTTTGCTCTTTGACCTGCACCGTGTGGTCGCCGCAGCAGTTGAGCAGGACGCGGTCGTCCGAGAGGATCAGCGTCTTGGTGATCGCGTCGTAACGCCAGCGCAGCGCCTCGGCGTCGCAATAAGGCGTGGGAGCTGGCGAGTCGGCCTCGTAGCTCTTGCTACGGGTAGCGAAGCCTCCGCATTCGCTAACGCTTGAGGCGGCCTGGACGGTGGTGGGATCTGGGGTGGCGTTGGGGTCGCCGCCGCAGGCCGTGAGGATCAGGGCGCAGGAGAGGGCGACGAGGGTGGAAGGTGTCCAAGGTCGAGTGATCATAAGGTCCTCCAATGGTCGTGTGACGTAGGCCAACAAGGGTTTCGTTGTCGCTCTGGTTCCGATACACAGACCGTGCCAGCCAGGGTATGCTGGCCAACTAGTCGTCATCACATTGGTTGGCCGGGGACGACGCGATGCGTGCTTGTATCATCGAGTAGTGGTATGTATCTTTGAGTTTACTAGCCGGGAGCGGCTGCTCGTCGGAAGACTCCCGCAGCAGCGACGCGGAGCTGAGCTCTCGAGACCAGGGGATGCTGGACGCCGTCGCTGAGGATCGGGCGGGTGGGGCGGAGCCGTCGCAAACAATGCTAATGTGAGCGACCGAGGTGGACAAGACCCGCCCGAAGGGGCCGGGAAGGCCGCCCGAGAGGAGGCACGCGTGAGCGACAACAGCGGTTGGTATGTCGGCCTCAACGGCCAGCAGCAGGGCCCTCTGACGCAGGAGCAGCTGCAGCAGATGATCAGCGGCGGGCAGGTCGACGAGACGGCCTACGTTTACCACCAGAGCCTAGCCCAGTGGTCGCCGATCACCACCGTTTCGGCGCTGGCCAACGCGCTGCGGGGTCGGCAGGCCGCCAAGGCGAGCGCGCCGCCACCACCGCCAGCGGGGCCGGCGCCCACCGCCAGCACCGTCGACGAGATTGAGTACGAGGTCTTCGGCGAGGAGATGCAGTACGTTGAGATCGTCCTCGACCCGCAGGAGGCCGCCGTGGCCGAGGCCGGCGCGCTGATGTATATGGATCCGGGCGTCGAGATGGAGACGGTCTTCGGTGATGGCAGCCAGCAGAGCGCGGGCATCTGGGGCAAGCTGAAGGCCGCAGGCAAGCGGATGCTCGTCAACGAGTCGCTCTTCATGACCGTCTTCACCAACGCCGCGGGGGAGCGGCGCACGATCGCCTTCGCGGCGCCCTATCCGGGCAAGATCATCCCGGTCGACCTGCGCCAGCACGGCGGCGTCCTGATCTGCCAAAAGGACGCGTTCCTCTGCGCGGCGAAGGGCATCAGCGTGGGGATCCACCTCCAAAAGAAGCTCGGCGCGGGCCTCTTCGGCGGGGAAGGGTTCATCCTGCAGAAGCTCGAAGGGCTGGGGCAGGCCTTCGTCCACGCAGGCGGCTCGATCCACGCGCGGGAGCTCGCCGCGGGCGAGACGCTGCGTATCGATACGGGCTGCATCGTCGCCTTCGAGCAGCAGGTCAACTACGACGTGCAGCTGGTGGGCGGGATCAAGACCGCCTTCTTTGGCGGCGAAGGGCTCTTCTTCGCTACCCTCACCGGGCCGGGAAAGATCTGGCTGCAGAGCCTGCCCTTCTCTCGGCTCGCGGGGCGGATCCTCTCGGCGATGCCCCAGATGGGCGGCTCCACCGGCGAGGGATCCATCCTCGGCGGTCTCGGCATGGGCGACTGAGAGTGAGCCTGGAGCGCTGAGTTCGAGGTAGGAGCACCCCGAGAGATTTCTCCCGTCGCCGGGCATTGCACTGCCGGCCGCTTTCGATGCCTCAGAGAGCTCGCCGTACCCTTCACGCTGGCCGATTCTCGTCAGCGGCAGATCTCGACCACCCCCGCGCCGACGGCCCGCCCATCGCGGTCGGCGAGGATTCCGGGATCGTGGCCGGTGTACACCCTGAGCTTCGGCGTCAGCGTCATCTGGCCGGCGATGCGGTTGAGCAGCGCGCGGTTTCGGTGTGCGCTGGCCAAGGCCTTACGCGGCAGCAGGAGCGTCTCTCTGCAGGCTCGACGCAGGTAGCATTCATCGCCGACGAAGACGCAGCGTCGACGCGCATCACGGAGCCATAGCACCATCGATCCGGGGGTGTGACCGCCCGCCTGCTCGAGCTCGAGCCCTGGGGCCAGCGAGCGCTTGACCTTCACCAAGCGCAGCCGGTGGGTCGCCCGGGCTCTCCTCAAGAGCCGCGCCAAGGGGCGCCGACCGCGCTGCCGGAGCTTCAGCTCGCGTGATCCGATCCACACCCGCGCTCGCGGATAGAGCCCAAGGCCGCCCGCGTGGTCGAAGTGGCCGTGGGTCAGGACCACGTCGGTGACCCGCTCTGGCTTGATCGTTAGCGTCGCGAGCAGCTCGCGGGGGTGGCGGTAGCGCGACAGCCGCAGGCCACGCCGGTAGCGCTTGGCGGTGAAGCCTGTGTCCACCAACACCACGCGATCGCCCTTGCGTAGCAGGTAGAACAACCAGGCGAAATCCACGCGCTTGGCGCCCTTCGGGGCGCCGTTGATCAGCCGCGCCGGGTAGCGGCTGCGCGCATACTCCAGCACATAGCCTCGCCAGCCCTCCGCGCCGGACGACGTGGACGCGGGGCTCTCGGCCCGCGCGCCGCCCTCGAGCGAGCAGAAGAGGGCGGCTAGTAAGAGGAGCGAGGTCGGGCGGCGCATGGAGAGATCATCCGACTTCGGCGCAGGGACGCCAGCTAAAACGCTCATCAGCAGACGAACTTCGCTGCCCACACCTCGCGTCTGCTCGCTCTGCGCTCAGGAGCTTTCCCACACCTTTCGGACCGAGCCGGGTGCTGAGCTGCCGCGCCGATTTCGTAGCCGAAGGGACGAGCCATACGGGTGGTGCTGGCGAGCGTTCTGAGGCCTAGCAAGCGGCCGGCGGTGCTGCGCTTGGCGACGGGAGGGGTTTGCGGGCGTGCTCCAATCTAACGCCCAGGCCGGGAGACCTCGCTGATCGCGAAGGGGGGCCTCTTTCGAAAGAGCTGAGCGAAGCCCGGCGTCACCACGGCTCGAGCCGCGCCGCGCTTGCCGAGCACGAGCATCGCCTCGAAGCCCTTGGGTAAGCGGGCGAGCCCCGACTCCCCGAGCACGGAGAGGGCGGTGGCCCAGCCGTCGGCGCGCATCGCGTCTGGGCCGATCACCGTGACCGAGGGGATCGCGTCAGCGGGCTCGCCGCTGCGGGGGTCGAGGATATGGCTATAGCGCTTGCCCTCGATGGTGGAGAAGCGGGCGTAGTTGCCGCTGGTGCAGACGGCGCCCTCCTTGATCGCCAAGGTCCCGATCAACCTGGCCTGCTTACGTGTCGGGGCGAAGGGGTCGCGGATCGCCACCTCCCAGCGATCCGCGAGAGGTGGGAGCCCATAGACGCGAAGATCGCCCCCGACGTCGACCAGGCCTCCGGGGGCGCCCTGCGCTCGCAGCGCGTCGACAGCGCGATCGATCCCGTAGCCCTTGGCGATGCCTCCGAGGTCGACTCGAGCGCTGGCTCGGGTCTTCGTCGCGCTGGCCTTCCTCAGGGCGATATCCGGCCACCCAGACGCCGCCCGCGCACCGCGCAGCTCGGCTCGGGTGGGGCGCTTACCGCTCTTGCCGGCGTGTCGCCAGAGCTGGATCAGGGGGCGGCAGGTGATGTCGAAGGCCCCGCCGGAGCGTCGAAAGAGCGCCCGGCTTGCCTTCAAGACCGCGAGGGTCGGCGCCGAGAGCGGGTGCGCTCTGTCTGCGGGGCCCCTATTGAAGCGCGAGAGCTCGCTGCTGCCGATCCAGCTGCTCATCCGTCGTTCGACATCGCGGAGAGCGCTCTCGGCGGCCTGCAGGGCGGCGCCGGCGCGGCTGCGTGCGCTGCGGCGCACCACGACCATCAGCCGGCAGCTCGTGCCCATGATCCGCTGTGGGCGGCGCTCGCGGCGCAGGCGCACGTCGGGCGGGTGGTCGCGGGTGAGGAAGGCCGCGCCGCCGCCGACGACGAGAAGCGCCACGAAGAGGCCAAGGGGCCAGCGAGCCTCGCCGTCGCGTCGCGTATCGGCTGGGGGCAGGGTGCTCATGGCCGGCAGAATACGGGACGGAGGCAGGTCAGGGAAGATCGTGACGTTCAGGACGTTCAGGACGTTCAGGACGTCCAGGACGTTCAGGACGTCCAGGACGTTCTAGAGCGCTGATCAACTTACCGGACCGAGCTGCGCGAAGGATGCGGAATCACGGCGCAGGAGCGAGCTGGGCGCCTGCTGGTAGCACCCAACCGACGAGCGACAACCGCTTTGGTTTCAAAGAGCGCGGCGACGGGAGGCATGTATGGGGGGCTCCTAAGGCACCCAACCGTCGCGGCGCAGGTTGCCGCGGCCCGTTGGCCAGAGCAGGCAGTTATCGCTCGAGCCTGGTACGGTGTAGGCGATCAGCTGCTGGACCTTGTCTTCGCCGTCTTTGAGGCTGACCAGGATCTCCAGCGTGCCATCACCGTCGATGTCGGCGATGGTCGGCACGGGCATCGCGCCGCGCTTGGGCAGCTTGATCTTATGCAGCAGCTTGCCCTTGGCGTCGAGCACGATGAGGTGGCTCTTGCCCTCGTCTGGTGAGTAGCTGTTGAAGACCACCTCGGGGCGGCCGTCGCCGGAGAGGTCAGCCACGACAACGCCCCCGGTGAGCACGCGATCGCTGCTGGTGTAGCGCGTCTTCCAGAGCTCCTTGTTGTCGGCGCTGACGCAGTGGATACGCCCGTCAAAGCCGGCGAAGAGCAGCTCCGGCCCGGCGCTCGGATCGACGTCGGCCACCGTGACCTGGTTGGTGGCGCCGACCACGTTGGTGCCGGCGTAGTCCCAGAGGCCGGCGATGAAGTCCTTGGCGTGGAAGGGCGCCTGCCAGCCAGCGGGGCGCGTGCCGTCGGGCTTCAACACGAAGAGCACGACGCCACGCTCTCGATCGCTCTGCGCGGCGTTCTGCACCGAGCCGAGCACGATCAGCTCGCCCTCGCCGTCACCGTCGAGGTCGGCGATGGCTGGCGCTGAGTTGGTGAAGTGGGCCTGGTTGTCGTTTTGCTCGTCGGGGCTCCAGCCCTGCTGGGCGAGCGCGTAGTCGAGGAAGAAGCGGATGCCGAGAAACTTGTCTTTGTCCTTGAAGATCGACGCGGCGTCGAACGCGCGGCCGCTGCCATCATGCAAGCTGAGGTAGGCGTTGTCTTGTGTGGCGAAGATCTCGGCTCTGCCGTCGCCGGTGATGTCGCCGAGGGCGAGGTTTTGGTCGTAGCCGCCGGTGACGTAGCATTTCGTCGTGCAGCCGGAGGAGCCGCCGGTGTTGGGCGGAAAACCCGGGACCGTCGTCCCATCAGCCTCGAAGGCGATCACGATGTCCTTCTTGCCTCCGCCGGATTTGGGGCTGGTGGTCACGGCGACGATCTCGAGCTTGCCGTCGCCGTCGATGTCGCCCGCCGCGAGCGCGCGCAGCTCGTCTGTGAAGCTGACCGGGAAGCCTGGCAAGGTGTTCCCCTGGCGATCCCACGCGTGGATCTTGCCACGCGCCGCGGCGACGATCTCGAGCCCCTTGGCGGCGACCAGGTCGGCGACCACCGGCGACGACCAGATCCGCCCGCCGGCGGCCCTCTTGAAGCGCAGTGTGCCGTCGGCGCTCCAGACGATCAGCTGATCCCCCCGAGGCGCGATCACCTCGTTTTTCCCGTCGCCGTCGAGGTCGGCCACCGCGGGAGAGCCAAGCCAGGCCTCGTGCCAGCGGTCTTTGTAGACCGTGCTCTTCTGCGGCGCCGCGACCTGAACGCTGCCTCCGCCTGCCACGGCGTTGCAGACTGGCGTTGGTGAAGGCCCGAGGTCTCCTGGCGGCGTCGTGCCGTCGTCCGGCGACGTGCCGTCGTCTGGCTGTGAGCTATCTCCAAAGGAAGGGCCGTCGGTGTTCGCCCCTCCATCGTGGCGAACGCTCGGAGAGTTGTCGCAAGCTGTCGCCCAGAGGAGGGCGCAGAAGACCAACAGCAGCTCTCTATGCATGGCCGGAGTATAGCGCGCTTTGACGCGCTGATGCACAAGGTCGGTGAGACGGTGGCGAGGGGCGGTGTCACCCCCACGCGACAGACCGCGTTAGGAGCTCCCCCACACATTCGGGACTGAGCCGGGGCCTGAGCTGCCGAGCCGATTTCGTAGCCGAAGAGACGAGCCATACAGGTGGTACGGCGAGCTCTCTGAGGCTGAAAAAGCGGCCGGCAGCGCTCTGCCCGGCGATGGGAGGAGGTTGTAAGGGGGAGGTTAGTTTACGATGACCTTGAACTCGATGCGGCGGTTCTTGGCGCGGCCGCGGCGGGACTTGTTGCTGGCGATGGGCGACTGCGAGCCCATGCCCTTGACGAGCAGCCGATCGGCGGCGATGCCCTTCTTGACCAGGTAGTCTTTTACCGCCTGGGCTCGCTTGCGCGACAGCTCGAGGTTGAAGGCGGCCTTACCGCGGTCGTCGGTGTGGCCGCTGATCTCGAGGCGTAGCGCCTTGAAGGAGGTCAGCACCTTCGCGGCGCGGTCGAGGAGGCGATAGGAGCGGCGGCGGATCTTGGCTCGGCCGGTCGCAAAATAGATGCCCTTGATCGCGCCGGTGAAGCGCTTGATCTTCTTCGGCAGCGTATCCGGGCAGCCGTCCTCGTCCTGGTAGCCGTTCTTGGTCTCGGGCTTGTCGGGGCATTTATCCTTCGGATCGATGATCCCGTCTTTATCCTTGTCTGGCGGCAGGCAGCCGTTCCACTTGGCCTCGCCCTTGACCTTCGGACACTTATCCTTGTCATCGGTGACGCCGTCGCCATCGGTGTCCGGCGCCAAGCAGCCGTTCCACTTGGCCTCGCCCTTGACCTTCGGACATTTGTCCTTGTCGTCGGTGACGCCGTCGCCATCGGTGTCCGGCGGCGGGCAGCCTTGATAATCCTTCATCCCGGCGACCTTCGGGCATTTGTCCTCGAGGTCGTTGAGGCCGTCTTTGTCGGTGTCTGGCGGCATGCAGCCGTCGAACTGCGGCATGCCGACCTCGTCGGGGCACTTATCCTTGTCGTCCGGGACGCCGTCGGTGTCGCGGTCCTCGGGCTTGGTCTCCAGGCCGATCACCCAGGAGATACCGAGCAGCACCTCGAAGTGGCTCGTGAGACCACCGGGTTCGATACGTGGCGCGACGATATGGCGGCCATCGAGGCGAACCAACAGGTTGGGGTTGGCGTACCATTTGAGGCCGAGACCCCAATGGAAGGCGGAGTCGATGTCGCTCCCCAGCGCAGGATCATCGGAGTTGGCGCCAAAGAGCCCACCGCCGACCACGAGGAAGGGCGCGAAGCGTGCCGGATACTGCGCGAGCACGTGGCCCCGCACAGTGAAGAGCATCGTGCTCTTGCCTTCCTCCGTGGTGGTCGGCATCAGGCCACCCTCGACCTCGGCGCCGAGAAATGACCACGGGTAGTAGGCGACGCGCAGACCTAAATCGGCGGCCACGGTCTTCAGCTTGCGGGTGCCGAGAGGCGGCCAGTCGACTTCGTAGAACTCGTGGGTGTCCGGCGGAAAGAGGAGACCACCATAGGCGCCGATCTCCCAGAAGTTCTTCTGCTTGCTCATCTCGAGCTTTTGAGCGTCAGCGGCGCTCGAGAGCAGCGTGAGAACGAGCAGCGGTACCGTTGGTATAAGCAGGCGTCGCATCGAGTTCCTTTCGTCGTCGTGCCCGACGATCTTCATCCTCGGACGTTCATCCTCGGACGGTCGTTTGGCTGTTTGATAGCGTATTCTAGGGCCGTCCGGTCGCGCCGGATAGAGAAGCACATCGTATGCCACTGAAGGTTAGGCGTTTATCCCATGATTGTAAAGGGTTGTTGAAGCGAAATACGAGGTCCATGTGGCCTACTGCAGCGCGAGGATCTTCAGCTGGGCGATGTTCACGCGATTGAAGGCGCCGCCGCTGCCCCCTTCGCCGCCTGTGTAGTTGGCGAAATGGGCGAAGCTCGACATATTGAGCGCGTCCGCTGCGCTCTCAATGGTGATGTGGTAGCTCTTCCCGCTCTTCAGCGTGGCGCGGACGACGTTCGAGTCGCGCCACTCGCTCCATTTTCCGAGGTGCGGCATCGTGAGGAAGCCCTCGGCGACCTTGGCGCCGCTGGTCGCGTCCTCAACGACCAGTCGCTTCACAGCACAGGTCACGCCAGTGTTCTCAGGGCCAGCGCCGTTGCCGGCGACCACCTGCAACAGGTGGGGCCCGGTGGACGTCGCCATGAAGCTGTTGACCACCAGCTTGTGGCCGGCGTCGCCCCAGCTCTCGTAGTGAAAGCGCCCGTGGTTGACGACCGGCGTCCCGCCGGTGGCCGTGAAGGCCGTGGCGTCGACGCTGCTGACGCGCTGGCCCGACACCCCCCAAAAGCAGAAGGGTCGCGAGTGCTGTGAGTGGTTGCCCGAGCCGACGAAGTAGCTCTCGAGAGCGTAACAGTGGCTCGGTGAGCTCGACGAGGTCGCTGGGTCGGTCCAGCTCGTCAGCCCACCGGCGAGGCCCGAGGCGACCTGCTGGCCGTCGCGGTAGATGTTGAAGGCGATCTCGCTGGCGGTCTCGCCGTTGCGATCGATCGCGAGCTGGAGCTTGCCGCCGGCGAGGGTGATGTCGCTGATCGTTGGCGGCTTCGGCGCGAAGAGGTCTTTGTCGTCGGCGGTGTTGGTAACGAGCGTGATGCTCTCGCCGCTGTCGGTCATCGTGTCGAGCTCGACCTCGATGAGGTTTCGCGGCGCCTGGAGCATCGCCGTGGTGATCAGCGCGTCTGCGGCGAGGGCTTTGCCGTTGAGCCTCAAAGCCTTGACCCGGTAGGCGCCGGCGGGCGCCGGGGTCGCCGGTGGCGGCAGCGTCACGACGACGCTGATCGACTTGCCGCGATAGGGGAAGCTGTTGAGCACGACGCTCTCTGTAGCGGCGAAGAGCTCGTGTCGCGCTCTGGCGGTGATCATCGGCGCGACGCGGAGGCCCTGCTGCTCGGCGCTGATGCCGAAGATGATGTCGTGGACCATCGAGAGGTAGGCCGCGACCGACCAGAGCTGGCGCTGCGAGTTGACCACGGGCCCGCTGTAGGCGCCGTCCTGATGCTCCGGATCGCCGCTGACCAGCTCGAGGTTCTCCATATTCGAGAGGTTCAACGCCGCGGCGCGGATCAGCGACCGGACGTTGTGATCGATGGCCTCGGCGTTGCCGACGCGCTTGGCCGCGCGTAGCCAGAAGGCGGTGACGAAGGGCCAGATGCCGCGGTTGTGGTAGATCGGCACGTCTTTCTGCTGTGGCCAGATCACCGGTGGTCCGTGGGGCAGGTGAGGATAGCGCGAGACGATCTCGCTGGCCTGCTGTTGCGCCGCGAGGCCCGAGGTGACGGCTAAGGCGGAGCCGAGGAGATCGAAGTGGCGCACAGGCGCCGGGTCGAGGGCCGTGGTGATGAAGGTCGAGTACATCTTGAGGTCGGTCAGCCAGAGCTTGGCGCGCAGGGCCGTCTTCAGCGCGTCGGCCCAGCCCTGGTATTGGGTCGCCGCGGCGCTCTGACCCTTCTCCGTGGCGAGGGCCGCGGTGATCTGGAGCGCGCGGAGGTGGCCGACGTTGGTCGAGAGCGCCTTCGACATACCGATATGCACCGGGTCGCCCTTGACCCAAGCCGGATAGGTCTGTTCGCGCCAGTCGAGGAAGCTCTGCTCGCCGCGGTAGAGGCCGTCGTAGGGGTCGTAGACGACCTTGCGGTCATGCTCGACGGTGTTTTTCAGCGCGTCATAGGCCAGGTCGAGAAACTGCGCGCGCTCGCTACCTGAGAGGTATTTCAGAAGCTCCCAGGCGCCCATCGCCCAGACCACCCGATCGGAGGAGATCGGATAGGAGCCGCCGGTGCCCGTATCCTGCACCACCTGCCGCCCGCCGCCGCCGCGCAGCTCGGAGGTCTTGAACGCGAGGGAGTTTCGCGAGCGCGTCGGGTCGAGGGCGGCGAGGCCGAGGGCTACGGCGTAGGCCGTGTCACGGGTCCAGACGTATGTCCATTTGCGTCCGGTCTCGAAGCAGCCGCCGCTGGGGCAGGGCAGGGCTTTTCCGTTGTTGAAGGCGCCGTCGGAGATGCTGGCCACAGCGTTTTCGCGGACCTCCTCGATCGCCAGCGCGTAGAGCGCGTCGAACATCCGGTTATTGCTGCGCACGGTCGGCTGCCCCGGCTTCTCGCTGACACGGCGCGGGCTCGTCGGCAGGTCATCTTTGCGCTTGGCCGTGCTCGCCAGGATGTAGGTCTTCTCGCAGCCGGCGCCGCTGGCGGTCACCGTGGCCTTGCCGGAGGGGCCGCTGACCTCGTAGGCGAGCTCGGCGCCGCTGGCCTGGGCGGGGATGCAGGCCGGCACGGACCCGCCGCCGTCGTCCGCCGGCGCGAGATCCGTGTCGCCGTCGTGGGCGCCGTCGCCAAGGGGGGCCTCGTCAGCGTCGGTCGTGGCGTCGTCGCGCTCTCCATCGTGGAGCGCGGCGTCCTGCGGCGCCGGGGCGCCGTCGTCGTCGCAGGCGGTGACCACGCCGACGATGAGCAGCAGCGCGCTGACGAGCAAGGTCAGCGAGTGGGTGTCGAAGCTAGCTTTGACCATGGCGTAGTATAGCGGGCGTTGCGCCCGTGGCGAAGAGCCCCGTCAGCGCTCTTACCGGACCGAGCTGCGCGAAGGATGCGGCATCACAGCGTAGGAAGGGCGCCTGCTGGTCGCACGCAACCGACGAGCGACAACCGCTGTGATGTCGCAGACCAGCGCGGCGACGGGAGGTAAGCGGGTCAGCGCTCTAGGAAAGAAGCCTCCCACAAGGTATGGAGAGGTGGTATGTGATACGCGACGCGTCATCGTTCACTGCAACGCAGGTATGTGTCACGTCGAGGCGTCGGGGCGGTGCGTCTGTTCCCGACATGTGCATAAGAGGCTGAAAGCGCATCGCGTCGAAGAAGCCAAGCGAAACCGATTCGTTCGCTCTCGCCTGCCGATGAGAAGAAGGGAAACGTCATGACACCTAGCTCCCGTCGCCGGGCACAGCACTGCCGGGCGCTTTCGAGGCCTCAGAACGTTCGCCGTACAAGAAGAGAGGCCTCGAGCGCCGGCGGTGTGAGCTGGCTCTCGGCGCTGGGCGCGTCGCTCCTCGCTCTCGGTTTGCTGCTGAGCGGTTGCTCCGATGGCAACTTCAACAGCACGAGCGACGCCGGTGGAGGCGAGGGCGCGGTGGGCTGCGAGAGCGGGACCCAGCGATGCCTCGGCCAGGTCCGCCAGGGTTGCAAGAACAACGCCTGGATCGACCTCGAGACCTGCGCGAACACCTGCGTGGCGAGCCTCGCCCGCTGCGGCGACTGTGATCCAGCCCAGGGCGGGATCTGCGACGGCGACGACCTCTTCGAGTGTACCCCCGATGGACTGCGCGGCAGCAAGCTCAAGACCTGCCCCGCGGGTCAATGCGTCGCCGGACGTTGCCAGGATGCCTGCTCGAAAGCGGCCCAGCAGCGCAGCTATGAGGGCTGTGAGTACTGGCCCACCGTGACCTCCAACGCCTCGCTGGTCAGCGACTTTTCCTTCGCCGTGGTTGTGGCCAACCCTCAGGTCCAGGCCGTCGACGTGGTGATCTCGACCCAGACGTCGCCCTCGCTGAAGACGGTCACGCTGCAGCCCGGCGCCGTGGAGACGATCGAGCTGCCCTGGGTCAACGGGCTCAAGAACCCGGCAAGCGCCCAGGGCGAGTACCAATCGTCGGTGGTGGCCGGCGGCGCCTACCACCTGCTCTCGACCCTGCCGGTGACGGTCTATCAGTTCAACCCGCTGAACTACCTCAAGAACGGCGACTGCACGGGCGGCTTCGATCCCACCCCCAACGACAACAAATGCCACTCCTACTCCAACGACGCCTCGCTGCTGCTCCCAGCTCACGTCCAGACCAAGGAGTACATGATCGTCTCACGGCCGACGATGATGCTCAGATCGGCGCAGAGCACGAGCTTCACCGGCTCGCCGGGCTTCTTCGCGATCGTCGCGACCGCCCCTGGCGACACCCAGGTGAAGGTGGACTTCGCCGGCGCCGCCCAGGCGGGCCCTGGCATCAAGGCCTATCAGGCGGGCGAGACGGCGTTCTTCACCATCCCCCAGTGGGGCGTGCTGCAGATCCTCTCGGCCATTCCGCCAACCTGCACCCCCAAGACCAGCGACGCCAGCGGCGCCTACTGCGATCTCTCCGCCACCTCGGACCTCACGGGCACGCGGATCCTCGCCAAGAAGCCTGTGGCCGTCTTCAGCGGTCATAACTGCACCTTTGTGCCCTACGACAAATGGGCCTGCGATCACCTCGAGGAGCAGCTCTTCCCGCTCTCCACCTGGGGCAAGCGCTACATCGCCACACATACCGTCTCGTCGGGCAACGATCCGGCCGCCTACCGCGTGCTCTCGGCGGCGCCTGGTAACACGATCACCTTCACCAACGGCGTCGCCAGCACCGTGACCCTCGGCGAGGGCAAGTTCATCGAGTTTGCCACCACCAAGGACTTCGAGGTCAGCGGCACGGGGCGCTTCACCGTGGTGCAGTTCATGGTCGGCCAGAGCTATTCGGCGGCCCCCGGCGCCGGCGCCCCGGGCGACCCGGCGATGGCTCTCGCCGTACCCGTCGAGCAGTACCGTCGCGACTACCGCTTCCTCGCGCCCGCCAGCTTTGCGCAGAATTATGTCAACGTGATCGCCGCTGCCGATGCGCAGATCACCCTCGACGGCAAGGCCGTCACTGGCTTCACGGCGATCCCCGGCAGCACCTACAGGGTGGCGAAGGTCAAGATCAGCGGTGGCGTGCACAACATCGAGGGCTCGAGCGCCTTCGGCATCTCGGTCTACGGCGTCGGCGACTACACCTCGTATATGTACCCGGGGGGGCTCGACCTGAAGCTCCTGCAGTAGCGCGCGCCCACGCGCCCGTTGAGCTCACCGCCCTCTCTCTGCCGCGCTCCCGTCATCCGATCGCCATCGGCTCGCGTCGCGACGGCAAGAGCGACGCGCGTATCAATCACCACATGGACGCGCGCTTGCTGCAGCTGCTCAACGACGATCCCTCGCCGACCTTGGGCGGTCTGATGGTCCTGGCCGCCACCCTGGGTCCGGCCCTCGCGCCCCTCGCGGCGATCGTCTTGCTCTGGCGTGGTCGGGGGCATCATCGCGACCCCATAAGCCGCGCTCGGGCAAAAGAGCGTCGCGTCGGCTGGGCGTTGATCGTCGCCATCGCGCTGACCCTCATGGCGACCCTCGTCTTTCAGCTGCTGGTCCAGCGGTCGCGCCCCGAGGGGGTGCGCCTGCTCCTCGCCACGCTGGCGTGTCCCTCCTTTCCCAGCGGCCACACCTCGCTGCTCGTCGCTTGCGCGGTGGTGCTGACCCTGGCTCTCGGTCGCTGGCGGATCAAAAGCTGCGCCGGGCGGTTGACCGCGCTGGCCTGGCTGTTGACCGCGCTGGTCGTGGTCAGCCGCCGAGCTGGCGGATCTCGCCGCGGACCTCGGCGGGATGCTGCTGTGGCTCGCCGTCTGGCGCCTGGCGACTCGCCGGCCTGCCGCCAGGATCGCCCCCCCTCGGGCCGCTGCGAGACGGCGTGCGGGCGCTAGAGGTTCGGTGTAGGCTGCGTCGTATGCAGGATTTCGCGAAGGCGGCAGCGGCGATCGAAGGAGCGAAGCGGGTGGTGGCCTTTACCGGGGCTGGTATCTCGGTCGAGAGCGGCATCCCCCCCTTTCGCGGTGCCAACGGGCTCTGGGCGCAGATCGACCCCTCGTTCATCGAGCTGAGCTACTTCCTCTCCAAGCCAAATCAGTCGTGGGAGCTGATCCGCAAGATCTTCTACGAGGTCTTTGACAAGGCCGAGCCCAACGACGCGCATCGTGCGCTCGCGGCGCTCGAGCGCGCGGGGAAGCTCGACTGTGTGATCACGCAGAACATCGACAACCTCCACCAGGAGGCGGGCAACACGATCGTGCACGAGTACCACGGCACGGCGCAGCGGATGCTCTGCCTCGAGTGCGGCCACCCCGTGCCCGCCGACGAGGTCAACACGGAGATCCTGCCGCCGCGCTGCGCGAAGCCGGGCTGCGGCGGCATCCTCAAGCCGGACTTCATCTTCTTTGGCGAGGCGATACCCGAGCAGGCCGCGCGAGCCTCGGCGCAGGCCGCGGGGCGCGCCGAGGTGATGCTCGTGATCGGCACCGCTGGCGAGGTGATGCCCGCCTGCGGGCTGCCGCACGTGGCCAAGGAGGCTGGCGCGACGATCATCGAGATCAACCCGGAGCGCTCGGCGTTCACGTCGGTGATCACGGACATCCACCTCTGTGGCACGGCCACCGAGATGATGCGTGGGCTGCTCGGCGCCTTGAGAGCACCCCTACACATTCGGGACCGAGCCGGGTGCTGAGCTGCCGAGCCGATGTCGTCGCCGAAGACATGAGCCCTACGGGTGGTAGGGCAGAACGTCCTGAGGCCTAGAGCGCTGATCAGCTTACCGGACCGAGCTGCGCGAAGGATGCGGAATCACGGCGTAGGAGCGAGGAGGGCGCCTGCTTTTAGCAAGCAACCTTGGTCAGCGCTCTAGAAAGCGGCCCGCAGTGCTGTGCCCGGCGACGGGAGGCATGTGATGGGGTGCTCTTGAAGCTGCCGATCTCTTCGTCTTAGTCTCAGTCTCAGTCTCTGTTCGTCTGAGATCTCGCGAGTATCACCGTGGGCAAGCAGAAGACCTTCACCGAGTTCGACATCCAGCGCCAGCCAACCCAGCCGATCGTGCTCGACGGGCCCCGCCCCTTGCCCGAGGCGCTGCCGGCCGAGGTCCTCGCCGCCTTCGCCGCGATCAAGAAGCGTCGCGAGCTGCTCGCCTGCGACGCGTACGAGCGCCACGCCGAGCAGCTGATGGCGCTGACCTTCGCGCTGGAGCATCGCCCCGCGGCCTCACCCCCGCCGCCGCCGCCGTCGTCCCGCCAGGGCCTTCGGGTCGCCGCCTGGAACATCCAGCGTGGCAAGCGGATCGAGCTCTTCGTGCGTTTTCTGCGCGAGGATCCGGTGGTGAGCCAGGCCGACGTGCTGCTCCTCGCCGAGGTCGACGTCGGGATGGCGCGCTCGCAAAACCGCCACGTCGCCGCCGAGCTGGCCGAGGCCCTCGGCTACCACGTCGTCTTTGGCAACTCCTACGTCTGCCTCGACTTCGGCGATGCCCGAGATGGGGCAGTGGCAGGGCAAAACAGAGAGAGCCTCCACGGCAACGCGATCCTCTCGCGCTATCCGATCCGCCGCGCGGAGAACGTCAGCCTGGCGATCACGAAAGACAAGTTCCTCAGCTCCGAGAAGCGCCTCGGCCACAAGAAGGCGCTCTGGGCCGAGCTCGAGACGCCCCTCGGTGCCCTGCCCGTGGCGGTGGCCCACCTCGACGCCTACGCCGCCGCGGCGCAGCGCGGGGCCCAGCTCGACGATCTGCTGACCAAGCTCGACGCGGCCCACGGCGATCACAGCCGCGTGCTCGTCGGCGGCGATCTGAACACCAACACCTACGACGCGGGCTCTGTCGGGCAGATCGTGAGAAACCTCTGGCATAAGCTCTGGCGCGGCGGCTTCCCCCACGCGATCCACCACTACGTCCACCCCTACGAGCTCTACGAGCGCGCTGTCTTCGAGCCTCTTGAGGCGCGGGGCTACGACTACCAGGGCTTCAACGCGCCGGCGGTGGGCACCACGCGCTACGAGGTCGGCACCTTCGAGAGCGAGTCGACCGTCTCCGAGCAGCTGCCCTCGATCGCGGTCAAGATCCTGCGCTGGAAGCTGCGCCCCTGGGGCGGCGTGGCGCCGATCAAGGTCGACTGGTTCGCCGGTCGCCAGCTCGAGGCGCTCTCCGAGGCGGCCAACGCCGACAACGTCTCGCCGACGCCGATCGCCAAGCCCACCGTCGACGAGGTGCGGCTCTCCGATCACGATCCGATCGTCGTAGACGTCAGCTGGTGAGCGGGGGGATGAAGTCGTTGACCTCGAGAGCCTGGCGTAGACGCTCACGCAGCTTCGCCCGGGCGCGGGAGAGGCGGACGCGCACGGCGCCGGGGCTGAGGCCGACGCGCTCGGCGATCTCCGGGCCGGTCCAGCCCTCGGCCTCGGCGAGCAGCACGATCGTGCGGTCTTGTGGTGGCAGCGCGATCAGCGCCTTGCCCAGGGCCTGGGAGAGCTCGCCGGCCTGGGCCAAGTCTTCCGGGTTGGCCTTCTCGGCGGTGAGCACGTAGCTCACGTCGTGGAGCGTCGGGTCGTTCTTGCGGCCGCGGCGCAGGTGATGGCAGGCGTTCGCGACCATCCGCACCAGCCAGCCCTCGACGCTGCCCTCGCCACGAAAATCCTGCAGGTGCTGTCCCGCAGAGAGCAGGGCGTCCTGTATCGCGTCCTCCGCCTCCGCCTCGGTGCGACAGTAGCGCCTCCCGACGTCGAGCAGGCGACGCCCGAAACAGCGTGTCATCCGATCCAGCGCCTCGAGATCATTGGCTCGCATCATCTCGATCAGCTTTGAGGTGTCGCAACGTTCGGATGAGGGCTGGAGCGCTGGATAGCGCGGTCTCTGTGGGGCTTCGCTTGTCACGCCCTGAGCCTAGCTCAAGCGTCGCCGCCGTGCGAGGGCTCGCCGTCACGAGCCCAGGCGCAACAGATAGCGCTCGAGGACGACGACCTCCGGGGCGCCGCTGGCGGAGCGCTCGTGTAGGGTGAGAATCGGTGCGTGCCTGCAGCGCGAAGGCGAGCACGTCGGCTTCCCGGTCTTGAAGACGCGCGGCTTCTATCAGTGGGTTCCCATGACTCTCCTCGATGTCACCGATCGCTGCCAGATCGTTGCCTTCATGATAATCGGTGAGCTCTTGGATGTCGCCGTCGGCGCTCCATGTGCGCCAAAGTCCAAAGCGTTTCGGTATGCGACCGCGCCACTTGCCATCCTTCCAGAGCTCCTCGTTAGGGTACCAACCGGCGGTCTTTGGTATTTCGTTTGGTCGCGCTGGTAGCGGGTCGCCAGTGTAATCGATCTCGACTCCTTCCCTGTTTCGGAGCTTTTGCGCCATTTGAAAACCTTCCGATTACCAAAACTCAGCTATTCGGATGTGATCAGGGAGGTCCTCAAAAATATGTGTGTTCTCTTGTGTCGGGTTGTCTGTTCGATGAAATATGCGCTTTACCATTTCACCATTGACGTATTCAGCAACTTCTGAGTGGGAGCCATCATCATGAAAGCGAACTTTTGGACCATGAAGTTGGCCGTCAACCCAGTCGCTTTCCTCAACAAAGGTGCCATCGGGGCGCCAGAAACGCCAATGACCCACCTTTTTCTGGCCCTTGCGTTCACCCCGTCCCCACTCGTTTTAGTCTTCGAAGAACACGGCATCTTCTGGTATCCCGTCGGCTCGTTTCATCATCCCTCCTCTTTCTCGAATTACACGGGAATATCGGCCTTCGTTTCAAGAGCTTCCCCACACATTCGGGACCGAGCCGGGTGCTGAGCGGCCGAGCCGCTTTCGTCGCCGAAGAAACGAGCCATACGGGCGGTACGGCGACAACGAGCTCGGTTCGAAGGGCAAACGTCGCGACGGGAGGTGAGGCGGTCAGCGCTCTAGCGCTCAGAACCGCTCGAAGTTGGCGCGCAGGGCCTCGATGGTCTCCAGCGGGGGCTCGGCGTAGTGGATCCAGCCGGGGAAGCCGCTCCAGCGCAGGGCGTCGCGCAGGTAGTCGCCGAAGGTCGTCGCGCCGTGGGCCTCGAGGTCGGTGTCGAAGGCTGGATCGGGCAGCAAGATCCCGTAGAGGCCGCCGGCGTCGTCGCCCTCGCGCTTGGCCAGCGCGTCGCCGGAGAAGCCGATCAGCAGCGCCTCCTCCGGCTCGAGCGCGGCGAGCTCCTCGGCGAGCTCCTCGAGCTGGTCGACCAGCGCGCGCAGCGGCGGCACCACCAGGGGGTCGGCGTAGCAGCGCGCGTCGTCGGCGACCCCGGCCAGCGGCGCCCCGTCGGCCCACGCCCCTGGTGGCTCCCAGGCGGGCAGCTCGCCGCGGAGATCGATCTCGCCGATCTGCCGATAGAACGCCACCAGCGCCAGGGGTAGCGGCCCGATCTGCGCCTCGACCTGCTCGACCAACGCGTCGGTGTCGGCGGCCGGCGCCGTGATCGCCGCCTCGCGCCGGCTGAAGCGGTAGCCCAGCTCCTCGAGCCGTCCGATCAGAAGCTCGACGTTGCCGCGTACGCGCCGCATCGCCCGCTCGGCGACGCCCCGCGCCTGGGCGGCGACCTCTCCGCCGCTCTGGCGTACCGCCGCGTCCGCGTCGATCAGCTCCTGCCAGACCTCTACCGTCTCGCCTGCCTCGTAGCGCTCGATCAAGCTCGCCATGGCGCCGGTTGTACCATGGGCCGACTGGCGTCCGTCCCGAGAAGATCGTATAGCACTGTCTTCAGACAGACATCGAGAGGATAGTGGTATGCGTCGTGCGCCGTTTTGGGCTCTGGTGCTGGTATTGGCGACGGGGATGGTCGGGCTGTGGGGGCTGTTGGGCTGCAGCGATGATGACAAGCCAGCGCCGCAGGACGCGACGATAGAAGGAGGCGCTGGCGACGCCGGAGATGGCGGGCTGGACGGCCCGGGGCTCTACCCGAACAAGCCCAATGGCAACCCGCTGGTCCCGGAGATCGCGGCGATGCCGTACCCCTCGGACTTCTACCTCGTCGACGACAGCAGCACGGTCACCGGTCGCCGCGTGGCGTTCCCTGAGGGCTCGCTACCCAAGAAGCTGCCGCCCAAGGCGGTCAACGGCGCCGACGGCTTCTCGCGCATCACGCCGATCCTGGCCTTCCTCCCCGGTGGCGTCGATCCGACCACCCTGCCCTCGGCCACAGACCACGGCGAGTCGATCGCCAAGACCTCCTCGGTGGCGCTCCTCGACGCCGACACCGGCGAGCGCGTCCCCGTGCTGGCCGAGGTCGACGCCGCGGCGGCCTCCGACAACCTGCGCTCGCTGATCCTCCGCCCGCTGCGCAGCCTCGCGCCGAACCACGGCTATGTCGTGGTGCTGACCCATAAGCTCAAGACCCTCGACGGCAAAAACCACGCGCCGAACGCCGCGATGAAGGCGCTGCTCGACGGCACGCCCACCGGCGTCGAGGCGATCGAGAAGCAGCGCAAGAGCTTCGAGCTGGTCACCGCCGCGATGAGCAAGGCGGGCATCGACAAGGGCGACGTCGTGCTGGCCTGGTCGTTTCATACCCGCTCCGAGGCGCAGGCCACCGCGCCGCTTCTGGCGATGCAAGACATCGCGATGAAGGCGCCGCTGAGCGCCTACACGATCACCTCCGACACCGTCGACAGCAACAAAAACCGCCAGATCGTGGCCACCTTCAAGGGCCCCAACTTCGTCGACCCGACCACGCAGAAGATCGTGATGGCGAACGGCAAGCCAAAGCAGCTCGGCGAGGTCGAGATCGAGTTCTCGCTGACCATCCCCGAGAGCGTCGACGGCCCGCGGCCGGTGGTGCTCTACGGTCACGGCTTCCTCGGCAGCTGGAGAGAGGGCACCCGCGGCTCCTGGAACAAGCTCTGCCGCGACAATCAGTTCAGCTCCATTGGCACCTTCTTTGGCTTCAACGAGACGATGACGACGATGCTGCTGCAGACGTTGACGTCCGAGATCGGCGAGATCGGCCGGATCAACGCCGCCGTGCTGCAGACCTTCGTCAACTACACGATGCTCTCGCGGCTCTTGCGCGAGAAGCTCACGACCGAGATCGAAAAGGACGTGAGCGGCACCAAGGTCAAGCCCCTCGACGCGAGCAACGTCAGCTATCTCGGCATCTCCAACGGCGGCACCTTCGGCTTCATCGTCGCCGCCACGCTCCCCGAGCTCGAGCGCGCCACGATGGTCGTCGGCGGCGGCGGGCTGATCCACTTCATGCAGCGCTCCGTGGTCTGGAACGGCTACCAGCCGCTCTTCGAGCTCCTCCTCCCCGATCCCCGCGAGCTCCAGCTGACCTTGGCTGTGATCCAGACCGCGCTCGATCCGATCGACGCCATGAACTACGTCCCGCGGCTGACCGAAGACCGCTTCCCCGGGCGCAAGCCGATGAACGCCGCGCTTCATATCGCGATCAACGACAGCCAGGTCGACAACCTGGTGTCCGAGTGGGTGCTGCGCTCCGCCAAGGTCCCCGTGGTCACCCCGTCGCCCAAGGACATCTGGGGCGTCGACACCATCACCGCGCCGTCTCCCGGCGGGGCGCCGGCGGGCACCAAGAGCGCCGCGTTCATCTACGACGAGCACAAAGCCCCCAACCCCCCCGGCAACGTCCCGCCGAAAGACGACAACCGCGCCCACAACACGATCCGCGATCTCGCGGTGTATCAGCAGCAGGTGGCGACCTTTATCGAGACCGGGACGTTCGTGCAGATCTGCAGCGGCGCCTGCGATCCAGATTGAGGGCGGCGTCCTCCGTCGTCAGATCTTCGCCTCTTCAACGCGTCTCTTTGGGATGGCAGCGTCCTCGAGGCGATCTCCAAGAACCTCAGGAGAGCCCCATGTCTCTGAGCGCGAGCCGCAGCGCGCTTGTCGTTGTCGTGTTGAACGCCTGAACGATGGATGACAGGGACAAGGAGAAACTGACCGGGCGGCCAATTTTTTCGGAAGGACCCCTAGGGTGGCGCCGTACACCACCCCCAAATAACGCCCCGCCTAGAGGAGTCTCCGCCATGTCATCACGTTCCCTTGTCGCCTTGGTTCTCTTCGCCGTTGTCGCCCAGCCAGCCGTCGCGGACGCCTGGCCAAGTATCAAGTCGCTGAAAAAAAGCGTCAGCAGCCGGCGCGAGGGGAAGAACCTCAGCCCGGCTCAGGTCGAGCGGGAGCGCATCAACAAGAGCCCCGCGGCGATGGAGATCCGCGGCATTCGCTCGATATGCAAGACCTTCAAAGGCAAGCTCCAGAAGCCGGAGTCGTGGTGGGCTAGACCCGATACGTGGATCAGAAACGACCTCACGCGCGGCAAAAAGTACCTAGCACGGATCAAGTCCAAGGATCCCTCCTACCCGACCAAAGACTTCGAGCGGACCTTCGCCGCGATCGAGGCGCGCCTCGGCGCGGCGGCCGCCGCCGCCAACGCCAAGAAGGCCCACACGTCCTGGCTCAGCTCTTCTGCGACGGCCTTCAAAAAGGAGCTGAAGACGCTCGGCGCCGTGCTGCGGGTGATCTACGCGATCGAGAAGGGCAACGCGAAGCCCGACCCCTACGCCAAGCGCGTGCTCGTGATAGGTAAGCAGCTCGCCGGCGTGAGGGGCTTTTTCGCGCGCTGCAAGACCACCTATAACAAGGCGATGGCCGATCGCCAGGCCTGGCCCTACTGGGGGGCTATCGACAAGAGCAGCCGCCACCTCTGCAAGCTCGACGGCGCGACCTCGATCCAGAAGGTGCTGGCCTGGGTCGAAAAGAGCGTTCAGGAGGCCGACAAGAGATCCGAGAAAGCCGCGCGCCACTACCTCCAGGCCCTCGCCGAGAAGGGCACGTACAGCAACTGGGCCGTCGAGCACTTCGCCACGATTGACGGCGAGGTTGAAAAAGACCGCGAGCGCTGGCGGCCCGTATACGCCACGATCCTCAAGAAGCCGATGCCCGCCAGCCTGTTCAAAGGCCAGGCCACCTACTTCCGCGCCAACTACAAGACGTCGCTAACAAAGGGCCTCAAGCTGCACCGCTTCGGTCGCAAGCAGTTCAAGGGCCGCCGCCGTGATGGCCGCTCCACCACCGTCGTGAAGCGCGCCTTCAAGGCCGCCAAGATGCGCGTCCTCAAGGTGCACCAGACCGGTGGCTGGACGATGAAGAAGAACGCCATGGGGATCCCGCTCTATCGCACGATCGGCAACCGTGTGCTGGTCCGCGTCAAAGGCAAGCGTCATTGCCGAATCTACGAGGTCACGACCACGCAGCCATACGCCGGCGGCGGCCGCTGGGCCCGCAAGCGTTCGATCTCGAGCAGCATCAAGGGCCGCTTCTGGGTCGCCCCCTGCCGCTGAGCCCCTTCTGCTGGCGCTACGGCGAGGTTGAGCGACAAAGATCTCGGTTCGAAGGGCAAGCGTCGCGACGGGAGGGCTCGATCAACAGGCTGCTGGCGCCGCCGGCTCGCAGCAGCCGTGAGCCCCTTGGGGGGGCGTTCGCGAACGCGCCCGGCGAACCAGGCGGACGTCGCCGTGAGCTGCTATCGTTTGAGTATGGACCCGTCGCCCCCTCCTCGGATCCGAGCCCAGCTCGTGCTGCTGCTTCCCTGCGCGCTTGGGCCGCTGACGGCGCCGACGCTGGGCTGCGTGGGGCGCCTCGAGGGGCGGCAGCTGCGCTGGCATGACACCCGCGGAGTCAAGCGTCCGCGGAGTCGTCAAGAGGGGGGGCGCCAAGCCCACTCGCCGAGCCGCCGGGCCTCGGACTCGCGCCCTCGTGGCGAAGCGCCGGAGCAGGGCGTGTTCGAGAGCGAGCGGATGGACGTCGATCGGTACCGCGTGTTCGTGCAGACCGAGCAGGACGAGCGCAACCAACGCTATGGTAGGCCCGGGGGCACGACGCGGCCCAAGACGCCAGGCAAAGCAGGTGAGGCGAAGGGCGACCCCAAGCGCGCGCCGGCCACGTCCCGGCCACGTCCCAGGCCGAAGGAGGAGGCGAAGAGGGCGAAGGAGGCGAAGAGGGCGAAGGCGCCGCTGCCCTGATGACCGGTGAGCTCGGCGCCGCGACCTACCTCGCGCCGCTGCCCTCGCGCCCCGACGATAACCTCCCGATAATGCGCAAAAATCATCGGGAATGCGATCTGGGGGTGATCAAGATGCGCTTCGAGCGCTGAAGAGGTTACCAAACCGAGTTGCGCAAAGGATGCGGAGTCACGGGAGGTAAGTTGGTCTGCGACATCACAGCGGTTGTCGCTCGTCGGTTGCTTGCTACCAGCAAGCCCTTCTCGCTCCTACGCCGTGATTCCGCATCCTTAGCGCAGCTCTATCCGGTAAGTTGATCAGCGCTCTAGGAGCACCCTACCCATTCGAAACCGAGCCAAACACAGCACGGCCGGCCGCTTTCGAGGCCTCAGAACGCTCGCCGTACCGCCCGTATGGCTCGTGTCTTCGGCGACGACATCGGCTCGGCAGCTCAATACCCGGCTCGGTCCCGAATGGGTGGGGGTGCTCTTTGTTAGAATTGTTGAGAGTTCAATCGCTGGCATGCGCTAGCGTGCTGGTACATACTCCCGCCAGATGCATTGAAAGTGTAAGCGTTTACAAGATCTTCACTTCTTTTGTTGGGCGTGACAGAGCTGACGTTGGAGAGCATCGGTGGCAGACGCATCGAGTTCACCTACGCCATCGAGCTTACGTCTGGCGTCGAGCTCACGGCTCTGGACAAGACAGATGACGAGACGATGCTGACCGAAAAACTGCTGAAGCTGACCATCGCCGGTGGCAGCGAGTGGGTGATGATCCTGCTCATCCTGCTCTCGGTGCTCTCGCTGGCGATCATCTTCGAGCGGCTGCTCTTCTTTCGCCGCAGGCGCCGCGAGCTCGACGAGCTCGATGAGAAGCTCACCCCTCTCCTCGGCCGTCGCGACGAGCTCGACGGCGTCCGCGCGGCGGTGAACCGGGCCAAGGATCCAACCCTCGAGACCGCCCTCGAGCTCGAGGACGGTGACCACGACAACCAGGAGGCGGCCGAGAAGCTCGTCGCCGCGTCCCTGGGGCGCGAGAGGTTGCGCCTCGAGAAGCGCCTGGGCTTCCTCGGCACGCTGGGCAGCAACGCGCCCTTCATTGGCCTCTTCGGCACCGTGCTCGGCATCATCCGCGCCTTCAACGATCTCTCCCTCGACAACAAGGGGGGCTCGAGCGCGGTGATGGCGGGCATCTCCGAGGCGTTGGTGGCTACCGCGATCGGCCTCTTCGTCGCGATCCCGGCCGTGATGGCCTTCAACTACCTGCAGCGCGAGCTCGACCACGTGCTCTCGACGACCGAGTCGTTGGCCCAGAGCATCCTCGCCGGGCGGCTGATCGAGCGTCGGCGCGGCGAGGGTGAGCCGAGACGGAGCGACGAGCGCAAGGGCAGCGAGGGTGGCAAAGGCAAGGGCGACGAGCCCGCCGCGGCCGGGGCGGGGGCCTGACGATGGCGGGCGGAACCCTCGGCGGTGGTGGTGGTCGGCGACCCATGATCACCGACATCAACGTCACCCCGCTGGTCGATATCATGTTGGTGCTGCTGATCATCTTCATGGTCACGGCGACCTACATCGTCCGTGAGTCGCTCGAGGTGAAGCTCCCCGAGGCCTCCAGCGGTGAGCCGAAGAAGGTGACGATCCTCGCGCTGACCCTCGACGCCAAAGGTCAGCTGGCGCTCAACGGTCAAAACGTCACCGAGCCCGAGGTTCGGGCCTTCATTCAGAAGTACAAAGCCAAGGGCAAGCGCCTCGAGGCGGTGATCGCCGCCGACAAGGCCGTGCCCCACGGAAAGGTGGTGAGCGTGATCGACCTGGTGCGCACAGAAGGTGTGATCAAGTTCGCGATCAACGTGCTCAAGCCACAGAGCTGAGCCCGCGTGATCACGACCTAACGCCCGACGCATGATCACGACCTAACGCCCGACGCGTGATGACGACCTAACGACCGACGCCGTGAGTCCACACCCCTCCAGCGGCGGGAAGCCCGCCGTCTTGATCTCGATCGGCACCATCGCCTCGTTGGTGGTGCATGGTGGCCTTGTCGTGGCGATCTACGCGATGCCGGCGCGGGTCGTCGACGTCAAGAAGGTGATCGAGCTCACCGATCGAGAGCTTCCGCGGCCCAAGCCCAAGCCCAAGGCGCAGCAGCCCAAGCAGCCCAAGCAGCCCAAGCCAGCGCCAACGCCGGAGCCGAGACCCGATCCCAAGCCGAAGACGGTCGTCCGCCGGCGCCCCAAGGTCTCGCCCAAACCCAAGGCCCCCGAGCCCGAGGGCAAGCCGGAGTCGAAGACGCCGGCCGCTCCCGACACGGGCGCCAAGACCTTCGGCATCGACATGGAGGGCAGCACCGCCGCCCCGGGCACCGGGGTGCAGGTCCCCAAGGGCCAGACGCTGAAGCAGGACCCGCGGGTGCGCCGCGTCGGCAAGGGCAAGCCGAAGGCGGGCAAGAAGGGCTTCAAGAAGACCTTCAAGCGTGGCGAGCGCGCCCCCGTCGCCGTGATCTCGTCGATGCCCCGCGTCCAAAAGCGCGTGCAGGCCGCCTACCCCGAGCGGATGCGCGAGCTTGGCATCGAAGGCCGCGTCGTGCTGCAGCTCACCGTCGGCCCGGACGGTAGGGTGACGAAGACCAAGGTCCTGAAGGGGTTGCGCAAGGAGCTGGACAGAGCCGCCATCGCCGCCGCGAAGAAGATGCGCTTCACCCCGGCCAAGGTTGGCACGATCCCCGTCACCGTCAAGATCCCCTACACCTTTACCTTTGTGCTCGACTGATCGCTCTCGCCCGCGCTGTCGTTTTGTTGGCTTCCGTGACCCAAAGACCCATGCTGAAGACGCACCCATCAACAACGAAGAGCGAGCGCCCGCGGCTGCGCGGAGGGGCCGCAGGTGCGTCGCCGATCCGAGCCTGGTTGGCGCGCGTCGCCGGCGTATCGGCGGCTCGAGGTGAGTTCGCGAGGGGCCTGCTCCTCGTGCTCGGCGTCGTCGCGCTGGGGCTGCCAAAGAGCGCCAGCGCGCAGAACATCCGCGAGGAGGTCAAGAAGGGCAAGGAGCCCAAGCTGACCAAGCCCCCCAAGCTGCTGAAGTTCGTCAAGGCGACCTACCCGCGAGACGCCGTCGACCGTCGCATCGGCGGCAAGGTGATCATGTCGATCACCGTCAACAAGCTCGGCAAGGTGACGAAGGTCGAGGTCAAGTCGACGCCGCTGGCGAGCCTAGGCAAGGCCGCCGCCGCCGCGGTGAAGCAGTTTGTCTTCTCGCCGGCGGAGGTCGACAACAAACCCGCGCCGGTGGTGGTCCGCTATTCCTATAACTTCGTCCTGCGCAAAGACTTCGAGCCGCGGCTGCCCTGGTGGGTCAAGGGCGACAAGCCGCCGCCGAAGGCTACCGATGTGCTGATCGGTCAGATCCGCGAGGCCGGCAACCGCTTGCCCCTCGCTGGCGTCGCCGTGGCGGTGATGGAGGTCGGGATCGAGGTCAAGTCCGACAACCGCGGTCGCTTCTCCGTGCAAGACCTGCCGCCAGGCACCTACAGCGTGCAGGCGATCTCATTGCAGCATAAGCGGCAGGTGGTGAGGATCACCGTGGATGAGGGGACGCAGTCGCGGATCAAGTTCTACCTCCAGCCGCTGAAGAAGTCGGCCTACGAGACCGTGGTGCGCGGCAAGCGTCGCCAGACCGCCGTGACCCGCGTCGCCCTGCGCGGTCGCCAGCTCACCACCGTGCCCGGCACCTTCGGCGATCCGGTCCGCGTGGTCGAGAACCTGCCCGGGGTGGCGCGCATCCCCTACGTTGGCGGCGCGCTGCTGATCCGTGGCGCCGCCCCCGGTGACTCCGGGACCTTCCTCGACGGCGTGCGGATCCCGCTCATCTACCACTTCCTCGGCGGTCCCTCCGTGCTCAACGCCGAGTTCATCAAGCGCATCGACTATTATCCAGGTAACGCCGACGCGCGCTATGGACGGCTCACCGCCGGCGTCGTCGACGTCGCCTCGCGCGATACCTTCGCCAAGCGATGGCATGGCTCTTTCGACGTGAACCTGCTCAACATCGGCCTGATGCTGCAGGTGCCGATAACGGATAACATCAGCGTCACCGGCGCGATGCGGCGCTCCTATGTCGACGCGATCTTGCCGCTGGTGTTCAAGGCCGCCGACGTCGAGGCGACCACGGTCGTCCCTATCTACTACGACTACCAGCTGCGGGTCGACGCCAAGCTCTCCGGCGACGACAAGCTCTCCGTGCTCTTCTTCGGCTCCGACGACGACCTCGAGCTGGCCAGCAACGAAGAGGACTCGGACTTCTCGATCGACTTCAACAGCAAGACGACCTTTCATCGCGTCCTCGTGCAATGGAAGACCTTCTTTGCCAACGGCAAGGGCAGCTCGCGGCTGCAACCGTGGGTTGGCTACGATCTGGTCTCCTTCGACACGACCGGCCTCAACGTCGCGATCCGCAGTCGCCTCTTCGGCCTCCGCGAAGACTTCCAGTACAAGCTCCGGCGGAACCTGCGGATCCGCGCCGGAGCTGACGCCGAGGTCAACATCTCGACCTTCGACGCCCAGATCCCCGTGCTCAAGCGCTGGCGCGATCCAGGGGCGCCCGCTGGGGGCCTGGGGCGCGGCGGCCCCGGCGGCGGCGGCGGCCCCGGCGGCGGCGGCGGCGTGCAGCAGAGCAGCCTCACCGCCGAGACCCAGCGCTTCGACATCACCCAGACGATCGGGAGCGTCGGCCTCTACGTCGACGCGATCTGGAGCCTCACGCCGAAGCTGCAGCTGATCCCGGGGCTGCGCTTCGACCTCTTCTTCTACCAGGAAGACAACATCCGGCCGAGCCTGCTGCCGCGCCTGACTATGCGCTACGACTACCGAAAAGACACCACCTTCAAGGCCGCCGCCGGGATGTACAGCCGCGCGCCGAGCCCAGGCCTGACCAACGCCGTCACGGGGAACCCAAACCTGGTGCTCGAGAGCGCCGCCCACTTCGCGCTCGGTGTCGAGCAGCGGCTCCCCTTTTACAAGCCCGTGTTCATCGACGCTCAGCTCTATTACCTCCACCGCTACGAGCAAGCGGTCCGTAACAGCCAGCCCTTCCAGGTGCTAAACCGGAGCGCGCGCAAGGTGAACTGGCTCAACGCCGGTCGCGGCTTCTCCACCGGTCTCGAGCTGATCATCAAACACGACGTGACGCGCTACTTCTACGGCTGGATCGCCTACACGCTCTCGCTCTCGAAGCAGCAGTTCGAGTCCGGCGGCGAGCTGCTACGCTTCACCTTCGACCAGCGCCACATCCTGACCATGGTCGGCAGCGTGCGCTTCGGCGCGGGCTGGGAGTTCGGCGCGCGCTTTCGGCTGGTCTCAGGCCGCCCGGAGACGCCGGTCCTTGGCGGGGTCTTCGACGCTGACGGCAACCGCTACTCGCAGCGCGTGGGGGAGGTCAACTCCGTCAGCCGGCAGGTCTTCCATCAGCTCGATCTGCGGCTCGAGAAGACGTGGCTCTTCAAGCTCTGGCGGCTCTCGTTTTACCTCGACGTCCAGAACGTCTACAACGCGGACAACCCGGAGGCGACGCTCTTCGACTATCGCTTCATCGAGTCTGGGCCGCTGCGGGGCCTGCCGCTGCTGCCGACCCTCGGCGTCAAGGGGAGCTTCTGATGTGCTGGGGTAGCTTCAAACGACCGCTCTCCGCAGCGCTGGCCGCGGCTCTGCTCACCGTCGCTGGCGCGTGTACGCCGGACTTCGAGCCGCCAGAGATCGTCAACGATCTGCGCTTTCTGTCGATCTCCGCCGAGCCGCCAGAGCAGATCCTCTGGCGCGATCCCTCGACCATCCCGCCGGAGGTCGGCGCCTGGCTGCTTCAGGCCCTCGGCGGCAGCCCGGATCCGACGGCGCTCTGCCGCTCCGATGGCCCAGCCCCCCCGGCGACCATCTCGAGCATCGCGCCGGTGCGGATCACGCCGCTGCTGGTCGATCCTCGCGTGCCCGAGGCCGAGCTCGGCAGCCGGGCCTTCGACTATCAGGTCTGGGCCTGCTCGGCGGAGGGCTCGAGCTGCACCGAGAGCGAGGGCTATCGGGTCAAGCTCGAGCGCGGCAAGGCGCCCCTGGAGCAGATCCGCTACGACTTCACCCCCGACGGTGAGCTCTTCCGCTACGCGCTCTGCGAGGATCGATTGCTCGGCTTCGGTGGGCTGCCGATCGTCGTCGAGCTGCGGGTCTTCGACCCCGAAAACGACCGCTGGGTGATCGGCGCCAAGAGGGTGGCCTACACCTTCTGGTTGCCCTACTCGCCGGTGCCGGCGGGCAAGCAGGCCAACCAAAACCCGGAGTTCGAGCAGATCGAGCTGACGATCAAGGACGCCGACGACCAGGAGGTGCGCAAGCTGAGGCTCGCCGACCTCGGCGCCTCGCCGCTGACGCTGCGCCGCGACGAGAAGCTGAGGATCGTGCCCGAGGTCACGGAGGCCTCGAAGGAGCGCTACGCCCAGGTCGCGACGCCCGATCCCACCAGCGGTCAGACGGAGATCGAGGAGCTTCAGCTCGAGGAGTGTGACAAGGGCGAGAAGCGCTCGTCGGCAAAGAGCGTCCAATGCGGGGTGTTCTTCTCCTGGTACTTCTATGCGACGTGCGGCTCCCTCTCGCATCAGAGCACCGGCGGCGCCCCATCGGTGCTCTTCGACAACAAGAAGATCAACGATCCCTCGAGCGAGTGGAGGCCTCCCGAGAAGACCGACGCCGAGCCCGCCCCGCCCACCGAGGCCACGCTGTGGATCGTCGGCACCGACGGGCGCGGGGGCACCATGTGGCGCTCGCTGAAGGTCAGCATCGCGGCGTCCCCGTGATGACGTCGGCTCGCCTCATGAGCACCCAGCGTCACGATGTGGAGCCTGCGTTGCACGCCGCAGGGGCCCGAGCGCGCGGCGTTGGTCGAGCCTGGTGCGGGTCTTCGACGTCGAGCGCGAGCAGCTCGCTGCCCTCGTCGCGGGCGCTCCAAGACCCGCTTGCTCTTGACACGTCGCCGATTTCGTGGATCATCTCAGCGCTCGTCGGCGAAGGCGGCGAGACGCAAAGGAAGGACAAGGCCATGGCCGTCTCCAAGAACAACCCGGCTGCCCGTGACAACATGCGCCTGCTGGTGCGCTCGCCCAAGACCGGCGAGGAGCTCAAGCTGGTCAAGCGCATCCCCGGTGGTATGTTCTATGTCAGTGAAAAGACAGGTGAAGCCTTCAAGGTCACGCCCGGCTGCTACAAGAGCTTCCCCCACGAGTGGGTCCGCAAGTAGCTCCGCAGCTTCCCCACACTGTCGTGCAGAGAGCGCCAGCCGGGGGTAGTCCCCTCCACCGGCGTCCTCCCCTCCACCGGCAGGGTCTGGCGCGACGGCGAGTCGGAGCGACGACGAGCTCGGTCCGCTAAGCGGATCCGCGCTCTCGAGCGCTGACCCGCTTCCCTCCCGTCGCCGCGCTGGTCTGCGACACCACAGCGGTTGTCGTTCGTCGGTTGCTTGCTCTTAGGGCTCGTAGTCGAGGTTGGGGCGAAGCCAGCGCTCGATCTCGTCGACGTCATCGCCTCGCCGCGCGGCGAGGTCTCTCACCTGATCGTTGCCGATCTTACCCACGGCGAAGTAGCGCGCCTCGGGGTGGGCGAAGTAGAAGCCGCTGACCGCCGCCGTGGGCAGCATCGCGCAGCTCTCGGTGAGGGTGATGCCCGCCCGCTCCTCGGCGCCCAGCAGCTCGAAGAGCCAGCGCTTGTCCGAGTGATCGGGGCACGCTGGGTACCCTGGCGCAGGGCGGATGCCGCGGTAGCGCTCGCGGATCAGCTCCTCCTGGGTCAGCGCCTCGTTCACCCCGTAGCCCCAGGCGCGGCGCGCGGTCTGGTGGAGCTGCTCGGCGAAGGCCTCGGCGAGCCGGTCCGCCAGCGCCTTGGCCATGATCGCGCGATAGTCATCGTGCTCGGCCTCGTAGCGCGCGACGACCGCGTCGAGGCCGTGCCCTGCGGTGACGGCGAAGGCGCCGATGGTGTCGATCAGGCCGCTCTCTTGGGGGGCGATGTAGTCGGCCAGGGCATGGAGGGGGCGGCCCGCGCCTCGATCGCGCTGCTGGCGTAAGGTGCAGAGCCGCCCGACGAGCTTCTTGTCATCGCTGCCGTCTCGATAGAGCAGGATGTCGTCACCGTCGCTCTGGGCGCCAAAGAACGCGTAGACGCCGCGGGCGGTGAGCGCCGCGTCGGCGACGAGCTCTTCGAGCAGCGCCTGGGCGTTGTCGAAGAGCTCTCGCGCCGCGTCGCCGGTCTTGGGGTGGTCGAGGATCTGCGGGTAGACGCCTCGAAGCTCCCAGGCGTGGAAGAAGGGCGTCCAGTCGATGAAGGCGACGAGCTCGCCGATGGGCGGCTCGACCTGATGCACGCCGTAGCCGACCTCGGCGCTGGGGCGAGGCAGCTCGGTGGTGCTCGACCAGTCGAAGCGCGCCCGCCGAGCGCGCGCCTCGGCGAGGGGCACAAGGGGCCTGCGCTGCCCGGCCTCGAACTGCTCCCGGAGTCGCTGGTACTCGGCGACGGTGAGCTCGACGAACGCCTCGCGCTGAGTCTCCGAGAGCAGCGCGCTGGCCACGCCGACGGCCCGCGAGGCGTCATCGACGTGTACGGTCGGCGAGGCGTACTGTGGCGCGATCTTCACCGCCGTATGCTTCTTGCTGGTGGTCGCGCCGCCGATCAGCAGCGGCAGCTTCAGCCCACGCCGCTCCATCTGCGTGGCGACCTGGACCATCTCGTCGAGAGACGGCGTGATCAGCCCGGAGAGGCCGATCGCGTCCGCGTCCTCGTTTTCGGCGGCGTCGAGGATCTGATCGGCGGGGACCATCACGCCGAGGTCTCGCACGTCGAAGCCGTTGCAGCGCAGCACGACGCCGACGATGTTCTTGCCGATGTCGTGCACATCGCCCTTCACCGTGGCGAGGACGATCCGCCCCGCGCCGCGGGCCTGCCCTGTGGCCCTCGCCGCCTGCTCCTCGTCGTCACCGGCCGCCTGCGCGGCGGCGGTCTCGGCCTCGAGGAAGGGCTGCAGGTAGGCTACGGCCTTCTTCATCACCCGCGCGCTCTTGACCACCTGCGGCAGGAACATCTTCCCCGCGCCGAAGCGGTCGCCGACGGTGCGCATGCCGTCCATCAGCGGGCCTTCGATGATCTGCAGCGCCCGATCGTAGTCGGCGCGCGCCTCCTCGACGTCGGCCGCGACGTGCGCGTCGACGCCGTGGACCAGCGCGTACGCCAGCCGCTCCTTGACGCCGAGCTCGCGCCAGCTCTCGTCGCGGACGCGCTTTTTGCCCTTGCCCTTGACCGTCTCGGCGAGGGTGACCAGCCGCTCGGTGGCGTCCGGTCTGCGGTTGAGCAGCACATCCTCGACGTGCTCGACGAGCTCGGCGGGGATGTCGTCGTAGACCGCGAGCTGACCGGCGTTGACGATCGCCATGTCGAGGCCGGCGCGGGTCGCGTGGTAGAGGAAGGCGGAGTGCATCGCCTCGCGGACGACGTCGTTGCCGCGGAAGGAAAACGAGATGTTGCTCACGCCGCCGGAGACCTTGACCTTGGGGAAGCGGCACTTGATCTCGGCGGTCGCCTCGAGGAAGGCCACGGCATAGTCGTCATGCTCCTCCATCCCGGTGGCGACGGTGAGGATGTTCGGATCGAAGATGATGTCCTGCTCGGGGAAGCCGAGCTCTTCGGTGAGGATGCGGTGGGCCCGCTCGGCGATGGCGACCTTATGCTCGACGGTCACGGCCTGACCGGTCTCGTCGAAGCACATCACCACCACCGCGGCGCCGTAGCGGCGGCAGAGCGTGGCGTGCGCGCGGAAGACCTCCTCGCCCTCCTTGAGGCTGATCGAGTTGACCACGCCCTTGCCCTGGAGGCACTTCAGGCCCGCCTCGAGGACGCTCCATCGTGAGCTGTCGAGCATGATCGGCAGCCGCGCGATGTCGGGCTCGGCGGCGATCAGGTTCAAAAGCCGCGTCATCGCGGCCTCGGAGTCGATCAGCCCCTCGTCCATGTTCACGTCGAGGATATTCGCGCCGCCCTCGACCTGGGTGCGCGCCACGGCGAGGGCGTCATCATAGCGCTCCTCGCGGATCAGCTTGGCGAAGCGCCGCGAGCCCGTGATGTTGGTCCGCTCGCCGATCATGATCAGGTTCGACTCGGGGCGGATCGTCAGCGGCTCCAGCCCCGCGAGCTGAGTCAGGGTGGTGCCACGGGGCCTCGCGCTGCCCCGAGGCCCAGATGAAGAGACCTCCTCGCCGCAGCGCGGAGGCAGGCCACGGAGCGCCTCGGCGATCGCCGCGATATGCTCTGGCCGCGTGCCGCAGCAGCCGCCGGCGAGGTCGAGCCAGCCCGCGTCGGCGAACTCGCGCAGCACGGCGCTCATCGCCTCGGGCGTGAGGTCGTACTCGCCGAACGCGTTGGGCAGCCCGGCGTTGGGGTAGCAGGCGACGTAGCAGTCGGCGATCTGCGCTAGCGTCTCGACGTAGGGGCGCATCTGCTCGGGGCCGAGGGCGCAGTTGAGGGAGACCGCGAAGGGGCGGGCGTGGCGGATCGAGATCCAGAGCGCCTCGAGGGTCTGACCGGAGAGCGTGCGGCCGCTGGCGTCGGTGATCGTCGCGCTGGCGATCACCGGCACGCGCTGGCCACGGCGCTCGAAGACCTGGTCGATCGCGAAGAGCGCGGCCTTGAGGTTGAGCGTGTCGATGGTCGTCTCGGGCAGCAGCAGATCGACCCCGCCCTCGAGCAACGCCTCAACCTGCAGCGCGAAGGCGCGGACGAGCGGGTCGAAGCTGATCGCGCGGTAGCCCGGGTTGTTCACGTCGGGGGAGATCGAGGCGGTGGTGTTGGTCGGGCCGATGGAGCCGGCGACGAAGACAGGCCGGCCGTGGGCCTTGGCGCCAGCGTCGGCGGCGCGGCGCGCGACCTGGGCGCCAGCGAGGTTGATCGCCCGCACCTGCGCTTCAGCCTCGAGGCCGTAGTCGGCCTGGGCGATCGACGTCCCGCTGAAGGTGTTGGTCTCGATGATGTCGGCGCCGGCGTCGATGAAGGCGCGGTGGATCTCCTCGATCACCTGCGGCTGCGTGATCGAGAGCAGATCGTTGTTGCCCTGGAGCGGCCGGCCATGGTCCTTGTAGGCGTCGCCTCGATAGGCTGTCTCATCGAGGCCGTAGCCTTGGATCATCGTGCCCATCGCGCCGTCGACGATCGCGATGCGCGCAGAAAGCAGCTCTCTGAGGGCCGTCTCGCTCATAGTTGCTCCCGCTGGGGGTGGGGCTCCGTGCCGACCGTCGCTGCCTGGATGGTCGCGCGCTCAGTGGTCGTGGTGGTCGTGATGGCCGGCATGATCGTGGTGGTCGTGATGGCCCGCATGATCGTGGTGGTCGTGATGGCCCGCACGATCGTCGTGGTCGTGATGGCCCGCATGATCGTGGTGGTCGTGATGGCCCGCATGATCGTGGTGGTCGTGATGGCCGTCATGATCGTGGCCATGGCCGTCATGATCGTGGCCATGGGTCGCGCCCGAGAACACGTGGGAGAGGAAGCCTCGCGGCCCCTGTCGCAGCACGCTCAGCAGGTAGAGCAGCCCCACGGCGCCGAGGGCGACCAGCGCGAGCGGCGAGAGGTGCTCGGCGTGCTGACGCGTCCCCAGGACGCCCGGAGCGAGGGTCGGCAGCGCGAGGTTCACGCTCGCGCCGATGGTGATCGCCAGCGCGCCGACCAGCAGGCCGAAGCTCAGCGCCGCGCGCCGACCGTGGAGGTCGGAGAGGATGCCGAAGGTCGTGATGTTGGTGGCCGGGCCGGTGAGCAAGAAGGCGAGCGCCGCCCCGGGCGAGAGCCCCTTGGCGACCAACATCGCCACCAGCGGCGTGGCGCCCGACGCGCAGACGTAGGTCGGGATGCCCAGCGCGACCATCACGATCACGTCGAGGCCGCGGGGCAGCCCGCCCAGCAGCGCCGGGTCGAGCAGCGCGCTGCCTGCGGCGGCGATGCCCAGGCCGACCAAGATCCAGCCCGCCGTGTTGTCGACCAGGCCGAAAAAGCCCGCCCGCAGCCCGCCGCTGAGCCGCTGGCGCAGCGGCGAAGTGGGCGCGTCTTGGGGCTCCGTCGCCAGGGGACGCGGGGCGCCGACGAGGCGGCCGATGAGCCAGCCGGCGACCACGGCGACGAGCGCGGCGGCGACCACCCGCGCGAGGGTCAGCGGCCCGCCGAGCAGCGGAAACGAGAGCAAGATCGCGTCGACGCCGATCTCCGGCGTGGCGACGAGGAAGGCCAGCGCCGCCGCCGCCGGGGCGCCGCGCTCGATCAGCCCGCGATAGAGCGGCACGACCCCGCAGGAGCAGACCGGCAGCGGTAGACCGAAGGCCATCCCGCGCAGCGCTTGGCCGATCTCGCCGCCGCGGCCCATCCAGCGCACCGTCGCGCGAGGTAGGAAGGCGTGGAGCAGGCTCGCGCCGAGGTAGGCCAAAAGCAGCGGGCCAGCGCTCTCGGCGGCCATCACGAGGAAGGCCTCGCCGCCGTGGCGATGGGCCGCGTGGGCCCCTCCCGCCGAGCCAGAAAGAGCCAGGCCCGAGCCGTGCATATGGGCGTCGCCGTGCTTTTGCGCCATCGCGAGGAGCGTCGCCAGCGCGAGCAGCGCGCCGACCCCCGCGGCGACACGCCAGCCGCCCTCGCTCTCGGGGTGATGCGGCGCGTGGAGCACCACGTGGAGCAGGGCGCCAGCCACCAGCGCCTCGAAGAGCGCCAGCGCCACGGGCGAGGTCTGCAGCAGCAGGCCAGCGCCGGCCCCGTAGCCGATGAGCGTGGCTCCCGCGATCCCCGCCAGGGCGCCGAAGGCCAGCTTGGGGCGCGAGGGCCTCAGCAGCATCCAGATCGTCAGCCCCACGGGGAGGCGATGCAACACCACGGCGAGCTCGAGGGGGAGGCGCTTCTGCGCCAGCGCGGCGCCGTCGAGGGCCGCGTGGAGCGCGAGCCCGAGCACCGCCAAGAAGAGCGTCGCGCTATGGGCCGCCGCCGCCGCTCCGCGGTGGAGCCAGCCCTCGAGCAGCGTCGGCCCGAGGAAGCCGAGGAGCATCACCGGCACGACCCAGGGGCCGGCGTGGGCGAAGGTGTCGGGCAGCGTGTAGAGCAGCACCAGCCCGCCGATCGCCGTGAGCGCGAAGCCGTCGAGCAGCTCCAGCAGCGGTTGAGTCTGCGAGCGCCGACCGAGGGTCCAGAGGGCTGGACCGACGGCGAGGACGAGCAGCGAGAAGACCAGAGACCACATCGCCGCCAGGCTAGCAGGAGGTGCCCCTCTATGCTTCCACGAACGCACAGATCGCGCGATAGCTCCGCGCGGGCATCTTGACGAACGCGAGGCCCATCCCGGGCAGCTGCTGCGTCTGCAGGTCGGGCTCGCGGAGCCAGCGCACCTCGGCGATGGCCTCGCACTCGAAGGGCTCGCCGTCGACGGCGGGGATCGAGAAGCTGAGCTCGGTTTGATCACCGATCGGCGGGCGCGTGTAGGTCGTGACGAAGATCCCGCCGCGGCTGATGTCCTCCATGAAGCCGGTGAAGTAGCCCCACTCGGTGCGGTAGTGCACCTCGACGCGCAGCGACTCGCGGCGAAAGGCGCGACGGTTGCTCGGATCGCTCGGCTCGCGGGCCGTCGCCACCGGGGCGACGGCCACGTGAGATTGAGAGGTCGCCCCGACGCGCAGCGGCGCGACCACCGGCGCCACCCCGGCGAGCGTGGGCGTGGAGGTGTCGTGGCCTCGGTTGCCGTTGCCCGCGTCCACCGGCCCTCTCTTGATCAGGTCGTGTTGTCGGGCGGTCTCGGCGCGTCTCAGCGCGGCGCGGTGGTCGCTGATCAGGCGCCCGAGGGCCAAGACCGCCTCGTCGGCGAGCACCACCAAGGTGTCTCTGAGGGCGCGGTCGATGGCGCCGCGGGGGTGGCCGACCAGCAGCCCGAGGGGCTTGTCGGCGACCCGCATCGGGATCAGCGCCACCCCGCCCTCCTCGAGCCGGGCGGGATCGACGAGGGCCGCGAAGGGATCGGTCGGGGGCAGAGGGCCGATATAGGGGATCCCCTCGTCGATCGTGCGGCGGGCCACCGAGAGCAAGCTCAGGGGCAGCTGGAGCTCGCGGACCGCGGTCTCGTCGATCTCGCCGTCCCGAACGGCGAGATAGCCACGCAGCACGCCCTCTCGTGCGAGGTAGAGCTGCGCCGCCGCCAGGTCGGCGTTGGCAGCCCACATGAGCTCCGCCAAGAGCCCGTCGCGGTCGCGGAAGCGGCCGAAACCGTGCACATCCACGCGCTCCGCGCTGGGCTTGCTGTGTGTGGTTCGAGATGGTGAGACTCGGCTCATCCCCAAGACTCCTCCTGCGACGCTCGCTCACTCATCGACGGGATCGTCAGCAGATGAAGCTCGTGGTCGCGCGCCGCGTCCTGGTAAGCTTCTCTTGGCGCCTACACAGGGGTAGATTGGCGCGATGACGGGTGTGGAACGACGAAGAGGTGAGCGGATCCGTTTTTCCGACGACGTGGTGGTCTTCGCCAAGGGGCGCCGGATCACCTGTCGTGGGACCGATCTCAGCGAAGGCGGGATCGGCCTCGAGCCGCCAGCGAAGGCGCGCCCGGGGCTGCACCTGATCGTCGACGTCGACCTCGACGGTGGGCAGGCGGTGGCGATCGAGGGCTACATCGTCCACGAGGAAGAGGGCGAGCGGTACCGCTGGGGGGTGCGTTTCCACGACGTCTCGCCGCGGGTACAGCGCCTCCTGGCGGCCTTCGTCGAGCGAGAGCGTCAGCAGCACGGTGTTGAAAGACGTCAGAGGCAAGGTCCTCTTCCCCGCGTGATGGGTCCGGGGCGAGACCTCCCATCGCGGCCGCCACAGGCCGCCGTACGGCGTAGGCCCACCCCACCCCAGGTCCCCGCGCCGCGCGCGCTCGCCCCACCGCAGGCCCGCGCACCGCGGGTCTCCACGGCACCGCCTGCTCGAGCCGCGCCACCCGCGCCTTCTCGCGGTGGCCTATCGCAACGACGTGGGCCGGCCCGCGCCGCCGCACCGCCGCCGCCGAGAGGGGCGCGCCCGCTGCCGACGCCAGCGGCGGCGCCGCCCGACGTGCTCGACCGTCTCAACACCGCCGAGCAGGCCGACCTCCGCGCCGTGGAGGAGGCCGACCTCGATCGCGAACTGGAGGACGCCCTCTCGAAGCTCTACGAGCAGGCCCTCGACGCGATCAAAGACCCGCTGGCGTAGCGGGCAGTGGGTCCTGCTACCAGCCCCTTGCGCCCTCGCCGTCCTACTGAAGCTCATCGACCTTGACGCGCGAACGACCTTCCCGAGCGATTGTCGCGCCGTTTTCCGCTGCCAACGACCTTCCCGAGCGATTGTCGCGCTGTTTTCCGCTGCCAACGACCTTCCTGAGCGATTGTCGCGCCGTTTTCCGCTGCCAACGACCTTCCCGAGCGATTGTCGCGGCGGCATCGAGAGCGCTCACGGTCACGGTCTTCAGAAGAGGAGGAAGCGTGCTGGCCAGCGTTGGGATCCGTTGCGGCCAACGCGCCTTGCTCAACGAGGCGCTGCCCTCGCGACATCTGGGCCTCGTGCCCTTTACCCCACGATCTACGCCGAGCGAGCGGCAGCCTGAGCTAGGGTTGATCGTGCGCTCCGTGGTATAGCTGAGCGGCCCTGAGCTGAGCGGCCCTGAGCCGAGCGGCCCTGAGCCGAGCGGCCCTGAGACGAGCGGCCCTGAGCCGAGCGGCCCTGAGACGAGCGTGACCCACGCAGACCCACGAGCGCCCCATGCAGCACCGGATCCTCACCTTCAGAGCACCCCCACAGAGGCCTCCCGTCGCCGGGCACAGCCCTGCCGGCCGCTTTCGAGGCCTCCGAAAGCTCGCCGTACCCTTCACTCTCGTCACGGCGATGGCCGGCGCCGCTGGGCGGAGCTCTGCAGCCCCGGGCGCCAGCGCTGGCGTGCCCAAGGCCCTGCGCGTCGATCGCGCGGTCAGCCTCGGCGAGGCGATGCGTCTGGCGGCCACGCGCAACCTCGGCCTGCTGCGCGGCGCCCTCGAGCGCGATCGGGTCAAGCTCGGCTATGACGCGGCGTGGGCGACGTTCTTGCCCGAGCTCACGCTCAACGCTAGCTACGCGAACCTGCCCCCCTTCGTGGTCGACGCCTCGAGCACGGCGAGCACGGCGGCGAACCAGCGGCTGGCCTACGGGGCCAACGTGAGCTGGACCTCGCCGGTGGGCACCTCGCTGAGCGTGGGGATGAACACGAACCCGCATCGCTTGACCGGCGCGGCGAGCAACTCGAGCTCGCTCTCGCTGACGGCGACGCAGCCGCTGCTCAAGGGCGGCTGGAAGGCCGGCGCGGCCAACGGCCTGGCGGAGGCGGCGCTCGACGTGGGGATCCAGCGCGCGCTCTTTCGTCAGCAGCTCGAGGCGCTCTTGGCCCAGGTCCAGAACGCCTACTGGGCGCTGGCCTTCGCCGAGCTCGACGTGAAGAACCGGAAAAAGACGCGCGACCGCGCCAATCAGCAATACCTGGACACCAAGGAGAATATCCGCCGCGGGATCATCGCCAAGATCGAGATCTTCGTCGTCGAGGACAACCTGGTCTTCTTCGAGCAGCAGCTGATGACCGCCAGGCAGCGCCTGGCGCTGGCCCGCCGCGCCCTGGCGCAGCTGCTCCAGGTCGCGGGGGACTCGAAGCTGAGCTGCAGCGACGCGCTGGGGGAGCTGCCCGCCAAGCTGCCGACGAGCGCCACGGTCGTCGCCGCGGGCCTGCGCGGCAACCCGAGGCTTCGCGCCGAGCACCTGCGCCTACGAAAAAACCGCGTTCAGCTGGCCTTCCAGAAAAACCAGGCGCTGCCGTCGCTCGATCTGACGGCGAGCTTCAGGCTCAACGGCCTCGACGAGCAGTATGGACGCCACCTCTCACAGGTCTTCAGCGCGGATCGCCCCGAGGCGACGGTGGGGCTGGTGTTGACGATCCCGCTCTCGTGGCGGGCCAACCGGGCCAAGGTCTCACAGGCCAAGCTCGGCCTCCAGCGACAGCTGCTGGCCTTGAAGCGGCAGGAGGCGCTGGTGCGCTATCAGGTCGGCGACGCGCTGACCAACCTCGGCTTTCAGGTGCGCCGCCTGCGCCTGGCCGAGCGGCGCCTCGCGCTCTCGAAAAAGAAGCTCGGCGCGGAGGTGGAGAAGTACAAAAACGGCATCTCGACCCTCGACGTGATCGTCCGCTTTCAGCGCGAGCTCGACCAGGCCGTGCTCGGCGTGCGCCGCGCTCAGCTCAGCCTGCGCCAGAGCTGGGCCTCGCTCTCGCAGCTGCTCGGCTCGCAGCATCGGCGCTTCGGGATCCGCCTCGGCGGCACGAGCGAGGGGGCGCGCCGTTGAGCCCGCTGATCGCGCTGTCGGGCATCGAGAAGACCTACCACATGGGCGAGGTCTCGGTGCCCGTGCTCCGCGGCATCGATCTCACCATCGAGCGCGGCGAGCACCTGGCGATCATCGGCCGCTCGGGCTCGGGGAAGTCGACGCTGATGAACATCCTCGGCTGCCTCGACCAGCCCACCGCCGGCTCCTTCGAGCTCGAGGGCCGCGAGGTCGGAGAGCTCGACGATGACGAGCTCTCCGATCTCCGCGGGCAGCTGGTGGGCTTCGTCTTTCAGTCGTTTCACCTGCTGCGAAACCTCACCGTGCAGCAGAACGTCGAGCTGCCGATGGAGTATCAGGGCGTGGCTCACGCCCGGCGCGCCTCTCGGGCGGTGGCGCTGCTCGAGAAGGTCGGCCTGGGCCATCGCGTCGACCACAAGCCAAACCAGCTCTCCGGAGGCGAGCGGCAGCGGGTCGCCATCGCGCGGGCCCTGGCCAACGAGCCCTCCCTGCTGTTGGCCGACGAGCCGACGGGGAACCTCGACAGCAAGGCCCGAGAGGCGACGTTGGCGCTCTTCGACGAGCTGCATCAGCAGACCGGCGTGACCCTGGTGATGGTGACCCATGATGGCTCCATCGCCGAGCGCACGCCGCGGGTGGTGCGCATCGCCGATGGGCTCTTGGAGAGCGAGGGGGCGGCGTGAGCTGCGCGAGCGCCAAGCGGCGGCTCTTGGCGCTCGCCGCCGCCCTCGCCGCCGCGCTCGCCGTGGGGTGCTCGGGGCAGGCTGACGCCGAGGGCGTCGCCGAGGGCGTCGCCGCCTCGCGGCCGCGCCAGCGCCGCGCGAGCGACGTGATCGGCTACGTGATCGCGCGCGACTTCACCACCCTCCGAGCACCCCAGAACGTCTTCAAGATCGCCGGCTGGCACTCGAGGTCTTCCTCGACGAAGCTCCTCGAGCTAGCCCCGGAGGGGAAGACGGTGAAAAAGGGCGAGGTCGTCGCGCGCTTTCAGTTCGCGCATAAGAGGGCGCGCTTTTGGGTCGAGACCCGGATCCGCAAGGCCGAGGCCGCGCAGAAAAAGAGCGCCATCGAGCAAGACAAGAAGCTCGCCGAGCTGCTCGCCAAGCGCGGCGAGCGGGTGCTCGCCGCCGCCACCGCGAGGCTCGACACGCTGAAGGCGGCGGCGATCAGCCGGCGGCAGCTGGCGCTCTACCGCATCGCCCACGAGCAGGCGCTCTTCGAGGTCGAGGCGATCTCCCGGCGCGTCGGCGCCCAGCGCGAGCTCCACGCCGCCGAGGCCGCCTACCACCGTGAGGTCGTCGCCCGGGAGCGCCGGATGCTGCAGCGCTACTTCGGCTACAAGAAAAACTACAGCCTGCGCGCGCCCCACGACGGCGTCGTGCGCCACGCCTTTTTTCGCCATCGTCGGCGCAAGGTGAAAAAGGGCGACGGGATGCCGGCCGGGCTGCCGGTGGTGCATCTGGGGAGAGACGAGCGCCTCGCGGTGCGCTTCTTCGTCCCGGAGCATCGCCTCGGGGAGGTCGGCCTGGGCTCTTGGGTGACGGCGATCGGCCGCAGCGGCAAGAAGGCCAGGGCGACGGTGTTTCGGATCGAGCGCTTCCCCCAGGAGATGGGCTTTCTGCTGCAGATGAGCTCCGCCGAGCTGCCCAACGCCCGCGAGAAGGCCTTCGTCGTGGTCGCCGAGCTCGCGCCAGGCGCGACGATGACCGCGGGCAACGAGATCAGCGTGCGCCTCGAGGGCCCGGCGCCCAAGACGGCGCCCAAGACGGCGCCCAAGACGGCGCCCAAGACGGCGCCCAAGACGGCGCCCAAGACGGCGCCCACGACGGCGCCCAAGACGGCGCCTAGAGGAGCAGCACGATGACGCCGACGCGCCGCCACCGCGCGATCCGCCGCGGGCTCACGAGCAGCCGGCGGGCGCTCGCGCAGTCGCTGCTGCAGTTTCGCTCCAACCCCCTGCGCACGGTGCTGACGCTCCTCGGCATCGTCTTTGGCGTGGCCTCGGTGGTCGCGATGCTGGCGATCGGCGAGGGCGCTCAGCGCGAGATCCTCGCCACCATTGAGCAGATGGGCGCCGACGTCGTGCACCTCAAGGCGACGCCGGTGGCCAAGGCCAAGCTCGGCGCCGTGGTCAACAAGAGCCGCGGTCTCGGCCTCGCCGACCTCGAGGACATCCGCCAGGTGTTGCCCGGGCTGGCGGCGATCGCCTATCGCGCGCGGGTGGAGCTCGGGGCGACCGACCTGCGGAACGTCGACGCGACGACGCTGCCGGTGCTCGGTGTCGGGCCCGGCTACCTGCAGCTGCATAAGCTGCGGCTCTCAGCGGGGCGAGGGCTGCTGCCCCTCGACCATCGCGACGCGCGACGGGTCGCCGTGATCGGCGACGGTCTGGCGCGGCGCGCCTTCCCCGAGGGCGACGCGATCGGCAAGCGGGTTCGCCTCGACTACGCCTACTTCGAGGTCGTCGGCGTGCTGGACACCGGCGGCCAAAAGGGCGTGAAGGACCTCCCGGTCGATCCGACCGTCCACGAGGCCGCGGTGCTGATCCCCTTCGCCGCGGCGACCGAGCAGCTGCGCGGCGACGTGCCCTACGCGCAGCTCGAGCTGCTCTCGTTGAAGGTCGCCAACACCGAGGCGACGCTGGCCGCCAAGCGCGTCCTCGAGCCGCTGATCGAGCGGCTCCACGGCGGGTACGATGACGTCGAGATCGTCGCGCCGGAGGAGCTCTTGCGCCAGAAGGAGGCGACGCAGGCGGTGCTGAACACGGTGCTACTCTCGATCGCGGCGATCTCGCTGCTGGTCGGCGGCATCGGCGTGATGAACATCATGCTGGCCAACATCATGGAGCGGATCCCGGAGATCGGTCTGCGCCGCGCGATCGGCGCGAGACGAGCCGACATCCGCAATCAATTCCTGCTAGAGGCGGTGCTGATATGCACCGGCGGCGGCCTGATCGGCGTGATCAGCGGCTTCGGGATCTCGCTAGGGGTCGGGCTCTTCTCCTCCATGCCGATCGCCTTCCCCTGGTACGCGGCGCTGCTCTCTTTGGGGATCAGCGCGCTGGTCGGCGTAACCTTCGGCATGATGCCCGCCCTGCGGGCCGCCAACACCAACCCGATCGAGGCGCTGCAACATGGCTAGACCGGCGCACCAGGCAAGACGCTCCCTCGCAGCCGCGGCGCGCGGCCTGCTGACGATCGCCCTCGCGATCCCGCTCGCGGCCGGCTGCGGCCGCGAGGCCGATCCGCAGCAGGTGAGCTTCACCGTCAAGAAGGCCGATCTCGTGTTCGCGCGCAGCTTCTATGGCGAGCTGGTGGCGCGCAAGAGCATCGCGATCCACACCCCGGAGCTGACGGGCATCTACCAGCTCACGGTGGCGTCGCTCGAGCCCGACGGCACGACGGTCAAGAAGGGCGACGTGGTGCTGACCTTCGCCACCGGGCTGATCCAGGGAGAGCTCACCGATCAGGAGGCGCAGCTCGGCATGGCGCAGGCGGAGATGCGGCGGCTGATCTCCGACCTCGCGCGGGAGCGCATCGAGCTGACGTTGGCCGTCAAGCGCGCCCGGCTCGACGTCAAGCGGGCCAAGCTGAACGTGATCGCCGGCGTGAACCTGATCTCGAAGGTCGAGCTGGACAAGGCGAAGATCGGTCTCTCGCAGGCCAAGCTGGCGCTGAAGCTGGCGAAAAAAGCGCTGGGCACCTTCGCCAAGAAGCGCGCCTCGGCGCTCGAGGTGCTGCGGTTAAAGGTCTCCGCCCTCGAGGAGAAGGTCAAAGAGAAGCGCCAGCAGATCGCCGCGGCGAAGGTCCGCTCGCCAGCCGACGGCGTGCTCTACGCGCCCTACACGCGGCTGAACTGGGTCCGCGGCAAGGCGGCCCCCGGCAGCGTCACCCGCCCAGGCGACAAGATCCTCGAGATCCCCGATCTTTCAGCCTTCGACGTCGCGCTCTACGTGCGGCAGCGCGACGCGCCCCTGCTCTCTTTGGGCGACGAGGCGGTGGTCGTGCCGACCATGCTCTCCGATCAGCCGATCAAGGCCAAGGTGGTCTCCAAGGAGAGCTTCGCCGCGACGCGCAACGAGCGCCTCGGCACCCGCGAGTCGCAAGGCAACCTCAAAGAGGTGAAGGTGCTGCTGCGCCTCGAGCGCAGCTTCCCGCAGCTGCGCCCTGGCGGCACGGTCCGCGCCGACGTGCGCTCGGTGATCGCCAAGGACGTCGCCCTGGTGCCGCTCCTCGCGCTCGAGGAGAGCGAGGGGGGCCACCGCGCCCGCCTCGCCAGCGGCGAGACCGTGCGCGTCACCGTGGGCAAGGTCAGCTCGACCCACGCCGAGGTGAGAAAGGGCCTCTCCGTGGGCGATCGGGTGCTGCTGCCGCGGCGAGCTGTCGCCAAGGGCGGCGCGGAGGGCAAGCGTGGCGACGCGAGCACCCGCGGGGGCGGCAAACGTGGCCGGGGCGCGAAGACGAAAAAGAGCGGAGGCCGGCGACGCGGCGCCCCCGTTGGGCGGGGCCGCCGCTAGAGCGCCGACCCACTCCTAGAGCGCTGACCCACTCCTAGAGCGCTGACCAGCGCTCTAGAGCGCTGGCTCGGCTTCGCCTCGCGGCCTGGCGTCTTATGAACGGCCCGCCTCGCCAAAAGGAAGGCGAGGGGGGCGCGATGTCGCAGGGCGGTGCAGCGGTTGACATGCGCCCGTCGGATGGTGGACAGAGTAGTGTGCGAGTTTTTCAGCCAAGCAGTGGATGGGTGTCGACCTTCGCCCTCGTCGTCGCGTCGCTTCCGGGGCTCGGCGCGGCGACCGGGAGCCCTCCCGCACGCGGCGCGAGCCCTCCCGCACGCGCCGCGAGCCCTCCCACACGCGGCGCGAGCCCTCCCACACGCGGCGCGAGCCCTCCCACACGCGGCGCACGTCAGGGCAAGCTGCTCGATCTTCGCTGGAGCCCCGGCAAGGGCGTTCGTTTCGCCACCGCCGATCGCGATTTCCGGCTCGCGCTGCTCTTTCGCGGCCAGTTCCGATACACCTTCGATGGGCCCTTCGGCGGTGACGAGCTGCTGCACACGCTGACGATTCACCGCGCCCGGCTGATGCTCGAGGGCGTCGCGTTCAACCAACACAACCGCTTCAAGGCCGAGCTGGCCTTCTCGCCTCGCGACCTGGGGCTCAAGGATGGGCGCGTGACCCATTCGCCGCTCTTGAGCGCGTTCGTCGAGCTCGACTATCTCCGCGATCTGACCCTGCGCGTCGGCCAGTACAAGGTCCCCTTCAGCCGACAGCGCGTCACCTCCTCAGGCAAGCAGCAGCTCGTCGATCGATCGCTGGCCAACGCTGAGTTCAACCTCGACCGCGACATCGGCCTCGACCTGCGCTCGGCCGATCTCTTTGGCCTGGGCTTTGTTCGCTACGCGCTCTACGCCGGCGTGGGCGAGGGGCGCGATGGCTGGCAGCAGAGAGACAACGGGCCGCTGCTGATCGCGCGGCTCGAGCTCTATCCTCTCGGTCTCTTCAACGACCACGACGAGGTCGATCACCGCCGCAGCCCGCGGCCTCGGCTCGCGATCGGCGCGGCCTACGCCCACGTGGGGGAGGCCAAGGGTAACCGGGGCATCCTCGGCCGCGCGCCCGCCGACGGCGGCACCACCGACACCCATCACCTGGTGGCCGACGTCGCCTTCCTCTGGCGCGGGTTGGCGGTCCACGGGGAGGTGCATTGGCGCCGAGGCCACCGAAACCCCGGCGGCGCGCTCGATGAGAACGGTCAGCCGGTCCCGGTCGAGGCGCCTCGCGATGGGTATGGCTTCTTCATCCAGGCGGGCTATCTCTTCGGCGGGGTGCCCATCGAGCCATCGGCGCGCTACAGCCGCGTGCGCCCGATCGGAGACGAGTCCTCTCTGCCCCCCGCAGACGAGCTCGGTGTCGGACTGAGCGTCTATCTCTATCGCCACGCGCTCAAGCTCCAGGCCGACTATTTCCGCCTCTGGAGCGGCAGCATCGGCGCCGGTGGTCGGCACCGGGCCCGCTTGCAGCTGCAGGCTCATTTCTGATCACGGGGCCGTCTTGTCGTTGGCGCGATACACCGCGGTAGGCGCCGCGCCTGGGCCGTCGTAGCGGTAGACCGCCTCGGTCGTGAGCAGGTAGAGGGGCCCCGTCCCCTCGCCGGTCAGGCTGATGATCGAGGCGCTGATCCCCGTGGCGATAGGCTTCCAGCTTGTGCCGTCGAAGCGCAGGAGCATCCCATTGGCGCCGCTGGCGTAGACCTCTGTGGCGCTGCGCGCGAAGAGCGCCCGGACGTTTTCGCTCGGGGTATGAGAGATCGTCCAATCCGTGCCGTCAAAGTGCGCGATGAAGGGCGTGTTGGCCGACGACGTCTGATCGAGGCCGGCGACGAAGACGTCGTCCTGCGCCGTCGCGGCGACGGCGTCGAAGCTCTTCTCCGCGCCAAAGGCGTGCCAAGGTGGAGGTGATGGGGACGTCGGGTCGAAGACGAGCTGCAGAGGCTCGTGGGCCCCGCCGGCGTAGAGCTTGCCCATCGAGGCGACATAGAGGCGGCCCGCCGCGAGCTTGGCGTCGTCCGCGCGGTGCCCCAGGCTCTCATCGGGCAGCAGGTAGGTCTGCTTCGTCCCGTCGAAACGCGCGAACGCGCCCTTGTCGCCGAAGGCCCACACCGACGAGCCGTCGGCGAGCACACGGCGTACGGAGGCGTTGCGTTGGTTGTGGTCTTTGACCTGGGCCAGCAGCTGGTAGCTGCCGTCGGCGGCGCGCTCGTAGAGCCCGCCTTGCTGCTCACCCACGGCGTAGTCCTCGCCGACGCCGAGATAGACCTTCGCGCCCGTCGTCGCGATCGAGAGAATGGGGAGGTTGATGTTGGTCGCTTCCTTGCGCCAGCTCGCGCCATCAAAACGGAGCAGCTCGCCTTGACGCGTGCTCACCAGCAGCCCTCCGCCCGGGCTGGTCGTCAGGGCGGTGAGGCTGGACACCGGCGATGGCTGCGCGTCCGCTTGGACTGGGATGCAGTCTATCTTCATGCGAGGACCATCTACCTCGATGTGAGAACCATCGCCTGCGTCGGGCGCCGCTGCGTTGTCGTCGTTGCTGCAGCCTACGACCGCCAGGCTGATCATCGCTGCTGCCAGTACGTGTATCGTGAGTGTGTTCATTTAGCGACCTCCTGGCTTGCTCAAGAGCACATGGTGTGCCGCGTTCGATGCGTTGAAATCTCTGTTGTTTCCCGCAGACCGCTGTGCCACGGCGCTGCGCCTTGGCACAGTCGCCTGACCTCGCTGTCGGGGCGGGCGAGGAGGCGCCCTCTCAGCTCCTCATCGCGGTACACTGCGAGCCTGACCAAGACGCAGGAGCGAGCCGTATGCGAGGGATCCGATTCGACGAGCCGGGCAAGGTGAAGCTGAGCGCGATCGACACCGAGCCGAAGAAGGGCATCGCGCGCGAGGACGGGGAGGCTCGACTCGCCGAGCTGGGCGAGGAGCTCTTCGAGCTGCAGGCGCTGATGTGGGGCGCCAAGACGCATAGCCTGCTGCTCGTGCTCCAGGGGCGCGACGCCGCAGGGAAGGACGGTACGGTCAAGGACGTGCTCGGCCACCTCAACCCGCGCGGGGTCCGTGTGGCGTCCTTTGGCGTGCCGTCCAAGGAGGAGCGGGCCCACGACTTCCTCTGGCGGATCCATCGTCAGGCGCCGATGCACGGCTGCATCGTCGCGTTCAACCGCTCCCACTACGAGGACGTGCTGGTGGTCCGCGTGCACAAGCTCGCCCCGCCGAAGGTCTGGAAGGCGCGCTACGCTCACATCAACAGCTTCGAGGCGGGGCTGGCCGAAGCCGGCACGATCATCGTCAAATGCTTCCTGCACATCAGCAAAAAGGAGCAGGAGGAGCGGCTCTACGCGCGCGAGGAGAAGGACTACAAGGCCTGGAAGCTCAACGCCGGCGACTGGAGAGAGCGCCGCCATTGGCGGGCCTACACCCGCGCCTACGAGGACGCCATCGGCCGCTGCGCCCAGCGCCGCGCGCCGTGGGTCGTCGTGCCCGCAGACAAAAAATGGTATCGCAACGTCGTCGTCGCCGACGCCCTCGTCGAGGCCCTTCGGCCCTTCAAGGGGCGCTGGGAGAAGACGCTCGAGCGCATCGGGATCGAGGGGCGAGCCGAGCTCGCCGCCTACCGCGAGTCCCTCGCCGCCGACCGGCTCAGTTGACGCAGGATGAGCCGCGGCGCGCGGCCTCGTCTTGTCGCAGCAGGTCCTGCACTCGCTCGTCGTCGAGTCGACCGCGGCCTCGCGCGCCGAGGCCATAGTCGATCGGCACGTGTCGCCGCGGTGGCTGCGGGGCGACCGCCGGCGTCCAGGGATCAGCGCGCAGCGACCAGCGCAGCCGCAGCGCGAGGCGGTGGTCCTCGTAGGGGAAGCTGACGAGCAGCTTCGTGCGTCGCCAGCTGTACTGGTAGCCGACGCCGAGCTGGATCCCCGCGACCAGCGGCGGCGACCAGAGCGTGGTGTTGACCTTGATCGCGAGATCGACGCCGCCGCGACCGACCTCCTGGCCTCCCTCGACCCGTGGCGCGTCGCCGTAGTAGTCGAGGCTCGCGCTGACGCCGACTCGAGCCGAGAGCTCCCACGGCAGCGCCACCGTGAGCGCCGTGAGCAAAGAGCCGCCGTTGGCGTCGAAGATCGCCGCTTCGCTCTGCAGATGCCGCAAAGAGAGCGCGGCGAGCAGCAGCAGCCGCCCCGCGGCGAAGCGAAAGCCGTGGCCGAGGCCTCCGTCGACCTCCCAGCGGTCGCGCCCTCGGCGGCGAAAGAGCCGGCGCCCAAAGCCAGCGAAGAAGGTCGTGCCGCCGCTGAGCTCGAGCTCGACCTCGCCGCGGTGGCTCTCGAAAAACCACAGCCCGTGGTCGTCGTAACGATCGCCAGCGGCGATCCAGTAGAGCTCGCCTCGGTAGCCGAAAAAGTAGCGCCCGTGGCCGGTGGCCAGATAGACGCCGGGGCGGGCGTTGAGCGAGAGGTGGCTCGCGTCGCGGCTGAGGGCCTCGTTGACGTTGTCGGTGTACTGCCCCTTGAAGCCGACCTCGATCGCCGGCCGCAGGCGTTGGCTCGGGTAGACGAAGGCGGCGACGAGATCCCAGCTGCCGAAGCCGGCGGCGCTGGAGGCGAGGGAGCTCGTCAGCGGGAGGTTGGCGTTGAGGTTGCTCGTGTAGCCCGCGGCGAGCTCGGCGCGGAGGCTGAACGGGGGCTGATAACGCGGCAAGCTCTGACGGCGCAAAGAGCGCCAGAGCGCTCGGTCTTCGGGGTAGACTCGGCCGGCGTCGGTCGCGCGATCGAGCGCCGCGCGCAGCGCCACAGGCGTGCCGGCGACGCTGGCTAGCCGCGCCCGGAGCAGCGCCCAGCGGGCGCGATCTTCGGCGCGGGCGACGCAGCCAACACGCTCGGCGTTCTGGATCGCCTCGCGGGTCAGGTCGACGTCACCCTGGCCGAGCTGGATCCAGGCCAGCAGCGCGCGGCTCTGGCAGTCCGCCGGGCGCAGCCGCAGGGCGTCGATCAGCAGCCGCTGGGCCCAGAAGGTGTTGCGCACGGCGAGGTAGGCTTGCGCGGTCAAGCGCGTCAGCGCCGGGTCCCTCGCGCTCCCCGTCTTCTTTCGACGCAGCGCCTTGAGCTCGCCGAGGGCCTCTTTTCCGCGGCCGCGAGCCTGCAGACAGCGCGCGCGGCGACGCAGGCAGCGCAGGTCGTGATCGGCGCAGCCGCGAGGGCAGGGCGCCTCGTTGGCCAGCGCCGAGGGAGAGCCAACGAGCGCGAGCGTGGTGGCGAGGGCGAGGACGCTCCCGGTCGACCGCCGGATCATGGTGACCCCGGGATCAGGCAGCAGCGAAACCCTCGCGCGGAGGGCGCCCAGTCGCCCGGGATGTAGTCGCAGCGGTGCAGCTTCAGCGAGTTGCCGCAGTTGAAGGCGCCGCCTCGAACGGTCTTGGCGCTGCCGCCGCGGACGTGCTCCCAGACGTTGCCGTTGAGATCGAAGGCGCCCTCCGGCGAGACGCAGCCGGCCATCGAGCCCGTGGGCAGCAGATGGAAGTCCGCGCCGCATTGGTGGTAGCAGCCTGCGAAGGGGCACTCCGGGAGCGTCGAGCAGGCCTTATCGCAAGAGCAGAAGGTGTCGATGCCGTTGCAGGTCTTGGGCTCATAGCTGTCGCCATAGCTGTAGGTTGTCTTTGCGGCGCCCTCACACGCGCATTGCCATTGCTGCGCCGTGCAGAGCGCCTTGCCGGCCGCCCGGCAGGCCGCCTCGGCGCTCGCGTTGGTGGTCTCCCAGGGCAGCACACCCGCGCGGGAGGTGGCGCGGCTCTCGTCGCTGCCAGAGTCTGTGGCGGTGGCGTCCGGGCGCGAGGCCTCGTAGCGATCGACGCAGTAGGCGTCGCCCACCGAGACCATCTCGTCAGGGCAACTCAAGGGCGTGTCACCCCGGGGGCAGGCGCAGCGCTCGCAGCGGCCGCTCTCACCACAGCAGTGCTCCGCGGGGCACTCGCTGTTGTCGTAGCAGACACCGTCGACGACGCAGCCAGCGAGGGCGAGCGTGAGAGCGAGGGTGAGGTGGCTGGTGGTACGGCGGACGTTCTGAGGCCTCGAGAGCGGCCGGCAGTGCTGTGCCCGGCGACGGGAGGAAGGTGTAGGGGTGCTCCTAGACATCGCTCCCGCCGATCTGAGGCGCCGCGCAGCAGCGGAAGCCTCGCGCCCACACGCCGCCCAGCATGTCCGTGTCACAGCGATGAAGCAGCTCCGAGTCGATGCAGTTGTAGGCGCCTCCGCGGTAGTGGTCTTGCCCGTCGCCGTCCTCGGTGACCTCCCAGACGTTGCCGTTCATGTCGTAGAGGCCCCAGCCGTTGGTGCAGCCGCCGTGGCTGCCGGTGGGCATCTCGATCGGGTTGGATCCGCAGGCGCCCTGACCTGGGGGCGCTCCTGGGGGTGGCTTGTTGTAGCAATGGGCGTAGGGGCAAGGTGTGACGCTGGCGCAGGCCGAGCCGCTGCCGCAGAAGCAGAAGCGGTCGATGCCGTTGCAGACGGTGGGGTCGTAGCTGTTGCCGTAGGCATAGGTGGTCTGCTGGGGGCCAGCGCAGGCGGTCTTCCATTGGGTGCCGGTGCAGAGCGCCTTGCCGGCGGCGGCGCAGGCGGCCTGCGCCTCGACGCGCCCGAGGTTGGGTGTCCACCAGGGCAGCACACCAGCCTTACACTGGGCGGCGCCCACGGCCGTACCCTGCTGCGTCGCCGTGGCGTCGGCTCGGGAGGCCTCATAGCGGTCGATGCAGAAGGCCTGCGCTCCGCTGCCGATGAGCACCATGCATGGCGGGCAGACGCCGCCCAGGCCGTCGCGCGCGGTGGGGAGATCTGCGAGGCCCAGCTCGAAGGGCGCGCGGTCGTCGGCCGGGCCGTCGTCGGTCGCGCCATGGTCGGCGGTCGCGTCGGCCTCGTTGGTCGCGTCTTCGTTGACGTCTGGCGAAAGGAGACGGTCACGTCGGGCGTCGGGGGGCTTCAGGCAGCCGCCCTCGCTGACATCTGTCGCTGCGTCAAGAGGGCCATGGCCCTCGTCGTTGGTGCAGCCGACAGCGAGGGCACAGGCCGAGAGGAGGAGCAGCCCTACCAATCCAAGACCGAGCCGGGTGCTGAGCTGCCGAGCCGCCGTCGTAGCCGAAGACACGAGCCATACGGGTGGTCTGGCGAGCGTTCTGAGGCCTCGAGAGCGGCCGGCGGTGCTGTGCCCGACGACGGGAGGCCTTCGCGGGGGTGCCCTTCGGAGCAGAACTAACCGAGGCATCATCACCTCCTCGTCTGGCCAGTCTACGCCCCCTGCCGTGGACGCCCCAAGCAGAATCACGCCCCGTTCTCGAGGTCGACAACGAGAGGGCTCTAGAGCGCTGACCAACTTACCTCCCGTCGCTGCGCTGGTCTGCGAAATCACAGCGGTTGTCGCTCGTCGGTTGCGTGCTACCAGCAGGCGCCCTCCTCGCTCCTACGCCGTGA
>PDWJ01000842.1_pt1 | contig 84081 bp, 72 predicted proteins | sample 1430881 | NCBI WGS metagenome assembly PDWJ01 (sample SAMN01162460, study PRJNA174530) | Oral metagenome, whole genome shotgun sequencing project. | biome: Marine environment; feature: Marine mammal; material: Swab sample of the gingival sulcus; isolation source: swab sample of gingival sulcus...
CTGCCCTGGCTGAACTGCTGGAACAGCACTTAAAACAGTCATTTTGGAAGTCGTGAACTCAGAATCGTCACTTTTGGAGGTTCTTCGGCGGAACCCGTATAAATTGGCACTCCTCTTGCTTTTTAGGTAAAGAAAAACTGAATAATAACTGGAGAGAGCAATGGCCCCGGCCCAAAGCAAGCAAGCGACTTTACAACCGTTTACCCAAGTTTCACTTGATGCACCGATTCAGTTAAACCGGGATGCAATGGTAACCGGCCAGCCCGGTTTTGCGGCACTTGACCAGTTCTATATCGATATGCTGGAAAGCTTTTCCCCAGAAGCAAAAAAAGCGCGCTACCTTTCCGAGCTACAGCGCGAAATAGAAGCTGTTTTTCGTAACGATGGCATAATGATTGCTGTATTATTCAGCGACATGACCCTGGAATGCTACAGCCCGGATGCGGCCCGAATTATAGATGCTCTCAACACCGCGCCTTTATCCCTAGAGCGCATAACACACCTGCTGCAGGCTCATTTTGGTGATAGGTTATCGGTCGAGCATTTCTGTGATGACAGGCCTAGTTATGCAGATTTAAAAAAAGGTGTTTTATACTCGAAACGGGATCGCCAAACAGGGTTTCAGGAAGATCACTCAACACTGGAAGAACACATGTGCGACTGGCTTGGCGACTACCAACAGTGGATACAGGATTATCTGTGCTTCACTTTAGCTAAGATTTCCGCCGAAGGGCAAGCTCGGAAGTAAGCAGCCCAACACCGTTGCCAGGCAGCAACCCGGTATTTGAGGTTAAGGCTGCCAGTAAAAAACTAACAGCTCCAAGGCTCGTTATTGGATGAATGACCTTACCTTTTCTGGTAGCTCAATTGATTTTTCAGTGCGGTGATCAATCCAGACCACTTTCGCATAGCCTTCACTTACCACCGTTTCCGGATCATTCTGACTAAAAACCTCATAGGTCGTCATAAAACTTGAGCGGCCTGGGTCTTTTACATAACAGTCGATTCTCAGGTTGTCCGGGTAAACAACCGGTTTAAAGAAGGTACATCCAATATTGATGACAACAGGTGCCAGGCCATTGGGATCCATAGCCACATCCATTTTGCCGATCAACTGGGCGCGGGCTTCCTCCAAATAACGCATATACACTACGTTATTAACATGCCCGTAAGCATCCATATCACCCCATCGCACGGGTATCTCACAGCTATGTACTAGCTTTCCCTTTTTAGAACTCATCACTACCACTCCGGAAAAATAAGCGTATTACCCTACCTGTTAACAACAGGCGGTTAAATAAAAGATTTGGCTTGCAGGAACGATATGCAACAAATGCCCTTAAGCCCTGAATTGCATACCCATGTGTATATATTTCGGCTTTCAATAGATTGACCCGGATTTACACCAAGACGTTTAACCTTCAACGGGGTTGGCTTTATCGATCACGGTGAAAAGGATTGGGCGCTCTGATTCTGCAGTGTTTTTTATCCTCTGCCCTATCTGGCGGCCAGACTTGCAGAAAAATCCAGCATCCGCTGCAATGGTCTGCGTGCATCTTCAATTAAATCTTCAGCAACAAAGATCTCATCTTTACCTGTCTCCAACGCATGGAGCACGCTTTCCAGGCCATTCATTGCCATCCATGGACAGTGAGCACAGCTGCGACAAGTCGCTCCCGAACCACCCGTAGGCGCTTCGATAAACTGTTTGCCCGGTGCTGCCTGCTGCATTTTGTAGAAAATAGCCTTATCCGTAGCCACGATAAACTGTTCATTTGGCAGGTCACGTGCGGCATTGATAATCTGGGTTGTCGACCCCACGGCATCAGCTAGGTCAACCACCGCATCCGGTGACTCAGGGTGTACCAATACAGCGGCATCCGGGTAAACCTTTTTCAAGTCCAAAATGCCTTTAGCTTTAAATTCTTCATGCACAATACACGCACCATCCCACATCAGCATTTCGATACCCGTCTGACGTTGAACATACGTTCCAAGGTGTTTGTCCGGTGCCCAGATAACCTTCTTGCCCTCATCAGCAAGGTGCTCAACCACCTGCAAGGCTATGCTTGAAGTGACGACCCAGTCAGCTCGTGCTTTAACCGCAGCCGAAGTATTGGCGTAAACCACAACTTCATGATCAGGATGTGCATCACAGAAAGCATTAAATTCTTCTATCGGGCAACCAATATCCAGAGAACAGGTTGCCTCAATCGTTGGCATTACAACTTTTTTCTCAGGCGTCAGGATCTTTGCCGTTTCACCCATAAACTTCACCCCTGCCACAACCAGTGTGCTGGCAGAATGTGCGTTACCAAAACGCGCCATTTCAAGTGAGTCAGAAACACAGCCACCCGTTTCGTCAGCTAACTGCTGCAAAATTGGATCCGTATAATAATGCGCAACCAGGCAAGCATCTTTTTCTTTAAGAAGCCGCTTAATCTTCTGTCGATACGCTTCAACCTGCTCAATGGTCATATCAAGTGGAAGATGCTCTTTGGCAAAATGCTCCTGAATAAGGATGCGATCTGAAATATCCTGTTGGCTCAGCATGTGCTCTTTGTACTCATATATTCTAACGTGAAGTGCTGCCGACTCACCTGACAACACAAGCACTCTAAGTGACTCAAATGAAACGACATATTATAGCACAGTGATCGGCAACAGGAATCAAACCGCTATAAGATGCACCCGTGAAAAGAGAGGGCCCGGACAGGGGCGACCAGGCTAACCCGGTCGTTGCACCAGTTGGCGAAATTTTCGCGCAGAGATCGCTTGATTTGAGTAAGCATGTTCGCTCAGATCAAGGGAGATCAAGCCAAAAACCAGCAAATGCGGACCATTTATCATTGCGGAATACGCTTGTACGACAGCGAAAGATAAGACAGACATTTGACCTGACAATAAAGAGTATCGGCCAAGGGATGAAAAAGCCGTTATTAGAGGCTTAAATCCCGGTTACTGGCCTTAATGAACTCTTTCTTTAGATCTTCGTAGGTATGAACAGCCGGGAACTGCGGGAACTCTGCAATAACATTATCCGGTGCATGAAATAAAATACCTGCCTCGGCCTGTGTCAGCATCGTTGTATCGTTATAAGAGTCACCTGCAGCAATAATACGGTAGTTCAATAACTGAAATGCACGTACAGATTGGCGTTTGGGATCTTTCTGGCGCAGTGTGTAGTCAGTAATACGACCTTCTTCATTGACCTCAAGCTTATGACAAAGCAGTGTAGGAAAACCCAACTGACGCATGAGTGGCTGTGAGAATTCATAAAAGGTATCAGACAGAATTACGACCTGGAAGCGCTCACGCAACCAGTTCACAAACTCTACCGCACCTTCAAGTGGCTCAAGTTTACTGATGGTTTCCTGAATTTGAGGAAGTTTCAAGCCATGCTCATCGAGAATGCGCAGGCGCTGTTGCATCAGCTCATCGTAACAAGGAATATCACGCGTTGTCGCTTTCAGCTCTTCAATACCCGTTTCTTCAGCAAAAGCGATCCAGATTTCAGGGATTAAAACCCCTTCAAGGTCAAGACATGCGAGTTCCACGTGCTACTCCTAATAGAATGTGTTGGTGTGCTTAGTCGACTGCTTACAGTCTATTTTAATCGCGCCAATGTACCGCCAATAAAGCCCTCATGCAAGGGCGCGTTAATAATTTGCTCGCAGGGCAAAGTACTACAGGCAAAAAGAAACCCGCTCAGGGGCGGGTTTCTTATGGTAAAAGCCACTTGCTCAGGCAGCTTTAAAATGCTCGATCAGATGTCTTTAGGCTGAACAGGAATAGCCTGTTTCATGCTGGTCAGGACATTACGCTGATGAAGCTCCTCATCAGTTGCACCGACGCCGCCATCTGCCTTGGCATTTTCAAAGTAGCAAAGGGTTGGCTGATGCTGGTCAACTTCTTTCTCATCCAGTTGAGCGTAAGAAGCGATAATCAGCAAATCACCTTTACTTGCCTTGTGAGCTGCCGCACCGTTAACAGATATAATGCCACTGTTATCTTCGGCACGAATTGCATACGTTGTGAAACGCTCACCGTTATTGATGTTGTAAATATGAATCAATTCATATTCGCGAATACCTGATTTATCAAGTAATACACCATCAATTGCACATGAACCTTCATAGTGTAGCTCAGCGTGAGTCACTGTGACCCGGTGTAGCTTACACTTCAAAAATGTCTGCAGCATAGACTAAAATCCTGCGTTTGCTCATCTATACCAGATTGCTCTGGCTTCCCTCTGGCGCCATCATTGGCCTCACGACCTAGTGCGGCATATCAATACCACGCTTTAAACAGCTAGACCGCCCGGCAGCCTGCCGGAAAACATGCTTTCTTTACTCTACCGGCCTATTAACCAGTTTGTTGCGGCGCACATACTACCCGAGTTTGGTTTAAAAATTAACCAGAAACTGAGGAATTTTGTATATACGTCATGCAAAGGGCGGCTATTATACCACCATCCTGCGAAACGTTAAGAGGCGACCTGCTATTTTTGCTAACAAGCTGCGTACGTCAAAAAACCGGGCACTCATGACCATAACTAAGAAAGCTCAGCCATACTTATACTCACTTTGGCTTTTCCCTCTCCTTTTAATAACCAATTAATTTATAATGGCCCCCTTTCACATTTAAATCTGTAACTCAGGTATTTTGCTGTGGCTGACAAGACGCTGTCCGATATTCTTGCCGAAAACCTTAAACAACGCATCATGATTCTTGATGGTGCCATGGGTACGATGATCCAGAATTACAAACTGGAAGAAGCGGATTACCGTGGCGAGCGGTTCAGTGACTGGCCGATCGAAGTGAAAGGCAACAATGATCTGCTGGTGCTCACTCAACCCGAGATTATCAAGGCAATCCATAAAGAATATCTGGATGCTGGCGCTGATATTATTGAAACCAATACCTTCAACGCAACCCAGATCGCAATGGCTGATTACGAGATGGAATCACTCAGCCGTGAAATTAATGTTGCCGCAGCACGTTTGGCGCGTGAAGCCTGTGATGAAGTCACGGCACAAACGCCAGAGCGCCCACGCTATGTTGCCGGTGTGCTTGGTCCGACTAACCGCACCTGCTCTATTTCACCTGATGTAAACGACCCGGCATATCGCAATGTATCCTTCAATGAGCTGGTAGACGCCTATACCGAATCGATTGATGGCCTTATTGAAGGTGGCACGGATATTATTCTGATTGAGACCATCTTTGACACGCTGAATGCCAAAGCAGCGATCTATGCTGTTGAAACCTATTTTGAAGAAAACGACATCAGCTTGCCGGTCATGGTATCCGGCACCATTACAGATGCTTCGGGCCGCACCCTGTCTGGTCAGACGACGGAAGCATTCTGGAACTCTGTTCGCCATGTAAAGCCAATCTCTGTCGGCTTGAACTGTGCACTCGGCCCCAAGGAGCTACGCCAATATGTCGAAGAGCTGTCTCGCATATCAGAAACATTTGTATCAACACATCCCAATGCGGGCCTGCCCAATGCCTTTGGCGGTTATGACGAGACCCCCGAACAGATGGCGGCAGAAATTTCAGAATGGGCCAAGTCTGGCTTTTTGAATATTATCGGCGGCTGTTGCGGCACAACACCCGAACATATTAAAGCGATGCGGGAAGCCGTTGAGAACGAAGCGCCCCGCGCCCTGCCCAGCCTACCGGTTGAATGCCGTTTGTCCGGCCTGGAGCCGATGAACATTGGCGAGGACACCCTGTTTGTTAATGTGGGTGAGCGCACCAATGTAACCGGTTCAGCCATGTTCAAACGCCTGATTAAAGAACAGGATTATGAAACGGCATTGGATGTTGCCCGTCAGCAGGTCGAAAACGGTGCCCAGATCATCGATATCAATATGGATGAAGGGATGCTGGATGCGCATGCCGCGATGGTAAGGTTTCTTAATCTGATCGCGTCTGAGCCTGATATCGCCCGTGTACCGATTATGATCGATTCCTCAAAATGGGATGTTATCGAAGCCGGCCTGCAGTGCATTCAGGGTAAAGGCATCGTTAACTCGATCAGCCTGAAAGAAGGTGAAGAAAACTTTATTACCCAAGCGAAGAAGCTCCGCCGTTACGGTGCCGCCGTTGTTGTTATGGCGTTTGACGAAACCGGCCAGGCCGACACGTACGAGCGCAAGATTGAAATCTGCGAACGATCCTATCATGTTCTGACAGAGAAGGTTGGCTACCCACCTGAAGATATTATTTTTGACCCGAATATCTTTGCTGTTGCCACCGGCATTGAAGAACACAACAATTACGCAGTCGATTTTATTCAGGCAACAGGCTGGATTAAGCGCAACCTCCCTTATGCGAAAATATCCGGCGGTGTTTCTAACGTATCCTTCTCATTCCGTGGTAACAACCCGGTACGTGAAGCAATCCACTGTGTATTCCTGTACCACGCCATCAAACAAGGCATGGATATGGGTATCGTTAATGCCGGCCAATTGGCGATCTACGATGATCTACCGGAGGAATTGCGCCTCGCGGTTGAGGACGTTATTCAGAACAGCCGCGAAGATGCAACCGAACGCCTGTTGGATATCGCCGAGAAATACCGGGGCGATGGTAGCCAGGAAGAAGACAAAAAAGCTCAGGAATGGCGCAGTTGGGAGGTTAATAAACGCCTTGAGCACGCATTGGTTAAAGGCATCACCGAATTTATAGAGGAAGATACCGAAGAAGCTCGACAGAACCATGACCGTCCACTGCACGTCATCGAAGGCCCGTTGATGGATGGCATGAGTGTCGTTGGTGACCTGTTTGGTGCCGGAAAAATGTTTCTGCCGCAGGTGGTCAAGTCAGCCCGCGTCATGAAGAAAGCCGTCGCCTACCTGATGCCATTTATTGAGCAAGAGAAAGATGGTAACCGCCAGTCGAACGGCAAGATCGTATTGGCGACCGTTAAAGGTGATGTTCATGACATCGGCAAAAATATCGTGGGCGTGGTATTACAGTGCAACAACTACGAAATCATCGACCTTGGCGTTATGGTGCCTGCAGAAACCATCCTGCGTACCGCCCGCGAAGAAAATGCCGATATTATCGGCCTGTCTGGCCTGATCACACCCTCATTGGATGAAATGGTGCATGTCGCAAAAGAAATGGAGCGCCAGGCATTTAATATTCCGTTGCTGATTGGTGGGGCCACCACATCCAAAGCGCATACTGCAGTGAAGATCGACCCGGCATTTAACCGTGATCAGGTGGTTCATGTAACCAATGCATCCCGCGCGGTTAATGTCGCCTCATCCCTGTTGGGCAGCAAAAAAGCAGGTTATGTACAAGAAATTCAGGCAGAGTATCAGGCCGTCCGTGAGCGCCATGCCGCACGTATGAACGATAAGCGCCGTATCACACTTGACGCCGCACGCAAAAACAAATTTCACATCGACTGGGATAAGTACACCCCACCCGCCCCACTGCAGCCCGGCATTCACGTCTTTGATAATATTGCCCTGAGTGACATTCTTGCATACTTCGACTGGACACCGTTCTTTCACTCCTGGGAGTTAGCCGGTCGCTACCCGCGCATCCTCAACGACGAAGTGGTGGGTGAAGAAGCAACACGCCTGTTTAATGATGCACAGACGATGCTGAAAGACCTGGTCGAGCAGAAACGGTTAACCGCCAAAGCGGTGATTGGCATCTTCCCAGCAAACAGCATCGATCACGATGATATCGAACTCTATACCGATGACAGCCGTAGTGAAGTCTTGATGCAGTTACACCACCTGCGGCAACAGATGGAGAAAGTTGCCGGGAAAGCCAACCTGTGTCTGGCCGATTTCGTTGCCCCCAAAGACAGCGGCAAACGGGATTACCTTGGGGCATTTGCCGTCACCGCAGGCCATGGCTGCGATGCCTTGGTGGCGCAATATGAAGCTGATCATGACGACTACAACGCGATCATGGTTAAAGCATTGGCAGACCGTTTCGCCGAAGCGCTGGCCGAGATGATGCACGAAAAAGTACGTAAAGAGCTTTGGGGTTATGAGGCTGCAGAGCAACTGAGCAATGACGACTTGATCGCAGAGAAATACAAGGGTATCCGCCCGGCCCCAGGGTATCCGGCCTGCCCGGAGCACACAGAAAAAGGACTGCTATGGAAACTGCTGGACGTAGAGAAGCATACAGGCATGACCCTGACCGATGCTTACGCCATGCTGCCAACCGCAGCGGTGAGCGGCTTCTATTTCAGCCACCCTGAATCGCAATACTTCGGTGTTGCCAAGATCAGTGAAGACCAGGTTGAAAGCTATGCCAAGCGTAAAGGCATGGAGATGAAGGAGGCCGAGCGCTGGCTGGCGCCAAATCTCGGGTATGAGCCAGAGGAAAGCTAATCTAGCATAGGTGAGCCGTAGCAGCCGCAATTTGAAAAAACCCAATGTACTGATGCTTGCAGGCTCCTTGGCACTACTGTCAACTTCATGTTATTTCCTGTATCTTACAGGGCTAAATTTTTACAAGGATTTGAGACCCGTTTAACCATGATTATCAAACCAAAAATTCGCGGATTTATTTGTACAACAACTCACCCTGAAGGCTGTGCGGCAAACGTACGTGAACAGATCGAGTACACGCAAAAGCAAGGCACCATCGAGAATGGTGCCAAACGTGTTCTGGTCATTGGTGCATCCAGTGGTTACGGTCTATCCTCGCGTATCGCGGCAGCTTTTGGCTCCGGCGCAGCAACCATCGGCGTGTTTTTTGAAAAGCCAGGTACTGAACGCAAACCGGGTACGGCGGGTTGGTACAACTCGGCTGCATTTGACAAAGAAGCCAAAGCAGCGGGGCTGTATGCCAAAAGCCTGAATGGTGATGCGTTTTCCCACGAAGCGAAAGCCAAAACAATTGAGTTGATTAAAGAAGATCTGGGTCAGGTTGACCTTGTTGTTTACTCGCTGGCTTCCCCGGTTCGAAAATTGCCGGACAGCGGTGAGGTGATCCGTTCTTGCCTGAAGCCCATTGGCCAGCCATACAAATCAACTGCTATTGATACCAACAAAGACATGGTTATCGAAGCAGAAGTGGAACCGGCTACTGAAGAAGAAATCGCAGCAACCGTCACTGTCATGGGTGGCGAAGACTGGGAACTGTGGATGAACGCCCTGAATGATGCCGGCGTGCTGGCTGAAGGCTGCAAGTCTGTGGCTTACTCCTACATCGGTTCTGATATCACTTGGCCTATCTACTGGGATGGTGCACTGGGTCGCGCCAAGCAAGACTTGGATCGTGCAGCTCAGGCAATTGATACGAAACTGCGGGAAAAAGGAGGTCAGGCGAATATTGGTGTCCTTAAATCGGTCGTGACTCAAGCAAGCTCTGCCATCCCGGTAATGCCTCTGTACCTCGCCATGTGTTTTAAAGTGATGCGTGAGAAGGGTCTGCATGAAGGCTGCATGGAACAAGTACAACGTCTGTTTGCCACCGGACTCTACGGTGATAATGCACAGATGGATGAACAAAATCGCTACCGTATGGATGACTGGGAACTTAAAGACGAAGTACAGGATGCGTGCCGTGAGATCTGGCCACAGGTAACCAGTGAGAATCTGTTTGAGCTGACTGACTACCAGCTTTACAAAGATGAATTTCTGAAGCTGTTTGGCTTTGGCATTGAATCAATTGATTACGAAGCTGATGCAAACCCTGTTGCAGAGTTTGATGTCATCGATATCTAAACTGATGCCACGCTCAATACACCTCAGACACTGTATGAATAGCAGATCGTCTGGGGTGTACCCATTTCCCTTGTAAAGCTCGCACAACCCCGCCTTACCGCACATCCCTGACTACACTTTGCCTTACTGTCCTTATTGTTGTTGCGCCAGCCCGGACATTGCACCAGCTGGCACAACGCCCGAGTTAAGGACTTACAGAATACGCGCAAGGCTTATTCACACCTTCCCTGGTCACAGTCACGCTTATTTATCAGGCGTAATAATGAATGATTCAGAGACAGCATCATTTTCTGCCAAGAAGTTTTTAATTGCTGTGAACGTGGTTGTTTCCGGTGTTCCAGGATGATCAGATGTCGTTATATCTGCAATAAAGACTGAACCCAGCATAAGCTTTAAGGGATTGACATGCACTTTATGAGCCTGGAAATAGGCTTTTTCATTCGCCTTGATAACGCTAATATCATCCGTTTCATAAATTGCCGAGAAAATCACATCAAGGGTATGCTCTGTGCAATTTTGAAAGCCCTGTGTAAACGGATTAGCTATGAGTGAATAATTCGAATCGTGCAGCTCTTTGTATGTGGGAGAGGCCAAAACCGCCAGAAGCCTCTTTTGCAATTCAGGGGTAGGTATAATTACGCCTGCTTCTAGCAATTCTACTCCGGCAAAAAAGTCTACCGGATAGTCTTGTACCAAATCACTCACATCAGGCTCATCGGTTCTTTGATACAGATTGTAAATGGCGTAACCAGGTATTTTCTTTCCTTGATCAGTTTCTATTTGGGAGTAAACCGCAAAAGCCGTATGGGTAAAGCTAATGCCTTCCGGTAATTTATCTCGTGGCTGGCCGACCCTCGCAATTATAGCAACCCGGGCACCTTTTTGCGCCAAGGCTTTTTCAACCTTTTTAGAAAAAGCAATAATTTCCTTTGGCTGAAAATTCAATTCACCGCCAGATTGACTACTGCCTGCGGAGCTAAATTGAGCAAACAAAGAAAGCGAAAAGGTAGATACCAATAGAACGAAGATATTTAAAAATTTCATATTGTTACCTGTCGATGTTGTCATTTTGCTCTTTTGTGCTTAATGCTTCATTTGGTCGCGGCCCAACAGTCACTGTTTCATCAGTTATTTCAAGGGGAGTTCCAATAGGCGCGTTTGCCGCCTCCATTAAGTCTTTTGATATTTCTGCACTGGCATTACCGGCAGAACCACCAATCGCCAAAGGAACAGCCGACACAGCAGATGCAACCTGCCCTGAAGCAATAATGCCATGAGCCAGACTTGCAGACCCATGAGATGCAGTTTCCCCAGACTCTGCTACTGCCTGAACACTGTGGTTATTACTGGCAGCACCGACATTTAAGCTTAATACCACTGTGAGCGCTGAAAGTGATACCACAAAATTAGACTTTTTCATTCAAATCCTACCTTTTCAAGTTTAATGCGCCAGTTCTCACCTTCTCACCAATTGAGAAACAAGAAACAGCGAACTAAAAACACTTTCTAAACAGGTTCTTATACCCATTTATCCATATTTGCTCATTATGACGGAGTAACCCGTTCCTTGGCTACCCTCATAAAAGACCCGAACCTATGCAATGACCTCACCCGGTTCTTCAATAATATCTTGCCCATGCGAAACCACCAGCATCCAATACCAGCCTGCTGCGATGTTGCATTTGCTGACTGGTCGCAGGTTTATCTGGGCGTATATTAACACCTTTTTCAGCTCATGTTAGTTGTAGCTGTTCCGCTGGTTGGGGCTTTGGCTCTACAGAATAAACACCCCCAGTAGCCCCTTTCTAACTGCATACATTCAAGACAAACCCGGTTAAAAGTAGCGTTCGTTACTGAAAAATCTATGGAGTTCGTTATAGGCGGCAACGGAAGCTTCTTCGGGTAGAAAGTGGCCGCAATCCAAGGCCTTGCCTTCAACTTGTGCAGCATAATCACGCCAAACAGCGAGCACATCATAGGTTCGATGTACAAATCCTTTAGAACCCCATAAAACCATCAGGGGGCAAGTCAGCTGTTTATGCAAGTCTTCTTCATCATGTTCCAAATCAATGCTTGCTGCGGCGCGATAATCTTCACAAGATGCATGTATTGTGTCTGCGTCCATGAAACAGCGCGTGTATTCAGCTACTGCAGCCTCGGCAAAAACTGCACCGGGGGCACTCCATCGTTTTAATTTTTCATTAAGGTAGTACGTTGGATCAGTACCAATCATGTGCTCCGGCAAGCCATCGGGCTGAATGAGAAAAAACCAATGATAGTAGCCCGTAGCAAAGTGTTGATCTGTCGCTTTAAACATATAATGCGTTGGCGCTATATCCATCACGCAGAGCTTCTTTACATGGTCAGAATAATCAAGAGCCATGCGGTGTGCCACGCGAGCCCCACGATCATGTCCGGCTACATAGAACTCACTGTGCCCAAGGGCTTCCATGACTTCGACCATATCCTGAGCCATCGCGCGCTTCGAATAAGGATAGTGATCGGGTGTACTGGGTGGCTTTGAACTGTCCCCATAGCCGCGCAAATCGGGACACACCACATAAAAGTCATTAGCAAGACGCGGAGCAATTTCATGCCAGATAACATGAGTTTGTGGATAGCCATGCAACAACAATAACGGGGGTCCGGAACCCCCGTGTACCAGATTGATGCGCGCACCGCTGGTATCTATTTGGATGCGTTCAAAGCTGCTGTCAAACATACATATACTCCGCTTGTGCCTCATCAGTTTACCTGCTTACATGCGTATTCTTCCGCTGCAACAGGGATTGCGTTGCGTTATCGAGTGTAACTTGATGCCCTGTTGATGAAAACCACCTCAATACACCTTGGCTTTTGGTAAGCGGGGTGTAACGCACGTAGCTTGTTATCATAGATAAAACACGGCTGAGCCAAAACAAACATGCTGAACCAAACGTATTCCCACCTTCCTAAACAGGCTTTCGTACTCCACTGCCCTATTTTCTGCTATTCTTCAGGCGAAATTTTATCCTATGCGCTTAAAGAAGGTGTGAACAAGCCCTGCGCGCACCCTGCAAGTCCTGAAGCCTGCAGGTGCGAGACGCTGTTGTTTGCCGTTAACGGCGGCAGCCCTTAACAATTAAGCCAAAGAAGTTGGACAGTGTAATGAGCAAATATTGGAGTGACGCAATTCAGCGCCTGACCCCCTATGTGCCTGGAGAACAGCCCAAAGAGGCCGGTATCACCAAGCTGAATACGAACGAAAACCCTTATCCGCCCTCGCCTAAGGCTGCCGCCGTGATTAAGGAATTCAATACCGACAGACTGCGACTCTATTCTGATCCCGACTGTACGCAGCTCAAAACCGCGATTGCAGATCACTTCGATATAGCGCGTAGCCATGTGTTTGTCGGCAACGGTTCAGATGAGGTGCTTGCGCACACTTTCGCAGCCTTCTTCCGCCAAAAACTCCCCCTGCTGATGCCGGAGTTCACCTACAGCTTTTATCCGGTTTATTGTGATCTGTTTGGTATCGACTTTAAAAAAGTCCCTCTGCGAGACCAGTTTGAGCTCAATTTAGCTGATTATAACCAGCCTAATGGCGGCATAATTTTCGCTAATCCAAATGCTCCAACCAGCCGGGCTATCAGCCTTGAAGAAATCGAGTCGCTACTGCAGCTCAATACGCAATCGCTCGTTGTGGTTGATGAGGCCTACGTCGATTTTGGGGCTGAGTCCGCCATAGAGTTAACCCGCCGTTACGATAATATTTTGGTTATCCAGACATTCTCCAAGTCACGCTCCCTTGCAGGTATGCGCGTTGGCTACGCCATTGGCCATAGCAATTTGATAGACGGTTTGGAAAGAGTCAAAAACAGCTTCAATTCTTACCCCCTGGATATGCTTGCAATTGAGTCTTGCGCTGCCTCTATTCAGGATGATGAGTACTTTGCAGCCACCAATCAGAAGATCATCGATACCCGGGAATGGACGGCGAAAAAACTGGCAGAACTGGGCTTTATCAGCTTGCCATCAAAAACCAACTTTCTGTTTACCCAGCACCGCTTTCTAAAAGCTGCCGAGTTGATGGGTTACTTGCGCAGTAAGAAAATTTTGGTACGGTATTTCAGTAAACCCGGCATCGATAACTTCCTGCGTATTACCATTGGCACTCGAGAAGAGATGGAATTATTGGTCTGCACATTGGAGCAGCATCCAGACCTTTTTAAACTGGAAGCGAACTAAACATTTTACGAAAAGGTACCTTATAAAAAAGGTTCCTTACAAAAAGTGTGAGCAAGCCCTGCCCGCTCTCTGGCGTTCGGTGCAGTTCACACCCAAGGAAATGCTTTGCAGCCATGTCCAGGCCTGACAAAAAATCGTTTCATTAACGGACGTGCTTCCGGGTTGTGCCGTTCATGTGTCAACTGGATAGGGTGCGTATTCAGCGGCGGCATCATTTATTTAATTTCCACAGGGGCATTCCTCAATGACACTGGAAAGTGCAGTTTCGTTTTTTATCGCAATTGTCATCTTTGGTATAACACCGGGGCCGGGCGTTTTTGCCATACTGGCACGGGCGTTAGTCAGCGGTACACATGCGTGCTGGATGCTAGCACTGGGTATGACCATCAGTGATATTCTTTACCTGATTGCTGCTTGTTTTGGCCTGGCAGTCATCGCAAATACCTGGAGCGAGCTATTTACCGTTATTCGCGTTACCGGTGCAATCTACTTGCTTTACCTTGGTTGGAAGATGTGGAATGCCCCGCTGAACCTTGAAGCAATGGATAAAATGCCAGATACAGCAAAGAAAAAGGCAGGATTTGGTTTTTTACAAGGCTTTCTTATTTCAGCATCAAATCCTAAGGTTATTCTGTTTTATATTGCTTTTCTTCCGACCTTTATGGATCTGACGGTATTAGACAACACAGATATTGCCCTCGCCTCTTTGCTAACATTGATTGGCTTGATGCTCGGTTTAATGCTAATCGCTTTGTTTGCTGGCAAAGCGCGTAAATGGTTCAAATCAGAAGCGGCGGTGAAAAGACTGAACCGTGGTGCTGGTTCAATCATGGCAGCGGCGGGTGTTTATCTTATATCCCGTAATTAAAGAGCAGTGTGGTGACTGAATGCTGATGCAGCAATCTCATACGAACACCTTATCTGAACTTACTTGCAGGGTATCTTCATAGTTATAGGGCTGGAGACCGCACTGTACACTTTCCGGTTCCCCTTCCCGTCCTTCTGCATCCAAGCTAGGCTTGCACAGAAGTTAAAAAAGCCCGCAAAGCCCAGATACATAAAGCCTTTATGAAACTGCTCACTGAGCTGTTGCGGCACTTAGCTTTTCAATCAATTGGCGATATTTCGCGGCCTGGGCATCTTTACCTGGCATTTCAGACAGGGCCTTGTGCAAAAGTTCGTAGGCAGCCAATACATCTTTGAACTGGGGATGGTCCTGGTGTATCCCGCTGATAAGTTTGACTGTCAAGGCTGGTTTACCTGCCTCGTCACATAGTTTTGCCAGCTCAAACCTCTGCTCTGCCTGAGAGGGTTGATAATCCGGCTTAAAATGTATCATCTTTTGATACAGGGTAATCGCCTGTCTGGGGTTGTTGTGTTCCCGTATTAAGTTAAGGTAATCCGTCAAGTGTTTATCGACTTGGTCATATTTTCTAGCTGCTACGAGAAAGTCCATCATTTTCTGAAAGACAGGCAAATCTTTTGGTTTCAAGCGAAGATAATCCCTGAATGCAAATTCCAGCTCGCTAAAGCGCCCCTCTTTTGCAAGCACATCAAATCTGGCATTAGCCTGCTTGGCTTCTGCTGTCGAAGACGGGTCATCTGTTTGCAAACGACTAACAAAGCCGAGTTGTTTCTGTTTTTGGTATAACAGATAGCCCATTAAATGGAACATAACCACCATGTAGTAGTATGAAACGATATTCTGTAATACTGCAGAGAAAAAATAAAACTCACCCAGCAGGTGATTAAGTGTACCTACTGATGCAACCATTATCCCTAAAAACAGCAATAACAGCAGATATGACCCACCCAGCGCTATGATAAGGCGAGTGACCACAATAGGGTTGATCGCATCCCAGATTGATTCACTTCTTGCATAGCTAATAAAAACAGCTGGCAGGCTAAACACCCAGAAAAAGGTGAACAGTATGAATGCGATTTCTCCCAGAAAAACAGACACGCCATAAATCATCAGGCTGATAGCGATAAATATAACAATAATCTGCAGGATCATCTTAAAACCACCGCTATATGCACTCCGCACATCCGGACAATCCTGACATCCTTCAGCCGTTTCCTGTAAACACAGGAAGCTATATTTGGTGGTGATCGCAGTAATAATTAACCCCAAAACAAAATTTAAAAAGCCACCAAGCATGACACCAAGCGACGAGATCAACGACACTACAATGATAAAAGAGAGTGTTTCCCTATTAACCGGATATTTGAATGCCTGATCCAGTCTACGCCAGAAAGGGGTTATATCGCCCCCTGCCCCCAAACTTTCCAGCTCCCGGTTACACAGGCAACACAGTATCGAATTCTCAGTATGCTGAACGCAATCATCACAAAAACTGATGGCACAATGACTACACCTGAATGTAGATGCTGAGGTCGCATGATACTTACAATAATCCATCAAAATTATCCTACTGCATTCACTCTGATCTAAAGAAGGTATGCACAAGCCCTGCGCGTATTCTGCCATCAGGATTTGTTCACAACTTCCCTGGCTGTGTTTGTTGAACAATAATTATCTAAAAACTTGAAAACCGACGAGATCGTTCAAGGAGTTCATCGGCCGCTTTCGCATATTTCTTACATTTGGCGTTAAATTCCATTTCGCCAAAAAGAATGGATAGCTTACGCGACAAGTGACTCAGCTCTTCTGTTTTGACCCCGCGCTTATAGAGCATAAGAAAAATAGCCTCAGCCAATCTAAGATTATCAATACAACAGGCTCTCCAGCCCAGTTGCAGGAGTTGCTCATTGGTCAGTTTCTCTTTAGCCGCCGCTGAGTCACGCCAGACCTTTTCTATTTCCAACATCTGGTTATTATCAAGCTTTTCCATGGTTAACATGCGCAACGCGGCGCTTTCGTGCTGTTCGTCATCCCTGACCTGCAGAATATGGTACTTCAGTAGTTCCAAATCAAAGTCAGAACCATAATTTTCAAGATAAGCATTAATCTGCTTCAAGGCGCTATCAAAAGCATAATTACCCACTAACTGATATATCTTCGCTTTTGCACTTTGCTCGGGCGGGTGTTGTTTATCTCCCTCCTCGACATACTGATGATCAAACGCATCACGATCAACAAGGTAAGTTGTCAGTACCAATACGGCACCGGTGACAAAACCGCCAATATGCGCCATAAAAGCAATATTGGAATCTGTATGGGTCAGGAAATTAAACAACTCGTTGGCTATATACAGGGCCAAAACCCACATGGCCGGTGCACGTATAAAGCCTACGAAAATAAAGAACCAGTAAAAAAACTCGATCTTTTTCAGCCGGAATACGCCTAAGTACATCGCCATCACACCAGAAATAGCCCCCGATGCACCAATTAACGCGCTTGGACTGTCGCTATTTACCGTCATAAATAAAACGCCGCCCGCAAGACCTGACAGCAGATAAAACAGCAAAAAACGTAACTGACCTATCGCAGCCTCTACAGCAAAACCGAAAACGACAAGGAAAAACATATTGCCGATCAGATGAAAGAGATCGGCATGTAAAAACTGGTGTGTAAAAAGGTCAAAAGGGTTCAGGGATTTAGGTTTCAGCCCATATCCATATATGGCCGTATTATTAACTAGGTTGAAAATTTCCTCTCGATCCTGCCAATAATTTCCTTTAGGAGGCTCCTGAAACCGAACCTGATTATATTTGAGAAAGTTGAAGAAAGGTTTATCGGTAATAAGGTAGAGTGACAATAGTTCGTCATTACCATGATTTTTTAACTGCTCATTTTTGAGGATCGTTCGTTCACTCACCCCGGTTTCTTGCAAATAATTAAGGTATAAAGGCCACTCAGTCTCGAAATACTCAAGTTTCTCATACCGAGAGAGTGCACTGTGGATATCCTTCTGATCATCACCCTGAACAAAGAAAAAAATAAAGATGTTACTCAGGACAAGCAACAAAAGAACATACGGCGGACGCTTCCAGTCAAAGCGCTTCTCTGTAGGTATGACAACCATTATTCACATCCCGATTCCATTCACTATCATGTGCGGTAGCCTAACATGGATTCCAGGCAATTTTCATATATATCATAGTGTTAATTAGAGACGACAATATCCACGATTAGCAAAAATAAGGCACCCATTTAAGTACCGCTTAAATAACGATTGCTATTACTGACCGATATAAAGGCGGTCCCCTATCCTAGCTAATCAAAACCGACATTAACGCTTCGTAGCGCTATCTGCGGGCGCTTTCCCTTGCTTATCGTTGTCATCGGCAGCCTCATCATTTTCATTTACTGGCACCTTGTCTTTTGTGCTTGTGCCTGTGGTGGGAGGAACATAAGGCTGCATGGTATTAAACTTATCAACCTTCAGCTCACCCGCCCGAATCTCACCTTGAGCCGACGTCCTTTCGGCACCTTGAGGCGGCTTGTCACTGAAATGTTTTACTCCTTCTTTATCTGTCCAGGTATACACAGTACTTGCGGCACTAACCACGCTACTGCCGATAGTGACCATCACTAGACATACACTCAAGATCAAACGCATAAGAATTTCCTCCTCCATGGCAAATTAGCAGTATTTAGCAGACATTGCTGTAAAGCAATTTTTTATGCCTGGCCTATCTTACCTGTAAGGTAATGGTTCCCTGAAGCCAGAGTACGTCTTGAACAACCAACCGTTATCAACCCAAAATAGCAAGCAATCATTTGTTCATTGAAATCAATCAGTTAAAGAGACCATACTATCTATCAGCAAAATATACCCTTATACAGCTTGGTAAGCTGCCATACGTTTTGGTGTGATAGGAAGATGCACTGCCGCTGCCAAAACACCAAGCCCCGCACTGATGATCAATGCAAGTTCATAAGAACCATAATGATCAAAGATAATACCACCCAACCAACTACCGATAAATGCCCCTATCTGATGACTAAACATAACAAAGCCAAACAGCGAAGCGAGATGCTGGGTACCAAAGATCTGCGCAACAGCGCCGCTTGTTAGTGGCACAGTTGATAGCCACAAAACGCCCATCATAACGGAAAATCCGTAGAACAAAGACGTGTTCATAGGAATGAACAGCAGCATGATTAACAGGCAAGAGCGGAGCCAATAGATCAATAGCAAAAGCCAGGGTTTATGCCAGCGATCCCCCGCCCATCCAACAATAACAACACCGAGCACATTCGTCAGGCCGATGACGGCAAGGGAACTGGAGGCCATTTCTGGTGGTAAGCCGCAATAACTCACAACACCCGCCATATGAACAGTCATTATCGCGATATGGAAACCGCAAACAAAGAATCCAATATTAAGCAGTTGATAGTCTCTATTCTTGAATGCCTCACCCACCGCGTGCCAATTGAATAGCTTGGACGCAGGGTTCGGTTTCTCTGGGGCAGGCTCTCCAGTGGATATATCACGCATAAACCAACAGGCGATTAAAATAACGGCCATTGATGTACCAAACAACATAAACAACTCAGACCAGTCGAGGTATGCATCGGTCTGATTAAGTAATGTTGCATAAAAAAACTGCCCTAAAGAGCCGCCAGCGCTGGTAATACCCAAGGCAAACGTTCGCTTATGAACCGGAAATCGCTTTCCAACCGCGCCAAGCACTATAGGGTAAGTGGTTGCGCCAACCCCAACCCCAATCAGAATTGCATTGGCAATAAAAAAGCCCAGGCTACTCTCGGCAAACGCAGCACCAAACATACCCGCAATAAAAATAACCGCGCCAACAAAGAGCGTCTTTGCCGTACCGTAACGCTCGGCAACCATCCCTGCGAGTGGTGAAATCGCGCCCCAAAGCAGATTTTGGAATCCAAAACTCAGTGCAATTTCTGAAGAAGGCACGCTCAGATCACGACTAATTTCAGGTAACAGCAACCCTGTAATTAAACGAACGCCCATATTGCAACCAAGGATAATAAATGCGGCTGCAACGACCCACCACGGGTTAATTATTTGGTTCTTCACTTATCACCTGATCATCATGCTGAAACTGTCTATCCATACTTGGAAAGGTGTGAATACGTCTTGCGCGTACGCTGCAAGCCCCTAAACCTGTCGATGCAAGGCGCAATGGGCCATTTGCAATACCGCAGGTGTCGGCTAATTAGCCTCTATTAAGCTTTATGAAAAAATCATTCCTGATGGAAATATTCGACCATCCAATTAAACAGAGTGTCAGCATTCACCTCTTTTAACTTGATATTCATGAACTCATTTTCCGGATCTTGCTCAATCCATGCCAACTGATAACTGACTATTTCAGGTTGACTATCATGCAACACAAGAATAATCCGTTTTCCTGAACGAGCATGATCAATCAGCACTACATCGGCAGGAATACCTTGCTTCCGCATGTGCTGACTAAGCCCAATGACAGGGTCCATAGCAGAGAACGCATCCTGTAGACGCTGGTGCGCTTGCCGGGCTTCATCCCAAAGTAATTCCAGTTGTTTACTTATCATGCTGTATTTCGACAAGCTGCGCTTGGTTCCTCTGGCTGAAAACAGCGTATCAGTAGACGCATTATTGCACGCAATATTGTCTTTTAATTCAATTGGTTTTGCGCACTTCTTACAGTGCAATCCAAGGCAAACCAAACAGCTAAACGGCCAGATACCCCTTCATTACACTCAGCGCCTGACTTTACCTTCTGATACGACTGATATCTATACCTCAAGGAACTAAAGTCGTATGCAAAACACTATTTAAAGTGCTACTTAAAGCGCTATGCAAAGACAGCCTCTTTTGCCCGGTTATAGTGACGTCCTGGCTCCACCGGTCAGCATTGCAAAAAACACAACAGAATAATCCATATATATCATTTTACGCGACACACCAAATCGATTAGAGTACGCGCCATAACACACTTATATCAGTTCTACTGATTGATCTAACCAAACACGGAATAAAGAAATGTCTAACAACTATTTCAACACACTGCCCCTGCGTGAGCAGCTGGAACAACTGGCTAAATGCCGTTTTATGTCTATGGATGAGTTCAGCGATGGCGTTGATGCTCTGAAAGGCAAAAAAATGGTCGTTATCGGTTGTGGTGCTCAGGGCCTGAACCAAGGCTTGAACCTGCGCGACAGTGGCCTGGATGTTTCTTACGCTCTACGTGAAGCCGCCATTGCAGAAAAACGTCAGTCTTGGAAAAACGCGACTGAAAATGGTTTTGTGGTTGGTACATACGAAGAGCTGATCCCGACTGCGGATGTTGTTCTTAACCTGACTCCGGATAAGCAGCACACCTCTGTTGTTAACGCGGTAATGCCTCTGATGAAAGAAGGCTCCTGCCTGTCTTACTCACACGGTTTCAATATCGTTGAAGAAGGCATGCAGATCCGTGACGATATTACGGTCATCATGGTTGCACCCAAGTGTCCGGGTTCTGAAGTTCGCGCTGAATACGTACGTGGCTTCGGTGTACCAACACTGATTGCTGTTCACGAGGACAATGATCCTAAAGGTGAAGGCCTGGCGCTGGCTAAAGCCTACGCTGTAGGAACAGGCGGCCACAAAGCCGGAGTTCTGATGTCTTCTTTCATCGCAGAAGTCAAATCTGACCTGATGGGTGAGCAGACTATCCTGTGCGGCATGCTACAGACCGGATCGCTGTTGTGCTTCGACAAAATGGTTGAGAAAGGCATTGATGCAGGCTATGCATCGAAACTGATTCAGTACGGCTGGGAAACCATCACCGAGGCATTGAAGTATGGCGGTGTAACCAACATGCTGGATCGTTTGTCCAACCCGGCAAAAATCAAAGCATTTGATCTGTCTGAAGAATTGAAAGTGATCATGCGTCCACTGTACAACAAGCACCAGGACGACATCATGGACGGCACTTTCTCCCGAGTAATGATGGAAGACTGGGCAAACGACGACAAAAACCTGCTGGGCTGGCGTGCGGAAACGGCTGAGACTGCTTTTGAGAAGACTCCGGCGGGTGATGTTGAAATCTCTGAACAGGAATTCTTCGATAACGGCATTCTGATGGTTGCGATGGTTAAAGCCGGTGTTGAACTGGCCTTCGAAACCATGACAGCAGCAGGCATCATTGCTGAGTCTGCTTATTATGAGTCTCTGCACGAAACTCCGCTGATTGCGAATACCATCGCACGGAAGAAGCTCTACGAAATGAACGCAACCATTTCTGATACGGCTGAGTACGGCTGCTACCTGTACAACCACGCATGCCTGCCTCTATTGGGCGATTTCATGAAGAAAATCGATACCGATGTTATCGGTAAAGGTCTCAACCTGACGGACACTGGTGTTGATAACGCCCGCCTGATCGAAGTTAATGCTGCACTGCGTGCCCACCCTGTTGAAGCTGTGGGTGCAGAGCTGCGTAAGCATATGGCCGACATGAAGAAGATCGTATAACCCTTTATTACTTATAAATTTTCTTAAGTTAAAGGGAAAGCCGGAGCTGGGTGCTCTGGCTTTTTTTTACCTGCAACATTTACAAACGTTTCCACTATGGCGTTTCCATGAACAATATTGTTATCGAAAATTACAGCGCCGGGTTTGGCGAATCTTTCACGCTCCGCGACATCAACTGGACGATCGAGCCCGATCAACACTGGGTCATTACAGGCACCAACGGCTCAGGGAAATCAGCCCTCTCCGCTATCCTTGCGGGTGCCGGTGACAAAATTAGCGGCAGCATTACAGGACTACCAGAGCGTGTTGAACTGGTATCTTTCGAAGCCCAGGCAGAGTTAATTGAGCGCGAGTTGAAAAAAGATGATGCCGACATCATGGATGTCATCTCTGAAGGCACCCCCGTTCGCGAGATTCTGGAAGAAGGTAAAGCCGACAACCCTGATTTTGATACAGCATTACTTGAGGAACTCATCCACACGTTTAAACTTGAATCGATGCTTGAGCGCAGTTTCCGCAAGCTGTCTACCGGTGAAACCCGCAAGATCATGTTAATCCGCGCCCTGGCCAACAAACCGGGCCTGGTCATTCTTGACGAGCCATTCGACGGCCTTGATGCTGATTCCATGGCGACCCTGAACACGCTTTTGCAAAGCCAGGTGAATACAGTACCGATGGTTCTAGTCTTGAACCGCTTTGATGAGATACCTGAGTTCATCACCCATATCGCTTACACCGATAAAGGCCAACTGCAGCACAAGGTTGATATTAACGATGCACAGGCATACAACGATCTTTACCAGTTGCTCCACCTGAAAACAACCGACTTGGAAGTACCCGATACGGATGATTCAGACCGCCCGCCTGCACTCAGCCCGGAAGACCCATTGGTCAAGCTGACAAACATCAAAGTCGCTTATGGAGAAAGCCAGGTGCTAAACGGTGAAAGCTGGACTATTTTACCCGGCCAGCATTGGCAGCTGAGCGGCCCAAATGGCAGCGGCAAGACCTGTTTGCTTAACCTGATCACAGGTGATCACCCACAGTGTTACACCAACGATATTTTTGTCTTCGGTATGCAGCGAGGCAATGGCGAAACGATCTGGCAAATCAAACAATACATTGGCTATGTTTCAACCGCTCTACAGTGGGAGTACCGCGTCAGTATAAGCTTGCGCAATGTAATTATCTCCGGCTTTCACGACAGTATTGGCATGTACAGCAAAAGTACTGACAAGCAAAAACAGGTCGCAGACCAATGGCTTGAACTCCTGGGCATGAAAGATCGCGCCGATCAGCCATATAACCAGCTATCGTTTGGCGACCAGCGTTTATTGCTGATTGCCCGTGCAATGGTTAAACACCCTACGCTTTTGATTTTGGATGAACCTTGCCTCGGCCTTGATGACATCAACCGCCAACTGGTTTTGGCTCTGATTGAGAAGATCTGTGCCAGCGGGGAGACAACAGTACTTTATGTCAATCACCACGCAGAAGATGAGATCAGCGGCATCAAACAATTTAAGCAACTGGAAAAGCTTAATTCCTGAAGTTTCGCTTATGAAAACAGCCACCTGAACCCGGTGGCTTTTGTACCTTCCAGAGTGAGACTTAAATAAGCATACCTTATAGACAGGGCTCATTATTGCTTTTACAATGCTTCGGTCATGGAGTATTAAGATAAAAATCAAAATAAGAAAATACCACTATGAAACTCTTTAACGCTCTCATATCGATTTTTTCTATTTCGGGGTTTTGTCAGGCTGGCCTGTTGCCTGCACCGACGGGAGAAACGATCCTATCAGTCACAGGTAAAATCCAGCATACGCAAGATGGCGACTCTGCCAACTTTGATTTGGACGCATTAAAAGCACTGGATAGTGACTCTTTTGATCTACAGACCCGTTGGTCAAACAAAAACCATACCTACTACGGGCCTTTATTGACTGCAATTTTGGATAAGGTAGGTGCTACAGGCAAACTAATTCACTTGATAGCACTCGATGATTATATAGTTAAGATTGATCGACGCTACATCGAAAAGTATCAGCCCATTATCGCCTGGGCTAAAGATGGAAAAAAAATGCTGGTTCGTGATAAAGGCCCTCTGCGGCTCATGCTTCCCCATCATAAATATCCCGAGTTGACCACCGAAGAGCATTCAGGAAATATGATCTGGCAACTGCGGCGCATTGAAGTCAAATAATGCTCAAGACCTCATTCTTAAAAACTGCAACCTACCATAAGCAAACCGGCATCATTTTGATGGCAATGGTATTTCTGGTCGGTGCCATGATTAATATTATCCAACTTCAGCGCTCTGCATCTGTCCTTGAAAACCGTCATGATACAAACATTTGGTCGCTGTTTCAGTTAGAAACCGAGATGCGAAAATTTCATAATGCACTGGAAGCCTATCAGAACAATACCGACACTTATGATCAGTTAACTGAGCGCTACGATATCCTTTGGAGCCGCTTTCCAACCTTGCTTGAAGGTGAAGCCGCTGCCCAGATAAGCGAGATTGGCGGCGCTATTGGTACGCTAACTGATGCCTTTGCCGCCGTGCAAAACATTGAAAGCAAGATATTCGGCGACTTAAAGAACTCTCCTGACATAAGCAAGACGATTCAAGAACAGATGACACCGCACCTCTATGCGATAGATAGGCTTACGTTGGAAGTTCACAATCTCAGTCATAAACTTCATAACAGTCAGGACAAGCAATTCACCACCCTGCAAAAACAGCTTTTCCTGCTAATTGGTGGCCTCATACTTAGCGGAACATTACTGCTCCTGATGGTAATAAGGGAAAACAAAATTAATCGCTTTCAAGCTGAACATGACAGCCTCACATCCATACCAAACAGAGCTTACTTGCGTAATCGGCTCATAAAAATGTGCACTCAAAGCGAACCTTTTGCTCTGCATTTGATTGATCTAAATGGCTTTAAAGACATTAATGACACCCTTGGTCATCAATCAGGTGATGAACTGTTACAGCAAGTCTCACAACGCCTAGTTGCGGATGTTGATCAGCACTTAGGATGTAAAACCTGTCGCCTTGGTGGGGATGAATTTGCGATTCTCCATTTTGGTTACCGTAACGCTTCCGATATTCACACGGTTGCAACACAGATAATTAACTCGCTGGAAAGGGGGTTTTCTATCAATGAACACACCTGCTTCATTGGAGGAAGCGTTGGCAGTGTCATTTACCCCGATCATGGCAATACTGCCAGTTTGTTGCTGACCCATGCTGATATTGCAATGTATAAGGCAAAAGAGTCATCTCCGCTTTCAACACATGTCCTTTTCGACTATGAAATGGACGCCGCTATTAACTATCAACAGCGCTTACAGCAAGACTTAAAAGAAGCACTTGAACACAATCAATTGAGCTTGTGTTTCCAGCCTATTGTCGATTTAAAACAACAGGAAATACATTATTTTGAGGCACTTTTACGTTGGGAGCACGTAAACTATAGCTCGCTTTCACCGTTAAAAATTATCAAAGTGGCAGAGCAGTATGGATTGGGATATCAGCTAGGTTGCTGGGTCATTGACGAGTCTTGTCGTCAGATGAATGAATGGCGAGAGCTGACAGGAAAAAACTTGCCTGTTTCTGTCAATATTTCGCCTTCAATGTATCGCCTAAGTTTGGCAAAAAGCATCAATGACTCCCTGAGCAAGTATAGCCTTGACGAAGGACAGCTTTGGATTGAAGTCACAGAAGATACCACTATGCAACGCTTCAAAGAAGCAAGCAAAGTGCTGCGCAAGTTAGTCGACGGAGGTGTAAAAATTGCACTGGATGACTTTGGTACCGGGCTTTCTTCACTGAGCCATTTACAGCAGATGCATGTTCAAATTTTAAAAATGGACCGTAGCTTTGTCCATGATATGATCTTAAACCCGACAAGCAGTTCATTAGTCAAAAATATCATCACTATCGGCCATGATTTAGGAATGAAAGTGGTAGCCGAGGGGATTGAATGTGAAAAATCTGCAGAGATTCTAAGTAACTATCAATGTGATTACGGGCAGGGTTACTTGTTCGGAAAGCCACTTTCGCCACAACAGGTCAACGCCTTACTGTTAGAGCGTTCCGCCAAGTCATAATAAACCTAAAGTATCGGCCAGAGGGCTGGCCTCGCTACAGGGTAAGGCAATGTCGAAGCTCAGCCCCCTGAGCGATTAAGCCTTGGCAAAGATACCAAACCATCGGCCACGGGGTGGCCCCCTACAGGGTTAGTGCCAATGTGGGAGCTCACCCTGTGAGCGATGCGGCCTGGGGAAATATGCCAAGCCCAATCGGCCAGAGGGGTTGCCTCGCTAACTCAGTATGTCTTCATGCAAGATCCGAATACTCATCCAATACTTCTTTGGCGGCTCTAAACGCTTCTTGTGCAGCAGGCGCACCGCAATAAACAATTGAGTGTAATAGGACTTCTTTAATTTCTTCCGGAGTACAACCATTATTCAACGCCCCCCGAACATGCCCCTTCAACTCGGTTGGTGCTTTCAATGCAGCCAACATCGCGATGGTGACTAAAGAGCGGGTACTGCGTGGCAAACCTTCACGTTGCCAGGTGCTACCCCAAGCATGTTCGTTAATCCAATTCTGCAAATCCTGAGTCGTCTCATTGGTGTTATCTATCGCCCGTTGCACGAAGATTTCACCCATAACTTCCGTGCGGACTTTTAAACCCTTTTCGTAGTCTTCTTTAGCCAATTTGCTTTCCTTATTTTCTGAAATAACAGCAGTCAGACCACCTGTCCTGCGGCAAAACCTGATGCCCAGGCCCATTGAAAATTATGCCCGCCAAGGTGCCCCGTAACATCCAGGCATTCACCGATAAAATACAGGCCCGGCGCCTTTTTCGCTTCCATGGTTTTTTGATTGATCTCGTTGGTATCAATCCCCCCTAGTGTAACTTCAGCCGTGCGGTAGCCTTCTGTACCCGATGGTTTGATCCGCCACGCAGAGAACGCTTTGCTAATCGCCTCCAAGTCTTTATTGGAGCAATGGCCCATCACCCCTGAGAAACCAAACAACCGGCAGAGGATTTGCGACATACGCCTACTCATTTGCTCAGCCATTATCGTGGTTAATTCTGCTTTAGGGCGCAAATCACGCTGTTCCTTAAGCCAGGCAAGCAAATCAAATTCAGGGAAAAGGTCAATCTCAATAGATCCACCCGGCTGCCAGTATGAAGATATCTGCAAAATCACCGGCCCACTGAGCCCCCTGTGGGTAAACAGCATGTTTTCGACAAAGTTGGTTTTGCCGATAGAGACTTTCACTCTGTGTGATACACCAGACAGCTCCTTGAGCACCTCTTTATCTTTCGGTTGCAGGGTCAAGGGTACTAAGGCAGCGGTATGGGGTAATACCTGTAAGCCAAACTGAGCGGCTATATCATACGCAAAGCGGGTTGCACCGCCATTAGGAATAGACAGGCCACCTGTAGCAATAACAACCGACTCAGCCTGAATTTTTCCGGTACTTGTCTTCAATAGATAACCGCTGCCCTGCTGCTCAATTCCTGCAACCGAAACATTGGTACGAATTTCGTTGCCCGCCCACTCTGACTCAGTCAGCAAAATCTGAAGAATTTTCTTACTGCTCTCTATGCAAAAAAGTTGTCCCAGGGTTTTTTCATGATATTCAACACCATGGCGGTCAACCAGATCGATAAAATCCTGTGCCGTATAACGGCTTAATGCGGATTTACAAAAATGCGGATTATCGGAAATAAAGTTCGCAGGCGAATTATGCAGATTGGTGAAATTGCAGCGCCCTCCACCAGACATCAGGATCTTACGGCCTATTTTATTGGTATGTTCCAATACCAGAACGGAGCGCCCACGATAACCTGCTGTTGCAGCACACATAAGACCCGAAGCCCCTGCTCCGATTACGACTACATCGTACGCTGACACAACCCTGCCTCGACACCATTTAAAAGCGCGTTATCTTATCATAGCTAATACAGCTTCCGCCTATTTTTATGCCGATCATTACCAAAAGATCAGCCATCACAGGCTGTGCCAGACAGACATTAAAAAAAGGATCGGGACGTGGGCAATGCTGTTTTCGGTCAAGCATAAGGCTCACCCATACAACAACCCTGCTAGGAATTTGCAAGGCCCCAACTTTACAGCAAAGGAGGCCTTGGGTTGTGAAGCATCACGGAAGCTAGAACGCCAACAGGACTTATGCACAGAGGCTGCTAACTTCCCTGTTTTTCCTGGTTCAGTTTGCGGATCTTATCAGACAGCCGGGTCTTGCGCTTTTGCTCAGGCGCACTTGTATGTTGGCTTTTTTCAGCATCACGCTGTTTCTGGTAAACCGACTTGTTTTTCTTCTTCTCAGCCTGAGCTTTGCGCCGACGACTGTCATAACTTTCCGGGTCAGCTAATCGCTCACTGCGGCTTGGGCCACTGTCATCAATAAATCCCTTGGCTTTACGGCTTTTCTTTAAACGTGTCATCGATTAGTTACCTTTCGTCTTTGTACTCTGCGCTTCCTGTTCCAGGCGTTCTTGCTCAAGGCGCTCCAGTTCTGCCAAACGGCGTTTCTCTTCCCATTCTGCCACGGTCTCAAAACTTATTTTGCCCAATTTTCCGGAACGGATTTCGTTTAACAGCAATGTCGATGCTTTATTTCGATCGACAATACCACCCGGGCGCAGGCAACCGCGACGACGTCCAATTTCATCCAGAACATCCTCTGCCAAATCAGGCACCTTTTGAAGTTTAAACCGCGCCTGCAGCCTGTTAGGATAGTCATTACGCATAAACCCGGCCGCGAAAATTGCTACATCCTCATGCTCTATCGCAGTGTCTTTGATGGCACCGCTTGCCGCCAGACGATAACCAGAATCCGGATCTTCGATTTTCGGCCACAAAATCCCGGGCGTATCCGACAACGCCATCCCATTGCGGGTGGTAAACCGGGTCTGGCTCTTGGTAACCGCCGGTTCATTACCCACTTTGGCAATTTTCTTACCTAATAATGCATTAATAAGCGTGGATTTGCCGACATTGGGGATACCCATGATCATCGCCCTTACAGGCCGACCTGCTTTCGATCTCTCCGGTGCCATTTGTTTGCAAATTTCGGCAATACGATTAATCTGCTTTTTCTGAGTATGGTCCAGTGCCATCGCTCTGGTATCTGGCAATGCATTAAAATAGGTTAGCCAGTCGGCTGTTTTCGCATCGTCGGCCAGGTCACTTTTATTGAGCAGTTTCAGTGCCGGTTTACCCTTACGCAAGCTATCAACCAAAGGGTTCTCGCTGGATTGAGGGAGTCGTGCGTCCAACACTTCGATGATCACATCAATCTCATCCATGACCTTGGCAATCTCTTTCCGCGCCTTGTGCATATGGCCCGGGAACCAGTTGATACTCATTATTTTATCCTGAAGCAAAAAAATCAGTTATTATACCGCACGAAACGTACAAATGCGGACACAATTAACGCACTGCTGACAGACTCTTTGTAACTGGCCACTTTACATCAAAAAAATAGCGCAAATTAAGGTTATTCCTTCTTTAAGTGATACACTTAAACCAGCATCTTTTTATCAAGGATAATACTTTTTATGGAACAATCAGAAAACGAAAAATCCCAAACTCTGATGGCGCGCCAGCCTATTTTTGACCGTAATCAGAAGGTTGTCGCTTATGAGTTGTTATATCGCTGTGAAGATGCGCAGGGTCATGCTCTCTTCTCCGGTTCCTCCGCGACAAGTGAAGTCCTTCTGAACGCTTACACCAGTATTTCCGATGCGGGTGAACTAAAGCAAGTGCCCGCATTCATCAATTTTACCCGGGATATTTTACTTAACCAGCAACTGCCGGAAGTCTCCAAAAAGCATATTGTTCTCGAGATTCTGGAAGATATTGAACCTGATGCCGAGGTCGTGGCAGCCGTCAAAAAACTCCATACAGATGGTTACCGCATTGCGATGGATGATTTTGTCTATGACCCCAAGTACGATGAGCTACTCGACCTTGCGCAGATCGTAAAGATCGATGTTTTTGAACTTAGCACGGAGGAAATCCGGGCACAGGTTCAGAAATTGCGTAAGCATAAGGTGGTTCTACTGGCGGAAAAAATAGAAACCCATGAACAACTTGAAACTTGCATTGAGATGGGCTTCAAACTGTTCCAGGGCCACTTTCTAAGCAAGCCTAAAGTCATTAAAGGTAAAAAAATCCAGGGAAGCCAGGCAGCGTTAATGCAACTTATACAGGAGCTACAGAACCCTAAAGCAACCCCGGAAATTCTTGAAAGCCTGATTATTCGCGACCCGGCACTCACATATAAACTTCTTCGAATTGTAAACTCTGCTGGCACTCACTTGGTGCGTGAGGTTGAGTCCGTTGCTGAAGCGATTGTTTTGCTTGGTCTTGAGCAGGTGAAAAAATGGGCGACCCTGATCGCTATGTCCTCCAATAAGGATAAGCCGGAAGAGTTATCACGAAGCCTGCTGGTTCGTGGGCGTATGTGCGAAAGTATTGCCCAGGAAGAAAAACGACCTAACCAGGGAAGTTATTTTATGGCTGGCATGATGTCCGGCTTGCATGCAATGCTTGATTTGGATCGTGAAACCATGCTGGAGCAGGTTCCGATTGGTGAAGATATAAAAAATGCCATTAACTTGGGACAAGGTGATATAGGCCAAGTGCTACGTAACGTGGTTAACTACGAAAATGGCGACTGGGATCTATTGCCAATGGACCTGGATGGCAGACTGTACGATAAAGCTTATCGCGCCAGTCTGGAATGGGCTCAGGAGTCCATGCAATCCATGTATGAGCAGTAAATAGCTGCCTAGCATATAGTGCTGTCTCTGGCATTTGGGGCTAATCCCTCAAATACCCCCAAGTGCCAACTTGACATCCAGGCAATCTATTCGCTTCTAACCCACTAAGCACTAAGGTTCTTTGCGTATGGCGCTTGGCCAGCCTGCCCTCCTCCTCAACACCCCTTAGAACGAATCTGCTCACATCTTTCCTTAAGCGCCCTATAACAGACATATCTCGTCTCAATGTTTCAATCATTAGGGGTAGTATTAACGGATAAATTTTATTAATAATAGCGCAATAATCTATTTCAAATGCCCTATAGAGCACTATAACAATGCTGAATAACTTAACAAAAAATCGGGTTTATCTCGCGGGTATATGCAGTTTGATTGTGACTGTAGGTGTAGCACGTTTCTCCTATACACCGCTACTGCCCATTATGCAAGCTGAAACCGGGCTGACCGATGCGGGCGGCGGCTGGCTGGCAACGGCGAACTATATGGGCTATATGCTGGGCGTTCTACTTTCAGCAAGCATGAACAACCTGCACTATAAATACATTCTGCATCAAACCTACCTGATTCTCAGTGTCATTACTTCAGTGGCCATGATATTTACGACAGATATTTACCTCTGGTCCTTTTTCCGTTTGCTGGCCGGTATCTGTGCATCGGGCGGTATGATCATCGCTTCAGGTTTGATACTGAAGTGGCTTGTTCTGCACAAACATAGAGCCGAGCTGGGCATTCATTTTCTTGGCGTAGGCATCAGTATTATCTTCACGGCTCTGGTCGTGGAGGCCCTGTTACAGGTTTCAGCTGATTGGAAACAGCAATGGCTGTTTTTTGCCGCTATTGCCGCAGTCTTTGCGGTTCCTGCATGGTTATGGATTCCACACCCTGAAGCAGGTAACCATAGAGCCGCAATAAAGATAAAAGATAAACCACCCAGCAAAATTTTCTCCCGTATTATGCTCCTGGCTTATTTCTGTGCGGGCTATGGCTATGTGGTCAGTGCAACCTTTATTGTTGATATTGTCGAAGGGTTTGAAGCCTTGCAAGGTAAAGGCCCGTTAGCGTTTGTCATCATGGGCATTGCTGCTATGCCTGCCGCGCTCTTCTGGGATAGGGTTGCTCGCAAAGTGGGCTACCTGAAAGCCCTCTTGGGAACCTATGGCCTGCAAATTTTTGGCATTATGATTCCCGCCTTGAGTGACTCTCTACTGCTGATTCTGCTCAGCACACTGATATTTGGGGGCACATTTGTTGCCTGTGTCAGTCTGATCCTCACCATGGCCGGGCAGTTCTACCCAAGTAATCCGGCAAAATTTATGGGTAAAATGACACTAGCTTACGGTGTCGCACAAATTTTAGCGCCCGTTTGTACCGGTTACCTGGCTGAAGCTTTGGGCAATTACAGTGTTGGACTGTACATTTCCACGGCGGTAATGCTTATTGGGTTTAGCCTGATTATCGTGTTGGTGTATCTACAGAAAAGTGAACCGGCCAGAATAGCGCGCCAGAATCAGTAAGGATTAATTACAGGTGTTAATTACAAAGGGGAATATCGTTGGAGATAGCCCCACCAGCCACATTCCGGCACATGAATCCACCGCTGTGGCTGCTCCCTTCCGGGCCTGACCAGGTTCACGATTTATCATTGCGGAAGGACCAGCAGGGCTACCATTGCATAGCCTTGAGGCCTTGCCTGAGCAATATCACTCAGCACAGGCGCGAAGTATACCAGTGAAATACCAAGATGCAAACTAATCTGTTACCGCCAATCGTTATACCCATCGATAACACACGCGCTATTTTCAGGCAGTGACGTATGCCACAACACACCATCAGATAATGCGGAAACGGATAACACCTGTCGCACCCGATTTATTATGCACAAACACCTCATAGTTATCCTTCTGCTTTAGTTGCAGTTGAACATGATCGCTGCCTGACTGAATCAGTTCACCATTAAGGTACCAGTCATTATCTGCAGAACCGTCCGGCACCTGTATTTTAAGCGTGATGCCCCCACCCATATTGGTATGAAAAACCTCGCCTTCCTTAACCCCGATCAAGCGTAGTTGGGCTTCCTTTTGGGCAGTCATGTTGCAATCGTTTGCGTAATCAGGGAGGCGATAACGTCTCCGTTCTTTAGCTTTTAACCAGGGTTCAAGCGCTACAGGCCATAGTGAAACCGCTGCTATATGCACCGTTCCCTTGGCACAGCCTCTGGACACTCTGAGCCGGCCTGTTTCATTGGTCAAATAATGTTCTATTGGGTTAAAGAAAAGATCACCCTTTACCGGCTTTCTCTTTAATGTTCGCGGGGTCACGCCGTTAATTGCCAGGGCCGAGCGCACCCGATCACATCCCAGCTCCACACTGAATACTGCACGCCCATCCGGCCAACAAATTTTCTGCAGCGTAACACCGTCCGGCTTTGCAATAGCACCTTCATCGGGGTGCTCCAGCAACGCCAAAAGATTAAAAAGCAACGGCCCAGCCAATATTCTACCTGAGGTTTTCTGCATCGGTTTGCCATCAGGACGCCCCAACCAAACACCCAGGGTGTAATTCCGGTTTGTGCCAATTGCCCAAACATCCCTAAAGTCCCAACTTGTACCTGTTTTCCAGGCAAACTCCGGCAATCTGGCGTTGCTGAGTGTCTGCCGATGACTAAACGGTTTTTCAATCTTCCGTAATACATCCCATGTAATCCAAGCGGCCTCCGGACTCAACAAAACTCTGGAGCCGGCTGCTGGCTGGTTTTTCAGATAGCGCAAGGGAGACACTGTCCCCCGATTGGCCAGGCCGGAATAGAGTGTTACCAGGCTTTCCAGAGAAGTACCGGTACCACCCAGCATAATTGCAGGACTGGCCTTGCCGCCGGGGACTTTTAATCGGGCTCCGACATGCGATAAGGCATTGGCAAAATCCTGGGCACCATAGGCCTCGATCAGCTGTACAAATGGCAGGTTAAGTGACCGTTGCAGGGCTTCTGATATAGCAACAGGCCCACTAAAACCGCCACTAAAGTTACCGGGACGATAGCCGGATGCGTAACGGGGCACATCCGCCATGAGAGATTCGCTATGAATGAGCTGCTTATCCAAAGCCAATGCAAACAGAAAAGGCTTCAGGGTAGAACCGGGTGAGCGTATGGCTTTTACCATATCAACATAGCCGGCACGCCGCTGGTTCATAAAATCAGCCGACCCTACATATGCCTTAACTTCAAGGCTATGATTATCGACTAAAAGTGCCGCTGCCGATATTTCAACGCCTAATGGGGCCGTATAGCGTTTAATCACATCGGCGAAAACGGATTGCAGGTTCCGGTCGATCGTGGTGTGAATCACCCTCTGCTTGCTATATTGCTGATGCAAATTTCTGGCAAGGATGGGAGCCACGACCGCATTACGCAAGGGCCAAACAGCTACTTGTTCCTGTAATGCAGACTGAACAACGGCTTCCGGCCATACCTGATTGGCCAGCAACCGCTGCAGTACCTTATCCCGGTACTGACGTGCTCTGTCAGGATGACGGTCGGGGCGAAGTTTTGTCGGGGCTTGAGGTAATACGGTCAATAAAGCGGCTTCCGAATGGCGCAACGCACTGGCAGGTTTATTCAAGTACTGTAAGCTGGCAGCCTGAACCCCTTCGATCGTCCCTCCAAACGGGGCGTAGTTCAGGTACAGTTCCAATATTTGCTGTTTGCTTAAATGCCATTCAAGCTGCAAGGCACGCAGCATCTGTTTGGATTTTCCCCAAAGCGTACGCTGGTGGGGATGAAGTATCCGCGCTACTTGCATGGATAAGGTGGAGCCACCCGATATCACTCGCCCCGAAGAAAACCACTGCCAGGTTGCACGCACGATACTGAACGGGTTTACGCCGGGGTGCTGATAAAAATAACGATCTTCATAGTGCAGCAGAGCTTCGATATAAAGAGGCGATACCTGATCCAGAGTGACCTGATACCGCCAAATTCCTTTATTATCTGCAAATGCCCGCATAGGGACACCGTCCTGATCCAGCACCACTGTGGCAAAGTCCCCTTGCTGGCCTGGTAGTTGTGGCGGGTAAAGCCAATCCAACAACCACAAGCCCGCCAGGGAAACAGCCACAACGAAAGCGACCCTGATAATATAACAGCGCACCCAATCGACCTCTACCTGCCGACGTTCAAATTCTTACCCTGCTACTCAATGATCAAAAGGTTACCCAACGTCTCACTGAGCCCTCGCACTTCCGGTTTATACATTGATTCAGCCTGTGTCGGAGGCACCCTGTAGTCCCCCGGTGTCACTGCGCGGGATAGGAAGAAGTATGTTTGCTCCCGTTTGGCGGAGAGATCAACAGCCGCCACATAGCGATCATCCCGGTATTCCTGATAAAGTAATCTGCCTTGCTCCAGTTGTTCCCCAGCAATGCGAATATCTGCCAGTTTAATCGCATGCTTGAGGTTCTGGTTTTCCAACTCCAGGCCCGCCGGAAGCAAATTCACCAGCAGACCATCTGGTACAGGCTCATTACTCAAGAGCCGCACCCGGGTCAGTATGACATCCCCCATTTTCAACACCTGATTTTTTTGCAACAGAGAGGCTTCACCTTTTTTGACTTTGTAGTGATCTGTTTGAATGCTAATCCCTTCATCAACAGCCCCACTGATAGTCTCGGCAACCCCGGTCCAACTGAATCCGGCATAAACAGGCCGCTCTGACAGGTTTTTAAGCACAGTTTCAGTGCTCACGTCGGCGGCAATATTTTTACGCATCAGGGAATCGCCTTCGAGCTCTGTTTGCTCCCCACCCATGGTTAACCCGACTGACCAGTTGCCTTCTTTCTTGTAACGGCTCATCACAGCGGCTAATTGCAGTAACGTTGCACGTTCCTGCGTACTTAACCAGCGGCTACGCTGTAAATCAGTTAACAAATCAGGGAGAAGCGCTATCGCCTGCCTGCGTAATTTGGAAGATGTGCCTTTTGTCGCCAGCACAGCGGCAATCGCTACGGCCTGATCACGTAGCTCCGAACCGTAATCCCCCAGATAACCCTCCGTTCTCTGCTTCTGCAGTGCTTGCGTTATGGTCGCCTCACCCTCTGCCGGGCTACCACTGAGCAGCAGCGCCAACCCCAGATGCACTCCAGGTAAGCGACTATGCGCAGCGCTCAACTTTTTATCCGCCAGATCGCGCAATGGCCCCAGCGTCATTTTGCCTTCCTGCGCCAACACATACGCTGCATAGGCCTGATATGCCAGCTCATAATGAGAGGGTATCGCCGCAGCAGACCGTATATTCCCTACCCGTTTTTGCAGGACATAGGCCCGCAAACGGTTTTTCGCTGCAGTCAGCATAGCTTCAGGCACATCAAAGCCTTGTTGATGTAAGCGGATCAGGCGTTCAGTCGCATACACACTTAGCCAATGCTCCTCGCTCGAGTGCTTGCCCCATAAACCAAAGCCTCCACTAGGCAACTGTAGCTCGGCATAGCGGTTGATTATCGCCTTAACCTGACGTTCCAGCTCAATATCAGTTAACGCTATATTGGCGAGAAAATCGCTTTTTCCTGCCGACAACAGCGACAGTGGCTGGGCTTTACTGGTTGTCTGCTCCAGGCAGGCATAAGGGTATTGCAGCAAGGCCTCTGCATGTTGCTGCGCATTGAAATCAGGGCTTGGAGCCAGTGTCAGTTGCACCTTACGGCTGTCCGCACGCAGTAAATCAATAGCGTCTACAGGCAATGCCAACTGCTCTCCCTGTTGCAACAACTGACTTGTTGCCCCGTAGGTGGCCGGATAGGCTGCCCGAACATTAAGCCCCCAGTGCCGATCGAGACTGAACGGGTTACTGCCGTTTTCATCCACATGGATTGCGGCAATGATCTGACCTTCGCCCAGGGACTCTGCACTCACATCAAAGTAAAGCACCTCTTTTTGCCCCGGTTGCAGGGCCAAGCGCAGTTCCTGCGCTTGCAGCGCAATGGCCTCCTCGGCCGCAATATTGAGGCGAATTTGCTGTGCTTGTTCCGTCATATTGGTCAGATCCAAAGCCACCCGGGTCCGGTCTCCCTGGGCCAAAAATCTTGGGGTTGCCAGCTGAATAACCAAAGGTGATGCCACCTTAACGGCTTCTTGCTGATAACCGAATTTATCTCCACCCATTGCGATGGCAGTCAAATTCAGCTCACCATCAAAGGCGGGTAGGTCCAGGGTAACCACCGCTTGTCCATCTTTAACTTTAATCACAGAACTGAACAGGCTGACAATTTGCACATCCGCTGGCGGCGCATCGCCGCCACGCTCCAGTTCAGCATCCCCTCCCCAGCGGATTTCTGCATCATCCACCAAGGTCGGCTCAGCCAGATGATCATACATATCGCTGATCCGGGCCTGGTAACCACGACGCCCATAGAAGAAAGCAAACGGGTCAGGCTGCGTGTAGCCGGTAACGCTCAACACACCCGCATCGACGGCACTCAATGTAACAAAATAGTCTCCAGAGGCAGGCGCACCGTCTTTATCTGTCACCTGGAGCAAAATATCGGTTTCAGTTTCCGGACTCAGTTGCGCCGGAAGATCCAGCTTAATACTTAACTGACGGTCCTCTCTGTCCAGCGGTAGATGTACTGCACCAAAACTTCGCTTACTGACTTTGTCACTGTTATCCGACGGCGCGATAACAAATGCTGTTATATACGCATCATGTCTGGCCAGATCATCCGGTACTGTCATCACGGTTTCAGCCTTGCCTTCACTTAATTCAACCAGCTGTGACGCGAGTACCTCTCCTGCTTCAAGCAACACCAGTGCCTTGCCCTCTGTTGGTGAAGCAATTTTCACTTTTACCTGCTCACCAGCCTTATAAGCGCCTTTATCCAACGCCAGCGTGATCTGATCCGGACGAATAGTATCTGCCGCCGTATTCCATCGGTTATACCACTCCTCCCCCGCATTGAAGTGATATATCGTCTTGCTTGTCGCCGTATAATCATCCAGTTCCAGGCGGTACTTGCCCCACTCAACAGCGAAGCTGAGTGGTGTCTTTTCAGCATTGGCAAAGTTGATCACCCGGTTAGCAACCGGATATTCATTTTTTTCAATCTGGTAGTGCCATCCCCTTTCAGCGGTATAGCTCCAAAAATACTTCTCTTCCATACGGTAAAGCGTGGCCTTTGCTTCACCACTGTTTAAACGCTCACCCTTATAGTTAGCTCTGAGCAACTCAAACTGCGCCTGACTGCCTTTATCGGCACGATCATGCTCAAATAATGGTTTGACACCAATAAAGCTTTGCTTCGGCCAAAGCAGAACAGACTGGCTCCGGTTAATCGCCCGCCCCCCGCTCTCATATAGGCTATAGCGCAGCCGCATGCGTGCTGGACTGGTGAAATTCTGCCAATTGAACATTGAAGCCGGGATTTGTGCTACCGCCTGCCCTGCATCATCCAGCTGCACGTCCGGCAAACTAAACTGATGCCACTGATCCGCATCTTGCTCACCAAAGCGGTAGCCGGGCAAATGTACAAAGGGGCTGATCCAACTGCTTACGGTTACCGCAGTTTCAAGACGGTTGCCCGCAGCAGGAGCACCATAGAGATACTCTCCGGTAACCGGCACTGCCAATTCATCATCTGTCCGAAAGCTCAGCATGTTATCAGGCTGCTCACTGGCAAAAATCAGGCGCAACCGTTCTGGAAGGAACTCTTCAACTTTAAAATCAAAGAATACAGAATCCGCTTTCTTACCAGGGGAGAAAATTCTTGCCCGCCACTCACCTAAAGGTGAATTCTGGGCAAGGTCATAGCGAAACTCATAGTACCCTGCGGCAGTTTGATCCAACCGCCATGTGCCAGCCTTGTCACTGTCAGGTTTATACAGCTCCAGATTAATGGGGCCGTCAACTGCCTGCCCATCGCCATCGCGTACCAGAGTACTAATAATTAACTCCTCACCCGGACGATAAATGTCACGGGGTGAATAGCTCAGGAGTTCAAGCGCACGGTACGGCCTGCCAGAAATAGCGAATTCGGAAAGATCAAAATTCGGTGCATAATACTTCAGAACGCTGGTCTGTCCATCCAACTCAGCCAGCAGCAACGCTGGTTTTTTCTGCCGTATGCTATTAGGTAGCTCCCAGGCACCTTCTGCATCGGTTACGCCGGTAGCAATCACCTGGTTGTTATAATCCAAAAGGTTGAGCTGTACGCCTGGAAGCAGGCTGCCATCACTGGCATTCTGCAAGGTGTACCGCGTCACATCACCATAATCACGTGCCTGTATTCCTAATGCAGAAACGGTAAACCAGGTTGCAGAATACGTAAAACTTCCCGGTGCCCTGACCGTCGCCAGAAACAGCCCCCCTTCATTGACGCCCGGCACTTTATTCACAGCAAATCCGGCCCGGTTTCTGCTGTTTTTCTGACCATCGATTTTTATCCGGGAGCTATGCAGGTGCTGCAGTGTTTTGGCGAATGCGCCTTCATTGAAATACCAGGGGTCATCACCCTTAAGCGCCGAATATTCGTCAAAGAACGAAACACTGTGGCCCTTTTTAACGGCATACACATCAACCTGTGCTTCAGGGATATTAACAGCCAGTATCGGGAGCGAAGTAACCCGGCCAGGTATCATCACTGCCCCATCAACTTCAAACGCAACTGATGCTGGCAGTTCACGCGTTTTCAGGTATTTCTGATAGGCTTTGTTCAGCGTCTTCCCGCTAATAGACTCCACTTCAGTTGAGACTACAATCTGATAATCCGTCTGGGGGGTTATACCGGTAAAATAAAGCGTTTTGCTATCTTCACTTAAAACGGGTTTGGCAAGCTCTGGCTGGGTTTGGATAAACCGGGAAAAGTTCTGGTCGGGATTGATTTTTTCATTAAACAACACTGCTATTGCATTGGAATCGCCGTATTCTCGTTCAGAGATATCCAGTACACCGAGATGCTCAGCACTATCACTCGTATGTGCTTTGGCAACAGCACCCGATGGCGTTGTTGCTTGCGGAGCAAGCCTGGTGGCCTTTTGTTCATCCTCGCCACATCCGAGAAGTAATATGGATAACCCCAAGATTGGAACAACACTGCGAAGACTGATCATCCAGAATCTCCCTGACTGAACTGTTAATACATTAGCGAATCTATAGCGAACCCCCAGTCTAACACTATGGCAGGCCATTTTTCTGCTAATTCCTGGAATTGTTCAAACATATTCTTAACCGGCACCTATTAACGGTGACAAGTACCCGGTTTGTCGTAGTAGGATAAGCTTGTGCAGCAGTCCTGAATTAAAACACTGAATGCCTGCTGCAACTTCGGGTTAGTATTTGAACGATTGCAAACGACCCTTTCTTTCAACAAACTGCCTGCCAACAACAAGATAAGGAGCAACACTTTGGAAAAAAACACGTTTACATGGGATAAGGAATTCCTTAGCAAGCGCCTTAACTTACTGACAAACTTTCAGCTGGGGTTTGTCGGTGCCGCACTCATGCTTATGATGATGAACCTGTCCAAGATTTATTTATTACTACCACTTGGAATAGGCCTGATATTTACAACGGGGTACAAAAGCTACCTGAACGCAGTGACAGACGAAGTCACAGGGCTGGAAGTGAGCTTTTCTCCAAAATCCATTCTTATAAAAATACCAGCAAAAAATCTGGAGCAACGTATCCAGTTCAGAGAAATAAATGGGGTTACACAGAGTAAGAAGTATAGCGTTCCTGTTGTGACGCTTTACCTCAATGGGAAAAAAGACAAGATAGAACTTAGAGGGCTGGCGGACAGTAACAGCTTTATTGAACAGCTAAAGTTAGCAACAGATGAAACAGACTGAGGACTTACCGGGTACCCATTTACTTTACAGACATCTTCGATGTAGTTTGCAGGTAGCCAACACTTACGAATAACTTAATTTTTTTGTTCAAAAAACTATTGCAGCTTTTCTGCTAAACTTGCCTAGATAGACATACTCCAGGAATAAAAAGACATGGAATTAAGCAGTCTTTATGTCACTGTGATTGAGCCATCAAAGGTCCAGAGACACATAATTATCGACTATCTCAATAGTTTTGGGATAGAAAGCATTGAGGAGTTCCAAGAAGCAAAGCCAGCATTAGAACATATGCTGGCTTCTCCCCCTGATATCGTCCTTTCTTCTATGCACCTGCCCGATATGACCGGGACAGATTTAGTCACCCGCATGCGCGAATTGGAGGCATTGCAACACATAACCTTCCTATTGGTGTCCTCAGAAACCCATTACCGTTATTTAGAACCCATCAGGCAAGCCGGTGCAATCGCTATATTACCGAAGCCATTTAGCCGCGAGGAGATGGCAACGGCTTTGAAAAGCACTTTAAGCTATGTATCAGATTCAGAGTTTGAAAGTAACTACGATGAGTATGACGCATTGCGGGTTTTAGTTGTCGATGACAGCTCCATGTCCCGCAACTACATAAAGCAGATGCTGGACTCGCTTTCTATCCACTCAATCGATACAGCCACAGACGGGGCTGAAGCGCTTCGGATGATTGATAATGGCACACGTTACGACCTGATTATCACTGACTACAACATGCCCAATATTGATGGTAAGGAGCTGACCGAGCACATCCGTTCACACAGTGAACAACCCACTGTTCCTATCCTGATGGTGACCAGTGAACAAAATGAGAGCCGCCTGGCCGCAATACAAAGTGCTGGTATATCGGCTATCTGCAGCAAGCCGCTATCCTACGACACGGTAAAGCAACTGATAGAGCAGCTCGTTACGGCTGACGTTTATTAGGAAAGGTATTGCAGGCGGCCACCCCGCGGCCGATGGGTCTGGAACCTTTACCAAAGCCCAATCGCTCAGAGGGCTGAGCTCCAACATTGGTACTGACCCTGTAGCGAGGCCAGCCCCCTGGCCGATAAATCTGGTACCTTCACCAAAGCCGAATCGCTCAGGGGGCTGAGCTCCAACATTGGCACCCACCCTGTAGCGAGGCCAGCCCTCTGGCCGATAAATCTGGCACCTTTGCCAAAGCCGAATCGCTCAGGGGGCTGAGCTCCAACATTGGTACTGACCCTGTAGCGAGGCCAGCCCCCTGGCCGATAAATCTGGTACCTTCACCAAAGCCCAATCGCTACGGGGGTAAGCGCCTACAGGATATTGCGCCTTATAAATAATACAGCCTACCAAAGTACCCATCCCATACGACGCTGTAGCGTTTTGCGCTTTTCTCGCCAGTCCGGGCAATACTGCTCAACCAATGACCAGAATGCGCTGCTGTGATTCAAGTGTTCTAAATGCGCGAGCTCATGGATAACCACGTAGTCTATTAATTCCGGCTCGCCAAAGACCAGCCGCCAATTAAATGCAATTTCTCCTTGGGCGTTGCAACTCCCCCACCTTCCTTTGTAGTCCCTCACCTTAATCTTCTTTGCTGTTAGCCCCATAACACCTTGCCAATACACAACGCTCTGCGAAATTTGTGCTTCCGCCTCTTGGCGGTACCATTTTTTAACGGCTTCTTTTACCCGCACATTCTCCGGCTTCTGCGAACGCTCACCTATAGTCAAATGCAGTACAGTGCCATCAAAATCAAAGCTCAAACGCTTGGCTACATCCCAGGACAGGGTTATTTCATGGCCCAGATACGGTATGGTTCCACCTTGATTCAAGATAATTGCACAAGCCTCAAGATCACGCTGAAGACTGAAAAATTTATGCTCAATTACATTCTGCCGGGAGTGAAGCCAGCTGTTCACCCAGTCATCACTCACCCATACCGGAACCCGGACGATTACACCCTGCTCTTTAATCTGGATGACAGCCGTTTTACGCTTTGAGCTTTTTATTACCTGGCATGGAACTGACAGGCTATTCATCGACACAGAACCCCGGCCTGGAAATCGGGTAATTGATCGCAGTAGAATTATTTTTGAACACAATAAGGTATGCCTGATACACACTGTAGCCTATGAATGCATTATTGAAGAAAATAAGAGCTTGTACCCTTTGCCGAAACGACTTGCCTTATGACCCTAATCCAATAGTACAGGCAGGCGCTGATGCAAAATTATTAATTATCGGCCAGGCCCCCGGTCAAAAGGTGCAGAATACCGGTATTCCCTGGAACGATGCCAGTGGCAACAGGCTGCGTGACTGGTTACACATGGATAAGGCCATTTTTTATAATCCGCAGAAAGTCGCCATCATTCCCATGGGATTCTGTTATCCCGGAAGCGGCCCTTCAGGAGACCTCCCGCCACGCCCGGAATGCGCCCGAACCTGGCATCAATTATTGCTGCAAAAGCTTCCGAACATCGAATTAATTCTGCTTATTGGGCAGTATTCCCAGAAGTATTACCTAAAGGGTACAGATTGGGCAAAATCTTATAAGAGCCTGACAGACAGAGTCCGTCATGTAGATTACTGCCCTGAGCCTTTTTTCACCCTGCCTCACCCTTCACCACGTAATAACCGCTGGTTGATCAAAAACAAATGGTTTGCAGAAGAAACACTGCCCTTACTGCGCGAAAAAGTTAACTCGCTCAGGCTATAACAGCACTACAATAGTTGTCGCAGGCAACGGTTAACCAGCTCGGAAAATTCCTGCTCTGACAGCAGGCTTACCCCCGCATAGCGAACCTGCTCATACGCTGACGCCAGTTCACAGAACAGCTGTTCACTTGCGGGTGCGCTATCTGCCAACCTTGCACAATAGACCGAAACTGTTTCCCCTGGCGCTCTACTTAACCCTTTATCCACCAGACGTTCGGACAAACGGTTCAGTTCACGGTCGTAGATATTTATCTCTTCCGGCTGCCCTCTGCGGATAAGAATTAGCACAGTGACAGCGATCACTAATGCAAAAGGCAATAGCAAAAACAGGGCGAGCTTGAGCGGAGAAACAGCACCCAGAATAGATTCCAGAACAGCGTTTTGCTGATGATGGTAATTAAGCACCCATTGATGCCAGCCATAATTAATGGCTTCCCAGCGTAACCTGAGGGCGGGTATCAAGCCTCCGGTTTTAATACTTAGGGCAAACAGCGGATTCTCTGCCAAAAAGCTTTCATCCCCTGCAAATACGTCTTCTGCTGGTTGTTCGATCCGCTCGGGTGCTACCGCTGCTGTCGGATCAATTCGCACCCAACCCCTGCCCTCATACCATGCTTCAACCCAGGCATGAGCATCATACTGCCTGACAAGGATATAACTTTCATAGGGATTAAGATCCCCACCCTGATACCCTGTTACAACCCTGGCCGGTATGCCTGCAGCCCTGAGCATGAAAGCCGTCGCACTGGCATAATGCCCACAAAAACCCACCTTGGTAGAGAATAAAAACTCATCCACACTCGCTTTCCCCAACAAGGGTGGTGTTAATGAGTAGGTGAACGCTCTGTTGAAGTAGGACAGTAATTTACCCACAAATTCATCATAGGAGGCACTTTCTGCTGCCCATACACGGGCCAGATTGACGCTTTGCGGGTTACCTTCCGGCAGATACAACAGCCGCTTTTTCTCATCCTTTGAAAGGTACTGCTGATAGTGAGTATTCGGGGTAGAGGCAAGGTTAATTTGTTGTCGCGTGACAACCGGTGAAGAAAAAGCAACAGTTGCATCGGTAAAGCGGGTTAACTTCGAGTCAGTTACAGGCGCCGGATAGGCCAATGCCGGAACATACCGCTTCTGTGTGGGCTCAAGAATAAGGCTGTATTGAATCTGCTTGCCTGAACTTACCCTTGAATTTAATTCCTGCACTTTATATTCCTTGCTATTGAACCATTCGCGTCCATCAAACTCATTCAATACCAAAGCGCGCCAATAGAGTTGTGACTGTGTTGGTACTTTTCCTTTAAAAGTAGCCCGGAAAGCCACCTCAGGGGAGCGGATCAAGCTGGATATATCGCCAGGAGACATCCTGTCGGACAAACCCGTTTTGGCCGCAGAAGGATCCAGGCCAACCTCCCAAAGCGGATCAAAGCGGGGCATTCCTATAAACAAAACAGCCATCAGCGGTAGTGCCGGTAATAGCAACATGCAGGTTTTGCGATAACATTGCCCCATGGAAAGGGAACGCAACTGATAAACCGATAGCAGCGCCGTAGTAATGATGCTCAGTGCGAATAACAGGTACAGAGCCATTAAGATGGTCTGGTTAAATAGAAAGCCGGTAGCAGCCACGAGATAGGCGACATAGAGGACAACCAGGGCATCCCGTCTGGTATAAATCTCGATTATCTTGAGGGCAAATCCCACAATCAGCAGGGATACAGTGACGCTGATCCCGCCACCGGCCCGGTAACTGAACAGAACGGCAACACCGGTAACACAAACCAGTAGCAATTTGAGCCAGCGCGAGGGAAAAGGCCAGCGTCCGTTGTGTACCATCATTCTCCAGCCTAGTGCACTGACAACAAGCAGGGGAATCCACACGGGCATGTGCTGAAGATGCGGTAACACGGCCACCAGTACACTGAGAAGCTGCCAAAGCACCGCGCTTCGGCTGAGTTGATCTATCACTTTAACTCCCCGCCTCGTCAGCCCCGTAGAGAGCCAGCTTCTGCAAAACAGATTCTAAATGCGCCGGGCCCAACGATGGAGTAAGTTTATTGCCACTGCCGGGCAGCTGTAACCCATAGTGCACCCCAAGATGTTCAAACTGCAATGCCCAATAGCTCATTATTGACAATTTTCCTTCAAGACCTGCTTCTGGCCAATCCTCTAAACTGAGCCAGACTTCTTGACTCGTCTGCCCTGAATACAGCTTTTTCAGCAAACCCCGCCCTTGCGCAAATTGTTTCCAGGCAATATGCCGGGTGGAACCGCCAGGGCGGTATTCTTCAAGGCCGTGAAAATCATCACCCCCCGTGCTACTGCCCTGCTCTCCTTCATCACTTTCAAGGCCGGCAGTGGGTCTGCGCCCTTCAATCGGCACAGGATAAGCAACTGCGCTCATTTCCAGCTCTATCCAGCTCCAGGCGCGAAGCAGCCCAAGGGGATAAACCGTTTCAATACGCAGCGGGCCCGGTTTTAACACGCCTCGTTTCTCCGCCCTGACATTCAGGGTAATTTCCCGGCTTTCACCTGATTCCAGAAAGGTGGTTTTGACTGGCTGTCCTTGCCAATTGAAGCGAATATTCTCGTAATGCCGTTGCCTGGTGGCTGCAATATGAATAGAGAAATCAGCCAGTTCATTGACGAAACAATTATGGGCTTTGAATGCTGATATTTTTAAACCTGATAGATTGAGAAAGGTGTAATGGATCGTCAATACACCCAGCGCCAACAACAGAAAAGAAAAAGCATAGATCAGGTTATTTTGATAATTAATACCAATCAAAATCAGGATAAAACATACAAGGAGGTACCCCCAGCCAGCGGCCGTGGGAAAGATATAAATCCATTTTTGATTAAGCTCGATCTCCCGGCCTTCCGGACGGCGGCGTGCGATCCACTCCCTTACCCTTTTTGTAATCGGAGCAGCAAGAAACGCGGCGATTTCACCGGGCAGCTTACGCAACACTCTCATCAAGAACGCTTCCAGGCCAATAGTCTGCTCACCTACCCGATCACATCAACTTCACTTAACAAGGTGCGCACCAAAGACATGCCACTATTTTCAGAGACGTTATCCGCTGACCTCAGTCGATGAGCAAAAACCGGCGCAAGTAAAGTCTGTATATCTTCCGGAATAACGTAGTCCCGGCCCGAGAGATAAGCCCAGGTTTTTGCCGTAGATAGCAAGGCCAAGGTGCCTCGTGGGGAAATGCCATATTCAAAGTCAGCAGCGTCACGGCTGAACTTAACCAGACGCAGCAAATAATCTAACACACTGGATGAAGCCTGAACGGCAGCGCATTTTTCACGCACCACAGCCAGGTCTTCCGGTACCAGCACAGGTTTTAACTGCGGTATTCTTTTACGCGCATCGCCCCCTGTAAGCAGTTCCCTTTCCGCGTCTATAGAGGGATAACCCAATTGCACCCGCATAAGAAACCTGTCCAGTTGTGATTCAGGTAGGGGAAAAGTCCCATATTGAGACACCGGGTTTTGTGTTGCAATCACAAAAAAAGGCTCCGGCAACGCATAGGTAGCGCCTTCAATGGTTACCTGCCGTTCTTCCATTGCTTCCAATAAAGCGCTTTGTGTTTTGGGTGTGGTTCTATTGATCTCGTCTGCCAGTAATAATTGAGTAAAAACAGGGCCTTTATGAAAAACAAATTGGCCACTGCTGCTCTCAAAGATTGACACCCCCAGGATGTCGGCAGGCAGCATATCGCTGGTAAATTGAACCCGGTGATAATCCAGGCTGAGCACTTGGGCCAGAGCATGGGCGAGCGTTGTTTTGCCCATCCCCGGTAAATCTTCAATCAACAGGTGGCCGCCGGCAAGCAAACAGGTCACAGCTTGTTTAATCTGCAGTTCCTTACCATAAAGTACATTACTTACTTCAGAAATGAGTTCCTCAAGCTGCTCTCGCATACGCTATTTATTCCATCAGTTACACTTTAATTTTCGGTTCCGGCCATAGGAACTCGAATGCCCCGCAGCCTGCCTTCCCGAAGGACGAAGTGAACGAGCCTTGCCGACTTCAGGGATTGTAGAGTATGCACAGGGTGTATTCACGCTTTCCCCAAGCCCTCTCGCCCTGAGTTCTATCCTCCTAAGCCCTCTCGCCCAATACGTCAGATAAAGTTCCTCTGGATAAGCGCCCTGTCAGATTGCCATCCTTATCCACAACGGGCAGAGGATAATCAGACTCAAGCGTAGAAGGAATAACCGACTCCAGGACTGCGCCAGGCTCAAGAGGGTCAACTTCCTCCATCATATCAGCCGTCAAATCAGCTGTCTTATCATCAGCGTAGGCTTCTGCAAGGGCTTCTTCTGTAACAACACCCTGGAAACCTTCATCATTCACGACATAGCCATAGTGTTGCTTAAAGCCTTTCATCTGCTTCAACGCATCTTCAATGGTTTCCGCTGTGATCCGGTATGCAGGGTCTTTCATAACGGTTTCAACGGTTAAGGCCCTGGCCCGGTTTACATCCCTGACAAAGGCTTCAACATAATCATTCGCAGGATGAAGGAGAATATCTTCAGGCTCTCCCTGCTGCACAATCTCACCATCTTTAAGAATAGCAATTCTATCACCCAGGCGCAGGGCTTCATCCAAATCATGGGTTATAAACACAATTGTTTTATGCAGGGACTCCTGTAGTTTGATCAATTGATCCTGCATCTCAGAACGAATGAGCGGATCAAGCGCCGAGAATGCTTCATCCATCAGCAAAATTTCTGCATCCGTACATAGCGCTCGCGCCAGGCCAACGCGTTGCTGCTGTCCTCCTGAAAGCTGTGATGGGTACTGGTCTTCATAACCTGCCAGACCCACGGTTTCCAACCACTCTTTGGCTTTTGCTTGCGCTTCCGAGTGGTTTACCCCTTGAATCTGGAGACCATAAGCCACGTTATCCAGCACCGTTTTATGCGGTAAAAGCCCAAAACGCTGAAAAACCATCGACATTTTATAGCGCCGAAAATCTTGCAGAGCCTTATTTCCCAGCTGCATCACATCGGTGCCTTCAACCCGAATAACACCTTCCGTTGGATCTATAAGGCGGTTAAAGTGGCGAATGAGGGTCGATTTACCCGAACCGGATAACCCCATAATCACAAAGATTTCACCACGTTTGATTTGCAGATTGATGTCTTTTAACCCTAGGGTGTGACCTGTCTCAGCCAAAATCTCATCTTTACTCTTGCATTGATGCACCAGCGGCATGAATTTATTGGGCGTCTGACCAAACAATTTATAGAGGTTTTCAATTTCAATCAGTACTTCAGCCATTATCTAACCCCTTTATGTGCCGCTGAGCCCGTTCGGCATAAGCCTGAGAAACACGGTCAAAAATAATAGCCAGGGCCACAATCGCAAGGCCATTTAGCAAACCCAATGTGAAGTATTGATTAGTTATCGATTTCAAAACCGGCTGACCCAGTCCCTTCACACCAATCATAGACGCAATCACCACCATAGAAAGTGACATCATAATCGTCTGGTTGATACCTGCCATAATCGTTGGCATCGCCAAGGGCAGTTGAACCCCAGTCAGGCGTTGGAATGGACTGGCACCATAGGCTGTTGCCGCTTCCATTACATCTTTATTCACGAGGCGAATCCCCAGATTTGTCAGCCTGATTACCGGTGGAATTGCGTAGATAATAACCGCAATGACACCGGGGATTTTGCCAATGCCAAGTAACATGACAACAGGTATCAGATAGACAAATGCAGGCATGGTCTGCATCACATCCAGCACAGGTGTCACAATAGACTGGGTTCTATTGGAACGGGCCATGGCAATACCGATGGGCACTCCCAAGGCAATAGCTAACAGTGTGCAGACGAGAATAATACTCATGGTTCGCATGGTGTCATCCCACATGCCGAAATAACCGATCAGCAAGAATGAGATAACTACCCCCAGGCCCAGCTTCCAGGAGCGACTGGCAAAATAGGCCAACCCTGCAACCACAACAATGACCAACCACCAGGGCGTGGCAAGCAGTAATTTTTCAAACCAAACCAGAAAGGTCAGCAGAGGATCAAAAAAAGACTCAATCAGTTCTCCGTACTCTCTTGAAAACTCCCTGTAAGCACCATCCAATGATTTACGTATATCACGTAATTCATTACGACCTAGCTGTGGAAACTCGGTTAACCAGCTGGACTCAGCCATGTTTTACCTCAATGTATATAGCTTTAAACGTAAAAACAGGCATAAATCACAACGACTTATGCCTGTCTTATTATGGAATTTAAAGTGCAGCTTTCACTTTCGCCGCGACTTCAGGTGTGACCCATTTTGTCCAGATGTCTTCGTGCTCTTCAATCACGTACTCCATCGCTGTCTGCCCATCGGCCTGATTTTCTTCCATCCAGGCCAACAAACCATTCATCTGCTGATTAGTGAATGAGCGATTTGCCAGGTAGTTATATGCCGCAGGGCTATTAGCCGCAAAACTTTCTGTTGTAACTGTCTGCACTAAAGAAGGGGGATACATGCCGGGTTTCGGATCGGCACAGTCTTCCTGGGTGATACAGGATGTATGATGCTCTTGATTGATGCCGGTGCCGAAATCAACCTTCACCATCTCGTATTTACCCAGCACAGGTGTTGGCGCCCAATAGTAACCAAACCAGGGCTCCTTACGCTCATATGCTTTTGCAATGGCACCTGCCAAACCTGCACCTGAACCTGGATCGATCATTTCAAAACCCGCATCTTCCAGTTTAAGTGCTTTGAAAAGGTTATTGGCACTAATCTGACAGTTCCAACCAGCCGGGCAGCCATAAAACGCACTATGGTCAGGATCTTCCGGATGCTTAAACAGTTTTGCATGCTGGCGAATACCTTCAATCGTGGCCAAGCTTGGATATTCTTTCACCATATAGGCCGGCACCCAGAACCCCTCTTCACCACCATCAGACAGGGATTTACCAGCATAACGCAGACGTTTTTCAGCGACGCCTTTATCCAGCGCCTCTTTCAGTGAGTTACTCCACATCTCTGGCGCTACATCAGGCTCTCCCTTTTCAATCATCGATGTGCCTGTAGGCATAGTGTCACCGGGCACAAGTTCAGCTTCACAGCCAAAGCCATTTTCCAGGATAAAGCGATCGACATTTGCCATCAGCGTCGCTGAACTCCAATTCATATCAGCAATCGTTACTGTGCCGCATTCATCAGCAGCAAATGCACCTGAACTTGCGAAAATCATAGGCAGAATAGCCAGAGATAGTTTTTTCATAGGAAATTCCTTAAGTTATATTTATTCTGTTTAACAGGATCGCCAGAGAAAGCCTGATTATGCTTACCTGTTATCCGCCGTGCAGCCTAAGGCGTTAAGCAAAGCTGCAAATCAGTGCAAAAACTTCGTGATGCTAAATAATTTAAGTATCACAAAGCCAAAAGCCGGGATAACATTGGGATCATACCAAGCATCAAGCCAGCATCTGGTAGGCGGCAATGCCCATTCCAGTTAGCACCACGGGCAAATAAGGTATAAAGTTATGCAACACAAATCGCCTAGGTGCGTATAATGCTTAGCATACTAAAACATTAGCATTTCAAAGTAAATTCCAGTTCAACCAGTAGCCAACAGGACTTATATGAACAAAAGCCAAGATGCACTGATTCTGCTACGTCAAATTATTCGTGCGACAGATATGCAAGAGAAAGAGATTAGCAGAAGCACCGGCCTCACCCTCCCGCAACTTATGACGATGCAGGTTTTGAGGCTCTCAGCTCCTATCACCACTGGGGAGCTGGCAAAAGAGATCGGACTGACCCAGGCGACAGTCACCAGCATTCTTGATCGTTTGGAAAAGAAAGCACTTATCCAGCGTGAACGTGGCACAGACGACAAAAGGAAGGTATGGATCAGCCTGACCCCAGGCGGAACGGAGTTAATGAAAGGTGCGCCGACAACCCAGCAAGATCTGTTCACCCGCCGTTTTGATGATATGCTCGGCTGGGAGCAGTCCATGGTTATTTCTGCACTTGAGCGCGTTGCCTTTATGCTTGATGCTCAGCACCTTGACGCTGCACCAATGCTGGATATTGGCCAGATAGACAGGCCTGCCGCCGATAGCAAGCAATAAACAGCGGGTAGCGATTAAAAACGGTGCCATGGCACCGTTGTTTTTACTTAAGCGCCTTCAACTGCCTGATCTGATTCATCATCCAGAACCGGCTGCTTCGCCTTCGGCCAGGCGCTGATTATTGCTTTAAATAAGGTTGCCAGAGGAATCGCAAAGAATACCCCCCAAAAACCCCATAAACCGCCAAACACCAGCACTGCTACGATAATGGCCACAGGATGGAGATTCACCGCTTCCGAAAACAGCAGTGGCACTAGCACGTTACCATCCAGCGCCTGAATAATGCCGTACGCGATCATCAGATACATGAATTCACTGCCCCACCCCCATTGAAAAAAGCCAATCAAGGCAATCGGGAGTGTTACCAGAGCAGCCCCTATATATGGAATCAACACCGACAGTCCAACAAGGATTCCCAGCAATGCCGCATAGTTAATCCCCAAAAAGACAAATGTGATGTAAGTCACTGTTCCCACGAGGATAATTTCAATCGCTTTACCACGGATGTAATTCGCTATCTGATCATCCATTTCAGACCATATCTGGGTCATCATATCGCGCTTCTTCGGTAGAAAAGATACCCACCAGTGGGTCAATGACGCACCGTCTTTAAGGAAGAAGAACACAAGAATCGGGACTAAAACCAGATAGATCAACAGTGCAATGATGCTGGTTATGGAGTTAAGTGAGAATGTCACAACCCACTGCCCCATCTGGGACAATTCCGCAGCGGCCAGGTTAATTAATTCCAGAATGCGCTCTTCTGAAACAAATTCCGGGTAACGCTCAGGCAATAGCAACAGGACGGTTTCTGCCTCCGACAGAATACGCGGTAACTCATTAAAAAGATTGACAGATTGCCGCCATGCCAAAGGCATCACGATTAACAACAGGGCTGCCAACGCCCCCACAAAGGCGAGGAATACCAGAATCACCGCTGCCAGATGCGGCACTTTAATCTGCTTCAGGCGGTTCACCCCCCCTTGCATCAGAAAAGCCAGGATAATGCCGGCAAAAACAGGCGTCAGAGCCTGTCCCAGAGTCAGAATAACGAGTAACGACATCGCCAGCAGAACAAAGAGCAATAAAGCCTCTTCATCAGAAAAATAACGCTCGACCCATTTAGTTAAAATTTGGCGCATAATACTTTTTGCTATCCCCTCTTAATCAGGTAACAGTAGGGTTCCTGATCTATACTCATTTCCAGCAATTCATGAACCGATTGGTCTGCAAAGGCTTTAAAATCGCGAATTGACCCACTGTCAGTCGCTATTACTTTGAGAACCTGCCCAGACTCCATCCCATTGAGTGTCTGCTTTGCCTTTAAAAGCGGGAGTGGGCAATTCAGCCCTGAGGCATCCAAAAACTCATCGTAGATCTGCTTACTCATTGGTTTTATGTTCGCTTATTTTCTGCATCACAACACATAACAACCCAACACTATAAACAATTCTCTTAACTCAAGCATTAACTCTATTCGGGAAGGTGTGAATAAGTCCGTATTTTCAAGCGCCCCGATTGACGAGATCTGCCGATCCTTGTCTGGAACTTTTCCGTCTTATTCCTTTCCAAGGAAAGTGTGAACCCGGCCTGCACCTGCTTGTAACCTCTTAACCCGGACGTTACATTTTCCTCGATTTGAGTAAGCATGCGCGCTCACATCAAGGGAGAGTTACGCATAAAGGCCCTAAATAATTTATAGTGTGCTGCTAAATTAAGAATTCGTCGTCGGAATACTCCATGCATCGGCCTTATATCGCTTTATTCGTCGTATTCATTACACTTGTGCTGTCATTACAAGCCAAAGCGGAATCACCGCTTCCCGAGATAGGGGGTGGCGGATACGGTATCATCTCTTTACAACAGGAGCACCGCCTAGGGCAGGCATGGGCCCGCATTCTCCGTGGCAGCGCCAAACTTCATGATGACGCACTCGTTAGCCAGTATATTGAAGACTTGACCTGGAGCTTGGTCACCCACAGTGAACTCCAGGACAAAAGACTGGAAGTCATTGTACTTGATAACCCGACGATGAACGCATTTGCGGCGCCTGGTGGCATTATTGGCGTACATACCGGTTTACTGCTTACTGCCGAAAATGAAGCACAACTGGCATCTGTTCTCGCTCATGAGCTGGCACATTTGAGCCAAAGGCATTTTGCTGCCCAGCTTGAAGAAGACCGCAGGAACAGGCCTCTGTTTATCGCATCATTACTGGGCAGCATACTTCTGTCAGCGGCAAATACTGAAGCAGGTGTAGCCGGTATTCAAGCGTCCATAGGGGCATCGGCGGCCAACAAGCTCTCTTTCAGTCGGCAAAATGAGCGCGAAGCTGACTATATAGGCCTACAAACGCTGACCCGTACCGGTTACGCTCCACAAGCGATGGCTAATATGTTTATGCAGTTACAGAAACAGGCACGCTTTAGCCCTGTGCCTCCGGAGTTTTTACTGACTCACCCTGTAACCCAATCCCGTATTTCTGATGCTCAGGACAGAGCTGCGTCTTTAAAGGGAGACGCGCTAAAACGCGATACGGTTGCTTTTAATATTGCCAAGATCAGGGTTCAGGTACATCACTCAAAAGACTTAAAAACTCTTATTAAAGGGCTCAAAAAGCTGCGAGCAAAACGCAACACCGATATCCTTCGCTATGCATTAGCTTACGCCGCCATCAAGGATGGGCAGCTCGATCTGGCCAAACGCAATATATCCTCTTTCTCTGCCGCCTTTAGCAAGGAAATCAGCAGCCGCTTCCTCAAAGCAGAATTGCTACTGGCTGAAGAACAATATCCACAGGCAGTGAGCACCTTAAAAAACTTGCTGGATATTTACCCCGGGCATCATGCAATCAGTTACGCCTATGCAGAAGCATTATTGAAAACCGGACAGCCGGCAAAAGCATCTAAAATCTATCAGGCGCTGGTTGAAAACAATCCGAAAGACAGCAGAGCCTGGTATCTGTTAGCTGAATCCTATGGCCTGGAAGGTAATGTCACGGGTGTCCATGAAGCACGGATCGAGTACTTTCTCCTGACAGCTGATGTGGACAGTGCGCTCAAGCAGGTGGATTACGCGCTGAAGAATAAGTCTTTGTCCGATAATGATCGCGCTCGTTTGGAGCAACACCGTGAGGAGGCGCTACGCGTACGCGAGTCATTGGAACTTAATTACTGAGGCTTAAAGATCGAGCATTTCTCACCGCCGTCTGAACCGCAGCCTTACGGACGGTTTTTATGCAGAAATAAGCGTGTGTAGCATTAAAAATTACAGTGTATTGGCGTGGCATCCGGGTTAGCCCTTGTAAATATACCAAACCCATCGGCCAGAGGGCTGGCCTCACTACAAGGTAAGAGCCTATATTGGAGCCCAGCCTGTGAGTGATTAAGTTTCGGCAAAGGTACCAGACCCATCGGCCACTGGGCAGCCTCGCTACAAGGTAAGTGCCAATGTGGGAGCTCACCCTGTGAGCGATTAAGTTTCGGCAAAGGTACCAGACCCATCGGTCAGAGGGCTGGCCTCGCTACAAGGTAAGAGCCAATGTTGGAGCCCAGCCTGTGAGTGATTAGGCTTCGGCAAAGGTACCAAACCCATCGGCCACGGGGTGGCCTCGCTACAAGTAAGTACCAATGTTGGAGCTCACCCTGTGAGCGATTAAGCTTCGGCAAAGGTACCAGGCCCATCGGCCACGGGGTGGCCTCGCTACAAGGTAAGTGCCAATGTTGGAGCTCACCCTGTGAGCGATTAAGCCGACAAATGTTAACCGTGACCAACATATTCGGCTTGTCATAACAGAATACGCGTGTACGAGCGTTAAATTAAAAAACAAAATGTACTGGTGCAGCATCCGGGTTAAAATAGAGCGCTAAAACAGCGGCGTATTTTCTTTTCAGCACACTCAGGAGGCGTACTATGACATCCGCAAAAAAAATTCATCCTAAATTTACCGAAGCGATGAAAAAGCTCTCCGCCATGAGTGAAGAGGAAAGACTTTCTGAAGAAAACAGGGAGCTTTTTGAGCAGGCGATGAATTACGCCCCGCTGGATATTCAGCCGAAGCTGGCAGCTATCCGTAAAAAATATGAGGACTTACACTAAGAAGGTCATTTGTAGTTGTGAAGGTTAAATAGCCTTATCTGGCGTTCAAGCAATAACCCCACGGCAATTTGCAACTGCCAAGTCGCCTGTCCACTTATCTATCCACTCCCCTATTCATAGCCAAGCTTTCAGTACCTTTATTCAAAATATTTCCGGTAAAAGCAATACAAACGAAAAGATAACCCACCCATCAGAAACCCGGAGAAAAACCGTGACAATATGCCACCGGTTTATCATCCGGATTAATGACTCGCAGAGACAGGTTAGTCGATATCAACCACCTTGCCTGGATTCATAATATTGTGTGGATCGATGGCTTTTTTGATTGTTCGCATCAAGCCAATACCGGTTTCATGTTCAAGCATCAGATATTTTTTCTTGCCATAGCCAATACCGTGCTCTCCGGTACAGGTTCCCTGCAATTTCAAAGCTTCATGAACAATATGAGCAGACAGTTTGGAGGCTTCTTCTGCTTGCTCGGCATTATCTGGATCAAATAAAATCAGCATATGGTAGTTACCATCACCAACGTGCCCGACGACTGGGCAAATCAAGCCTGTTTTCTCTGCGGCTTTTTCCGCCGAAAGAATACTGGTGGCCAAAGCTGATATAGGTACGCAGACATCAGTAGTAACGGCTCTTGAATTGGGCCGGAGACTTAAAGCAGCGTTGTAGGCGTTATGACGCGCTGTCCAAAGCTCATTTCTTGCTTCAGTGGTTTCTGCCCAGATGAAATGACTGCCACCAAACTCCGAACAGATATCTTCTATCAGTTCTATCTGCTCTTTAACCGATGCCTCACTGCCATGAAATTCCATAAACAGCGTTGGCGAGGCTGGATACCCTTCCAACTTGGAAAACTGGATGCAGGCTTGCATTTGCAGGGCATTTAGCAGCTCAATTCGCGCGACAGGAATCGCCATTTGGATGGCATTTATCACTGTATCTACCGCACCGGCAAGCGTTTCAAAGCTACATACCGCAGCTCTAATTTGTTCAGGAATTGGATGAAGCCGCAGTTGAATCTCGGTGATGATACCCAGGGTACCTTCTGAGCCGACCATCAGCTGAGTCAGGTCATAACCCGCTGAGCTTTTACGCGCACGGGTACCTGTTTTAATAATCTCGCCCTGGGGAGTAACAACGGTTAAACCGATAACGGCATCGCGCATAGTACCATAGCGAACAGCATTGGTTCCGGAGGCTTCCGTCGCCGTCATCCCGCCAATAGAGGCATTGGCCCCAGGGTCAACGGGGAAAAACAACCCATCATAGCGCAGTGCTATGTTGAGCTCTTCACGGGTTACACCGGCTTGAATCCGGCAATCCATATCCGCAGCGTTGATCTCCAAAATATGGTTCATTTCCGAAAGGTCAATGGAGACCCCGCCATTCAGCGCAATAATATGACCTTCAAGCGAAGTGCCCGTACCGTAAGGGATAACCGGGATTTTATACTGATTACAAAGCGTGACGATCTGGGCAACTTCTTCGTTACTGAAAGGGTAGAAAACAGCATCAGGTGGCATACAGCCATAGCTGTCTTCCCCCTGCCCGTGTTGATCACGGACGGCTTGAGACAAATGAATCCGATCGCCAAATGCAGGCGTTAACTCATCAATAACTTTCTTCAGATCTGTTTGAGAATAGGTTTTCTTGGCGCGCATAGCTTCGCTCTGCTTCTTATTGAATTTTCTATATTTTAAACAAGAAGCCGCCTCGCTGAACAGTAGGAAGGCACAATCGGTTGCTATTCCCTGTCGCCCTAGCTTGGTGTGCTGATTTAAATATTTCTCATAACCTCGCACAGTGCTATCATCGCGGCGAAATAATTATCAGCCTATTTCTGCTTATGCGTAACACAATACCAGCTGCCAATATTGATAACCTGAATACCTGGGTAAAATATCGCAGTTCACTTTGCCGCAGCTGTCGCGGAACCTGTTGTAGCCTGCCAGTAGAAGCCTACTTTTCTGATTTGGTACGCATGGGGGTTGTTGATGAATTCGAGGCCAGCGAACCACCCAAGCGTTTGGCAAAGCGCCTGATGAAGGCAGGTATTATCGAACACTTCAACCATAAGGGAGAGGTTTACACCCTGTCCCGCTATGCCAACGATGACTGCATCTATCTTGATCAGAAAAGCCGCCTGTGTGTTATCTATGACAAGCGCCCAGATACCTGTAGAAATCACCCGCAAATAGGCCCCAAATCAGGTTACTGTGCTTACCAGCCTAAATAAATATGAATACATATCCGATTCTCTACTCTTTTCGACGATGCCCTTACGCCATGCGAGCGCGACTCGCTTTAGCATACAGCGGGGTTCGCGTAGAGCTGCGTGAAGTGGTTTTGAAGGATAAGCCCCCTCAGTTACTCGCCCTCTCTGCGAAGGCGACCGTGCCGGTTTTACAACGGCCTGATGGCCGCGTGATCGATGAAAGTATTGATATTATGTATTGGGCCTTACAACAGAGCGACCCAGACGGTTGGTTGCATGAAGCTAACAAGGATGAAATTCAGCGCTTGATAGCAACCAACGATCAGGAGTTTAAATACTGGCTGGATCGATACAAGTACGCGGACCGTTTCCCGGAAGAAGACGCGCTATACTACCGTGAACACTGTGAAAAATGGCTTCAGCAATTAGAACAGCGTCTGCAAATCAATCATGGCTGGCTGATTGCAGGGGGATGTTCGCTGGCTGATATGGCGCTTCTTCCTTTCGTTCGCCAATGCGCACACGTGGATCTCATTTGGTTTGAGCAAAGCCAGTATCAACACGTGGTCAGCTGGCTTAACACATTTAAAGCATCGCACTTATTTAACCGGGTTATGAAGAAGTACCCTCAATGGAACACCGCAAGCACTCCGGTCTACTTCCCTTCCCATCGTGAAATAACGATGCAATAGCACAACAAGCTTGTACGCCCTGACAGCACACTGTAACGTCAGGCATTCTAGGCCCGACCAGTCGCAACGTCAGAGCGCGTACAGAGCGTGAAAAACAACTGTCTCTCTATTTCTGCTCTTTAATGAGCTGTTTCAGTTCTGCAATCTGTCTGGACAAATCTTCAATAGTCAAATCACCTTCGGCAATCGCGCGTTCTTTTTCTTCTTGAGCATGTTCATTCTCCATCACATTAACCACGATGCCGATCACCATATTCAAAAAGGCAAATGTCGTCAGGAAAATAAAGGTGAGGTAATAGAACCAACTGAAAGGATACACGGCCATAGTTTCGTACATGACATCCGTCCAGTCTTCAAATGTCATAACCCTGAACAGGGTCAGCATGGCGATCGAGATATCACCCCAAAGTGTCTCATTGATATTCACGAAAAAGGAGGTGCCAATTGCTGCATAAATGTAAAAGATAATAAACATCAGCAGAATCACGTAAGCCAGCTGTGGTAGAGCCTTGAGCAGCGAGTTCAGCAGCAATCTTAGCTCAGGAACAATCGACACCATACGCAGCACGCGGAATATTCGGATTAACCGACCAACCAATGCCAGTTCACTGTCCTGGATTGGAATCAGGCTCACCACGACAATCAGCGTATCAAAGACATTCCAGGCATTTTTGACGAAATCTTTCTTATTCGGCTCACCCATAAACCGGATAATTATCTCGACAAGGAAAAATAAAGTGATGCCAACGTCCAGAACGCCCATCAGGGTCAGTATATGCTCGGGGATGTCGTAGGTTTTAACACCGATAATCAGTGCTGAAAAAATAATCACGGCAACAACGAATAATTCGAAAACCCGGTTGCTGCGAAGTTTAAAGAAACTGTCCTGAATCTGCTGAAAGCTCATGTTAAAAAACCACAGTAATCATTTTAATCGGCGTGAACTTTACTGTGTTTTCAGCGCAAAAGGTAGTACAAGCAGATAACAAAACCCCCTCTTTTTTCTATCCTCTGCGTGGCAGCAACGGGTTTAAACCGACTTGGCTGTTTTCTTGCGCCTGCGCTTGCGTTTAAGTACGTTTTGCACGGGTTTCAGGTTTGCTAAAAGACTTGTGTCCAGGGTGGCCGCCTGCTTTATCATCGTTTTAAGGTGCCCGGTCATATCCTGCATAAAACTATCATAAGCAGCATTTTTATGACTAATCGCATTTAAAAAGGATTCCCAATGCGCAGTCATATCTGGCTTACTGGCACTGCCAGGTAAAACATGAATTAACGCCCTGCCGGTTTCCGTACTGCGTAGCAGTTTGCCCTCACGCTGTAAAAATTGCCTTTTCACTAATAACTCGATCATACTGGCACGGGTTGCCTCTGTGCCTAACCCATCGGTTTCTTTCAGCACTTTCTTTATTGCAGGATCTTCTACGTGGCGTGCTATGCCAGTCATGGCCGCCAGCAGTGTGGCATCGGTATAAGGTTTCGGCGCTTGAGTCTGCCTATCCCTGATCTCAGCAGATTCACACTGCACCTGCTCGCCCTGATTAAGTTGCGGTAAGGTTTGTTCTTGCGCCTGTTTATCTTGTTGAGTCAACAGCGCCTTCCAACCCGGAACAAGAATCTGCTTGGCGCCCGCCCTGAAAAGACCACCCTGGATCACCACCTCAACTTTAGTTTCTGCATACTGGTGATCGGGCATAAATTGAATCAGGTACTGACGTGCAATCAGTTCATAAACCTGGGCTTCTACGCGACTGATCCTGCTTAGATCTGCCTTCTTTACCGTTGGAATAATAGCATGATGCGCGTCAACTTTTTTATCATTCCAGCACCTTGATTTCTTTTTAAAATCAATAAACTGTAAATGTTTATTAAAGTCAGCATGATTGCAGATAACAGACTGAATGATGGCTTCAGCTTCCCGGTGATGGCCCTGTGGAAGATAGCGACAGTCGGAGCGAGGATAAGTCACTAATTTATATTTTTCATACAAAGTCTGACACGCATCTAATACCTGTTGCGCACTCAAGTAATAACGCTTGTTGGCATCAATTTGCAGTGCGGATAAGTTATACGGGAGCGGTGGTGCAGCAGATTTGTTTTTACGCTCTAGCTTTTCGACCGTTCCAGATTGACCGGAAATACGGGCAGCCACATTTTCCGCCAAAGGACGATACAGCACCCTTCCCTCTTCATCCTGCCATTTTTGACAGGCCTCACTCGGCACCCACTTAATCTGAAAGTATTCTCCTTCCCGGGTACATAGCTGTGCATAAACCTCATAAAAAGGCTTGGGCTGAAAAGATTCAATCGCATTGTCTCGCCTGACAACCAGACCTAAAACCGGAGTTTGCACCCTGCCTACAGACAACACACCGTTATAGCCGGCTGTTCTACCCTGTAACGTATAAGCCCGAGTCAGGTTAATACCATACAACCAATCGGCCCGGCTACGGGCCAGAGCCGATACAGAGAGTGGAATAAATTCCCTGTTATCGCGCAGGTCAGCCAGCGCTTTTTTAACCGCCGGGGTATTCAAATCATTAATCAGGCAGCGTTTGATGGTCTTCTTTTTATATTGAGGCAGCTTCAGATACTCTATGACCTCATCCACTAGCAGTTGCCCTTCACGATCCGGGTCCCCTGCATGGACAATCTGATCAGCATCTTTAGTGAGTTTTCGCAACAAAGCGATTTGCTTACGGGTTTTGCTTTTCGGTTTCAACTGCCACTGCTCTGGGATAATAGGCAGGTGCGCCAAATTCCACTGTTTAAAATGCGGTTCATAGTCTCCAGGTTCTGCCAATTCAAGCAAATGGCCATAACACCAGGACACAACGTCACCGTTTGCGGCCCGAATAAAACCTTCCCCTTTTTGCTGTGGTTTCGGCAGTGCATCAGCAATGGCGCGGCCTAGACTGGGCTTTTCAGCGATGTAAAGAATCATATTGCGATCTATTGAGCTTCATTAATAACAGCAAATACTGTATATAAAAACAGCATTTTTCACAAGCGGCACAGCTTCACCTTCTCGGCCAGAGGACTGGCCGCTTACAGGGCAAGAGCCAATCTGGAAGTTCAGGCGAGATAACCACCGGAAAACCGAACATCCCATAGGACAGACACTATCATTGCCGCCATTATTTACGGTTTATGCCTGTTCTGGTTATTTATTTGTTATAGTGTCGCGCTTCACTGTTAGTTTGTTTTGAGAGTGTTATGGCCGGTTCACTGAAAGATCAATTACTCAATATAGGCTTGGTCGACAAGAAAAAAGCCAAGCAGGCAGAGACTGAAAAAAGAAAGCAGAAGAAACAAGCCTCAAAAGCGCGTAAATCCGGGCAACAGGTTGTTGACGAACAAGCGCTGAAAAAACAGGAAATGGAGCAACAGCGCAAGCTGAAGCAAGAAAAAGACCGCGAACTGAATCGGCAACGGGATGAAGAACGTCATCATCGGGAAATCGAAGCTCAGTGCCGTCAGATGATTAATCAGCATCATATAGCCCTGCCGGAAGACGGGGAAGTCGCTTATAACTTCGTCTATGATAAGAAAGTGAAAACACTTTATGTTGATGAGCTACTTCGTGGCCAATTAATTCGCGGCCAATTGGCGATTGCCGTGCTGGAAGAAAAATTCTATCTGCTGCCAGACTTGTTTGCAGCAAAGATTGAGCAGCGCATTCCGGAATACGTCATCCGTATCCAGCCTGAAGAAGAACCGGATGAAGATGACCCCTATGCGGATTACAAAATCCCGGATGACCTGATGTGGTAAGGGCTTGCAAAATGATGCAGGACTGATCGCACCTCCCCTAGCCCACCACGTCAGCAATGAGAAGTTACGGGTTTTAAGACATTTATTAACCTGAAACTATTTCATCGACTAGGATTAAGGTTAAAGCATTCGTTGCGTGTGTCGATAACATAGTAATCTATGAGGTCGCAATAAACAGCCTTGGGTCAGTTCGACTCTCTTTTGCCTATGGAGGAATCACCCATGCAAGTTCTATTAAGCAGCCAGGCGGCATATTCTCAGGTGCGCCAGGAAGCTCTGGTAACCGGCGGCTTCGCTGATGGCAAAGACAGCAGCGGGCGTTCCGCATCTGCGGCAGATAAATTGATCAGCAAACTGGCGGAAAATATTCCGGGAATGAGCGCATCCGAGATGAAAGGTCTCAACGCCAATGATTATTCACCGGAAAAAGTCGCGTCCCGAATTTCCAATTTTGTCGCTCAAGGGCTTGAGCAGGCTCGTGCCCGGGGCGCATCGGATGAAACTATTAGTCGCATGTATCAGGATGCCCTGTCTGGTGTTGAGAAAGGCTTCAAGGAAGCAACCGACATCCTGAAAGAACTTGACATGCTGTCCCCGCAAATTACGGTAACTATCGACGAAACAAAAGACCTGACATTTGCAGCGCTGGCCGACATTGCACCCGCCAATGACACAGCTCCCATCCAACAAACTTCTATTTCTGCTGCAGAGCGATACTCCAAAGCAGAATCCTTCTCCATGGATGTCATGACACGAGAAAGTGATAAAGTGTCGATCCGTTTCAGTAGCGAAGCCAGCGAAACCGCTTCTCTGGGTGTTTATTCTGACAACCAGGGTGATGCGCTTTCATTCGGCCTTAATCGCGCAGCCAGTAGCAGTTACAGCTTCAGCGTTGAAGGTGATTTGAATGCCAATGAACTGGATGCACTGACGGGACTTATTCAAGATCTGAATCTGATTGCAGAAGACTTCTACGGCGGTGATGTTCAGGAAGCTTTTAATCAGGCAACCGAGTTGGAAATGGACAAATCCCAGCTAATGAACCTGAATGTCACTATGACCCAATCGGCCAGTTACGCTGCTGTTGCAGCCTATGAGCAAGTTCAGCAGATGAACAACCCATTGGGAGAAGGAGGACAGCTACTGGGGCAAATGCTGAACAACTTCGATCAGTTCACCAGCAATCCGGCTCTCGGCTTCCTACAAAACAGCTCTTTGTTTGGCGTAGATTTGCTCGATAGTTTGATTCATCAGGATATTCGTTATAAGGATGCAGATGAAGAATCCCAGAACAAGCTGGATGATAATTTCGATTTGCTACGCGATCTTATGACCCGGTTTGATCAGGACAACGCAGACGATTAGCCCCCCTTCCTAATCGCTGCGACACTTTGAGCCGGCCTTAAACAGGCCGGTTTTTTATATGTTCTACCCCTCGCCCGGACGTTGCTTTGAGTGTGCACTTTTAGGGGAAGTTTACGCAACATCCGGGCTAGGCTTGTTTGCTGACATATGAAGCGGTTATGATTCCTTCCTTAATTACACACCTATAAGCAATGACAACCTTCACCCTACGCCCCTATCAGCAAGACGCCGTCAACGCGACGATTAGTCACTTTCGGCAAACCAATGAACCTGCGGTGATTGTCTTGCCAACGGGTGCCGGTAAAAGCCTGGTCATTGCTGAACTGGCCAGGTTAGCCCGTAAAAAAATACTTGTACTCACCCACGTTAAAGAGCTGGTTGAGCAAAACCACGCAAAATATGAGAGCTATGGCCTGAAAGGCGGCATTTTCGCAGCGGGCTTGAAACGGAAAGAACAGCAACATCAGGTCACTTTTTCCAGTGTGCAATCTGTAGCCGCCAATCTGGATGCATTTAATGACCAATACTCACTAATTATCGTCGACGAATGCCACCGGGTCAGCGGCGATGACGCAAGCCAGTATGCAACGATATTTTCACACCTGAAACACAATAATCAGGCACTAAAAATTCTTGGACTAACCGCAACCCCCTACCGTTTGGGCATGGGTTGGATTTATCAATTTCACTACCGTGGTTTTAGCCGCAGTGAAAGCCCCCGCCCCTTTGTTAAATGCATCTACGAATTACCCTTAAGCTATATGATCAGCAGAGGCTATTTAACCCAACCCCAGATAGAAGACGCGACCATTGCCCAGTATGACTTCTCCGTATTGGCCGAAAACAGGTTTGGTGGCTACTCTGAAAATGATCTAAACCCGTTATTACAGAAACATCAGCGCATAACACGCGCCATTATCGAACAAGTCATAGAGCGTGCCGCGAAACGCAAAGGGGTTATGATTTTCGCTGCCACTGTGGACCATGCCAAAGAAATATACAGCTATCTGCCGACGGGAGACGCGGCACTTATAACCGGTGATACGCCTCTCCATCAACGTGATAAGCTGATTCACCGCTTTAAAGAAAAGCAACTTAAATACCTGGTCAATGTTTCAGTGCTGACCACCGGCTTTGATGCCCCGCATGTGGATTTTATTGCCATTCTGCGTCCAACCCAATCGGTCAGCCTCTATCAGCAAATCGTAGGCCGTGGCCTACGGCTGGCACCGGATAAAGAAGACTGCCTAGTCATTGATTATGCAGGCAACAATTTTAATCTGCACCACCCGGAAATCGGGGAGAAACGCCCTTCTCCAGACTCAAAGCCAGTTCAGGTGTTCTGCCCATCCTGTGGCTTCGCAAACATTTTCTGGGGTAAAACAGACACTGAAGGGAGAGTCATTGAGCATTATGGGCGACGCTGCCAGGGCTTGCTTGAAAATGACTCGGGCGAAACTGGCACGGAACAATGTGATTACCGTTTTCGGTTCAAAGAGTGTCCGCACTGTAATGCAGAGAACGATATCGCCGCCCGCAAATGCCATCAATGTGGACACGCCATCGTAGACCCCGATGATCAGCTCAGGGATGCGCTTAAGCTCAAAGATGCAATAGTGCTACGCTGTGCAGGTTTGTCGATGACAGCAAAACAATCAAAGCTGAAAATCACCTACCACGGTGAAGATGGAGAGGAACTGACAGAGCACTTTGATTTCAGCAAACCCGGCCCGATAAAACGCTTTAATCAACTTTTCGCCAGACGTGTTGCCACGGGCCAAGCACCACAGACATTTAACACGCTGGACGAAGCACTGGCATACGAAACACTCTTCCAGGCCCCTGACTTTGTGATTGGCCGCAAACAAAAACACTACTGGTCAGTTCAGACACGCATTTTTGATTACCAGGGCCGCTACAGAAAAGCTAATCAGCTTCACTAATTCTTCTCCTACCCCGTGGCTGATCATGACACCTTTGCCAAAGCCTAATCGCTCAGGGGCTAAGCGCCTACATTGGTTATCACCCTTTATCTTAAGGTACCTGCAGGTAGCCTTTACGGCTATGCTTTTTACACCTATGCGAAAAGTGAAAACGCCTCAATACTATACAATACAGCACACCAAGGTATATACTTTGATATATCACAAATAATCAAACACTACGCGTGTTACAAATAACACCGTAAGGGGGCCTGATATGCCACATACTGCAAAGCTTTTTATGAATGGTCGGAGCCAGGCCGTTCGACTACCTGTTAATTATCGATTTGATTGTGATGAGGTGTTTATTCGTAGGGACCCGGTAACAGATGATGTGATCATCTCGAAAAAGCCCGGTAACTGGGAAGATTTTTTCAAGATGATGGAATCCATAGACACCCCTGATGATTTCATGTCTGACAGAGATAATGATGTTCTTGAAGACAGGGATTTATTCTGATGGCAAAACAACGCTATATGCTCGATACCAATACCGCCAGCTACATCATTAAAGGCGAACCGGTAACAATTAGAGAGCATTTACTCAAAGTACCTATGGCCAGTGTGTGTATTTCCTCCATTACTGAAGCCGAACTACTGCGAGGTGTTGCCAGGAAACCAGAAGCAAAACGATTGCCAGTCATCGTTAAGGAGTTTTTATTGCGGGTAGATATAATACCGTGGGATTCTGCTGCGGCAGACGCCTACGCCCGTTTGAGAACCGCCTGCGAAAATGAAGGCAAGTCACTCGGTGCTATGGATATGTTGATAGCCGCTCACTCTGTTGCTGCAGAAGCCATCTTAATTACTAACGACAAGGCATTCTATAACGTTCAGCATCTTCTAAATTTAGAGGATTGGACGTTAGAAAAGTAGTTCGAAAAGAGAAAATTTCGAGCGAATACAAACGGCTTGGTATCTTGGCCAAAGTCTGATCGCTAACGGGCTGAGTCCCAACATTGCGTCTTACCCTGTAGCGAGGCCAGCCCCTGGCCGATAAAGTTTAAGCCCCTGTTTACGGGGCGGGCTTCTGTGTCTAGCGCAGGCACAAAAAAACACGCTGCTTCGCGTGTTTTTATTTAAATGTATCATGCTATCAGATTGTATCCCGGGTCAGATCTCTGTCTTGCCAGCCATGTAAGGCTGTAGCGCTTCTGGTATCTGGATTTTGCCATCAGCCGTTTGGTAGTTTTCCATCACTGCCAGCAGTGTGCGACCTACCGCCAGGCCGGAGCCATTCAAGGTATGCACCAGTTCAGGCTTACCTGTTTCAGGGTTTCTCCAACGAGCCCGCAAACGACGTGCCTGAAAATCCGTCATGTTAGAGATAGAGGAGATTTCACGGTACTTGTTCTGACCTGGCAGCCATACTTCAATATCGTAGGTTTTCGCTGAGCTGAAGCCCAGATCACCACCACACAGGGTTACGACACGGTACGGCAGGTTCAGTTTCTGCAGAATGACTTCTGCATTATGGGTCATCTCTTCCAGTGCGTCCCAAGATTTGGATGGCTCAACAATCTGTACCATTTCCACCTTTTCAAACTGGTGCTGACGGATCATGCCCCTCGTATCACGGCCAGATGAGCCTGCTTCAGAGCGGAAACACGGGGTATGTGCGGTCATTTTAACCGGCATTTGCTCCGTTTCGAGGATCTCATCACGGACAAAATTGGTCACGGGTACTTCAGCGGTCGGGATCAGGTAATACTGACGTTCACCAAAGGGCACTTTGAACAGGTCTTCACCAAATTTAGGGAGTTGTCCGGTACCACGCAGGCTGTCTTCATTCACCATGTAGGGTACATAAGCTTCAGTATAACCATGCTCTTCCGTCTGGACATCCAGCATAAACTGGATCAGTGCACGATGCATACGCGCCAGTTTACCGGTCATAACCGAGAAACGGGCACCGGTCAGTTTGGCAGCTGTTTCAAAATCCAATTCACCACTGTTTTCGCCCAAGGCAACATGGTCTTGTGGTTCAAAATCAAATTCACGGGGTGTGCCCCAACGACGGACTTCAACATTGTCGTTTTCATCCGCACCTTCCGGCACGTCAGCAGATGGGATGTTAGGCACGCCAGATAACAGATCTTCCAGCTTGTCCTGTATTGCTGATAGTTCAGCTTTAGCTGCATCCAGTTTGCTGCCCAAATCGGCAACTTCTGCCAGTAAGGGCTGGATATCTTCACCTGCCGCTTTCGCTTTACCGATCCCTTTTGATCGGGTATTACGCTCACTCTGCAGGGTTTCAGTATCAACCTGTAGTTGCTTACGCTGGTTCTCAAGCTCAGTGAACTGAGTAACCGGGAATTCAAAACCTTTTTTCTTCAGTAGCTGTGCAACTTCTTCCGGGTTTGCACGGACAAATTTCGCGTCAAGCATGAGCTTTTAGAACACCTTGTTGAAAGAATATTAGAATAAACGTGTAAACCATAAACCGCCGTACAGGGCAATCAGGCATAATAATACGCTTAATGATATATAAATCGCGGCAGACATAATATGCCCTTCCTGCAGCATTGCGACAGTTTCCAGTGAAAAAGTGGAAAAAGTTGTAAATGCACCCAGGAACCCCACCATTAATAATGGCCGCATTTCCGGGCTGAGGCGCGATTTTTCCAGGATAAGGACAAAACAGACACCCATAAGAAAAGAACCGACTACGTTACAGGCCAGAGTACCGTAAGGGATTCTATATTCAGCATTGTTCAGTAAGCCACTCACCCAGTAGCGCCCCAGTGCGCCCAGTGCGCCACCTATTGCGATCGCGATCAGATGCTGCATTATGCTTCCTTATCAGGCCCTGTATAACGATAGCGTTGCTGAGAGCTCTGTTGATCCTTCTGTCTTAGATAACGTAATTTATCAGAAATTTTGCTTTCCAAGCCTCTTGCTTCAGGATAGTACCACTGTTCATTGGCTATTTCCGGTGGCAAATAGTTTTCCCCTGCGGCATAAGCATCAGGCTCATTATGGGCATAACGGTACTCGTCACCGTAACCCATTTCTTTCATTAATGAGGTCGGCGCATTACGCAAATGAGGCGGAACCTCATAACTTGGCTGGGATGCAACCGCTGACCGGCATTGATTGAAAGCTGTGTACAGTGCATTACTTTTCGGCGCACAGGCACAATAAACCGCAGCTTGGGCGATAGCCCGCTCACCTTCTGCGGGGCCAACGCGTTCAAAAGCATCCCAGGCGGCAAGCGCCACCTGCATGGCTCGCGGATCTGCATTGCCAATATCTTCTGAGGCGATGGCCACCAGGCGACGGGCGACATACAGTGGATCACAACCGCCATCCAACATTCGGCAGTACCAGTACAATGCCCCATCAGGCGATGAACCCCGCACCGACTTGTGAAAGGCAGAGATCATGTCATAGAACAGATCACCCTGTTTATCATAGCGACGCCCTGATGAACGCAGTACTTCCTCAAGTACGTGTTCATTAATCAGCTCAGTGCCGTCATCCTGTTTAACCGCGAGGTCTGCCGCTATTTCCAGCAGGTTTAAAGAACGACGGGCATCACCATCGGCGGCTTGGGCTAAACGATGCAACATGGCTTCCGGCACCTGTAGATGCCTCGCACCCAAGCCTTTGTCCGGATCTGCCAATGCGCGGCACAGCACTTTTAAAATATCGTTCTCTTCAAGTGCGCGGAGCAGATAAACCCGTGCTCGGGAGAGCAATGCATTATTCAGTTCAAATGACGGGTTTTCCGTTGTCGCACCAACGAAAATAATTGTGCCGTCTTCTATGTAGGGCAGGAATGCATCCTGTTGCGATTTATTAAAACGGTGCACCTCATCAACGAAAAGGATCGTTTTTCGCCCTGTCTGAGCCGCATGCTGTTTTGCCTGTTCAACCGCGACACGAATATCCTTGACCCCTGAAAGCACCGCAGACAGGGTTAGAAAGTGCGCATCCACATAATGAGCGATCAACCTCGCCAAGGTGGTTTTACCAACCCCCGGTGGCCCCCAAAAGATCATTGAGTGGGCAGAGCCCTGCTTCAGCGCTGTACGTAACGGCTTATCATTACCTAACAGGTGTTCCTGACCACAATACTCGTCCAGTGTATGCGGGCGCATTTTGGCCGCCAAAGGTTCATATTCCGGGGGTTGGGAAAACAGATCCACCTTATTCCTCTGTATCAATAATCAGATCAGTACCGGCAGGCACCCGGAAATAAAAACTACTGTCAGGTAATAGCGGATTTATTTTTTGCTCATTGAACACCAGAGACGTACGTTGGCCCAAGGCATCTTCCAGCATGATTTCCGAAATCAGATGATTGGCAAACGCCAGGCGTATCCGGCTGAAGTTATGTTGTTCATTGATCGGCTTTAGATCAAACAGTTGTTCAGTTCCCGTGTCCTCCACCAGCCGAACACTGTAGGTTTTATTGAGTTGTTCGATCTGACCATTAAGAATCAGCGCGGGTGCACTGCCTTGCTGACTATCGGCAGAGCGTCGCGTTACCTGCTCCAGATCCGGGTCATGAATCCAGATATAGTTCCCATCGGAAACGATCTCTTGAGGAAACGGCTGCCGAGTTTCCCAACGAAACAGGTTTGGCTTCGCCAGCAGCAATGTTCCCTCTGTTTGTTGGGCCTGACGGCCATTTTCGGTCAGCGTAACCTGGGTAAAGGAGGTCGAAAAACTTTGGTAGTCATTGAGTAGCGTTTTAAGCTTCTCTGCCCCTTCTGATGCAGCAGAGACTACAGTTGAGACAGTCAACACGACTGCAGCCAACATACTGCGTAAAAAAATCGTTTTGCATCTTAACAACATAGCTATTCCCGAATATTACATTTCACCGTGGAGTGATGGTGCGAGGACATCGCGCTGGCCATTTGTTCCCGCAGAACTGACCACGCCGGCGGCCTCCATCGCTTCAACCATACGCGCAGCACGGTTATAACCAATCTTCAGTTTCCGCTGCACACTGGATATAGACGCTTTGCGGGTTTCTAATACAAAAGCGACTGCCTCGTCATAGAGAGGGTCCTGTTCATCATCGAACAACGAACCTGAACCGCCGCCGTCTGAACTCATATCGCCCTGAGTAATTTCAGTAATGTAATCGGGTTGACCCAGTTTTTTCCAGGCTTCAACAACCCGATGTACTTCATCATCACTGACAAACGCACCGTGCACACGATTTGGCAGACTTGTACCCGCTGGCAGATAAAGCATGTCGCCCCACCCCAGCAAGTGCTCCGCACCTGATTGATCCAAAATAGTCCGGGAGTCAATGCGCGATGACACCTGAAAGGCTATGCGTGTTGGAATATTCGCTTTAATCAGGCCTGTGATTACATCAACCGAGGGTCGCTGTGTTGCCAAAATAAGGTGAATACCTGCCGCACGCGCCTTCTGGGCAATTCGGGCAATCAACTCTTCCACTTTCTTGCCAACAATCATCATCATGTCAGCAAACTCATCAATTACGACAACAATATAAGGCAAAGATTCCAACTCAGGGGCAAGAGTACCAAACGGCTCACCATGCTCCTCCGCATTCCACAGCGGATCGCGGATAGGCTCACCCTGCTTTTGGGCTTCCGCAATTTTATCGTTAAAACCGGCCAGATTACGCACCCCCATCTTGGCCATCAAGCGATAACGGCGCTCCATCTCCCCGACACACCAACGCAGCCCGGACGCCGCATCCTTCATATCCGTAATAACGGGGGTCAGAAGGTGAGGAATCCCTTCATAAATGGATAATTCCAGCATCTTCGGATCAACAAGTATCAGGCGAACTTCTTCCGGTGTTGCTTTAAACAACAATGACAACAGCATTGCGTTTACGCCCACTGACTTACCCGAGCCTGTTGTACCTGCAACCAGAAGGTGGGGCATTTTTGCAAGGTTTGCCACGACCGGGTTACCGGCAATGTCGTTACCCAAACCAATGGTAATTTTAGATGCGGCAGACAAATAAGGTTTGGAGCTTAGCACCTCACTCAGGTGTACCGTGAGTCGGGTTTCATTAGGGATTTCAATACCCACAACCGACTTGCCCGCTATCACTTCCACGACTCGCACACTGCTCACAGCCATCGAGCGGGCCAAATCTTTGGCCAAATTGGTGATCTTACTGGCTTTCACCCCTGGGGCCGGTTGGATCTCGAAACGGGTAATTACCGGCCCTGGATTCACCTCAACCACTTCTGCGATAACGCCAAAGTCTTTTAATTTGCTTTCCAGCAGGCGCGACATGAGTTCAAGCTCATCCGGGGAATAACCAATATCCGTATTCAGTTCAGGAGGGTCCAGCAATTCCAGTGGGGGCAATTTACGTTTAACGACACGTTTGGGCGCGGCGGACTCATCAAGCCCCAACTCTTTATCCTGTAAAGGTTTGTGCGCTTCGGATAAAGGCACAATCTTCACCTGTGGCTTGATATCAGCCACCGGAGTGACAGCGGCCTGCTCAGCGGCAACGGTGACCGGGTCAATTTCAAAAGGTGGCTCATCAATTTCAGGGCGCGTGACGTTGACGGTCCCAGTTTCCCAGGGTGCCTCGTCTACGCTATCGGCAAAGTTCCGTTCGGCGCGAACCAGTGGTTCTTGAGTCACAGCGTAATCCGCAGTGTCTTCACGATTAAACGAGTGTTCGTATAAAACGGGTTCTACTCTCTCGTTTAGCAAAGGCGGTGCAGGCTCAGCCGGGGGGCGCTGTAATTCATGCTCTGCCTGCTTCAATTCTGCCTCCGTAAGGTCAAATTGATCTTTATCCTCTGACTGGGGAATCACCTTACCTGTGCCGGAAACAATTTTGCTGCCCAATTTTTCCAGCAATGTCGTCCAGCCCATTTCAAGCAGAAGTGTGATGCTGAATAACAAGGCGGTAAAAAGAACAATCGAGCTACCCGTTAGGCTTAGCCAGGCAACACTCCAGTCGGATATAGCCTCACCCAAAACACCACCCGCAGTGAATGGATATTGGAGCCAGTCGTTAGAAAGATGCGTGGCGCATAATGCACTCATTGATGACAACAGCAACAAAACGCCTGTTGTGCGCAAAATAAAGTAAGGAATAGAGTCGATTACCTTACACTCCTTACAGAGCATAAACCTAGCAGCAGCGTATATTACCAGTACCGGTAACAAAAAAGCCGACAAACCAAACCCGGAAATAATCAGGTCTGCCAGCCAGGCCCCTGCCGGCCCTGTCAGGTTGTCCACTTCAGGTTGATAGCCTAAATGGGACCAGCCTGAATCCTTCGGGTTAAATCCTATTAGCGCAACCAGCAGAAACAAACTGATCGCTATCACGATTATCAGGCTGGATTCACGGGCGATTCGGGCGAGTAATTCAGCAAAACCTAATCGCTGTCCGTTATCAGTCGTACTCAAGGGTTAAAGCTCCGTAGCAGTAAATAAAGTCTGGCGACTACAATACCATAATTTAAAGCATCGCTAACGGTTGAAGCATGCTGGGTTATGATTCATAGTTAGTAGAGGCATAAGCAAGTCCTGTGCGCACTGCTCTTGGTTATAGCCTTTTTAGCTATATTTGATGGAATTTATTCAATGTTTCTGACCGATTTGCATCCAAATAATGCCCGAGCACTCACCTTTACTCTCGGTAACAGCGTGTTCGGCATAGATGTCAGCAACATTCTATCGTTTTCTGATAGTTATGCTGAAATCAGGTATGCAAGCCAAAGGACTGATGGTTTCGTCGGCTATCTCGATTTTCGCGACACGCTGGTACAAGTATTTGAGTGCGCAACATCCCTTTCCCAAAGCCGGGAGCGGGACAGAGTTACACATCTTATATCCGATATTCAGACTTTCCGGCTGGCGCATATTGAATGGTTGAACGCATTGGAAGACTCAATCATCAGCGGCAAACCTTTTACTAAGCCACGCAGTCACCGTATATGCGACTTTGGCAAGTGGCTTTACTCTTTAAAAGAAAAAGATGATGAGCAGTTCCGCCCACTTTTTGCCAAACTCGAACAGCCTCATATGCATATTCATTCACTGGCAGATAAGCTCTTGGATTTAGCCGCCGCAGGTGAGCAGGATCGGGCGATTGCCGAACTGCATTTTGAGAAGAAAACAACCTTTAAGAAACTTCTTCGGGCCCTGGATAACATCAAGAGTTATCTTAATAACAGCATTCATCCCGTTGTTCTTCACTTAACCAAAGATGGTCACAGCCCATGGTTTTCTCTGGTTCTAGATGGCTTAAGTGATATGGTTGAATATTCACCGGACTCATTGGACACTTTGAACCCTGCTGATCAAGACCTGCCTGTTAAAGGCTATGTGCGTAACAAAACAGGAGAAAACTTCATGCTGCTTAGCCTGGAGCGTTTTTATGCGCAAATCAGTGCCAAATTAAGCCTTACGGGTTGATATTTTCTGTCGTGCCCCCCATTTTTATACTTATCATTCTTAACTTGAAGTTTTTATTACCATGAGCAAAACACAACATCACGAGCTAATTATTCTCGGCAGTGGCCCAGCCGGTTATACCGCCGCAGTCTACGCAGCACGGGCGAACCTGAACCCGGTTGTTATTACCGGTATGCAAGCAGGTGGCCAGCTGACCACAACCACAGAGGTGGATAACTGGCCCGGGGATGTTGATGGGGTTCAAGGGCCTGAGTTAATGCAGCGTATGCAACAACATGCTGAACGCTTTGATACGCAGATCATTTTCGATCATATCAATGAAACTGAGTTAAAGAACCGCCCTTTCCGGCTCAAAGGTGATATGGGTGAGTATACCTGTGATGCGCTGATTATCTGTACGGGCGCATCCGCGCAATATCTGGGCCTTCCTTCCGAAGAAACCTTTGCCGGCAAAGGGGTTTCAGCCTGTGCGACCTGTGACGGTTTTTTCTATCGCGGCCAGAAAGTGGCTGTCATTGGTGGAGGCAATACGGCTGTTGAAGAGGCGCTTTACCTTTCCAACATTGCTGAAGAGGTCACCTTGATTCACCGTCGTGACAGCCTGCGCTCAGAAAAAATCCTTCAGGATAAAATTTTGCAACGCGCTGAGAATGGCAATATCAACATCCTCTGGAATCATACCCTAGAAGAAGTATTAGGAGACGAGACGGGTGTGACAGGCCTGCGGCTAAAAAGCACCCTGGATGATGAGGAACAGACCCTGGGTGTTGCCGGTGTTTTTATTGCTATCGGCCACAAACCCAATACAGACCTCTTCCAGGGGCAGCTTGAGATGACAAATGGCTACCTCAAGATTCAATCAGGCCTTGAGGGTAATGCGACACAAACAACCATCGAGGGTGTCTTTGCCGCAGGGGATGTGTGCGATCATATTTACCGTCAGGCCATAACATCTGCCGGATTTGGCTGCATGGCTGCCCTTGATGCCGAACGCTATCTGGATGATTTAAAAAAACGTCCTTAATGTTTAGGAACCTTTGAATACGCCCTGCAAATGTTCTGCAAGCCCTGAAGGCTGTAGGTACAGGGCTTCTTTATACTTCTCTGGAACCTCTGGGTTTATATATGATCCCCTGGCTAAACGCATCAGACACGCCCTTTCCTCCCATTGATCAGGCTCTGGCCGAGCCTAATGGATTATTAGCCGCAGGCGGGGGCCTTTCAAAAGAGCGTATTCTAACCGCGTATCGTGCCGGAATTTTTCCTTGGTACAGCCCGGGAGAACCTGTTTTATGGTGGAGCCCTGACCCGCGTTGCGTCCTGAAGCCGGATCAAATCCATATTTCAAAAAGTATGCGTAAACGCCTGAAAAGAGAGGATTATGAAGTTTTCTTCGACCGGGATTTCAATGCCGTTATCAATGCCTGCGCAGCCCCCAGAGGAGATGAGGAAGGCACCTGGATAACCGAGGAAATGAAGCAGGCTTACAATCAACTTCATCAACGCGGCATCGCACATTCGGTTGAAGTGTATATTGATAATGCGCTTGCTGGCGGCCTGTATGGTCTAGCTATCGGAAAACTGTTTTTTGGGGAGTCCATGTTCAGCCGACACCGGGATGCCTCTAAAATAGCGTTTATCAAAATGGTCGAACAGATGCGTGCCTGGAACTATGCTTTAATAGACTGTCAGGTGAGTAATGACCACCTTTTATCTCTCGGCGCAACAGAGATACCAAGGACAGCGTTTCAAACCTATCTTGATCGCTATCTGGATGTGCCCGCCAACCATTCTTGGCGTTTTGATTAATTATGTATTCGTTTGGAGTCATACTTGACCAATCTGCAAACCCTGAACTTTTATGCCACCCCAGAACACGATTGCAGCTATCTGCAAAACCGGATTGCAAAAACACTCTTTGTCGATCCGCAGGTGTCAATCGATCAGGGTACGTATAGCCAATTATCTGATTTGGGTTTCAGGCGTAGCGGGCAGCATATTTATCGCCCCCATTGTCATGATTGCAATGCCTGTATTTCGGTACGCGTCCCTGTTAAGCACTTTAAACCCAGTAAAAGCCAGCGCCGGATTATCAATAAAAACAGCGACCTGACAATTCACGAGAGCACCCCAAAATTTACGGAGGAGTATTACGCACTGTATTCACGCTATATTAACGAGCGGCATCAGGATGGTGATATGTACCCACCGAGTTTTGAGCAGTTTGACTCTTTCCTGGTTCAAACCAATAAAAATACCACTTTTTACGAATTCAGAACCCCTGACCACACTTTGATCGCATTGACCGTAGTTGATGCACTATCTCAGGGGCTGTCCGCGATATACACCTTCTTTGACCCGGACTACGAAAAGCGCAGCCTTGGCAGTTACTGTATCCTTTGGGAAATTGAGCAGTGCCAACGTAAAGATTACCCTTATCTCTATCTTGGCTATTGGATCAAAAACTGTCGCAAAATGAATTACAAAATAGCCTTTACTCCGTTTGAATTTCTTCTAAACGGCGAATGGATCCCATTCCAGACAAAGTAATGCGCAATCCCCCCTTTTTCCTATACAAAATCATACTTTTCTCTTTGATATACGGTTAGATTTCAGGCACAATACCGCGCAATTATTCGATCCAGACTTCTGGGACCCTCAACTAGGTAGAGTATTAATGGCTAAAGAAGATAGCATTGAAATGGAAGGCACCGTGATCGACACGCTCCCGAACACTATGTTTCGTGTTGAGCTGGAAAACGGTCACGTTGTCACGGCACACATCTCAGGCAAAATGCGTAAAAACTACATCCGCATCCTGACAGGTGACAAAGTTAAAGTCGAACTGACACCTTACGATTTGAGCAAAGGCCGTATCGTTTACCGTGCGCGTTAATCATTGCTTCTTCCCGAACGGGAATTAAAAAAGGCAGCCAAGCGGCTGCCTTTTTTATTGTAAACCCGGATGCTACATGCCACACCCGCACTGACAGAGATCGTTTTTAATGTGCGTGTACCGGGCGCCGTAGCAGCGCCGGAGTGAACAGAGGTTAAACACAGCTCATAGCCTCCACCGTAATTTCACCCGCCTCATTGAGGCTGACCTCAACTTCGCCCCCCTCTTCGGCCAGTTCACCAAACAGGATCATCTCTGCGAGCGGTTTTTTCAGTTTTTCCTGAATAAGGCGCTTCATGGGACGCGCACCCATTTGCTCGTCATAGCCCTTCTCTGCAAACCAGCTGCGGGCGGCATCATCAAGGTGAAGGACAACCCTTTTCTCTTCAAGCTGGACTTGAAGTTCAGCAAAAAATTTATCAACAACACCTTTTATGATCTCGGTTGTCAGTGGCTTAAACTGGATAATACTGTCCAAGCGATTCCGAAACTCAGGGGTAAACATTTTCTTAATGGCCGCCATACCGTCAGAAGCGTGATCTTGCTTGGTAAAGCCGATAGATGCCCTGCTCATATCCGCAGCACCGGCATTCGTTGTCATGACCAGAATCACATTACGAAAATCAGCCTTACGACCATTGTTATCGGTCAGGGTGCCATTATCCATTACCTGCAATAGCAGGTTAAACACTTCAGGATGTGCTTTTTCCACTTCATCCAATAGCAAGACACAATGGGGCGTTTTCGTTATTGCTTCAGTCAGCAAACCGCCCTGATCATAGCCAACATAACCGGGGGGTGCACCGATCAGCCGGGATACTGTATGTCGCTCCATATACTCAGACATATCAAAACGCACCAGCTCGATGCCCATAATACGGGCTAACTGTTGGGTGACTTCAGTTTTACCCACCCCTGTCGGGCCTGCAAACAGGAAACAACCCACCGGCTTATTGGGTTCTTTAAGACCGGCACGGGAGAGTTTAATCGCCGATGACAACGTATCAATAGCTTCATCCTGTCCCAGTACCACCATCTTCAGATTACTATCAAGTTTCGCTAACTGATTCTTGTCCGAAGCAGAAACACTCTTGGGTGGAATACGGGCAATTTTGGCGACGATGGCTTCAATATCTTCGACAGCAATCACTTTCTTGCGCAGCTCTTCTGGCAACAGGCGCTGGTAGGCTCCCGCCTCATCAATGACATCAATCGCTTTATCCGGCATGTGCTTATCGTTAATGTAACGCCCGGAAAGCTCTGCAGCAGCCCTGAGCGCCTCATCACTGTATGCAAGCTCATGGTGATCTTCAAAGCGCTGTTTAAGCCCTTTAAGAATCGAATAGGTATCCTCAATACTTGGCTCGGAAACGTCCACTTTCTGGAAACGGCGGGCAAGGGCACGGTCTTTTTCGAAGATGCCCCGGTATTCCTGGAAGGTTGTTGAGCCTATACAACGTATCTGGCCAGAACTTAGTAGGGGTTTCAATAAGTTAGATGCATCCATTGAGCCACCCGATGCAGCCCCGGCACCTATGATGGTGTGAATCTCGTCAATAAACAGAACCGCGTGATCCTGGGTCTTAATCTCATTTAGCAGTCCTTTCAGCCGTTTTTCAAAATCACCCCGGTATTTTGTACCTGCCAGCAGCGCCCCAAGATCCAGCGAATATACGACCGACTCTTTAATAATATCCGGGACGTTGCCCTCAACAATCAATTTAGCCAGCCCTTCCGCGATAGCCGTCTTGCCCACGCCAGCTTCACCCACCAGCAGCGGGTTATTCTTACGACGGCGGGAAAGAATTTGCACGACCCTTTCAACCTCATTATCTCGCCCTACAAGCGGATCTATCCGCCCTGCCTCAGCTTCAGCATTCAGGTTGGTCGCATATTTAACCAATGGACTATCGCTATTACCGGTAGCTGCGTCGTCCTCCTGCAGAGGGTCGGCCACATCACTGTCATAATCCGACATTTTAGAAATGCCATGCGAGATAAAATTAACTATATCAAGGCGCTCAACACCCTGTTGTTGCAGAATATAAACAGCCTGGCTTTCCTGTTCACTGAAAATAGCAACCAGTACATTCGCCCCGCTGACCTCATTCTTGCCTGAGGACTGAACATGAAAGACCGCACGCTGTAAAACCCGCTGAAAACCAAGTGTGGGCTGGGTTTCCATATCAGGTAACGTCTCAGATAATAACGGAGTTGTTTCGGCGATAAACTCAGTCAGCGCCTTACGGATAACCGCTACATCCGCACCACAGGCAGAAAGCACCTCATAGGCCTCAGGGTTGTTTAGCAAGGCCAGCAAAAGGTGCTCAACGGTAATAAATTCATGCCGTTTTTCTCTTGCACTCTGAAACGCTGCACTGAGCGTGTCTTCGAGTTCTCGGTTCAACATAACGGTTCCTCTTCAGACCTTCTCGACTTCACATAACAACGGATGACCGTTATCTCTCGCATATTGATTGACGATGGCCGCTTTTGTTTCCGCCACATCCTGCGTAAACACACCACATACACCTTTACCTTCAGTGTGGACAGCCAACATCACCTGTGTTGCCTTTTCCTGATCCATCGCAAAAAACATCATCAGCACGGCCACGACAAAGTCCATCGGTGTATAGTCATCATTCATCAACACCACTCTGTACATTGATGGTTTTTTCAGCTTCGGCTGGGCTTCTTCGGTAGCCAATCCATGACCGTGTTCAAAATCTTCATGCGCGTTTTCATTAGACATTAGAATAGTTTTTTGTTCGAAATTCATACACATCTGTCAATTTTCCAGACTTACATTATACTTAAATGCTGAGTATTGATGGCGCACTGACCAGACAAATAGCTTGCCTTGAGTGCTGCAATCAGAATCGGTTAAACAGGCATTTTCTGTCATTGTGCTGTAGTAAGCACCTATTGTACGTGCTTTTAGTGGTATTGGTTACCGACTATTTGATTTTGATTCAATGACCCTCTGATCTTGATTCAATTCAATAGAGTAAGAGTACCAGCGGTTTTTTAGCGTTCGCTTTCAGCCTTTATTCGGAATCTGCGGGTTCAGGATTGGATACAGGAGTCAATCATGAAAACAGGGATAGTAAAGTGGTTCAATAATTCCAAAGGGTATGGTTTTATCCTGTCTGACGAGTGCTCAGAGGATCTTTTTGCCCATTATTCTGCGATTGAAATGGATGGCTATAAAAGTCTCAAGGCGGGCCAAAAGGTTGAATTTGATACACAGCCTGGCCCCAAGGGAACCCATGCGGTACAAATTAGGCCATTGACCCCGTAGCAATACACACCCGCCCTTTCCACTTTGCACGCCAGCCATTGCCGGCTTTTTTGCGTGTATCGCACAGTCATCATCTAGCGCTCACACCTTCCCTTGTGCCGCAACACTCAATGCAAAAAACGAAATGTATTGGTACAACATTCGGGTCAGCCGATGAGATCAGATCTTATTCAATGTTATGATGTCCAAAATCGAATATGCAGTAGACTTTCCTGATGAGTACACTTTTACTCCTGAATAAGCCCTTTCAGGTGCTAACACAGTTCACGACTAGCGATGATAAAGCGACATTGGCTCAATATATCGATCAACCTGGTTTCTATGCCGCAGGTCGCCTCGATTATGACTCCGAGGGCCTGCTGATACTCACCAACGATGGCCGCGTGCAACACCATCTGGCCAACCCCCGTTTTAAAATCGAAAAAACTTACTGGGCGCAGGTTGAAGGGGCGATTACGGAAGAAGCGTTGCAACAACTCAGACACGGCATAGAGCTGAAAGACGGCATGACACGCCCGGCAAAAGTCCGCTTGATGGCTGACCCGGATATTTGGCAGCGCACTCCACCAATACGTGAACGGAAAAATATTCCGACCAGTTGGCTTGAATTAACAATCACCGAGGGAAGAAATCGACAGGTTCGCCGCATGACCGCCGCTGTCGGCTTTCCTACGCTGCGCCTTATACGATATGCAATTGGGGAGTGGACTATTGATAACCTTCAACCCGGTGAAAGCAAAATAATCCAGACTGATATCCCCCTTCCCGCTGCCCGGAAAAAGAATCGCCATTTTAAGCAAACAAAACCTGCCCCACTCAAGTCAGGCAGAAGTAATATGCCACAACGCCAGAAAAAGTAGCTGCTTTCTTACCAACAGGCCGTTATGACCCTGACTTTCTGCATAGGGCACGGCTATTACGCCGCTTCGCCGGGGGCTTTTCAAGTGTGGATACAGAACCAGGGCTACCCGTTATCCAACTTAACCACCCAATGGGTTAAGTACATAATCAGAACAACAGCCAAAGCAAATATATAAAGCCCCCAGTGGATTTCAATACTCGCCACTGCACCTAGCTTAACAGTGACGATCAGCACGGCCACCACCATCACATCCAGCATTGCCCAGCGGCCATATTCATGCATAGATTTCAGAATGCGCGACCGTTTTTCTGAAATGTTTTCAAATGTCGCCATAAAGATAACAACCAGTTTGGCGAACGGTAGAACGATACTGAATAAAGCAATAATACCTGCTAACAACACCTGGCCTTCGAGGATCAAACTCCAGACACCGCCTACGACCGAAAAAGAGTTTTCAAAGAAGTAGAACTGGCTCATCGTTAACATTGGGGCAAGCAACCCGATAATCAGTAAGATAACCGCCAGAATTACCGCGGATCTTATAAGTAGAAACTGCCTTTCAAAATTCGAAGTCATGGATACCAAACACTACTTTTTACTGGCCTGCATTGCGTACTACGCGCAGGCGATCTTTGGGAAAAGCCGAGCTAGGCCCTATTGTATCGACTGTAAGCTGAAAGGTGTAGAAAGCTAAAAGGAAGTCACGCACACGCCCAGCATCCAGGCTGCACACCCTTAAAAGGCCCTAGACTTTAACCTATAAACGCTGCCTTAGCAGCGTCGGAGTGAACATGTGCGCTCATATCAAGGGAGATCAAGTGAAAAACCGGCAAATGCGAACCGTAACACTATATACCCGGTCCACAATTGCAGAATAGACTTGCATGGTAAAACAAAATTGAAAAAACGGCATGTACTGGTGCAATGTCCGGGTTAACCCGGATGTTGTACCGGTTGACGGAATTTTCACGCCGAAATCGCTTGATTTGAGCGTGCTCGTGAACGTAAACGCTGCCGTAGCAGCGTCGGAGTGAGCATGTGCGCTCATATCAAGGGAGATCAAGTGAAAAGCCGGCAAATGCGAACCGTAACACCATATACCCGATCCATAATTGCAGAATAGACTTGCATGGTAAAACAAAATTGAAAAAACGGCATGTACTGGTGCGACATCCGGGTTAATATTCCCGCTCCTTAAAACTTCCTTTTCCCGGATTATAAGCAGATGGTAACAGCCAGATCAGAGATCATACGCGGCACAGTGGATATGGTTCCCCTAATGGTAGCGGTAATACCCTGGGGAATACTGGTAGGCGCCTATGGTATCGAGTCCGGCCTTACCGCCCTTGAAACACAGGCCTTGTCCCTGTTTGTGTTTGCAGGCACATCCCAGTTGGTTGCAATTGGGATGATGGAAGCCGGCGCCGGATTCCTCAGTATTCTGATTACTACACTGTTAATCACCAGTCGCCACTTGCTTTACAGCATGGCATTACGCAATTCCATAAAGGGGTTGTCCCTACGCTGGCGTAGCACGCTTGGTTTCCTACTGACAGATGAGCTATTTGTGAATACACAGCGTGAAGATCTCGCGTTCAATCGCTGGTACGCTTTAGGCGGTGGCTTCAGTTTTTATCTGGCATGGAACCTGGCAACCCTGTTCGGCGTCATCGCTGGAGAGGTCATGCCCGACCTGACCCATATGGGGCTCGACTTCGCGGTGGTAGCCACCTTTATTGCCATTGTCGTGCCCATGGTTAAGAGTCGATCGGTGTTAGCCTGTGTCATCGTATCGACTCTGGTATCGGTTTATTGCTCACTGCAAGAATTACAGATGGGGCTGCTCATTTCGATTGCAGCCGGCATGGCTGCGGGCTATCTAAGCTATAAAGTAGGGAGAAAAGCATGAATAACTGGATGCTGATTCTGGCTATGGCCGCCGTTGTATTTGCCAGCCGCTACCTATTTCTTGAACCGCGCCTGCCTCTCAAACTCAATGATGAAGCACTCAGGGTACTGAGCTATTCCGCCCCGGCAGTGCTGTCAGCAGTCATAGGCCCCTTGGTATTTATTGCAGAAGGCGAGCTGAACCTGAACCCGACAAACCCTTACCTGACAGGAGCAGTCGCTGCTGTTGCATTAATGCTGATTACTAAAAACACCCTGCTCACAGCAGTGTTAAGTATGGGGCTGTTTTTGCTCATTAACTAACACGCAGCACTAACTGCAGCAAAGCACCGTGGGTGCGTCGTAATGCCCCACAAAGGTGTCAAAGAATTGCAACATCGAGCACCGCATTTGCTATTGCCTTGCCCAATATATGATGCTGATTTTCATCCAGATGGATGCCATCTACAACGCTGGCTTCGGTGAAACTGCCTGCGTTGAAGAAATATACCGAGTGCTCCTTAGCTATGTTTTCTAACTCGGCAGCCAGTCCAATGCATCGCTTTTCAGAACCCGCGAATTTATTCGCAATGACCCCTTTGGGTTCAATAATGGGTGGTGGAGCAATCACCATAATCTCAGGTGTGGGCATGCCGGGTTCTATCGGTGCTTGTCGAATAATGTTAATTAATTAATACAGGTAAACCCCCAGCTTTGCTGGGGAGACTCGCATAGGTTTCACCGAGACCGCGGTAACGGTTACTTTCCGTTCTCGACCAAGAGAA